>Ga0210043_1001485_pt1 | contig 19020 bp, 18 predicted proteins | sample CryGeymet201501t_FD_183990 | JGI IMG/M metagenome (GOLD analysis project Ga0210043, IMG submission 183990) | Groundwater microbial communities from Crystal Geyser aquifers in Utah, USA - Crystal Geyser metaG 2015-01t (SPAdes) (version 2) | ecosystem: Environmental > Aquatic > Deep subsurface >... | reverse complement strand
ACTAAAGGGATGATGATTGACAGAAAGAAGGATTCTGGGGGAGTTTTCGTTAATGTTGAAACAAGATCCGTTGTGAGATACGGGAGGCTATTGTGAAGAAAACAATTCAGATTCCCCTAAGTCTAGTATGTTACTTTGAACTGGACAGGGTGAAAACGGCGTCTGGGCAGACGAAAACTCTAGTCAAGGTAGCTTCCATGGATGAAAATGCTACCCCGAAGGATCTTGCCAATAGCCTCCCTAAAGAAGTCCTTGAGGGTATGGAAAAATACCCAGACTTCATTTGGTTCAAAGCCCGAGCAATTGACGCTGATGTCCCCAATGAAAATGGAGACTATTTCTCAAAATCTGAACTTATTAGAGATGTGGATATTGATAAAAAGGGGACAAAAACCCCCGCCTATCAAACATTTGTCGATTGCCCAGTCCACACAAACCACGATAATCAAGATGTAGAAAAAAGCAAGGGCTGGATTGTTCATGCCGAATGGAACGATCCAGACAATTGTGTTTATGTCATTGGTTATGTGGACAACGAGGCATATCCCCATATTGGCCGAGGTATTGACAAGGGCTATATGAAGGATGTTTCGATGGGTTGTTTCCTACCGGACACTAGAGTCCTAACTAAAAATGGCTATAAGATTATCCAGGATATATCTTTAAATGACGAATTGGTAGATAGGAATGGTAGATTTACAAGAATTAACAATAAGCAAATTAGGGAATGGTATGGGGATGTTCTTACAATAACTTTGGAGGGCGGAGGTGAGATAAAATGCACTCCAAACCATCCTATATTAACACTTAAAGAGCAGAATAAATGCTTATGCGGATGTGGGGAAGATATTATGGCTACATCTTCTCCTGTTTCAAGAAAATATGAAAAGAGATTTAAGAGAGGACACCATCAAAATATAATAAATTCAAATAAAGAATATTCAGAGGTCCAATTAGAAGAATGCGGTACTCTATTAAAAGAAAAGTGCTGCATAGGAGATGAATATAGGCCAGCAGAGAATTTATTTGTTGGTGATTTCATTATGTTCCCCCATCAGGGTGAAAATACTGAAAGTGATATTAATATAAACCTTGCAAGATTTATAGGATATTTTTTGGCAGAAGGATCTTTCAACAAGAGGAAAGGTGAAAGATGCCAGTCCATATTCTCATTCGGATGGGACGAGAGAGATACATTCGCTCAAGAAGTGGCAGATATTGCCCTGATAGAATTCGGCATTAAGGCTACTTTTCAAGAGAGACCCGATAAAAATACTTTTGTAGTTTGCTTCAATTCACGAGAAATATGTGATTTTCTATTTAAATATTGTGGAGAGTATTCTCACGGTAAAAAATTACATTCAGACCTTTTATTTATTGAACCAGAAATTCAAAAACATATATTGGGTTCTTGGTTGAACGGAGATGGTTATCTTCGGGTTCTTCCATCTTCAGTTCCAGACACTTTATCTGGTTGCACAACAAGCCGACAATTGGCTGAGGATCTCAAATTACTCTTCAATAGATGTGGTATCTATACGAATATAGGGACTATAATTGATGGATCTTATATCAAGATTTCTAAAGCAATCAAGTACGATGATAAGTATAGGGGTGATAATGGGAGGCTCATTGCCTACTATATAAACATACCGTCTTCATATGCTGAAGAAATTTCTCCATATACAAATTTCGATGGTAAATATAGCCAAAGAACTCATTTTAGAGATGTAAATGGATATATTCTTAGGAAAATAACTAACATTGAAAAACATCATTATGATGGTTATGTTTATAACTTTGAAACAGAAATAGACACCCATAGTTATATAGTAGAGGATTCTGTTGTAAAAAATTGTCAAGTAGAATATTCGATTTGCTCAATATGTGGTAATAAAGCTAAGACAGAAAAAGAATACTGCTTAGTCCCAGGGACTAAAATAACTATGTCCGACGGTACATTAAAGCCAATAGAAGAACTGAGAGTCGGTGATATTGTTATTTCCCACACCGGTAAACTAAGAAAAGTTCTTGATACATTTGAGAGAGAAATCGATGAAACCATCATGCGAATCAATTCTCCCAATATGACCGATTGTCTGAGGATAACAAAGAATCATCCACTGTGGCTCATGAGATCGGAAGAGGCAAGGAGTGATAAGGATTATAGATTTGACTTTATTGATGCTGGGGAGGCAGAAGAAAAAGACTATTTGGAATTCCCATTATTTGATTTTAATATATCTAATCCAGATAAATATGATTATATAAGGACTCAGTATGGCTTCTCATATCCTATTAGTAAAATAGAGGAAGAAGAATACAGTGGAAAAGTTTACAACATAGAGGTTGACATTGACAACTCATATGTCGCGAACGGAATCTCAGTACATAATTGCCACCATCTTGAAACCTCTAAGGGAAGAAAGTACACTGGTCGTTCTGGTAAAAACGGAAAGTCTGGATCACACGTTAGAGATAAGCTAGTTTATGAAGACAACTTCGGAATCAAATTCATTGAGCTATCTTTGGTTTGCGATGGAGCCTTTGAGCATTGCAAGATTGAGGAAGTCTATAATCCGAAAGATATCCTCAGTTATGTTAGCAATATTGAAAAGACTTCTAGCCATGTCAGTGATTTGATTGCTGAAGCCTACAATGATGAGGAGATCTTTGAGAACGATGAACTCAGAGATATCTTGGTCTCTTGCATGAATGCTAATGCTCAATTGAAGAAGGTCGCAACCTCTCAACTGAGAAAAACAGCGCAAGGATTGGAGATGCTTTCTCCTTTGGGCAATGCACCAGATGTTGTCAATATGGCTGGAGGTGCTGCTGCTCCTCCGGTCCCAGGGGCTTCCGGGGCAGGCACCCCATCAGAAGCTCTCGCGCCCCCGCCAGCGGGAGGAGCAGCCAGCGGAGACAGTGCAAGCGCAAGCGCAAGCAACATCTTGCAAACGTTGAATCAGGTTTTGGGAACTATTGAAGGCACCATTGTCCAATTGTTGAAACTCAAGAACCAAATCAACATGGAGCATGTCAGGGACTTGGCAAAGATTCTAGCAGAATTGCAAGAAACCATGGGCAACATGATTGACGATGGTATTGGAAAGATGGATTTCCAAACCAACATTCCTATAGCTCAAGGTGGAGCAGGTCTTCCACCGGCTCAAGGTATTCAACCGGTTCAAGAGCCTGCGGCTGGCGGCGCGGCACTTACTCCACCAGCAGGCGGAACTGAGTATCAAGCCGCAGGACCGGTTGGAATACAGATGGGGGCGAGCGCAAAACAAAGGCGTACTATCTCGGCAGCAGCCGATTTGGAAAGAATAAAAGAGGAATTAGAGACCGTAGCGAAGAATATGGTCACTTACAAACTACCCGATTCCGATAAGAAATCTGCTTCGGATGGCAGGAAGGAGACTAAAGGTATCATGGACAACACTGAAAAACTAGCACAGAAGTTGCGTGAAAAGCACGCACAAGTTGCCACCGAAGGCTATGTGCGAGAACAGGGATCATTCAAGATTACCATCGCAAGTACCGGAGATGTCGAAGGTTACTACGAAGGCAATAAACTTGAATGGGAACCCGTCATTACGGAAGATCAGATAGAGTCTGTATCTAGGGGAGATCTAGCTCTTGCTGGCGCTGATTGGCTTAATCAACTCAAAGAGGCATATGCCTCTGGTCGAGTTGTTACCGCGTCTGTTGCAGCAGAAACTCCATCCGAGGGTACAGAACGAAGGCTTATGGCCAAGCAACCAAGTTGGCCTGTCGGACGATTAGGATATCCAGATTATCCAATCGAGGATTATGTCGGAGAAGCACGCAAGGGATCTCCAGAAGATGTTCAGGAAAATCAACTCGCTCCTAAGCGCGAAGGCGCAGATGTTCGAGTTCATGAACATCGGCTAGAAGCCGATAGTGCTGATGAAATTGGTCGTCGAGGTAATGATAACCGAGTTCATGAGCATCGCTTGGAAGACGTTCGCGAAGGCGCAGATGTTCGAGTTCATGAACATCGGCTTGAGGTCAAGAGGGCAGGCACCGCAGCTAAGAAAGAAGTTGTTGCTGCAATCAACCGATCTGTGGCAAAGGCGACTCTTGAAGCTGGCGTCAGCCCAAGAGAAGCTGTCCGATCTTTGAAGAGATTGGCTTCCAGTGGAAACTTGATCAACGTTCTGGCTGATTACAGCACAGACGAGCACAAGGAAGCCCGCAAAGTTCTCCGAGAAAGAGTTCGTTTCTTTAATGAAACTGGTGTTAAGACCGCTGGCATCAATGATGAGGTCTCTGTTGAAAGTCAACTTGTCGGAAGTCTTTCCGATGAAATCAAATTCCCAGAGATCACTGCTGCTGACATCAGTGAAGCTTTGTCTGTCGTTCCAACTTTGAACGAAGACGCTTACACTGAAGCAATCAGCGCCATTGTTAAATCTATGGTGAAAAATGATGGCATTCGTGGTATTCCAAAGAGGGCATCCAACAACCAAGCCGAACTCAAGAAGGCATTCTCTGCTACCCTAGAGGCAGTTAACCAGAATGATGAGGGTTTGACCAAGGAACATCTCAAGGCAAGCATCTGCACTATCACTGACACTATCCGTGAAGCCAAGGTTTCCGACAGTGAAGTTCTGGACATTCTAGCAAGTTCCGACAAGAAAGACTTGACCGATCAAGTTCTGATGGAAATGACAGAAGAGGCCGTGGTCCAACGTGAGGCATCCCGAGAGCGCGTAAGCTTCTTCAAACAAGCTGGAATGGAAACTCCAGAAGGCAAGCTCGAAGACGTTCTCGTTGGCAACATTGCTGACAACGCAAGGACCTTCAAGATCTCCGCGAAGAGTGCAGTCGAAACGTTGGTCAAATTGGCCAGCGAACGAAAGAATGCAGCCAAGGAGCTTGTTCGATTTGCAATTGCTGAAATCCAGAAGAGAGAGGCCGCATCTTTGACAGATAGAAACGAAAGGAACATTAGTCTTTCATTTACGCTTAATGAAGCTAACGCAACCTCTGAAGATCCAGATCTAGAAGGAAAGCTCAAGGCATTTGCCTCTCAGCTTTTGTCCAATAATGGATATCAGGTAGCCGATCCTCAATCTTTGACTTTCACCAACCTGAACCTCAATGGCCAGAGTGTAAGTGCAACCATTTGCTCGACAACTTCGAAGACAATGAACGCTGATGCTCCGGCTGGAGAGGTTGGTGTTGTCATTGCTTCTCGTGAAGATGCTCCTACAATGATTGTTACTGCTGGCGCTCAAGAACGCAAGCGAAGAGGTCGTGAGACCTTGCAGAAGTTGGCCCAGGCCGCTGATGCGGCAATCGGTGGCGCTCCTGTTTCTCCAGGCCCAGGCGCAGCAGGCCCAGGAGGTGATCCTGCCGCTGGTGCAACTGGCGCTGATCCTGGCCTGTCTGCCTTTACCGGAGGCGGTGAACCGGGATCCTCAGATGAAGCTGGCACAATGTCTCCAGAAGAGGCGTTGCCAACTCCAGGCGAAGTTAAATCTCCAGGTGAAATCTGCATCGCATGTGGAAGCACCAATGTTGACCTCGCTGAAGGACATGGACACTGCAATGATTGTGGTTCAGAGTATGACGTTTCTGTCAACTTCGTTTTGACCAATGCTCCTGAGAAGTATGAGGGCAAGCAAAGTACCGGTGGAGAAGAAGGAATGAGTCTTGAAGAAGAGGCCGCTTTGCCACCAACCGGTGTAGAAGCCCCAGGCGGGATGCCAGATGCAGGAGCCATGGGCGGAGCAGGAGCCATGGGCGGAGCAGGAGGAATGGGTGGAGCAGGAGCCATGCCAATGGCAGCGTCTAACGACAACTTCAGAACTGTTACAGCAGAGACCGCCCCAATCATCGTTCGCATCTCTTGGGACGCTGAACCAGAAGAGTTCATTAGAACAGCCATGGCGCATGCGCAAGGCGAAGACGAGGGCATTCACGCCGCTGGTCATGTTTGCCCAGAATGTGCAGAGAAGGACAGGGTTCTTCGAGCAACAAACTCCAATGGTCATACCAAAGTTGTTTGTGCTGCCTGTGGCCACATTGGCAACTTGGAACTCTCGGAAGCAGAAAACAAAAAGGGTGATGTTGTTATCCGCAACGATTACACCTACGTCATCTAATATCGCGGGGGCAGGAGATGATCTCCTGCCCCCTTGGAGAAAGAAATGGCAGACATTCAATACCTATTCACTGGCATAAGTTCTAAGCAACCAAAGTCAATGGATGAACTTACAGATGAGTTGAGAAAACTGGAACTTCTGGAATACAAGCGACGAACAGATCCTATGGCCTTGGCCAGCATTGATCGCCGTCGCAAGAAGGTCCTTGCTTGGATCGATCAGGAAGGGACTAGACTTGATAGGGAAATCAATAGAATTTCTGCTTCGGTTGATTCTCCATATGATTTCAACAAGTTCGCTGAGGCTGAAGATTACGAATTCGAATCAGAAGAAGGCGAAAGCGAAGAACACGAAGAGAGCGAATCTCTGGGCGAAGAAGAGGAAGAGCATGAGGAAGGCCACGAAGAGTACGATTATGATGAAGATCAAGAAATCGAGTTGATGCAAGCTGCATTGACCACAAGTGGTGCAACTCGTGATATTCTGGAGAAATTGCTTGGAATGTACAAAAGCGCTCCAGAAAGCACCAATGAAAAGGTCGATGAGATTTTCGAGGATAGAGATTTCGTTCCTGATATGGGAAGTGGAATCGATCTAAGATCCCCATCCGATGAGGATAGGCTGGCAAGCTTTACTGCTGCTATTTTGAGAAAGAGAGCCGCATATCAGGATTTTTTTGGCGGTGAAGATTTTACTCCTACGGGCGAGGATCCTGAACTTTTTGAACAAGACCACGAAGATCGTCGGAAATCTTTTCGCCCAGAATTGGATGACGAAAGAGATAATGAACTCTTGCGTCAAGTTCTTGGCCCAGATGACCCTGCTCGTGCCGCAGAAGCCAGACTGAGAGAACTTGGTCTTTGGCCAGAAGATCCAGAAGGTCCAGAAGAAATGCCGGATGTTGTAGATACCGGCAATAGATATAACTACTTCGCCTCCAAGAAATCTAAGTTCACAAAAATCTCTGAAAGAGATCCATTGGCAGAGCAAGCCATGTCTGATGCTTTGAGAGACATGAAGGAAGATGGCCATGAACTTCCCGCAGATTTCTGGGAAGAAGTAGATCTTTCCGATCTCCCAGGATTGAGACATCATAATGCTCCCCGAAAGAGAGTTTTGGGTCCACGCCTTGAAGGAGATTCAGGGGGAGGCATGAGCTTGGGAACAAGCATTGACTTGACAGATGAGGAAATAGTGGAATTGGTCCGCGACAGCCAGGAAAAGAGAAGACGAGAGATCGAAGTAGATCAGAACAATAGAACTAGGGAAAGAGGGATGTTGGATTCTCGTCAAGAAAGACGCAAGTTGACAGAAATGCCTCCATCTCCAGATGCCTCTGGATTTTTGGCTCGCTTGACTGAACAGTATCCTAAGAGAGGAACTGAACTCAAAGACACCCTGGAAGCCTCTTCTGTCAATCGTCTAGTAAAGAAAGCCCAAATGGGAGATCCAAAATATAATGAGATCTCCCATCTTTCCGATATGGAACTTGTAGACATCGCAAGAAAGATACAAGAGGCTTTTGGACCAAATAGTACGATCTATGAAACGAAAGAACCGGAAGAGATAGCTCATGAAATGAGAGAAGGGTTCAAGTCAGTTCAGGAATACATCCAACACTGTAAATATATGGAAGATATTTTCGCAGATAGAATGGGCATCGGCATTCAAGACAATGAGAAGCATCAAGCATTCTTAGGTGAACAGGGTGAGATGGAAAACAATTGGAATCATCGCCTTGATGATTTGATGGCCAATGCCAAAAAGAGATCTATCAAGAAAGCCCAAATGGGAGAACAAGGCGACGAAAGAGGACTAGCATCTAATCTAAAGACGAAGAAAACAGCAATCAACAATTACTTTGGAAACTATAAAGTAGAATTTTGAGCGAAAAGAAGGATTTTAGCTCAAAATGCGATAATACGAGATTCACAGGCTTAAGGAGGTTCCGATGCCAAACAATAGAGAGAAAAGACTAGCAATGGCACAACAAGAAACGCTGAGGGAACTCAGCGAGGAATCTCGCAGTGACACATTGGAAATAATGAAAGCAATGCGTTACTCTGAGAAAGATGGTGCCGTGCTAGCTAACGCTCTAGCAAAGAAATACTCTAGAAATCTAGAAAAGACAGCAGGTATTGCTGATCTTAAATCTGAGTTAGGCATGGACGAAAAAGATCAAAAGGACGAAGATAGCGACTTTGCTTTGAATGATGAAGAGTCAGTCGCACCCGCTGATGAAAAAGGACCAAAAAAGGAAGAAAAGAAGGACGAGGATGATGATGGAGTCGAGTTCGGAGAACTCGACGACGATGGAGAATCCGAGTTTGATCTCCCTGAGGGTGGTCCAATCGAAAACGAGAAAGAGTTTGATTTAAGTCCAAACGAAGAGGTGGTCCTAGAACTGCCCGGAAATGGTGAAATCATTGTTCGATATAATCCTGAAGGCGAAGGAGCCGAAGAGGGAGAAGAACCAGGAGAATTGATGCCAGTAGAAGAAGAAGCTGGTCCAGTCGGAGAGGTTGAGTTCCCATTCGGAGAGGTTGCCCCAATGGACGATTTTGGAGGAGAAGAAATGCCCGAAGAAAAACTAGCAAAGCGCTATGTAGATCAATGGCAGAAAATCGCTGAAGCCAGCGAAGAAGCCAAGGGTCTCAACAATAACGTCAAGCCAAAAGATAGAAACCTTGGCGATGACACATCCCGTTCTGGCGATGGTCGAGGCTCTGCCTCCGTCAAACCATTCAAGACACAAGAAGCAACTGACGGTCCTGTTGCTGATCACGGCAAAGATGGATCTACAATGACGCTCCAGCGAGACGGTGGAAACACCCTCAAGAGTGACCCAGGATTCGAAACCCTCAAAGTCCCAACCAAGATTAATAACTTGATGCAGGACAACCTCAACGAAGCTATGACCTTCTCTGGTGATTATGGTGATCTTATCAAGCAGACCATCGAAAGTGATAACCTTGATATCCCAACTGAAGGTGGAGCAGACTTTGGAACCTTTGAGTTGCCAACTCAGATGCCAGAGACCACCAAGCAGCGCAAGACCATCGTTGCTGAGGTTCTAGCAAGTTTGGACAATGAGGAAAGACAGATTTTGGCTGCACTTCTAACACAGGAAGCTGCCGCCCAAAAGCCAGAGGAACAGCCGATGACAGATGTCGAGGCTGCAATTTCTCAGGTTGCACAAAGCTTGATCGAAAAAGGCGTTGCACGCGAACTGTTCGCGCAGAACGAAAACCCAGAAGTTGTAATGCAAAAGAAAGCATCACGCGAATGCGACGCCTACACAAATGAAGCCCGAGAACCGGTAGAAGCTGTACGCTGCGAAGATTGTGGCGCAAAGCTCGTCCTCTGTGCTTCTGCTCAGCAAGATGAATACTGCCCAGGATGTGCTGCTATCGTTAAGGAAGCTCAGCGAATCGTTGAAGCCGAATTGCGAACAGAAGATTGGGGAGATGAATTCTGCGCAGACGAAAGAGGCGAAGATCCTAACGGCGACGGAGGTTTCAGGACTCAAGACAAGAAGGGCCGAAAGCCCGTTGACAAAAACGAAAGAGATGTCGAACTTCGCAACGCAACATTTGAAAAAGAATCCGCCACCGAAGCCGATTACTGGAAGCGTGCTTTTGCTGAGGAAAGGACCAAAGCTGCTCGCTATGCTCAGGCTGTCAAGACTGCTGCTAAGATGTATACCTCTGGTATGATCGAAGGAAGCAACCCTGACCAAGCTATTGATACACAAGCAAGAGAGCTTATGGAGCAAGGTCTTGATGTACACGCAATGCGTTACCTTGAAGATCAATTCATTACAATCGCTGCTCAAAGAAATCAGGAAAGGGCAAGAATGGCTCGTGCCGGAAGCACCCAAGAAAGCCCAGGCTTGATGACATCGATTGCGATGAGACAACCTACAGAAAGCAAATCTGTTGATATCGTTAGCGAACTTTCTAACGTATTCACAAGGCCACGTCCTGAAGAATGGGACGAGGATGGAAACAGGATCCGATGATCTTGAACACAAGAAGCACAATTATAGGAGGAAACTAAAATGGCTTTAGCAGTTATCCAAGATGTTCTGTTTGACAACTATCCAGCCACTACCGGTATTTTGCAAGGTATGGCACTTGCTATCCGCCCTGTTAGCGGTAAGGCAACTGTTTATCCAGCAAACCGTGTTGCTACCCTGACTGATACCTTCCTTGGTATCGCAGGTGATGATAGTGCAATCACAGGAAACACACAGGCTATTGTTGACCCGGTTAACCCAGGAAACTACAGCCACACTACAACTAACGCAGGAGACGATCCTTACGATTTCTCCGGTCCTGATTACGAAGCACGTCCAGCACGTCGTCTCGGTGATTATCTCTCTGAAATCATCGACAACGTGACCAACTGGACTGACGTGGACGCAAACGGACGTTCCACTCCTAAGAGAGGAATGACCGTTTACATGCACGGTGGACGTTTCAGAACCGATCAGTACGTTGATGACGCGGTTACATCTGGTGCTGGTGCTGACGCAGGCGCAGCCCCAACTTGGGCAGTTGACGACATTCTGAGCTTCGGTGTTACCGATGCTACTTACAACAATGCCGGTCAATTCATTAAGTTGGCTGCCACTGGCCACGGAACCACCAATGCTCGCGTTGTTAACTCTGATGAACTCGGAGATCTTCTCGAAATTCGCTTGGTTTAATGGACAATAACTAATCAATAGGAGGAAAACAATAATGTCTGGAATGGTTAAGAGAAATGTAAATGAGGAAAAAGAAGTCCTCATCGCCGAGGCCCTAAGGCATCCTGAAGGCCGCGCTGCCCTTGCTCAAGCAATGGTCGAGCCGATCAAGATCGCACTCGAATACCAGAGCATCGGTCGTAAGCTTGTTATGGTTGACGAGTTGCCAAACGGTGCTTTGCCACGTTACGAAAGAGACGTTTCTGTCCGCAGTTACGTTATTCCTAAGCGCGGTTCTGTGCCTGACATGCTCGTTGAAGCTGAAGAACTCTTGGTTCCGACCTTTGAGATCGCCAGCAACCCAACCATCAAGCTCAACGAAATCCGCGCACGCCGCTACTACATCGTTGACCGCGCTCAGGTTCGCGCCAAGGACTCCATCCAGAGACAGGAAGACCTCGAAGTCTTCAAGGCCATCAGTGTTGCTGTCAGCAATGACCACACTCTGACCGTCTCCGGTAACTTGGCTCCTGACAACATCAACCTTGCAATGGCAATGATTGAAGAGCACGAACTTGTGGCATCAAAGATTGTATGCCACCCATATAGATACAAGGATATCAGAAATTGGGGAAAGGATTTTTTCGATGAAGCCACCCAGAGAGATGTTTTGATGTCTGGTTTGTTCGGGCATCTTTGGACCTGCGACATTCACGTCAGCACAATGGTGCCAAGAAACGCAATCTACGTTTTGGCTCCAGGCGAGTTTGTTGGTGCAATGCCTGTTCGCCAGGACATCACTGTTCTGCCAGCAGACGATCCAAAGGCTCTTCGACTCGGTTGGGTTATCTATGAAGAAATCGGCGTTGCCGTGATCAACGACTATGCTCTAGCCCAAATTGTCGTAGGATGAATTTAACTTCAGCTCAACTTCGGTTTAACTGATATTTAACTTCAGCGAAAAGACTCGGGGGAATTCCCCGAGTCTTTTCGCTATATTTTATACTTATGGGATATAGATTTTATGGATTTAATATCTCCATCTATCTTATTAAGTATATTTCTGTAGTCTGGATTGCTCAAGTATATATACCTATATTTCTTATCATATTTTCTAGAATATAAATCATATGCGGAGGTTTTAATAGAAAAGTTGCTTTCTATAATCAACATCAATTCTCGTCTTTCCTCTTCTGTAAAACCACAAACAGCCAATTGTGGTCCGGAATTATCTTTCTTACCAGCATCATCTCCGATCCAAACAGCTAAACCAAGTGGTCCTATTTTCTTCACTAAATCAAATGGTACTCGTTTGATACCTACTCCATTATCATCTGTTTCAGGATACCATAATTCTCTTTGTTGTTTCCAAATATCGTGAGGGCTCATCCACAGGTCATAGAGTGGCCCACCATCATAGTGCCATTCGGGATCTTCCTTTTTCTTGCGTTCTTGCCATTCGTCCCATTTAACAATAGGAACACAAGTTCTGGTGTTCCATCTTTGAAGTTTTTCCGCCTTCCAGTCAACATAATCAGCTTGCTTTATAGAATGGCGCTCACGCATTGAGAAATACTTTCCTTGATTGGAATATATGTAGGCATCTCCCAATAAAGATCCGATAACAATTTGTTCCTCTTCAGGAGTGAATTTACTTGGCAAATTTCTCCGAAAGAAAGTAGTTCGTGGAACTAACTTGTCTTTTTCATACAGCCCCCAATTATTGGCTGCTGCTTGAACTTGTTTCTTCGATTTGTCTATAGTATGAGATATTTCTAAAGCTGAAAAATATGGCCACATCTCTTTCGTTATTAAAATCTCTTCTTGTGTCCATTCGCTGCCTTCGCCTTCACCAATGATCATACCATCGAAATTCTTTCTTATTTCACAAGATTTACATATTCCATTAGCGTGATGTTTATAATCAGTTGTTCCGCAAATGACGCAGGCTTCATGTCCAGCCCTGGACCATTGTCCTTCTTTCAATCGAGCGAGGCTCGGCTTGCCCTTACGATATTCAGACATAGCTTCGACACTTTTTTGGATTCGAGGGTCATTAGGACCCAATTTTTCCTGCCATCCGAGGCTTAACTTGCAGTCAGGGAATTGCTCCTTGAATTCTGTGGCAGTTTTGATACCGTGTGTTTTATTCATATGAGAGCGGACGCTATCGCCGCCGTGCCAGCCGCACACAGGGCAGAACAATCCGTCGGAATTTTTATTCGCAGGCTGGGGTTTCGTTTTCATGATTTCATCATATCCATAACGACAACGATCTAAACAATTGAATAGTCGTTAATGCCCGCCACCCCGAAAATAGTTCACAGAGAGGAGTCTCGCTTGCATCCCATCCCTATCTAGGATATAATGAACTCATGATCCCATACGCTCCTCCAATTCGTGAGTGGTTCGACAGCCTGGAGGTTGACAATTCCAGGTATTCTTCGTTCAGGCCGCTGAAAATGAGCCGATTACAACCTCTTTCAGGGACCTATAAAACGCTGGAAGACCAAAAGAAAATGGACGCACTTTGGCCCCTCACCAGAGTCGCAGAAACCAATGCTCAAAGTTACAATGAACATGTTTTCGGGGCTGATATATCGACCGTTCTTGAAAAGCTGGAAGAAGACACTCAGAGGTTTAATGCCGCTGTAAAATACCCCGGAACAAATAGCCCAATAGATAGACAGAGACTCTATTTGTTAGCAAAAACCTCTCCTGGAGAGATAATGGAGATTGGGGTTTATACGGGAACTAGCACCGCCTTCATTGCAATGGGTACTGGACATCAAGTTTATGCTGTGGATCCCAATAACCCTGTAGAGACAGAAGATGACTGGAGATATGACAAGCTGGGGATTCAGCCTATCATGCCTATCTGCGAAAACTTATGGTCCGAATTGAATTTGACTAATATCCACATGATTCAAGATTTCTCCTACAACGTCTGTGACCGTATACCAGATGAAATCGGAATGCTGTTTCTTGATGGGAACCATTCTCTTGAAGCTCAGCAAAAAGACCTGGAACAATATGTCGGAAGGATTATTAGCGGAGGTATTTTCGTAACTCACGAATGGACCTGCCCAGGATCATGGGTTGATACTTTTGACGCTATGAAGGGTTATTTTTATGATAAAGCAGATGAATGGATCGGTCCATTTAGGGATGATGGTTACAATTACTTGCTGTGGTTTGTAAAGAAATGAATACCGAACAAATATTACATCTTTACAGGCTTGGATTGATATCCAACGAATATCTATTGAAGGAGTTAGGATTCAAGCTCTCAGATATCCCAGAATTATTCAAGCCTTCACCGGGAATGAGAGCTAGAAGGATGGCAGAACCCCTCGTCGAGATTGAAGACTATACAGATGAGGCGTTCTGGCCAGAATGGAAAATAGAATCTTCCCCCGGAGGTGAGCGTCGAGTCGTAAAAGCTCCCGATGAAAAATGGCGAAGCGAATCTTTGACAATGAAAGGAAAATAAAATGAAGTACATCGCACTAGATCTTGAGACAACTTGTATAGACCCGAAAAAACCCCAGAATATCATCATGGCCTCATTGGTCTTTGAGGACACTTCCTTGAATCCATTGCCCGGCTTGGAAGATTTGCCATACTTGACCTGTTTCGTTGAACAGGAAGAATACTGTGGAAGCCCATTCGCTCTATCAATGAACGCTTGGATTTTGGAGGCTATTGCGAAACGAAATGAAAAGAAATACCCCATCCTAAAGCTCGATGAATTCACTCAGAAATCGGTTGAATTTATTGACTACTATTTCGACAAGAAGGCTGTTCTCGCTGGCAAAAACGTCATGGGGTTTGATTTTCAGTTCTTACCAGAAGCGTTGCAGAACAAATTCGCATATCGAGCGATTGATACCGGTTCGGTTTTCATTGACTGGAATCGAATCTATCCCCCATCTTCTTCAGATCTGAAAAAGATGCTTAATTTGGAAGGCGAAGTTTCTCACGATGCTTATGAAGACAATTTGGATACAATTAGAGCATTGAGGACAACTTATGGAAGATCGCCAGCCGGACTTTTTGATTAATGTTCCACTTTTCGAAGTGATTTCCAATCCGACGATCAAAATAAGTGATATTAAGAAAAGACGATTCTATATTGACTCCAATGATAATCTGATAGAAAGAATTGCCAGGGCGCACAGGATTGCAGAGCCATTGGTTGATATTGAGGATTACACAGACGAGAAATTCTGGCCAGAGTGGTGTGTCTCTGATGAATATGGAGAGGATGTCTTCGTTAAAGCCAGGACAGAGGCCGAGGCTCAAAGAGCAGCAGATGATTTACGATCACAAGGGTAATCCAATATACGAAGAATCTGAAAAGCCTGAAAATGTTGTTAAGTCTATGATCTCAGATGCGCTGGGGATCATAGATAAAGACAAAGACGAAGGACACAGGATTTATGTCAAAAGCCCAAAGAGTTTCATAAATGACTTACCAACTCGTGAAGACATTACGATTCTTCCAGCAGATGATCCTAAAAATCTCCGCATGGGTTGGGTTATACATGAAGAGATTGGCGTTGCTGTCATTAACAACTATGCAACGGCTAAGATCGCTATCTCTGGGGTTAGATTCAAGAGCGTAAAACGTTCGGCCGATCCACTGGTTGAGATCGAAGATTTCATTGATGAAAGATATTGGCCTGAGTGGGAGGTTGAGATAACAGATGACGATGAGACTGAGAAATATACTGTCCAAGCCCCAACTCAAGAAAAAGCGGAAACCTTCGCAAAAAGCTTATGGGACAACCGGTGACGGTAATCTCCTGAAGGAGGCCCTGTCTTGTCCAGAGGGTCGTGAGGCCCTTGCGGAAATATTAGTGGAGTCTTATAGGAGAGCAATGGGAATCAGGAGAATTCATATGGTTGCGGATCCGCTTGTCGAAATCGAAGATTTTAGCGGCAAGGAGTTCTGGCCAGAGTGGGAAGTCCTATTCTGGACTAATCACCGTTACATAGTGAAAGCTCCAGATAAACAGAAAGCGATCATAGCAGCAAATATTGAACGGGAACTCGAAACTATACAAGCTACCTATTTAATGCCAAGATTATGAGAACACCAAACAATACTATTGATACATTACTTAGCGAAGCTCGTCCCATTATAGAAGGCCGAAAGGCTCTTGAGCAGGCTATGGCGGAACCTATCAAAATTGCTCTTGAGTATAAAGCAATCGGTAGCAAGCTTCTTCAAGTAGACGAGTTGCCTTCAGGTGCTCTTTCCAGATATGAAAGAGACACTCTGATCGTTCGAGGCATAAACCGAATAGCCGATCCTTTGGTTGACTTTGAGGACTATACCAGTGAAGAATTTTGGCCCGAATGGGAGATCGTGGGTTGGGATGGCGATAGGAAAATTGTGAGGGCTCTAACGGCGAGCGAGGCCACTCAAATCTTCATCGAAAACAGAGGCACAGTCCCGATATGATGAATTTCTATGAAGTCAGTTTCGTAACTATTCCCCCAGATAAGCATTGCACTATATGGAATGACAAAATGTTTCTAATGTACCCATATTCTGATCCCCAACAGACCACACCTGATCCTCTGGTTGAAATCGAAGATTTCACCAGCGAAGAATTCTGGCCTGAATGGAAAACGAAAAACAAGACCACCGGACAAGAAATCACCGTCAAAGCCATGAGCTATCAGGAGGCCGTGACGAAAATACAGGGCCACCCTGACTACCATCCTGGACCGGATATGCTCAGCCGCCCCGCGAGAAGACTAGGTGATTATTTAGATGAGTCCGTTACAAGTCCGACACAATGAAAACCTCTTGTCCATACGTAATCACTAAGATCACCCCAGATCCCTTGGTCGAAATTGAAGATTTCACAGATGAGAAATTCTGGCCAGAATGGCTGGCAACTTGTCCAGAAAATCAAACTATCATCAAAGCCAGGGATTACAATGAAGCTATTTCACGAATCAAAAAACATCCCTCGTATGCTCGTGTGATACGGGGAACGAAATCCGCGTCAGCGATATGCCCAGCTTGCGGCAGCCTAAATATAGATGCTGCTGAAGGCCGAGGCGAATGCCATGATTGTAATCAAGAATTCAATCTGCATGTTACTTTTGACTTCAATAGATCAGATCAAGATCTCCACGCATAACTTTGGTGATCTGGGTTGTCTTGGTCCCCAATAGATGATCGGTAATACGATTGTCGATGAAGTTCCAGGTTCGCCTCTTGTCGCCGCGTGTCTGATTTGATATTTGATTCTGGCGTTCGGCATTCATCTCTTTTTCAAGTTTCTCTCGCTCGAACTCCTGGAGCCGTGCAGCTATGATAGCTAGCGCGGACTGCTTGTTTTGATACTGAGAACGACCATTGATGAAAACAGATATACCGGTCGGCTTGTGAGTGGCTCGGACAGCGCTATCGCTTTTGTTTTGGTGCTGTCCTCCCGGCCCACTTCCCCCCTGCGTTTTGATCTCGACATCTTTTCCTAAGTCAGAGGCGACAGAGATGGTTTCGATTGGAAGAACAGTGACCGTCAGGACAGACGTATGCCTGCGACCTTTACTTTCTGTGTGTGGGACTCTCTGAATGGAATGTTTGCCGATCTCGTTTTCGAAAGTCTTGAGGGCATTTTTGCCCTCAATTTCGATGATTATCTGGCCATCTTGTTCAGAGACGATTTCTGCCTTGAGATTTTTCTTGACAGCATACTTGAGGTAAATTCGTGCCAGATCTAACATGAAAAGCCGAGAATCTTGGCCGCCTTCGCCAGCGCGAATTTCTACGATTGCTCCCTTTAGGGTGGAAGCTCCCTCTGTTCACTTACCCATAACGACTCCATGATATAGCATCGCGGGCGTGCTGTCAAGTGACTGATGAGAAATTCAAGAAAATAACATTTATGCTGGTGCTGGACGAAGCTGTGGCATTTTCTCTTGAATAGCCGTTGTTGCCTTTTCTTGAATGAAGGCTTGAATATCAGGCATGTACTTGTCCAAAATACTTTTCTGGAATTCATCTTTCAAAATGTTCATGCCTGAAAGATGAGATTCAAGCCAGAATTTGACCAAATTCTGGAAGCCCTCAACCTTTTGTTCTCCAGATTGTAATCGTTCAAGTTTTTGGCTGGATTCCTCTAGCTGTCTTGAGCTAGTGTTTGCCATAAATTGCATTGTGTCATTGATCAATTCGTTGCCCTGGGGAGTTTGCAAGAAAAGGGCGATTGCCCAACTGATACCGGCTGTTTCCGGTCCCAAGGCTCCCAGGATTGCATTGACTATCCAGTCAGTAACTAGACTTTTGAGCATCGGAGTGCCCATGATGACATTTAGAACTCTACTTTGAATGGAATTCATCATGTTTTGATTTTTGAGCATTCCCTTGGCCATGTTCTCGTAAATGCCAGCCATAGCCAAAAGACTAGCATCGACTTCTCTGTATCGGCCCCGTGATTCTGCTAACCTAATTTCCTGAATGTCATCCAATAGCATGCTTTCCTACCCTCTTTGCATATAATGTAATTCGTAGAACCTGGAGGAAAAACCTTCGTTATGGACGAAAAACAGAAAGCTCGTGAATACTCAGTCGAAAGTATTGCTAATTTGGCATCTTGCACGCCCTCTATTCGGGAGGGGTTTTGGGATCGTTTCACGGTAGCCGAGATTGAAAACATTCAGATCAGTTTCTATGATAAAGCCGAGAAGATTGTTGTTTCAATCGAAGAAGGAGTGTCAGATCCGCAAGGGTTTAGCAAGCATTTGTACTCAAATCCATTGCTATCTAAGGCTCCACCCAACAAGATGATTGCTGCTATTAATGAAATGGCAGGATTTTTCCAGGATATGACTGAAAGAATCAAGAGAAGTATTTTGTATGCCGGGTCAGATTTAACCGTCCCGGAAAGCGATCTAATAGCCATCGATGAAGACACCCTGAGAAAAGCTGGAGTTGATTTGAATATTGTAAAAAGAAGGGCCTTAGAAAAGAGGGAAGCCTTCCTGAAAACCATGAAAAATATGATAGGAGACATAAATGCCTAATTACGATTTTGTTTGCAGAGAATGCAATTTCTACTTTGAGAAAATGGTGCCTCTTGCTGACAGAAATAATCCTCAAGAATGTCCAGAGTGCCATCGAGAAATCGCTGTCAAAACTTATATCACCCCACCCCATGGTGTTGTTCT
>Ga0210043_1001484_pt1 | contig 19030 bp, 22 predicted proteins | sample CryGeymet201501t_FD_183990 | JGI IMG/M metagenome (GOLD analysis project Ga0210043, IMG submission 183990) | Groundwater microbial communities from Crystal Geyser aquifers in Utah, USA - Crystal Geyser metaG 2015-01t (SPAdes) (version 2) | ecosystem: Environmental > Aquatic > Deep subsurface >... | reverse complement strand
GACAAATTTTTGCGCGCTAGGCAAAAAAATCGGCGGGAAAAATGAAACGAGGCGGAAGCAACGCAAAGCCACCGGGCATCAGAAAGCTAGAGGGGCAAACTAAGCCGTATTTGATGCGCGAAAATATTGTGGATTTTCCGCGCCCGCCCGCGCCGCCGAAATGTCCCGAATGGATCAAGAGCGCAACAGCAATTGCGGAATGGAATCGGTTGGTGCCGTTGTTTTGGAATTCGCACGTTTTGACCGATGGCGACCTAACGATGCTTGCCCATATGTGCGACATGCACGGCGTTATTGTTGATGCGCGCAAAGAATCGCAACGCGTCAACGCATCGGAGCGCGCACAATTGCGAGCGATGTATTCTGAATTCGGATTGACGCCCGCAAGCCGATTGAAAGCCGGAACCGGCGCGGGTGCCGCTAAACCCGAAAATCGATTTGCGCAACATGGCAAAACGAACACCGCCTAAACCCGATTATTTCGACGTTGCATTAGCCTATGCACGCGAAGCGGACGCCGATAAAAAAAATCATAAGTATTGCCGATGGGTGCGCCTAGCCGCGCGCCGATTCATTGTTGATCTGGATCGCGCGACAAAAAAAGATTGCCCGTTTGTCTTTTCCCGCCATCACGCAAACGATGTTTGCGGCTTTATAGAAAAATTGCCGCACGTCGAAGGCAAATGGGAAACCGCAACGATCACTTTGCACGCTTCACAGATATTCGCGCTTGCAAACGTGTTTGGTTTTCGCCGCCGATCCGATGGTTTGCGCCGGTTCACGACTTCATATTTTGAAGTTGCCAGAAAAAACGCAAAGTCGACGTTGACGGCGGGAGTCGCGCTTTACTGTTTGTGTTGCGAAAACGAACCGGGACCGCAAGTCATCATCGGAGCGACAACCGGCGAACAAGCGCAAAAGGTTTTTCGTCCGGCGCGGTTGATGGTTCAGCGCACCATCGATTTGCAAACCGCTTTTGATCTTGCGCCGCTTTCGAAGTCGATTCCCTGTTATCAAAACGGCGGTTTCATTCAAACGATCAACGCCAAATCCGATACACAAGACGGATGGAATCCGCACGCCGGAATTTTGGACGAATTGCACGCGCACAAGGACCGTGGTTTGTACGATGTTATAAGATCAGCGTTCGGTGCGCGCCGCAATCCGTTAATGTGGATCATCACAACGGCGGGTTATAGCGTCACCGGGGTTTGTTACGAACAACGGACTTTGTTGACGAAAATATTGCAAGGGATCGTTCAAGCCGATCACTATTGGGGAATCATTTACACGCTGGACGGCAAAGAGTCCGGCAAGGATTCAAAAGGCGATTCCGAATACGATGAAACCAAATGGATCAAAGCAAATCCGTTGCTAGGTGTTAGCGTTCAACTCGAAGAATTGCGCGGCTATGCGATTGAGGCGCAAGCGTCACCGGAAACGCACACCGAATTTTTAACAAAGCGACTCAACGTTTGGACGACTGCCAAAAAGGCGCATATCAATATGCACCGTTGGCTAAAAAATAACGGGTTATGCACCTACGATGATTTGAAAGGGTTGGACGTTTACGGCGGGTTGGATTTGGCGAGTGTCAACGATATGTGCGCGTTTCGACTCGTTGCCCGATCCGGCGACCGTTTGAAGACTTGGGGCAAATATTATTTGCCGCAAGGTGCCGTTGAACCGCGCACAACCAAAGGCAACGTGCCGTATAAAACGTGGGTTGATCAAGGGTGGCTAACCGTTACGGATGGCGATGTTGTCGACTATGATTTCATCGAAGCGGATATACGCAAAGCGTTGAAAGACTTAAACATAAAGGGAATCGCATACGACTCATGGGGCGCACAACAGTTGATCAACAACCTAACGAGCGACGGCGCGCCGATGATCGAATTTAGACAAGGGATTCCCTCGTTCAACGGGCCGATGAAAGCAATAGATGGAATTTATCCCAAAGGTTTGATAGATCATGGCAATAATCCGATTTTAAACTGGAACGCAAGCAACGTGGTTGCACGCAAAGACGTAAACGAAAACATCGCGCCGGATAAATCGAAAAGCCATGAAAAGATTGACGGTTATGTTGCGTTGCTTATGGCTTACGGTTTATTGACAGCCCAACCCGATGATGAAGGCCAAGGGTTTACGGCAACTCATGGCATTGTGACTCTATAGCGCGAGGGGCGAATATGGGTTGGCTGGAAAAACTAACTTTCGGCGCGTTCGGATCGCGCCCGCAAAATTCCGGTGCAATCACAACGTCCGCCGATTTAGCAAAAGAATTGTTGCGCGGTACATCAACGCTTGCCGGTGTGAGAGTCACGCCAGCGACAGCATGCGAAATCATTGCGGTGTCGTGCGCGGTGTCATTGATCGCGGAAACGATGGCGATGCTACCGTTGCCGGTTTACAAGCGGGACAAAGACGGCGGCAAGACACGCAACCCGGCGCATTGGGCCTATGATCTTTTGAACACGGCGCCGAACAATTATCAAAACGCGTTTGAATTCCGCGAAATGATGCAATCGCATTTGATGTTGTGGGGCAATTGCTATGCCGCCAAAACGACACTTGCAAACGGTGAGATTTCCGAATTGTTGCCGATGCATCCGGACCGCGTGACCGTTGGTTTTGATGCGCGCGCGCAACGCCGCGTGTATCGCGTCAATTTGCCGGACGGGACTCAAGCGATCATGCGGCAAGTCGATGTTTTTCATATCATGGATCGGTCGTTTGACGGTTTAACCGGCACATCGCGGGTTGGTTGGGCGCGCGAAGGTTTGGCCGGTGCGAAAGCGGCGGAAAATTTCGGCGGTTCATTTTTTGGCAACAGCGGGCAACCGTCCGGAATCCTTTCAACCGATCAAAAGCTAACTGCGCCGCAAATCGATCAATTGCGCGACAGTTGGAAAGCGTCACACGGCAGCGGCAACGCGTTTGCGGTCGCGGTGTTAGATGCTGGCATGAAGTTTTCGCCAATCACCGCGCTTTTGAAAGATGCGCAGTTTATTGAATACCGCAAATTTGCAATCGCGGAAGTGAGTCGGATTTGGCGGATACCGCCGCACCTGCTAGGCGATCTTGAAAAATCAACGTTTTCCAATATCGAGGAACAAGGCCGCGAGTTCGTCATGTATTCGCTTCTGCCGTGGTTGCGCCGTTGGGAAATGGCTATTAATACGCAAGTGATTGCGCCGCAACGGATGAGTCCGCATTTCGCGGAATATCTAGTCGATGGCCTATTGCGCGGCGCATGGGCGCAACGTGTCGCCGGATATTCGGCAGGGTTGCGCGATGGTTGGTTGAACGTCAACGAAGTGCGCGAAATGGAAAACCGCAACAAAATTGACGGCGGCGACGAATACAAAAAAGCGGAATCAATTCACGGCAGCAATGCGCAACAAACGGGAGTGCAACCAAATGAGCAAGCGCAATCACAACAGCCCGGCCAAGAAGACGGCGGAAACCCTGGCGACGTTGCGCAATAACGTTGAAGAGTCCCGCGCCCGCGGTTTCAAGTTTTTCAACAAATCGCCCAACGCCGGTTTGTGGTTTAAGTCATTGGCCGATGAAACCGTCATAGATGTTTATGACGAAATCGGAATGTTTGGATTAAGCGCGGCGGAAATGCGCGCCCGCCTTGACATGATCACAACCGGAACGATCCGCTTGCGCATCAATAGTCCCGGCGGCGATGCTTTCGACGGTATCGCGATTTATAACGATTTAGTTAATCACGATGCGCAAGTCATTGTCGAAATCACCGGCATTGCGGCATCGGCGGCAAGCATAATTGCCATGGCTGGCGATCAGATTTTGATGGCGGATAATTCGTTTATGATGATTCATAATGCTTGGGCCATGGCGATTGGCGACAAAAACACCATGGATCAAACTGGTCAGATTTTGAGTCAACTTGACGGCGCGCTTGCGTTGACCTATGCGCAGCGCACCGGCAACGGCGAGAAAAAAATCTTGCAAATGATGAATGATGAAACTTGGCTTGACGCCGCCACGGCGCGCAATCTGGGTTTTGCGGACGATCCCGCACCGGCAGTTGATCCCAATGAACCGGCGGCGATGTTTGATTTGTCGACTTTTCAAAATGTCCCGATTGCGTTAAAGCAACGCACAGAGGATTTTTTCCGCGCAAGCGGTAAATCAAGACGCGAGTCCAAAATGGCGGCAAGTCGTGGACTCGATTTCCTTGGGATGCGCGATGCTTCCCAAACATTTGTTGAGCGTGACGCCAACGATGGGGATTGCAAAATTGTCGCGGAGTTGTCGGGCCTAACCGGCTTTATCAAAACGTTGACACCGAAAAACTAACCTAAGTTTTTCGCGGTCCTATCGAAAGGCAAACACGATGAATCCCGAAATGAAAAAAGCCCTTGAAGAATTGCGCGCATCAATTGCCGCATTTCAGCAAGCGAACGATGAACGCTTGAAGCAAATCGAGGCGAAAGGTTCCGCCGATCCGTTAACGGAGCAAGAGGTCGCCGCGCTAAATAAGCGCATCGATGCCGCGCAAGAGGCAGCGGATCGCGCCGAGAAACAAGCGCGCGCCGCCGAAACCGCCGCGAACCGCGCGCCGGTTGGTGCCGTGGAATCCGGCACCGTGCCGGTTGCCGTTCATGCGCGCAACTTTTTCGCGCAAATGCGCCGCGTTCCGGCGGACTCGATTCAAGTTGGTGCCGCCGATGTTGAGTCGTTCCAAAACTATCGGCGCGGGTTGCTCGCCTATTTACGCCAAGGCGAAAACGGTTTGGCGGGCGAATTGCGCAACGCAATGTCGGTTGGGTCCGATCCAAACGGCGGTTATTTCGTGACTCCGGATATGTCGGGCCGGATTGTCGAGTTGATCTATGAAACTTCGGCAATGCGGCAACTTGCCGACGTGCAACCGATTTCAACCGATAGCCTCAAAGGTCGTTATGACAACGATCAAGCCGAAGCCGGTTGGGTTGGTGAAACCGCCGCGCGTCCGGTCACGACAACGCCGACTCTTGGCAATTGGGAAATTTTTGCGCGGGAAATGTACGCAAACCCGTCAACGACTCAACAGCTGCTTGATGACTCGGCGGTCAACGTCGAAGACTGGTTGTCGCGTAAAGTGTCAACCCGTTTTGGCCGGTTGGAAGAAACCGCATATTTTAGCGGTGACGGCGTATCGGCACCGCGCGGGATTCTCACCTATACCGCCGGGACTCCAACGTCTTCGACTTTCAACGTGATCGAGCAATTCCCGTCCGGCGCGGCGGGTGCGTTCGCCACCACAAAGCCGGGTGATAAATTGATCGATATGGTTTTCGGATTGAAAGCCGCTTATCGCGCGAACGCAAAGTGGATAATGCCGCGCAGTGCGGTGTCGTTGGTGCGTCAACTCAAAGACGGCCAAGGGAATTATCTGTGGACTATGAATTTCGAAAATCGGCAAGGCGGGTTGTTGCTCGGCTATCCGATTGTCGAAGCCGAAGACATGGAAGCGGTTGCGGCGAATTCGCTTTCGCTGGCGTTCGGTGATTTCCGCGCCGGATACCAAATTGTTGACCGCCAAGGAATCCGCGTTTTGCGCGATCCGTACACATCAAAACCAAATGTGTTGTTCTACACAACGCGGCGGGTTGGCGGCGCGGTTGTCAATTTCGAAGCCATCAAATTGATGAAAATGGCGACCGCCGTTTAAGTTCAACGCTAGAACCGCCGCAAACGTGCGGCGGTTCACTCTTTCGAAGGGATAAAAAAATGCGTGATTTGTATTCGAAGCTAAAAGCGACAGTCGCCCTTAATCCGGCAACGCGTACCAGCGTTGCGGCGGCGTCAATCGACATGCGCGGGTTTAATTCGTTGGTTTGCCTTTTGATGGTTGGCGCTTGCACCGATGGATCATTTGCGTTTGCCTTGCATGAGTCCGATGACGACTCAACTTATGCCGCCGTTGCCTCCGCCGATCTTGAAGGCAGCTTGCCAACGGTTGCGATTGATGAATCGCCGGACGCGTACAGCTACGCCAACACGGTTCAACGCGTCGGATATAAAGGCAACAAGCGTTACGTCAAACTTGTCGCCACCGTGACCGGATCGCCCGTCACCGGCATTTTGTGCGGCGCGACCTATTTGCAGAGCAACGCCGAAGTCGGCCCGCAAGCCTAACCGGCCTAATTAATTTTAGGCGCGTAAAACGCCGGGTGTGTGTTACTTGTTGCCGCACGCCCGGCGTTTTTGTTTAATGTGCCGCGCCGCTTCAAAGGCCCGGCCATGCAAACCGAATCCCAACCGTTACCGATACCGGCACAACACGCGGGCAAGCTTTGCATAGTGATCGCAACCGGCCCGTCATTAACGCCGGAACAAGTTGAGCGCACGCGCGCCGCCGATGTTGTTTTGTGCGTCAACAACGCCGGGCATTTGGCTCCATGGGCCGCACATCTTTACGCGTGCGATTTGTCATGGTGGAATTTTCATAACGGCATGGCCGGTTTTACCGGGCAACGCTGGACGCAATGCGCCACCGCCGCGCCGTTGTGGAATTTGCGCCGCGTGCAAGGCTATAAGCGCGCCGGGTTTTCGTTTGATCCGGCGCATATTCATTTCGGCGGCAACAGCGGATTCCAAGCGGTCAATCTGGCGATCCTGCTAGGGTGCAACCCGATAGCATTGCTAGGTTTCGACATGATGCCGGGCGCAAACGGAAATCATTATTTCGGAAACCATCCGGACCGCTTGCGCAATCATATGGCATTCGAAAAATGGCGCGCGAATTTTGCCGATGCCGCGCCCGGCGCAAAGCAACGCGGGATCGAAATCATAAATTGCACAACGCGCACCGCGCTTGATTGTTTCCCGCGCGCATCGCTTGACGATGTGTTGATATGACTCGCGCCTATATTGCCTTGCGCAATAACGTCAAAGAAAGAATCGAGTCCGTTATGGACGGTTGCCGATCGATCGGTCTTGATCCGGTGCATGTGTCCGGCCCGGTGTATCCGGCCCGCAATTCGATTTGCATCGCATGGAATCGTCACCTTGCATCCGGCACATGCGCCGATGCGGTCGAGCGTGAAGGCGGGCGCGTTATCGTCATGGAAAACGGATATTGCGGAAAGGATTCCGCCGGGCGGCAATATTATGCGTTGGCGCGCGATCAACACTTGGGCGCGGGCCGATGGTTTCCGCAGGATGACGACTCACGCTGGCGCGCGCTTGGGATCGAGTTGAAACCGTGGCGCACCGCCGGGACTCATATTTTGGTTTGCGAGAGCCGCGGCTTTGGAAGCGCCCGGACTCAAATGCCGAACGGGTGGCGCGATAAAATCCGCCGTGAATTGCAAACGTGGACAAGCCGCCCGATCCGCTTTCGCTCGCATCCGGCGGCGCGCGGCGTGTCCGGTGTTTGTGATCTTGCGGACGATTTAAAAGACGCCCATGCGGTTGTGATTTGGGCGTCAAATGCTGGCACCGCCGCGTTAATTGCTGGCGTGCCGGTTGTCGCATGTTTCGGGCAATGGCTATTGCAAGGCGCGTGCGGCAATGCGATTCAAGACGTGGACCGGCCAAATATGCCGGATCGCCGCCCGGCGTTTGTGCGGCTATCTTGGGCACAATGGACGTTGGACGAAATCGCAACCGGATTCCCGATTGCCCGGCTTTTGGAGTCTTAAAATGAAAACGTTAGTCGTTTCAACGTTCAACCGCGCCGGTTGGGATTTGTATGCGCACCGGATGGAGTCCAGTTTTCGCGCGCATTGGCCCGCCGAATTTGATTTGATGCTTTTTTCCGAAGACACCGCCAGCGGCGGCGCGATCTATCCGCCGCGCATGGCGCAAAAAATCGCGCGGTTTATGTCCCGGCACAAAGACAACCCGGCCCATAGGGGAATCGTGCCCGATCCGATCAACGGCGGCACGCGGTACAATTTCAAATTTGATGCGGTCAAATTTGCGCACAAGGTTTTTGCAATCGAGCAAGCCGCATATTGTTCGGTTGTCGACTATGATCGGTTGATATGGATCGATGCCGATGTTGTGACTTTGCGCCCGGTGCCGGTCGATTTCATTGATGGGTTCATGAGCAACGGCGCAAATCTTGGGTGCTTGACGCGCACAAAGAAAAACAAGTCAACCGAAACTGGGTTTGTTATTTTCAACATATGCGGGCCGGTGCTGAATCTTATCGCGCGCATGGCGGCAATTTATGAAACCGATCATATATTTCAACTCGCGGAATGGCATGACGCATTTGTTTTTGATTATTGCCGCGCGCAAATGCCGGGACTTCGCGTTGCCAGTTTATCCGGCGCATATGAGTCGCATGGGCATCCGTTTATTAACGGGCCGTTGGGGCAATACATGGATCATTTGAAAGGCGATGCGCGCAAAAAGGCGGGACAATCGCGGGCGTCCGATTTCATCGGTGATGCGCCGTGGCACCGCGCCGCGCTTTAGTTCTATCATTTGCAACACGCGAACGCCCGCGCGTGATCGCGCATGCGATGGCAAAAGGGATTCGCGCGCTTGGTGACGAGGCGACAGTCGCAACGCAATGGAAAATGCAAACGGATTTTGATGTTGTCATTGCATACGGTTGGAAATATTGGCACCAAGCGTTCGCGCAATACCGAAGAATCGACAAGCCATATATTTTCATCGATGGCGGATATTGGCAGCGCGAAAAAAAGCGCGCTTGTGAACGGCGGTTGCCATAAGGTTGCAATCAATTCGCGGCATCCGAATGTCGACTTGACCATGCCGCCGGATCGTTTCAACGCTTTGGGTTTAGCGGTTGAGCCGTGGCGAACCGGCGGCGGGCATATTTTGGTCGCTGGCATGTCATCGAAAAACGCCCGCGATCTTGGACTCGGACCGGAGCAATGGGAAACCGATGCGATCCAGACCATTAAAAGCGTTACAAGTCGCAGGATCATTTACCGGCCTAAACCAACTTGGAACGGATTCACGGAATTGCCCGGCGCGGAATTATCGCCACCAACGGAATCGCTAGAAACCGCGCTAAACAATTGTTTTGCTGTGGTAACGCATCATTCAAATGTTGCGATTGATGCACTCGCAAAAGGGATTCCGGTTTATACGGCGGACGGTGCCGCGCGGTGTCTGTCAACGCGAGCAATTGATTTAATCGTGAATCCATCGTATCCCGACAACCGAAACGAATTTTTCGCGGGGTTGGCTTGGTGGAATTGGTCACTTGCGGAAATGGAGTCCGGCGATTGTTGGGCCTTTGTGCGGAGTCAATTAGACCGTGAAACGATACGCGCATCTTGACTCGTTGATCGACACCGTAAAACCGCAACACATAGTCGAAATCGGAACGAACGCGGGCGCGCGTGCGTTTGCGATGTGCAAGCGCGCGTTAAATCATCACGCCGCGATTCGATATACCGGGTTTGACGTGTTTGAACATGAGACTCCGGAATTCCATGAAGCGGTTTTTAATGGCAAAAAACCCGGCAATAAACAAACCGTTACGCATGTGCTGGCGACTTTAAAAAACGTCGAAGTCGATCTAGTGCAAGGTAAAACGCAAGACACCTTGCACGGCGAAATGATCGTTTGCGACTTTGCGTTTGTTGATGGCGATCATCGCGCCGCTGAAATCGAAGCAGATTTCTATTCGCTGTCATGCCCGGTGATCGTGTTAGATGATTTTTATTCGCCGGATGAAAACGGCATTTGTCCGGACATTTCAAAAGTCGGTTGCAATCAGTTGGTGTCAAAGCTTGATCCGGCTAGTTATCAAATCTTGCCTAGCGTTGACCGCGTGCGCGGCGGCGGGTTTGTGCATTTCGTGACAGTGAGACTCAAATGATCCTAAAACAAACCGTTGCCGCTACGGCGTCCGTCGTTTCGGTTGATGAGTTGGGCGATCACTTGCGATTGACCGCCGAAGGGAGTCCCGGCGAATACGCCGAGCAAACGTTGTTGCAAATGAAAATTGATGCGGCGATTGCAACAATTGACGGCGCGGACGGTTGGTTGAATCGCGCGCTTGTTACTCAAACGTGGCGCATGAGTTTTGAATTGTTCGGATCGCGCTTAATCCGCTTGCCGTTGCCGCCGTTGCAATCTGTTACATCATTAAAATATCTTGATCCGGACGGCGTGGAACAAACATTTGCGGCATCGAATTATCGCGTGATCACGGATGCAACGCCCGGTTTGATTTATCTCAATGATGATTCGGTTTGGCCGTCGATTGCACGCGCGCCCGATGCCGTGCGCATCACTTTTGTTGCAGGGTATGGCGAGGCGGCGGCGGTGCCGTCCGCGATCCGCAATGCCGTGTTGATCATGGCCGGAACGCTATACGAGCAACGCGAGGAATTGGCGTTCGGCGTTCAACCGTTTGAAATACCGGGCACGGTGAAATCGTTGCTTTCCACATATCGTTTTCATGGGTTGGTGTGATGCGATCCGGTGCGTTGCGCGAAAGGGTATGGTTGCAAACCGCAGCGCGCGCACAAGATGCGGTTGGCGGTGCTGTAATCACTTGGACGAATACCGTGCATCTATGGGCGCAAATTAATGCGACCGGCGGCACAGATAGCGAAGACGATGGAAAGCAACGGGCGGCGACAAACTACAAAGTCACAATCAGATACCGCACCGGAATCGATGCCGTTCAAAATCGTTTGTTATGGGGTTCAACGCCGCTTGCGATCACCGCCGTTTTACCCGATCCAAAAAAACGTTTCATGAATCTTGATTGCCAATCGGGCCGCGCAAATGTCGCGTGAACAAATCAGAATTGAAATCGACGGCTTGCAGTCTTTGTTGAAAAAGTTTGCGGAAATCAACGGCACCGCGCGCGCCGAGTTGCGCAAAGGCATGCGCAAAGCCGGTGCGGTTGTCGCCAAGGAATCGCGCGCTTTGTTGCGCCGTGGAACGCCTAGCGGAAAGTTTTATCTTTACGATAAAGGCGGCAAGCGAAAGCGGTATCAGGCATCGGCACCGGGCGAACCGCCCGCCCGCGTTTATGGTGATCTTGCCAAATCGATCAAACTGAAATTGTCCCGGTCCAAATTATCGGCGCGGATTTCATCGGCGGATAATAAAGCGCATATCATGGAATACGGTTCGGTGAATCAAGAGCCGCGCCCGTTTTTGCGTCCGGCACTTGCCAACAAAAAGCGCGAAGTTTTACAGTTGCTCGAAGACGCATACGGACTTGCATTGCGCAAAACATTTACGGGCAAAAAATGAGCGCAGCATTAAACCGCGAAGTTTGGGAAAAGCTTTTCGCCGCGCTATATGGCAACGTTATTGACGGCGCGGTTGTGCCGGTTGCGGAGTCCACCGATCCCGCGCAAGCGTTCCCATATATTACAATCGCGGTTGATTTTCCGGACCATGGCGAACGCAAAACCGAAGGCGCAGCGCAAATTAACGTTTGGACGAACGGCGGAACCTTGCAAGTTTTGCGGATACAAGCGGCGGTAAATGCGCTATTAGACCGGCAACGCTTGCCGATTGTCGGCGGTGCGGCGGTTGTGCTGGCGCGATCAACTCCACCAATCGGGCGCGGCGAAGACGGAACGACTCGCCATGGTGTGCAAATCTTTTCCGTCTTAATTCATAGCTAGGCAAAAAGGAGTCGCATCATGTCGAGCAAATTTTACACGGTCGCGGGCGGTATCAAGTTGTTTTTTCAAGAGGGGACCGGCGGCGCGGCTGGATTGGGCTATCGTGATCTTGGGAATCTTGTGAATCCGTCAATCGGTTCCGAAATCACAAAGCTTGAGCATTACACAAGCCGAAGCGGTCAACGCCAAAAAGACAAAACCAACGTGCAGCAATCCGCGATCACGATCAATTTTCGGTTTGATGAGCCGAACGAATTCAATTTGCGTTGGGCGTTTCTAGGCGGGACCATGACGGCGGTATCGGCTGGATCGGTGACGATCACACGCGAACTAGTCCAATTGGAAGACACCACGGCCAAGGCGGTTGCTCTCACAATGGCGTCATCGCCCAACGTGATAATTGAAGCGATATCCGGAATCCCGATGACTTACACCGTCACAACGGATTACACGATTGATCAAGCAAACAGCACGATCACAAGAGTCGGCGGCGGCGCGATTGCCGATGGTGAGTTTGTTATGGTCACTTATGATGCGCAGTTGCCAGCGCATAACAAATTTCCGGTGCTGGAATCTCCCATCCTATCCGGCGCGGCGCGGTTGATCATGTTGCCGACAACCGGGCAGCAATTGGTATGGGATATTCCAAGCGTGACGCTGGCACCGGACGGCGAATTTACATTGGATGATCAAGATTGGGCGGCAATCGATATGGTGTTGGATTGCTTGGCCGATACCACCAACAACCCGACCCAACCTTACGGGTCGGTGCGGACGTGGAACGTCGAATAGTTTAACCCTAGCCGAAAGGACAAGCCCAAGTGTCCAAAGAATTAGAAACGCTTTTTCCGGATCGTGACGTCTTCGGAGTCACGATCCGGCCATGGACGTTAGGACAAATCGCCAAATGCGCGCCCGCGATTGCCGGATTGTTGGAACAAGCGAACGCGCAAAAGCTTGATATTGCAAAGACGTTTAACGGCGGCGATTGGAGTCAAATCGCGTTGCTTTTGGCGAAATGTCCCGACCATGTTTTGAAATTGGTTGAGGTATCAACGAACCTACAGCCGGAAACGGTGGCGGATTTAGATTTGCCGAAAGCGATTCGCATTTTACAAGCGATGTTTGAAGCAAATGCGGACTACATAAAAAACTCGCTCGCCCGTCCGGATCAAAGGCCAAATCCGGCGCGGGCGATCTAAGCGAAACGGTTGAGATGTTGGTAGCGTCCGGTCACAGTTTTGACGATGTATTGAACCGTTACACCGTGGCGCAATTGCAAATGTTCGGTGATTTGTGCGGCAAGCGCCGACTCAATGAGTTCAAAGCAAATGCGGTTGCGGTTCATGTCGCAACGCAGGGAACTAAGAAAGATTGGCAAAAGTTCATCAATAATTTAAAACCGCGTGACGGGCAAAAGCCGGGCGAGACTCCAGCGGATTCACTTTTGCGGCAATTGGGAGCGTTTGGTTTATGGCACTCACCGAAGACATTGCAGTCAGGATCGGGCTAGACCCGCGCGCACTATCCGCCGGAACGCGTGCCGTTTTACGCGATTTAAACTCCATAAAAAAATCTGTGCGCGGTGTTGGCGATGGCTTTAAGGCTATCGGCGGCGCGTTTTCCCAATTCACAAAAACCGCAAGCATTGCAGTCGGCGCGGCAACCGCAACCGGCGCGGCGTTGTTCGGTTTGGCTAAAGCCGGATCGGCAGCGGCGGACGCGGCGGGCAAGACGGCGCAACAACTAGGGTTGACCGTTCGCGAGTTTGGTCGACTTGAATTCGCGGCGACACAAGGCGGCGTATCAACCGAAGAATTTCAAAGCGGTTTGATCCGCTTGAATAAAACAATTGCCGATGCCCGGCAGGGTGTCGGGTTGGGCGCTAACCAATTCGCAGCGTTGAATATCAGGCTACGAGATAGCAAAGGCCGCGCGCTTGGCGTTTCTCAAATCGTCAACCAACTTGCTGACCGCTTTGCGAAATTGCCGGACGGCGTGGCAAAGACGGCGGCGGCATATAACATTTTTGGGCGGGCCGGTGCAAAACTGATTCCGTTGCTCAATAGCGGATCGCGCGGTATCCGCGAAGTCGGTGACCAAGCCGAAGCATTGGGAATCGTGTTTACCGATGCGCAAGCAAAAATCGGTGAGAATTTCAACGATGCGTTGGCGCGCACGACTAAAGGCGTGACCGGACTCCGCAATCAAATCGGGTTATTGATCGCACCGGATTTGACACGCATTTTTGATGACATAACAAACGCGATCATTCGCAACCGAAAGGAAATCATCACGCTTGCGGTGAACGGTTATAAATTTGCGCGTCAAGCGGTGCTGGATTTATTCAACGCGTTCGCGGGCAATGATGCCAAGGTTTCGCAAAAATGGGCGCTAGAATTCCGCGACACCGTTTTGGGCGTGATCGAAACCGTGCGCGGTTTGTTCAATAAAATAATTATTCCGCTTTCAAATCAGTTGACCGAATTATTTAAAAACATTGCTAACGGTTTAAATGAAGCATTCGGGACAAAGCTAACGGGTGCCGAGGTCGCGCTAGGTGCGTTCGTGTTCAATGTGCTAGGCGGTTTTCAAGCGATGGGCGGGGCGTTGCTGATTTTCAACGGGATATTGGGAATCACGTCCGGTTTGTTTTCTACATTTGCGACAGTGATCGGCGGACTCGTCGGCGGATTGGCCGCAATTGTAGGGTGGCCGATTGCGTTGGGCGCGGCGTTTGTTGTTGCTGGCGGTTTGATTTTCACATTTTGGGATGAACTAAAGGCGGCGGCGTTCAACGCCTATGAATTTATAACCGGGATTTTCGGCAAACTGTTTTCGCTGTTTGCCACCGCAAAAGATTTTGTTGGCGGTTTCACCGGATCGAAAGAGTCGGGATCAATTGACTTGCAAAAGCGTGCGGGCGGCGGTGTCGTGCGCGGGCGCGGCGGATCGCGCAGCGATTCAAATTTGGTTGCGGTTTCAAATGGCGAGTATGTTGTACGCGCCGCGGCGGTGCAAAAGTTTGGCACAAGCTTTATGGACATGATCAACGCCGGACGCATGCCAGCATTTGCGGACGGCGGATCGGTCGCATTGCAACCGATTAACTTAACCTTGCCGGGCGTTGGTCAATTCGAAATGGCGGCAAAAACTGACGTGAGTCAAAATCTAATCAAAGCGATGCGCGCCGCCGGACGCCGGACGCCGGGCAATTCGCCAAGTTGGAAGCGTTAAACCATGTCATCGCAAGATACCGTTTTAGTTTTAACCGGAGTCGGCTTGCCGCGTTGGGCCGGTCGCGGATTAAACGAAACGTTGACGCCGTTAGACTTGGGCGAATTGCGCCGCGATATTAACGGCACGCTAGTCGATCTAACGGACTCCGTTTTGCATCGCCGGTATTCAATATCAATCACCGGCAATGATTTGAATCCTTTGCCCGCCGATCAATTATGGAAAGGCGCGCAAGTCACGGTGTCTTGTATTAATGAACTAGGCATTGCGGCGACGTTCGCAAGCGGCGTTGCAGCGGCATCGATTGGCCGCGATCCCGTCACCGGATCGGGCCGGGCAATCGTTGGCGATGATGAAACAAGCGGAGTCACGTTTGCGTATGACAGCGCAAGCGATCTATATACCGCAACCGCCGACTTTTCCGATACGAGCATAAGCGGCGCGGGTTTTATCTATTATCGCCCGCAGTTGCTTTGCATGGTGACGCGCATCAATCTTGACAAAGACGAATGGCAAGCCGCGCCCGGTTGGACGTTGGAACTAGAGGAAATCGGCTAAGTGTCCGGATTTTTTTTTGCATGGGTTGACGGCACGGAGTCAACGTTCGTTGCGGCAACGCATGCGCGCTATGACGAACCTGTTTTTGATTTGGTCATTTCGCAAGATGAAGGCGAATTCGCATCGGCAACCGTGACCGTGCGACTACCATCAACCGGATTATTGAATCCCGCGCGCAAGTTTTATTGCTGGATTTCAGCAACGCACAATTCAGTCATCACCGCGCTATTCTTTGGCCGGTTAGTTGGTTTTCCGAAGAAACTCGCCGGGCAGCTTGTCGAATTGGAATTCATAGCACAATTTCCAGGATGGGAAGCGGCGCGCGATGCCGTGGTTGCGGCAAATCAATCATTGCCGTTTTACGATGTGGCGTTTTTATCGGCGGAACAACAACGCGATCCGCAATCTATTTTGGAAGGTCAAACAAAGCTTTTTCATTATCACCGCACAACCGGCGCGGTTACGTTGTCCGATATATTGACGGGCGGTACTGCAATTGCATTGTCACCGTTGCCGGGCGAAGGCGTCCGCGTTGACATAACCCGCAACCCGGCCCGCCGCGTCAACGTGTATGCGACTGTTGAATGGGAGCAACAGATTCGCGGACGTTCATTTGACGTTCAACGGCGCATCCGCGATGCATTCGGCGGCACCGTTAACAGTTTAACGCCGGAAGCAATCGAACAAGATTGGCCGAGCGTTGGCGATTCCGTTGGTGGCGATTCTGGTTACATGGTGACGCGCGCGCGCATTCGCCGGATTGGCACCGACGCTTTGCCGTCAACAATGACTCCGGTTTCAAATCAGTTTTTTGCCAAGGTTGACGAAGACGCGCAACCTATCGCGCTTGCCGCAACCGGCCGATATGTTGAACGCCGGATTGCGACAGTGACTCGAACGTGGTTTGAAATAAAACTTTATGTCGATTATTTTTACCGGCAACGCCGCCGCGAGTTGATTGAATTTACTGTTTTGAACGATGTGCAAGCGTTGGCGTTTGGCACAACGGATCAAATCGACATATCGATTGACTTGCAAGCCGAGGATGTAGTCGGCCTTGGTTTGATCCCGGCCAATTCATCAAGCTATTTCCGCACGGCACGCGGAAAGCTTTCTTTTCATCATTTACTTGCACGCGCGAAAGCCGCACTTGCAAACAGCGCGCGCGCAATAGAATTAACGGTGTCCGTCGATTTTTGGAGCGTGTTGGATATTTCGCTGGATCACCAAGCGACAGTGACCGCGCCAACAATTCCCGGCGGCACGGCAACGGGAAAAGTGATCGGCTATGCGTTGCGCGTTGACAGTAGCGGCAACCTTTCAGCGGAAGTCGCGCTAGGCGTTTCGGTTGGAAACGGCGCAAGCTATACCGCAAGCGGCGTTGATACTGATTATTGCGATACAACGGTTTTTGAATCCGATATACAAACCGAGTCCGGAGAGGAAAACGGCGGCACCGGACTCGAAGACATGATTTACGAAACATATGCGGACCAAATCGAAACGATTCCGGACACGCAACGCAAGGTGTTAAGCGGTTTGATTGTTGACACTGTGACAATTACAAACAGCCCAACGGAACAACAAGCAACGTTGCTTTCGCAGCAATACCCAACGCGAGATAATCCGGACTCCGTGCTGTCATCGGTGCCGACTCAAATCGACGTTACAATGATTCCTTTGACGGCATCGGACGAACTAGAACACACAATAGGCGTTGTGATGGCGCAACCCTATGCCGCGCCGCAAGGAATCGACTTGGCGTCATAATGGCAAACAGCATTGCAGACATAGTCCGCGCCGCCTTGGGGTTGAACAAATCGCAAGGCTATAAAGCGCCGGCAACCGGCACCGTTAATCCTGACACCGGCGAGTTGACGATTGGCGGCGGTGCGGAAACCGTTGACTCGTCAATTGTCAAGCTTGGCACCGAAAACAACTGGCAACGTTTCGTTCAAACTTATTTTTCGGTTTCGAATATCGAAGAATTATCGAGCGTGCCGGTTAATGTTTCCGGATCGTACACCATCAACCCTAATTTGTTGGGCATGTGGGAAATCAATGCGTTTGGCGCGGATTTGACAATTGCATTTGATGCGCTAACCGCACTCGGCACCGTTCATCAAAATTCATTGTTTTACGGCGCGATCAGGAATCGCACGATTGAGATTATCATCAATTGGCAAACCGAGGGCGCACATACTTTGACCATCACCGATGCACTTTGGGGCAATGACGGCGATGATCCGGTTGTGAGTTCGGGTGTTGCAACGGATATTGTTATGGTGCAAGTCAATTCCAACGGGCGAATCCTTGCGTTTGTGACCGCAACCGGGATGGCATAGGGGCCGACATGGTAACGCAACCGACTTTCAATCTGCGAACAAATCTTGGCCGCGCTTTAACGTCCGACGAGTTCGATGAAAATTGGGTGAACCTTTCAACGTTCATTGCGGCGATGATCGCGGACGGCGGATTCACCGGGCGCGGCATCGATTCAATATCCGTTGTTGGCGATGCAATGTCAGTGACATTGGACGATGCAACGGTATTGGGACCGTTCACATTGCCGAAAGCGTTTTTTAATCCGACTGGCGATTGGGCAACTGCAACACTTTATGCCGTTCAAGATTGTGTCGTTTCGGTTGATCCGGCGACAGAGGGGCAGGGATTCGCGTGCGTTGTTTCGAATACGTCCGGAACGTTCGCAACCGATCTTGCCGCCGGTTATTGGGTAAAAATCGTTGATAACGGCGGCGTTGGGCCGACGGGCCCCGCCGGTGCCGACGGTAGCACAGGCCCCGCCGGGGCCGACGGCAGCACAGGCCCGGCGGGACCGGCGGGCGACACCGGCCCGGCGGGCGCGGCCGGCGCTGTGTTTGAAGGCGCACTCGTTTACATCACGGCACCGCAAACCGTTGCGGCATCGGGCGGCGGGTTTGTTGCATGGACAAATGAAGACTATGACACATCAACAATTCACGATCCGGTCACGAACAACACGCGACTCACCGTTCCGGCGGGTGCGACTCATGTTCGCATAAGCGCACAAGTGCAATGGCCCGCGAATGCGGCAGGTGATCGCGTCGGATATATCTTGCGCAACGGCGGCGATGTGGTGCCGGGTTACAACGTAGTTTCAATCCCAAATGTAACCGGCGGCGATACGAGCACGGAACCGCCGACTATGGTTTTTCAAACGCCGGTCATTGCGGTTACGGCGGGCGAATATTTTGAATTGTATCTATATCATGGCGCGGCAAGCGGTTTGCTGATCAATCCGGACTCAAGCTTTTTTGCGTTGGAAGTCGTCAACGGTGTTGTGGCAGTTACCGGCCCGCAGGGTGAAACGGGGCCTACAGGACCGGCCAGCGGCGGATCAGGATCAACCGGCCCGACCGGCCCCGCCGGTGCCGACGGCAGCACAGGCCCCGCCGGTATCACCGGCCCCGCCGGTGCCGATGGCAGCACAGGCCCCGCCGGTATCACCGGCCCCGCCGGTGCCGATGGCAGCACAGGCCCCGCCGGTATCACCGGCCCCGCCGGGGCCGACGGCAGCACAGGCCCAAGCGGTGCCGATGGATCGCCCGGCAGTTTGAGAGTCACAACCTATTCAGCGTCAAGCGGCA
>Ga0210043_1001483_pt1 | contig 19073 bp, 34 predicted proteins | sample CryGeymet201501t_FD_183990 | JGI IMG/M metagenome (GOLD analysis project Ga0210043, IMG submission 183990) | Groundwater microbial communities from Crystal Geyser aquifers in Utah, USA - Crystal Geyser metaG 2015-01t (SPAdes) (version 2) | ecosystem: Environmental > Aquatic > Deep subsurface >... | reverse complement strand
ACTACATGACTGGAGACCTCAGAAACCTCTAGACTCACAGGTGACCAAGCGATATATAATCCTGAATGCGACATGCAAACTTCACTTGAACCGGAACAAAGCATAAACGTGGAGCCTGAGCCACTTACTTAGGCATTATTATAATTCGATTGTAGGGATAACAGGAACCGAGAGCGGGCTAGAAAGCCTAAATTCAGGGGCCTGCCGCTTAACAGGGGATTAGCTAAGGTCCTGTTATCCTTACTGTGGGTTTATAAGATAAATAGAAGACAGGAGAATACGTCATGAGAAAGTATAATGAGAAGATGGAGAAAGCCTTAGGGATGTACTGCGAGGGCCTTATAAGTGAGATAGAGTACCTGAATACAGTGAAGTACCTGGCCGAGGAGCAGTTAGCCTCTATAGAGAAGCGTGTTACCTCAGAGTACGAAGCAATCACGAACGGCAAGAGGGCAGATATATGACTATTATACAAGTATGGGACTCTTCGCTCCAGTTATGGTGCCTATGGGCTGTAGACTTGGAGGAATGCTATGGCTATTAAGAGAGTGAAGCGGGAAGACGTAGGGAGGACAAGAGAAAACAGGAAAGAACAGCAGATAAAGGCTGAAGGTTACCGGCTGTCTTTGGAGGCAGCAGGTACCTTACAAGGGGAAATGAGGCGTAAGGGTCTCTTAGTACTCTAAAGGTAGCTGAGAGAGCCTCATGCGGGCTCTTTCAAGTACATTTAGGGTCCATCTAGGACAAAACAAAGCAAGTAATCCACAACTGGAGACAAAGACCATGAAAGAGCTTACCATCAAATACACTATCCTCAAGAGTCTGGACCTTAGTAATGCAATGGAGTCCTGTAGCAAGGTAGCGAGTAAAGAGAGAGCCATAAGTAAGCTGGATAGTAACGTCTGGGAGAACACTGTCTGTACTATCATGGAGTCCATAGACTACACAGCATACTCCTGTGATACCTCCAAGGATGGTATTGCCGCTATACGGGAGATACTCTTTACACAAATGGAGAAAGCTATCTACGCCGTTACGACTATCCCTGAAACTGGACAGGATAGAGATGGAAAGACCATTGAGCTCCTGAATCAGAAGACTAGTAAAATCAAATGGAGTAGCTGGGAGAAGACAAGACGTATCTTTGCGTACCTTGGGGACATTGCCAAGATCTTAGCGCATGACAAGGGTGATTTACTGTATCCTGAGCAATACAAGGTTGCTGCTAGATGTGATATCTTGCAGCAGTTAGGAAAGACCGGTACAGCGCTTGAGCACGTTACTAGACTTGCAAAGCAAATGGATAGTTACCTCCCAGTATTGGAGGAGACTGAAAAGGCGGATGCACAGCTCATTATCTCAGGCCTTAAGGTCGCGGGTGTTGATCCTATTATTGAGGCAGCTACGTTAATGGCTCGCCTAGACTCTATAGTCTCTGGGGCAAGTAAGGAGCAAAAAGAGTCAATAAAAGAGCTCCTGTACTCCTTTGGAACTAAGCACTACCCCGTTGCTGCTTAAGGTTGTACCGGGGGGACTCCATGGAGTCCCCTTAATAGTCATTATAATATACAATAGGGACTGTATTTGTACATTTAAAGGGGACATAAGGGATGCCTAGATTCTTCATACGTTTATTATGGCTAGCCGTAGGAATGACTATAATTCAGACGGCTGTATACTATATCAATAATCTTTAGGAGGGGGCAATGAACAAGGTAGATCTGAAAAGCCTTGAAGGTACTGAGTTTACCTATATATTTGAGGATGGTGATACTATTAGAGCCTACGTTAAGAAGGCTGACCCAGAGATAGGGGTGACTTGCATGACTCTGGAGACGGAAACTGCTAAGGGCTGGAAACCTGACGACTTGGAAGAAGATGGTACTTTTGCGTTATAGGTTATAACTTTATAGAGGGGCAAAGGACACCTAAAGAAGCTTGGAATAGGCTTAAGAGAATCCTTAAAACAGGTACTTACAAAGATGATTCCTCTATTAGTAGTGGTACCTTCAGCGGTTGTGCATTCTAAGAATAAACTAGGGGATATTCGATTGGAGTATCCCCTAGTTTATCCTTAAGATAGGGAGGAGGAAGCATGAGCATCTTTACAGCTAGGCAGTCCGTAGAGCTGGCAAGCTCTATAGCCCGAAGGGCGGGCATCGAGGTAATTGAGGACGATTCTCTAGGTAATAACATGCCTAGGGTAAGAGGCAAGAAGATTGTAATGGGTAAGCTAGGAGTCTATACACACGATGTATACATGGAGGAGCTTCACAGGTGCATAGGTCAAGTATGCCCCGAGAATGATTTCTTCTCTATGGAGAAGGAGGGTCGGGAAGATACACTGAAGGAAATAATACGCTCCATGCATACAGATAAGTTTATGCATGGGGAGTATGAGGGGAGGGATAGACAGCTTGCCTCTGGATATTCCCGTAGGCTTCCTAAGCTTCAGGAGGCACTACCAAGCATAGCCATGGAAGACCCCACGGCAGGAGCCTTGCTATGCCTGGGGAATGAGCTCAGGAACGAATGGCAAGGCTTTAATGCGCTAGAAGTACCTGAGGAGCTTAGGCCTCTTATTAAGAAGCTCCGCCCATTAGGCCCCAAGTGGATGTCTCTGGAGACAGGGGATGACCTAAGATCCTTGATGAAAGAGCTTGAAGAAATTGAGACTAAAGACTCTAAGGATAAGGCTGAAGACTCTGAAGATAAGGCTGAAGACTCTGAAGATAAGGCTGAAGACTCTGAAGATAAGGCTGAAGATGAGGCTGAAGACTCTGAAGATGAGGCTGAAGATGAGGCTGAAGATGAGGCTGAAGACTCTGAAGATAAGGCTGAAGATAAGGCTGAAGACTCTGAAGATAAGGCTGAAGATAAGGCTGAAGACTCTGAAGATGAGGCTGAAGAAGAATCTTCAGGGGTTGGTGCTGCCCCTGCTACTGGTAGTGCAAGACCTAGCGGGTATCCTGATACATCCAAGTTACTGAAAGACCTTGGCATAATACCTGATGGGCATCCCCCGGAAGTGGAAGTACCTTATGTCCCTGGCAATCCTGTAATATATCAGGATAATAGGATATGTACCGATGTAAGAAGTTATGATAAGAGGGAAGTAGAAGAACTACTTAAAGGTTTTAGGCTAACACAGAAGGTCAAGAAGTATCTATTAACATTAACCAAGGTGGGCTGGAATAGTGGCTTGAAAAGCGGTACTCTGAATACATCCAAGATCCATAGGCTCTATAGTACACAGCCCCTGGAACAACCAAGGATCTATAAGAAGAGAGAGAAGCCTAAGCTGAAGACAGATATAGCTATAAGCTTACTCATAGATGACTCAGGCTCTATGAATAGGTTCGGTAAGGTTCATATGGCTGCTGCATGTGCTGTAGCCATGTCTGAGGTATTACAAAGCATTAGGGTACCCCACGATATCCTTATGTTTACTACAAGTAGAAATAATATAGTCCATAGCATTGTTAAGGATTTCTCGGAGTCCTTTGTCTCCAGAGACAAACTTATAGATAATCTTTGTAGGGATAACATAAGGTTACAAGAGAATGCTGATGGGGAGGCTGTACTATGGGCAGCTGAAAGACTTATGTCATTCAAGGCACAGGAGAGACTTTTAATTGTACTTTCTGACGGTTATCCTAGTTTCCTCAGAACTACAGGTAGTTGCTCTACATACTTAAGGGATGTTGTTAAGGTTATAGAGGAATCTAGGGGAATTGATGTCCTAGGCATAGGAATTATTGATAAAAGTGTAGAGTATTACTATAAGAGGTATGAGGTTCTTAATAATTTAGGCGAGTTAGAAGCTCTCTTTATGAGGCTACTGCAAAGCAAGATAATGGTGTGATAGGAGGAGTAAATAAGATGGATAAAGACTTAAGTATGTTTAGGCCCGCAAGAAGTAGAGAACCCAAGGTATCCACTGGTGCTCTTAGCGCTCTTGAGAAAGCCATAGCACATGGAAGCGGCCTATCAGCTTCTCTTTCCTCCAAGGTAGTGTCAGGGGAGACAACTAAGGAGAAGGCACCAGAGGGGTTCTTCTTCCTAACAGAAATGACTGATGGGAGACTCCCTAGGAGCGGGAAGAATCACCTGTTTCCTAGGTACCCAGATGATCATTGGGCTGAGGAGTTTCGTGGGGATATCCCCGAGGTAGACCCATACTACTGTTGGGATGCTGATGTTGCTGAGGCCCTCTACGTGGCTCTTAAGAGAAACGAGAAGGCGTTACTCCATGGGCTCCCAGGGACAGGGAAAACAACTGCTGTACACCAGCTAGCAGCTTGGGTGAGACAACCATATGCTAAGTTTGGAGGGAAAGCTACTATAGAACCTTCAGCTTTCCTAGGTCAAGCTTGGGCTACCCATGAGATTGTCATGGAGGGCGGCGTAGAGAAAGTTGTACCTACTATGGTATTCAAGGAGGGTCTCTTGCCTCCAGCCGTTAGGAACGGCTATATGACCACTATTGATGAGTTCTGTAAGTTGAGCCCTGATGTACAAATGGCTTGTCAGAGTTTATACGAGAAGGGTGGTCACTTGATGCTGGATGATAAGCCAGGGACTATTGCAGAGAAGAAGGTGCATCCGGCTCCTGAGTTCCGTCTATTCGTAACAGATAATACGTTAGGTCTAGGGGATAACATGCACATGTTTGCTGCGTCACAGGTGCAGGATACATCTACACTCGATAGGTTTACAATTACAGTACCTGTGAACTATATGGGCATCTTTGATGAGGTGGAAATGCTGAGTAGAAGGTACCCTAAGCTGGAAAGGAGTATCTTAAACAAGATCGTTAGGTTTGCTGGGCTTGTAAGGCACTCCTACAAGGTATCTGATCTACCAGTAACCTTAAGCCCTAGGGGTCTCTGCACCATCTGTGAGATACTTGATGAAGGCTTGTCTCTGGAGACAGCTACTGCCCTAGCTTATACTAATAAACTCTCTGAGGATGCTCATATACAGCTAGTGCAGGAGCAACTGAGGACAGTAGAATAGGAGGCTATTATGAAGCTACGAATAAGGAACACTTGGTATGAGCCAAGTTACGTCTACGATACAGGTTTCTTCGCAAAGATTGAGGGTATCGAGGTAAAGATACTTGTAAATACTGGCGATGAAATCTATACAGATCTCCCGGTACTCCATAAGATTAGAGACGGAGGTAATCTTATGGAGTTCTCCTGGAAGATAGTAAGAACCTCAGACTTGGTAGGCTTTAATATAGTAGGCACTATAACAGAGGCTGGGCGTAAGGACCGTGTATTTACATCAGCTGTCTCAACGAAGACTAATAAGCTACTAATGGTGGCCGCACTAGATTCTCTGAAAGCTAGGTGGCAGAAGAAACAGGATAGGGACGGGTGGTGGATAGGCAATGAGGTAGAGACAATAAGAGAGCCTATGCTACTCCATAGATGGGAGGATGCTAAGAAGAGGAGTGGCCCATGGTTAGTATCCCCTAAGCTTGATGGTATCAGGGGGACATATAACCCTGAGAGCCATGAGATGATATCAAGGAAGAGGAATCCCTTTGCTTTACCCCATATCTGTGGACAGCTAAAGAGACTCGGGGTAGCAGCTGATGGTGAGCTTTGGCACCCCAGGCATGACTGGGAGACTATCTCCGGGACTGTCTCTAGAGACTCGGATGATAGTAGCTCAGCACTATTGAAAGGAGACCTTCAGTTCCATATCTTTGATAGGGCAGATATGCCTGATGTACCATACGTGGAGCGTCTTGCATCCCTAATAGATCTAGACTTAAGTGGCTGCCCTAACCTGTTTATCGTACCTTCTATATACTGCGAGACTGAGGAGGATGTCTGGGTAGTATATAAGCGACTTGTTGACTCTAAGTATGAGGGAGCTGTTGCTAGGACTCTTACAGGTTTATATAAGAATGATAGTAGGAGTTGGGAGGTACTTAAGATGAAGCCTATGCATAGTAAGGAGTTTAAACTAAAGGCTATATCATATGACACTGACCCTACGTGGGGAAAGCTTATCTCCTATATACTTATAGCTGATAATGGAGCTACTTTTAAATCTACACCAGCTAAGAGTAAGGAAGAGAGGTCGAAGGATTACTTAGTACTCAACAGTATGCCGATATTGGACGACACTTATGTCACTGTAGAGTATAGAGATACTTATAGAAGTGGGATACCGAAGTTTTCTGTTGTGAAGGGTATTCGGAATACTAAAACTTGGTAAAGGAGATGGGCTTATGTTTAAGAAAGGGCAGGTTGTAGAGTGTGTAGATGCTGATGATATTGTTGGTAATGAACTTAAGAAAGGCTGCCGCTACACTGTTGAGGAGGATGAACATCTTAATTCAATAACCCTACCTTCTTTTAGCACATACTATGCACGTAGATTCAAGCTTGTGGAATCCGAAAATAAAGAGAGTGATAAGGGGTACGAGCTGAGGCTTTCCTCGCCTTATCTGCTTAACTATAGTAGGCTGTATGATGAGGTAATGGTAGGTACTACGAGGGTAGCTAAGGTTACTATCAAGGTGGCAGGGCGGGAGGATCAGTATATACTTTTAGTTCATAGAGATATCTTGCGTAAGGCTAAGGTACAGGAGGGTGGACAAGAGTATCTTGATCTCCTGCACTTACTAGGCATTGACTTGGGGTCCATGAGTCGTACCCTCACTATAGCTGAGTGGGCAACAGCTTATGATCTTGTTAAGAAGCTTGTCAAGTTACCTATACGTAAGGAACTTAAGGCTGATACAATAGTTTCTGTTAAACCATTGGAGGTGTAAGCTATGAGAAAGAGCATTAGTATTTCTGGTATTGGTACTGGTGGGATGAATGTAGAGGGTGCTGATGGTGGTACTAAGTATTTCTGTAAGGAGATTAAGGTAGAATACTCCTCTGTTATCGTAGGAGACACTGTGATTATGACCTTTGATGGTCCTGAGGTTATTATTGACGTAGTGATTAAGTCCCAACTTCAGACGGCTAAAGACTTTGGAATGGAAGCTGAGGAGATCTATGAGAACTGATAAGGAGCTAGCAGAAGCATGGGGTCCAATATGTCCAGTATGTTTAGGCCCCCTTGGAGATGAACGTCATCTTGTAAGGACTATAGTTCAACTAAAGTTTGTGGTAAACGGATGCACAGAATATACGAGGGTGTATCCTGTGTGCCCTTCATGCAAGGATAAAGGAGAGCTGGTATGATTAACGTTAAGCTGGTGCTACGTATCTTAAGCTTTGCTAATATACTACTAAGCAAGATCTCTGTCTCTAGAGCCAAGAAAGTACAGAAGAATGAGGAGTTAGCAAAGATGCTTAAACTAGATTCTAATAAGCATCAAACAGAAATTGATAAGGCACTATCAGCTGCCGAGAAACTAAAGGAGCTATTATGAAAGTAGGAGATAAGCTAGTAGAGAAGCATAGCGATCTGGTTTGTACCGTAGAGTCAGTACATGTAACCCATATGATGGTACGTTTTGAAGAATCTGGGTTGCCTTGGCTGGTACATTAAGACAGGTACAAATACTTCACTAAGATAAATGAGAGTGTCCTTGATGCACAGAGTATTTCTTAACTAAGGTGATATAATATGAATGATGACAGAAAGTTTATAGATTGGATGATTACGAGACTGGAAGAGAAAGGGCCTAAGTTAGACATTGAGGACTACACTGTAATGTCTTCCATGATACTTAAGCATATTTATAATAGCTTTACTGATACTAAGAAAGAGTATACTAAAGAAGAGCAAAGAAGCCTGGATGCAGCTAAGGTAGTCTACCTCTTAGGGATGTAAGGAGATACGTATATGAAGAAGCAAGCTATAGAGTTTATAGATTGGATGGAGAGTGCCCTTAGTGATGGTACTAAGATGACAGACCAGCAGAGATCAACCATAGAATCTGTTGTAGCTAAGTCCCTTTTTAACTTGGATAACCAAGAGAACAAGCTTAAGATGACTGAAGAAGAGCTTAGTTGTATCTGTGCAGCAGCTTGTGTGTTTATAGCAAGCTAGGGAGATGCTCATGGGAGAACCTAATAGAGTTTGTGTGAAGTGTAGGGCTACAGGACATGACTCAGACTCTAACCATCTGTTCTTAATGCGAGATGGTATCACATGGACCTGTAGACATGTAAGTTACCACGAGGATGGGAAGATATACTATGAGTGTGGTGGGGAGCCCGTCTCTAGAGACAGCCCAGAGGATATGGATGGAAACAGGGAGCTTCTTAAGTTCTTTATCCCTAAGAACTCTGATGACGTCACGCTTCCAGTGTCTGTTTCTACAGATGCTGGAAGTGTAGACGTGCAGTACAGGGGTATCCGTCCAGACGTATTCAAGAGGTATGAAACCCTATGTACTAAGGATATGGCTGGTAAGATACTTAGCCTTCAACATGAGCTTAAGGATACTAAGGGTAGGCGTGTAGTAGATAAGGTAAGGAAACTGCCAAAGGACTTCTTCACTACGGGGAAGACTGGCGGTGTACCACTACAGCTCTTCGGCCAAGCACAGATACCTAAGGCTAAGAGGCTTCTTATAACTGAGGGTGAGCTTGATGCTATGTCTGCTTACCAGATGCTAGAGAAGTATAAGGTGGCTGTCTGGAGCCTACCCCTAGGTGCTAATAAGAAGTGCCTACTGGATAACTTAGATGCACTAAATGCATATACGAAAGGTAGGAAAGAGTTATACTTCTGCATGGATAGTGATGAAGCTGGGGCTTCTGTAGAGAAGGAGATAGCCGGATTATTCCCCACGGCTAAGTTCCTTAAGCTTGACAGGAAGGATCCTAATGAGTACCTTCTCGCACATGATGAGTCATCCTTTGTATCTGCCTTCTGGGACTCAGAGATCTATAGGCCTGAAAGCGTTGTGAGAGTATCATCTCTGATAGCTGACGTAATGAAGGAGCCTGTGATTGGTAGGCCTTGGCCTTGGCCTACGCTTACAGCTGCAACCTACGGACGTAGAGGTGGAGAAGGGATCTTTGTAGGTGGTGGGGTTAAGTCCGGTAAATCAGAGTTCATTAATCAGGTGATAGCTCATGACTGTGAAAGAGGATGGCCTATAGCAGCTATAAAGTTCGAAGAGCAACCAGCTATGACAGTGAAGAGGGTCTGTGGTAAGCTTGATGGTATCATGTATCATAAGCCTGGGGCTGTGTATGATAAGGATAAACTAAGGGAGACAGCACTGTCTCTAGAGCCAAACTTATTCTTACATCAAGCGTTTGGACAGGCAAGCTGGGATACCTGTAAATCGTACCTAAGATATGCCGCAGGTATGGGAGTTCAGACGATTATAATTGATCCAATAACTAAGATATCCAACGGTATGACACCATCTGAAACTGAGACAGAGCTAAGGAGGTTCTCTGATGAGCTAGCATGTATGGCTATGGACTTGGGTCTGTTCTACATTGTATGCTGCCACTTAAAAGCCCCCTCTAATGGTCCTTTACATGAGAGGGGTGGTAAGGTACAGAGTGCCCAATTTAGGGGGAGCCGTGCCATGATGGAGAACACTTACTATATGCTTGGGATAGAGAGAAATAAGGATCCTGAGCTGTCTGAGGAGGAACGTAATACTAGTACTTTTGTACTGCTAGAAGATAGGGCATTCGGTAATGTGTGCTCCTTCCAGGTATACTACGATCCAACAGATCAAAGCTACCTTGAGCGTAGTCTATCGTCACACTTTTAATAAGTACATAGGAGTCTATATGGAGCAGAACGTATTGATATGTGGGGATCTTCACGGTAACTGGAGTTCCTTAAACCAACTGATGCAGAAGAAGCTACCGGATATCATCCTCTGCTGTGGGGACTTTGGGTGGTGGCCAAAGCTTGAAGTGTCGAGGAGTGTAGTGTACTCCCGGAAGTCTTGGAAGTGTAAGGGCTTAAAGATACCTGAGAATACAAAAGTCTACTTCTGTGATGGTAACCATGAGGATCATTGGGATTTAGAGAAATGTAGGGGAGATTCCTTTGATATTACTGAGCTGTATGATAGGTGCTACTATTGCCCTCGTGGTAGCTCTCTGGTATTACCAGATGGTAGGCGTGTACTCTTCTTGGGTGGAGCCGATAGTATAGATAAGCGTATGAGAACACTAGGTATTGACTGGTACCCTGAGGAAGTTATAAACTATGCTGATGTTGAGAGATGTATGTCTCTGGAGACACCAATAGATATAGTGATCTCACATACAGTACCTCTTGAGTGGGTGCCTGATAAGAGTAGGGAGGATAAGACTTCAGACCCCTCTCGTAAGGCCTTAAGTATTATACTTGAGAAGTTCTCTCCACCCTTATGGTTCAGTGGGCATTGGCACAGGTATGCAGAAGGTACCTATAAGGATACTAGGTGGAAATCACTAGACTATCCGGGACATCAAGGCAGATGGTGGGTTAACCTATGACAGTAGAGCATGAGCTAGCTATTGATATAACAGAGTTTGCTAAGTCTAATACCATAAGAGATACTAGAGTATACGTAGAGCTAAAGATAGTCAGGTACAAATGCTCCATACTTAAGGAGGTAATCAACAGTAAAATTGAGGTAATAAGAGATGAATGAGCGTATATTATTTGATATAGAAGCTGATGGATTACTAGGCGATGTTACCAAGGTACACTGCATAGCACTATACGACCTTGATAGTAAGGAGTCCAAGCTATTTGTATCTCATACTGAGCAAAAGGAAGCCTTATGCCTGATGAGAGACGCTAAGCTACTGGTAGGGCATAGTATTAAACAATATGATCTTACAGTACTAAGGGATAACTTAGGCTTTGTACCTTCAAGGGATACAGAAATCTACGATACCTTAGTATCTTCAAGTATTTTATACCCAGAGGAAATAAGAAGTCTAGAGGATTGGGCAAAGATACTAAAGCTTAAGCAAGGGAAGATACAGCATGAAGACTGGAGTGTGTACTCTGAGAACATGGGTGATAGATGCTTAGGTGACGTAGAGATCAATGCTAGGGTCTACGAATACCTTAAGAAGAATGAGCATGAGAAGCTGTGCTATAATGCTATCCTCCTAGAGCAAGCTGTAGCTTCTATACATGCACGACAGATACTAAATAAGGTCTGCTTCAACATAGAGAAAGCTGAGGCATTAAGGGATGAACTCGATAGTAAGGCAGAGATACTGAGGGAACATATAATAGAAGCCTCACCATCTAGATGCTTACTCTTCGGAGTGAACCTAAAGAACCAAGAAGGTACTAAGAAAGAGAGAGCTACGATCCTCAACGCAGGAGGACAAGTTCCTTGTAAGGCCTATAGGACACAGGCTGGTGGGGTAACCTCTGATACCCTAAAGTATTTCACAGAGGAGCTGAAGAAAGTAAGAGGCCCCTATACTAAGGTATCATTCAGACGGCTTAATCCGGACAGCTCACAGGAAGTAAAGGATCTACTCCTGGACCTGGGGTGGATACCTACAGAGTACAATGTAGTCAAGGAAGCAGATGGTTCTTGGAGATCTACTTCTCCTAAGCTAACAGAGGATTCCTACGATACCTTACCTACAGGATTAGGTAAGACTATCGCAGAGTATAACACCTTGAAGCATAGAAGAAACTTCCTCTCCAATGCCACTGATTCTGAGAAGGGTGCTATTGCTGAGGCACGTAGGGGTAATGGTAAGGTATCAGCACATGCCTTCACATGCGGAACACCTACAGCAAGATATAGGCACAGTGGTGTAGTCTGTAATATACCTAGAGTTACATCCATGTATGGGAAGGAGATGAGGGCACTCCTCGGAGTGCCCTCCGGTTCCTTCCAGGTAGGCATAGATCTCTCAGGCATTGAAGCACGTTGCTTGGCTCACTACCTATTAAGAGGCAACTATACAAGGGCTAGGCAGACAGCTGATCTTATACTCAGCCCAGACAAGGGTAATGACTTCCACAGCTTCAACGCCAAAGTATGGGGAGTCTCCAGAGACACTGCTAAGACCTGCTTGTATGCGTTATAGATTAGCGCATGTTAAACCAATTGAATTCAGGGGAAGCCTAAGGTGAAAGCTATGGTAATCCTGAGCTAAGCCCACTTGTTATTCAAAACGACAATCAAGATAGACCTTCTCCACTCAAAGGAACTAAGCATGGCAGTGGCTTAGGAGTTGGATATCTTCGAGACACGCGGTGGGAAAGTGCAACGACTATCTCGTAAGGGAGTACACTCAAGTGAGTGGAAGCGGTTGGCATCCGGGAGGATGGTGATATAGTCTGCTCTCATATGAAAGTATGAGCTGTCTCTAGAGACGGGGAGGAACTAACGACTCCTCCTGAACGTGAGGTAATGTATGGGGCTGGTGCTAAGAAGCTTGCAAGGATCTTAGGTAGAGCTGAGAATGCTGGAGCTAAGATCAAGAAGGATTTCTATAAGGCACATCCAGCTATAGAGGAACTAATTAAGGATTTAGTTAAGACATACAGAGCCAGAGGTTACCTCCTGTCTTTAGACGGTAGACCTCTATACTCCAGGGGAGAGAATAAGATACTCAATCAGCTACTACAGAATGCTGCTGCTATTATCTTTAAGAAGTGGATGGTACTCTGCGATGAAGTGAAGACTGAGTTTATAGAGAAGTATAAGGTTGAACATATAGGCCAGATGATAGCATACCATGACGAGATACAGTTCGAGATTAAGTCAGATGAAGCTATAGCTAATCAATGGGGTGCAGTAGTATGTCAAGCTTCTGTAGCTATAGGCGTTGAGATGAAGATACTTGTACCTATCGCTGCTGAGTACAAGGTAGGCCATGATTGGGCCCAGTGCCATTAGTGAACAAAATGCCACTGAGGGGAGCGATATGAAGAGTAACTGTACATGGAGAGATTATGATTGATCTAGAAGCTATAGTTAAGAGCATAGCAAATAGTATAGCAAGAGACTATCAAGACTATAACGTAGATAAGGAGGATCTTTTAAGCGAGGGTTACCTTATTGCTGTAGAACAAATTAAGAACTACGAGGTAACCAAGGGTGCCTCAGTCAGTACCTTTATCTATCAACAAGTATCCCAGAGACTTAGGAACTACGTCTCTCGTCAGGTACTTAAGGCATCCCACGGTACTGAACAGATGCATAGAGTATCAATGGAACATGTAGACTCTGAGATGGCCTATGATGAAGAGAAGGATACTAAGATACTGCTTGATGACTTTAAGTTGTCTCTAGAGACTGAGGAGGAGCGGGAAGTATTCTCTATGATGAGGTTAGGATTTACCTATAGAGAGATATCAGATAGCCAAGGGATTAGTATAGGCACCATAAGCAAGATGGTTAAGAATTGGGGAGATAAGAATGCGACTGATAGAGTATAAAGGTAAGATCTATAGGATTAAGAAAGGGAGTGATGTAGAGAGTTGCTGTGATCTATGTGCATTTGAGGTTTGTACCAGCAAGTTATACTCCATATGTGTAAAAGGGTCATCAAAATATTACTTCAAGGAGGTGCCTGGTGGAATTCAGAAGATACGAGAAAATAGCTAGGCTAGGGACAACAGATACTGAGGGTATTCTAGATGGTACTGTCTATGTAGCCCCCAAGTTGGACGGTACTAATGGTTCTGTATGGAGGCAAGGGGCCACTATATACTTTGGATCTCGTAGTAGAAGGTTGGGAGAAGGAGATGATAACGCTGGCTTCAAGACTGCTAATAAGGATGACCCTAGACTTCATAAGATTCTAGATGAACACCCAAACTGGAGGTTGTATGGGGAATGGTTAGTGCCTCACACAATTAGGGGATATAAGAAGGATGCTTGGAGGAAGTTTTATATATACGATGTGTATGATGGGGAAAGATTCTTAAAACCAGATGAGTGGATGGAGGATATCTCTAGTGCTGGCTTAGACTACATCTTCCACTCCAGCTTATATAAGCCTACTATGGAGGAGGTTGAAGCTATACGCACCCTACTCTCTAGTAAGTACATGAAAGAAGGGGAGGTAGGTGAGGGTATTGTACTGAAGAACTTCTCCTTTATCAATAAGTATGGGGAGAAGAAGTATGCTAAGTATATCAATGAGTTCTTCCATAATAGACCAAAGAAGGAGAAGCTAGTACACCTAACTGAAGATGAGATAGCTACAGAAGTTACTAAGGAACTGGTAGATAAGACTGTTGCTAAGATACTGGTAGCTGAAGATACTGATAGATGGGATAGGAAGACTATGATCCCCAGACTTATAGAGACTGTGTATCATGATGTTATAACAGAGAAACTTTATGATAAGCTAAAGAAGCTTAAGTTACCCACAGTTAACTTCAAACTACTAAAGTGGTCTATCTCTAGAGCAATTAGAGAGAACGGGGAGGAGTACTTCTAGATGACGAGGGTGAGGGGTATGCATAAAGATCAGTTAAGGGGTCTTGTAGAAGAGACACTACCATTGGTAAGCTTATACTCTGAAGCTGCTACTGACTTGCTAATGGGTACAGCAGCAGTTGAGAGCCAGCTAGGGTACTACATAAAGCAAGTAGGAGGTCCAGCCAGAGGCATATTCCAGATGGAGCCAAGGACTGAGGTGGACATTTGGGATAATTACTTAAAGTTTAATCATAAGCTAAGAGATTCCTTAGCTACCCTAGGGTATCTAAGACCTGATGCTAGTGCCTTAGTGTATGACCTTAGGTACCAGATACTTATGGCTCGTATACATTACCTTAGGGTACCCTATGCACTACCTACAAGTACTGTAGGACAAGCTAGGTACTGGAAGGTACACTATAATACAGTAGCTGGTAAGGGTACTGTGAAGAAGTATATAGACGCTCATGATAGGTACCTATAAGGAGGGACAACATGGATTCTAGAGAAGTCATAGAGGATGATGAAGACTATTATGAGTTTGATGAATACTGTGAGTGTCTTATAGAGGATACTTACGCTGACTCCTTTGTTATGGAGGCCAATGAACAAAAGTAGTACTTTATGTTATAACTATATATACGTCCTCTGTTCTTCTAGAGATTGGCTCTAGAGACAGAGGATACTTTTGCTGAGGAGCAAAGACATGGCTAAGATTGATAAGAAGTACACAGAGCAGTATGTTCCTATCCGTGTAGATAATGTAGAAGTAAGATGGGCCCATCTTATAGATGCTGATGAGGCCTTCGGAGGTAATGCATGGAAGGTAGACGTAGTTCTCCCCAATGACTTAGCCGCTGAAATGGAAGCAGCTGGGTTTAATGTGAAGGAACAGAAGGATAAAGAAGGGAAAGTGATTGCTAAGAATATAGTTACAGCTAAGAAGGAGGTGGTGACTAAGAGTGGTGCCAATAGACCTCCTACTCTCTTCGGACCTGACGGTAAGCCTGGGTGGAATAAGCCTATAGGTAATGGCAGTATCTGTAATATCAAGATGACTGCTAGGAAGTGGCCTGTCAGCTCCACTATCACACTGTACGTAGAGCAAGTACAGGTAGTCAAGCATGTAGAGTATGTAGCTGGTGGAGGGTTTGAGGATGTTACTGGTGGAGAGCCCGAGCCATTCTAGGATACTAAGAGGGGGGCTTCGGCCCCCAAAGGAGTACTATGAAATTCTTAAACAAACTGTATAGGTTTACTACCAAGTCTATAAGTGCTAGACGTACCAATATATTTCTATCGGTGTCCCTGTTAGTAGCACTAGTAGCTTGGCTATGTATACTTCTTCCTAATGTAATAACAGCTATGCTACTTGGCTCTACGCTTATATCCTACATCTTCTTCACGACTGATACTCTCTTCTATGGTGGGGCTATAGACCGTATAGAGGATACGATAATGGAGTTCAAGAAGTTTAAGTAAGAGGAGCAGTATGAAGAGACTAAGGGACGTAGTGCTACTACATGATGGTGATATATTCGCGTATAGGGCGTCTTCTGCTACAGACGGTAGACAGTATGCTGTTACCTGGGAGCTCTCGGATAATAAAGAGTTACATACAGAGTACTATAAGTATAAGAAGGATGCTGACCTTAAGGCTGCTGAGCTCGAAGGTACAGCTTCAGTCATCCTTAGCTTCAACCCTGAGCCTGAGAGCCACGCCTTACATATAGTTAAGGAGCTTATACAACAAGTAGAGATAGATCTTAGAGTATATGTGGATAACTATATAGGATCAGAGCATTTCCTTACTAATAAGGGCTCCTTTAGGGAAGCCCTTGTACCTAGCTATAAGATTAACAGGAAAGACCTGAGGAGACCTGAGCATCTCTTCAGTTGCAAACAGTATATCATTAATAAGTATGGGGGAATCTGTAAGGCTGGAGAGTATGAAGCTGATGATCTCTTAGCCATAAGGATGACTGAGGAACAAGCCTTAGGGCATACTCCAATATGCATAAGTATAGATAAGGATCTTAAGCAGATACCGGGGTATCATTGGGACTTTGTTAAGAAGAAGCTCTTGTATGTCAATGAGGTTGATGGCTATAGAAGCTTTTATAAACAGCTACTTACTGGAGATACCTCAGATGGTATCATAGGTATCTACGGTATGGGGCCTAAGACAGCTGAGAAGCTTATAGATCACCTCAGTTCTCCCTTTGATATGTATGTGGCTGTACTGAAGGAATGGCTAAAGTTTCTTAAGCAAGAGGTTGGTGAAGATCCTATAGCTTATATGGAACGTGTAGTTAACCACGTGAATCTTAATGCTAGGCTTCTGTACCTGCTAAGATCTTATGATGATGTATGGGAGGAGCCTAATGAAGAAGTCAGTGCAGCTATCGCTACCCTTTAAGGCCTTTAGTACTAATGCACTTTATGCTGGTAGGAAGGTACGATCATTTAAGTATAAGAACTTCCGTAAGGTAGTCTTAGATTTTCTTAACAGGAACTACGAGCAACGTGTAGATCTTGCAGGGAATTTAGTGCTAACCCTAGAGATAGGATATAGCTCCCCTTTATCTGACGTATCTAATGGCGTCAAAAGTATAGAAGATATAGTCGCAGAGTACTTTAAGTTTAATGATAAACAGGTAGTTACACTACATGCTGATAAGTTCCTAGTAGATAAGGGTAAGGAGTATATGAGTCTTAAGATAGTTAAGACAACCAAGGATATAGACAGGAGAGTTAAGAAATGATTAGAGAGCTACCTAAGGGTGTGTACCTCATAGCTGGACGAGAGGGTTTTAGAGCAGTCATTTGGCCTGGGAATAAGGTTAAGCAAGTAGGTGTCTTCAGCAATCCTAGAGAGGCAGCTTATAAGCGTCTCGTAGCTGAGCAGGGGCATCACTGGGAGGGAGTGGAGCTTACACCTGATATGAAGTGGGGATTCGTGTACTTGATTACCAACCGTGACACAGGTAAGATGTATGTAGGCCGTAAGCAATTTAGACTATGGGACGGGGTACCCGGTGGTTATAAGTGTACTGATCCTACAGATACAGAGTGGTTTGATCCTAAGACATGGAAGCCGAACAACTGGCAGTTCTATACTGGCTCCTCTAAACCACTGAACAACGATATGTTTAACCCATGGGACTGGAAGTTCGAAGTGCTCAAGCAGTCTCAGAACAAACTTGAGAACCACCTTGATGAAGTCAAGGAGATGATAGAAAGAGATGTACTTGAGGCACTGGATGCTGACGGTAACTTCTTGTATTATAATGAGAATATAGCGGGACTAGAATTCAGGGCACCTTTCCTAAAGAGTGACATGGTAGCTAAGAGATCTGGGTCTCTAGAGACAATGAGAAACTATTACTTAAGACCTATGCTTTGCAATAAGTGCAAGGAAGTCTTACCATTCCCAGGGACTGGAGGTTGCACATGTTCATAAAAGTAGATACAGATGAAGAGCAACAGTGCTACAAGTGTAGCTATCAGCACAAGGGCTCAAGGGAATGTAAGGTATCCTTATGCAAGGGCGGTTGGCTGGGGTACTTCACCTTAGAGACAGTTAAGGATACAGAGGAACATCAAGGGGCTGTAGATGCACCCCTAGATACCCAGGTAGGCGGTAGTCACTATAAAGATATGACTATACAGCCCGTAGAGTTCTGTCAGAAGAACAATCTTAACTACTGTGAGGGTAATATAATTAAGTATGCCTGTAGACATAAGAACAAGAATGGTGTAGAGGATGTAAGGAAGATAATCCATTACGCTAAATTAATACTACAACTTGAGTATGGGGTAAACGGATGAAGACTATGGGATTCGGTAGCCTCTCCATTAATCCCCTTAGTGATGGCCTTGCTATCTTAAGGGCTTATAGTCCTACATTAGGACACTTTGAACTACCTATGGTGGCTGATGAAGTTCTCCTTTTCCTAGTAGAAACCTCTAATACCCTGGCCTATTGCAGAGAGGAAGAGCTTAGGAAGAGACAAGAAGATGAATTAAGAACAGAGGAGAGACGCTAATGATTAAGGATGAGTACGGGAAATTCTACATAGAAGTACCAGCAGAGAATAGATATCCTGAGGATGTATGTTATCAGTGTGACTACATGCAGAACAAGGGCTTCCTTATAGAAGACTGCCCACGCCCCTGTGATCCAGAAAGTCTTACCGTACTAAAAGAGGTGGACTATGCGTATCTTTAAGATCTATGATGTAGAGGACATGCGCTATATATCTAGATTCCATAACGGTACTTCACCTCAGAGTAGCTGGGATACTGCTAGCTCAGCTAAGAAGGTAGCAGAAAGACTCTTAGGGAGGGGACTATACGAGATACATACATTTAAGCTAGAGAGAGCCTACGTAGAAGGGGAGACGAAATGAAAGTTACTATCAACTGTAGTTCTGGATGTTGTCTAGTAGAGTCCAAGGATATCTTAGGGTTAGAACTTATAGAGGATCTAGATGCTTATAAGTATCCCTACGGTATCGTAGTGGTAACAGAGGCATATAACTATTGTCTTAACTATAAGACTAAGGATGAAGCAGTAGAAACTTATAAGGGCATTACTCGCTTAGTAAAGAAGGGGGTGTGACTAAATGAGTATACCAAACTATACTTGTAGCAATTGTGGTAAGAGGTTCTACTTAAGATATAGTAAGCTGATAAGTCAGACTACACA
>Ga0210043_1001480_pt1 | contig 19098 bp, 29 predicted proteins | sample CryGeymet201501t_FD_183990 | JGI IMG/M metagenome (GOLD analysis project Ga0210043, IMG submission 183990) | Groundwater microbial communities from Crystal Geyser aquifers in Utah, USA - Crystal Geyser metaG 2015-01t (SPAdes) (version 2) | ecosystem: Environmental > Aquatic > Deep subsurface >... | reverse complement strand
CTGGTTGAAAGGAAACCCGATGCCGCAGATCACGGGCGACAGGCCCGGAAGCGGCTACGAGTCGCTGGTGATCGCTCACGCCACGGACGGCGGCAAGGTACAGCAGAAGCGATGGAACGGTGGCGGGCGCGTTGGCGTCTGGCGCGCCGATGTTCCAAAGCGGAGGCGCGGTAGGGTCCACCCATCCGAGAAGCCGTTCGACTTGCTGACCAATCTCCTGTTGGACTTTACAAACCCGAGCGACGTGGTCTTGGATATGTTCGCCGGCTCGGGTTCCCTGGCGCGCGCTGCTCACGAGGTGCTCGCGTTGCGTGGTGACGCGCCCCGAGTGATCTTGGTGGAGGCAGACGAGCAGTGGTGTGCTCAAGCCGCCTCTCGGCGTGGCGCGCCTGTGCCAGTGACCTCGAAAGGCCAAGGGTCGTTGCAGTGGTAGAGTCCAAGCGCAAATGCGTGTGCGATCACGACGAGTCGAAGCACTTCTACCTTGAATCGCCGTTGACGGCGCCACGCGTTCGGTGCTCGTCGCCTTGGTGTCGTTGCAAGCGATTCGTGCCATGGCGTGCCATGGCGTGCCCCATACCGGGCGAGTTCGGCGCGCGGGCGGGTTCGGTGTCGGGTCGCGCCGACGCTGGCCACCCAAGGGCCGTCACGAGCGAGCACGGGCACAAGGTCTTGCTGTCGATCTATCTGATGCCAGACCAGCACGCCGAGCTTCGGCAGCTCTCTGAGGCAACGCGCCGACCGGCGTCAACGTATCTGCGCGACGCCATCGACGAGGTGCTGACGTTGTACGAGCGGGAGTTGAACGACGACGAGTAACAACTGGAAAGGGGCAAGCATGAGGTGGACTAAGAAGGTCGAAACTGGGGTGTCGACATGGCGCAGAGGCGAGTGGCTGATCGCACAAGACGTGAACTCAGGCGAAGGCTGGGACTTCACACTGTGGCGAGTGATGGGCGGCGAGGAGCGGCAAGCGCCGGGAAACTGGCAGACCTTGGGAGCTGCAAAGCAGGCGGCTAAGCGCGAGCCCGAAGTCGTGGACGCCAAGGCGCTTTTGCGCGAACTGAACACGGCAGCGTTGAACAGGCGGATCATCCGGCTCTCTGCTGTGCTCGATGCGCCAGTTGACGAAGGTTTGCTCGTTGGGAGCATCGAGGACCTCGCTTCCGAACTCGGCTGCGATGCGACGCCGCCGGCGCTCAACGCCGCGCTGATGTTCGCGTGCGAGTCCGATGTGCTTCTGGAGAACGACCTCTTGGTATTCGACGCTGGCAAGCCGTGGTCGCGCACAGAAGTGCTGCGCTGGCCCGTTTCCATCTTGGAGGTTTTAGAGCGGCTCGACGCAGACTGCACTTCGAGCCGCGAGGCGGCGAACCCCGAATGATCACGGCCGCGAAAGCGGCGAAGGAGCAAGTATGAGAGACAAGAAGAAGACAGAGGACGAACTCGGCAGGTGCTACGAGAGCGCCGCTTTCGCGTTGCTGAATCTTGATCCTGCCTTAGTCGCGGCAGGAAGTCCGGCTGACTGGGTGCTTGTGCATGGGCGTCCACGTTTGAGTCGCCCGCCATTCGTTCGCTTCGGACACGCGTGGCTCGAAAACGCCGACGTCGTCTTTGCCGCGGAGCAGCGCGTCCTGGTGAGTAAGTCGCTGTACTACGAGATCGGCCAGATCACGGACGAGGACCGATTCACATACACCTTCGAAGAAGCGCGCGCGAACATCTTGAAATCCGGTCACTGGGGACCGTGGGAAGGGCTCGAAGCCGGAGGCGAAGAATGAGCGTCACCTCGGCGGAAACCTACGAACAGATCGAAGCCGAAGGTCTGCTGAGCGCAACGCGTTGGATCGTTTACAAGTGGCTCTACCACCACGGACCAGCGACTGCGCGTGAGGTCTTTGCTGGCACCGGACTGCACACCCATCATTCCGCTCGCTTCAACGAGCTGGAGGCGCTTGGCGTGGCGACCTCGACGCGCACGCGCATCTGCACAGTGACCGGGCGCGAGGCGAAGGAGTGGAAGCTGACAGATGCCTTGCCAGGCAAGCTGGAATTGCAAGCGCGCGCGCGCCGGCCGAACAAGCGCGAGCTTGGCGCGGCACTGGCCGAGCTCAGGCTCCTGTTGAGGTTGAGCCGTGAGGCCGGAAGGCCAGACAACGAAGACCTCGTGAAGACGGCTTGCTGGCTTGTTCAGCTCGCACGCAGCAAGCGGTAAGCGCATTGCACCGCGACGCGTACATCCTTGTTGACTCGCCCCTGTTTGACGTCTATGCTCGAACTCATCGGCGCCTCGTTGGCGCGAAGGAGCAAGGGTCATGGATGAAGGCGCACTCGCGCATCCCAAGTCGGCGTCTATTCGAGACCCCGAGTACCTCGCGTGGTTGCGCACCCGCTCGTGCGTTGCTTGCGGCTGGGATGGCGGGTGCGACCCTTCGCACCACGGCCGCCACGGGATCGGGTTGAAGCCTTCCGATCACAGCGCCATCCCGTTGTGCCGCCGGTGCCACAATCACTGGCACTCCACAGGCAAAGTGTTCGGTCAAGATCATCTCGACAGAGACCAGACGCGGGCTTGGCTCGCAAAGCAAGTGGCTGCGCAGCGCGCGGCGTTCACAGGAGACGTGACATGACGGAGACAGCAGCGGAAGAAAAGAAGGCAAAGGGCATTTCGCGTGCAGCGGCGAACGCGATCGAGGACGCGGAGAAGCGCGGCGACATGCGTGCGGCCAAGGCCATTGTCAAGTCGTTCTTCGCGCTCGAAGCGAAAACGGAGCAGCTAAAGGAAACGCGTGCCGCGTGGAAAGATCGGGTGAACGCCGCCGAAGCAAGTCTCGCTGGCGCCATCAAGTCCGACGAGGCGGGTACGCCAGGGTCTGGACGCAACAAGTTGAACACGATCCTCCTGGCCTTTCAGGACGTGGAGGAAGCGGAGGCGGGGAAGAAGTCCGCGTTGCATCTTCTCATCGAGGAGCGCAACGAGTTGAGTGCGCGCTTGCACAAGCAGCTCGAAGGCGCGAAGCAACTCGGTCTGTTTGATTGAGCATCGGTGGCGGTTGGCGTCATTGATCAATGGATGAACGGCGTGTATGATGCACGACGTTTGACGAACAGCGAACAGCAGCGCAGCATTGGACGCGGCCTGCAAAAGCGAAAAGGGAAACAAGATGGCAATGCTACTAAACGATACGCCGGAAGAGGCGTACACGAAACTCACTCTCTACGGGAAGTCTGGATCGGGCAAGACCACGCTCGGCGTGACCGCGCCTGATCCGTTCATTCTCCTCAGTGAGCGCCAAGGGTTCAAGTCCGTGAAGGACGCAGCGCGTCGTCTTGGGAACCCGCTGCCGCCGACCGTCTGGGTGCAGACGCTCGACGACTTGCGGCACATCCTCTTCGCGTTGCAGTCGGACGCTGAGGCGCCGATCGCCACCGCGCTCAAGCGCACCCTCGGCACTTCGGATGAAGTGGCGAAGATGATCGCGTCACTCCCTTACCAGAAGCCGAAGACGATCGTGCTGGACAGCATGACCGAGATGTTCTTGTTGGTGAGCGACGACATCGATCGCATCTCTGGGAAGAAGGTCGGGCGCGATGGGTTGGAGACGAAGGCGGAGCGTTATTGGGGCGTTCTCCGTGAGCGTTCAGAGAAGCTCATCCGAGCGTTCCGCGATCTGCCCTACCACGTTCTGTTCCTTGCACTGCTCGACGACCGCACCATTGGTGAAGGGGATCAGATGGCGCGCGTAGTCGCGCCCGCCGCGCCGATGAAGGCGCTGCCGATGGCGCTGGCAGCGGCTGTCAACGCGGTCGGGATCGTGGGCGTCGCGCAAGAGCCCAAGAAGGACGCTGAGACGGGTGAGATCATCTACGATCTCAGGCGTTGGGTGCGGTTCGCCGGGCCAGACTGGATGATGACAAAGCCGCTCAGGCCGCTCGCGGACGTGGAGGTGCCCGACGTCACTTCGTGGATTCGTCGGATCGAGGTTGAGGAATGCGATGCGAGCCCGTTGAACCTCAACGGCCTGTCGAGCATGCCGGACGCTTACCACCCGCCCGCTGACGGCGAAGCGGGCGATTGTGTGGGTTCGGATACGCCCGTGCTTGCTGACGCCCACACGGCGCCCGCCATGGCCGCCACGACCACGGACGGCGCCGACGCATCAACGCCGGAGGCCAGGCCTGCCAGGCGCACGACCTCGACGCGCACGCGTCGCCGCACCACTGAGGGATGAAAGTTTCGAGCTCGGCGGGCGATGGTCGCACCCGAGCGCGGAGTATAGGAGAACAAGATGGCCAGAACATTTGCACCGAAGGAACACCAGGGAGGCGACGAGGGCCAGTACCTCGAAGTCGCTGGTGAATACCTGCTCGTCGGAACGAGCATCAAGAGGGACAGTTCGCGGAACAAGAAGGACTTCCTTCTCTACCGCTTCGAGGTGATCCACGGACCGATGAAAGGGCGCTCCTTCAGGGAGCGCATTTACATCAACGACGAAGCCCTGTGGAAGATGGGCCGCATGTGCGAGGCGATGGATCAAGAGGACGTCTTCGACCTCGACTCCAACCGCGAGGTTTGGGAGGCGACCTGCAATCGCCCCTTCAAGGCGCGCGTCAAGATCAAGAGCGACCCGTCCAACGCGTCGAAGAAGTACGCAGAGGTCGATTCATTCTACAAGCGTGTGACAGACGCCGAGGTCAACGTCATGAACGCTTGGACTGCCGAAGCAGAGGCGGCGAAAAGCATGGACGGAAATTCCGGTAGCGAGTATGGAGGCGGAGGCAACTCCAGCGACTTTAACGACGATGATATTCCGTTCTGAACCCAGGCTCGTCGGCGCCGCTACCATGGCGGTGCCGACGGTCCGAGGTTGTGACTGACGTGCGCGAGGAGGTTGGTTGCTCCTTGCCGAATCGCGGCCGTCAGTCACAACCTCGGGCCGTCGAAACGACGGGATCGAAAGGAGCACGCCATGAAGGCAGTCAACGATGGGATGAACCCGGGATGAATCGGAACGAGGCCGTGGCGCGCCTTGCTTCTCTCCTCAGTGATCTCGCGTCTGGAGCCGATCTGTCAATGGTCGGCGAGTCGCTGGTGGAGTTGTCCCAAGGCTTGTCAGACAAGCAGCTCACGCTCGAAGCCGATGATGTGCCAATCGCGCAAGCGCCCGAACCGGAGAGCGCGGTGATCGGCCGCGTGTTCAACTACTGGCGCGAGAAGACCGGCAAGCCGCGAGCGCGGCTACTCGTCGAACGCGTGCGGCGCATCAGTGCTAGGTTGCGCCAGTTCAGTGAGGCCGAGCTATGCACGGCCATCGACGGCGCGTTGCTCTCCGACTTCCACACAGGAGCAAACGGAGGCGAGGAGTATCTGTCGCTCAGCACCATCTTCAAGAACGGCGAGGCCGTGGAGAAGCACATCGAACGCGCCGGTGGCGTGCCCACCAACGTTTCCTACGACGCGAGCCCGCGCGCCGCCCAAACGAAGCAGCTCAAATCCGAGGCGCGCGAAGCGATGGAAGAGGGGCGCATGGCTGACTACAACCGGATCAACGAGAAGCTAAAGGAGCTGCTGCATGGATGAGAAGGAAGCAAAGCACATCGACTTCTATCTAATGATCGTGCAAGACATGATCGGGACCGGGTTCGACGAGAAGCGGCGGACGGGCTTGGAGCTACTCGGTGGCCCGAAGACCCAGGCGTCGTGGCAGCGTAAACTGACAGCTCGTTACTTGATGGCGCAGGACATACTCTCGCGCCTCGACGAGATGCGACCGCCAGCCATGCCGGAGCGTCCAGCGACATTGCCGGCGGACGACATTTCGATCTACTTGTCGAAGTGCACGGTGCAGCGGAAGCGTGAGCGCGCGCCGTCGTCCGACGTCGAGATCGTCGAGGAGTTCCTGACGTGGAGCACTGAGGTGTCGCGGTTGGAATCTGAATCCAAAGGCATCCTGCAACTCTTGCTCTCGGTCCACGATTCGTTGTGCGCCGTTCGCGACAGCGGCTTTGGCAACCACAGCGAGATCGCCGCGTTGGAGCAGCACATCGAACGCCACTGGTTCTGCGAGCTCCCTTTGCCGGTCGAGCCCGTGACGCGGCGTAGGTTCATCGACAAGGCGAGTCGCAACAAAGACCTGCTCGTGACGTGGTTGCTCGAAGGCGAGCGACCGCCTAAGTTCGTACCGCGTAGTTCAGTGAAGGACTTCGACCCGAGAGGGTCACAAGGTTTCTCGTCGGACGACTTCAAGGACGAGTATGTCGACGAAGACGGCTTGGTTCACAGATGAGCGTCGTCTTCTCTTGCGACTGCTGCGGAGTCATTGGCGAACCATCGACAGTGACTGGCGGTACGCCAAGAGGCTGGTCGACGAACTACGTCTACGATGTGATCACGCGGAAGACGAAGACCATCGAACATCGTTGCCCGCCGTGCTTCGAGGCGTGGCGCGCGCAACAGGCCACAGTCCAAGAGAGGACGCAGCCGGTGGTGAAGGTCGAGAAGGTTGAAGAGACGAAGCGCGTGCGCAAGCCGCGCGTGGCCAGGAAGACGAAGGCGAATCCGTTGGACGAGAAACAGAAGAAACTGTTCTAACACAAGGAGCAACGAGATGAACGAAACGACACCAGAGAAGATCACGATGATGTCTACGTTGGGCGACATCGCGAAACTGTTGCACGAGAGCAGAGGCGAACTCATGTGGCACCGGAAGCAGGCTGTTTACGCGCCGCAGGCAGCTACACAGCTCCGCGTTGCGTGCCGGCTGCTCTGCGCAAACGACGGCGTCGGCCCAAGCATCGAAGTCATGGGCGAGGGCCCGTCCGAGGTGTTTGCTTTGATCGCTTGTATGAACGAACTGCTCGCTCGGCGTGAGCGTTTGCAGGCGAATCACAACGCGTCCGCCATGAGTGAGAGCAATGGTTACGGTTCCCAGAGCCCGGCGACACCTGCTGCTTGTGACGCGAACACGTTGAAGGCGTTGGCCGACGTGAACAACGCGCTCGTTCCTGCAGTACAGCTCGCAAACGATCTGCGAGAAGGAATCGTCGGGGTCGATGTCGCGTCCGTGGTGGACGCGCAGGAAGGGTTGCGCAAAGCAACGAAGCTGCTCAAGCGCATGCAGACCGAGGTGGAAGCTGCCGTCGATCCAAGCGACGCGTCGATGACTACGGAGACCAGAATGTCTAGGACGATGAAACCTACAATCGCAAACGCTCGGTTGGCTGCCGAGGCGTTCAATGCTCGACAGGTTGTAGTTGTCGCGTTCGATTACGCGGGGCGTTACGCCGTAGTGTCCTACGGCGTCACCAAAGACGAATGCGAGGAGGTTGCGCGGCTGTGCGATGCGATCGCTGCCGGCCTTGACGACGGCTCACTGCTTCCGGAGTTCGACTCATGAACGATCCTCAAGAGATTCTGCGCGCAGTAGGCGGACGCGCGCTTGCGTGGGCGTTCAACATGCTAGACGTCTGCGCCGAAGAGACGCGAGGACGTGATGTGAGCAGCGAACTGTGGAACGCGCTTGCGCCGCCTCCTGCGATGTCTGGCATGATAAAGGAGGTGTACGTAAGTCACGTTCGAGAACTGCTCGCGCGCGCCGAGGCGAAGGAAGACCTGAGCCAGCCAACGAAAGCGGAGTTGCTCGCGTTCATCTCGCTGTGTTCATTGAAGGCGCCGTTGAAGGATTCGGTCGCTTCGCTCTACGCTCGCGTGATGCGCGAAGTGATCGGCGACGTAACGTGCGCGTGCGGTGAGAGCGGTTGCGGGATGTTGAGCGTTCGCGAGGCATACCCTGGGGAACTCGACGAGATGGAGTTCGAGTTCAAGCGAGCGATCGCAACGTTGAGAGGTCGTGGCAAAGGCAGAGCGCGGTGATCAGTCGCGGGCAATGCGTCCATCTCTCGATGGAGCTAGGTGCTGTGATGGAGTGTGCGCTCGGGCATTCGCCTCGGCGTCTTGCAGGGCGAGAGTCCTTCGGTTGGATGCTTCGCGCGCCTTGCCGGACGGACGACTTCGTGGGCACTCGGCGCATGGGCGCGCAACGCGGCCAGTGCGCAGATTATGTGGAACCCACGCAAGAGCAGATTGCGCAGGACGAGCACGACAGGGCTGGCATATGCCTTCGGTGCGGCAGGAGCGAGACTTGATTTCGCAGAGCAGGAGGAAGCGAACTGCGAAGCCACTGCTACCACGGGTGCGCGAGCCGGTCGCGTGCGTGCTGCTCGCGCTCGACCCAGCTGCTACGTCTGGATGGGGCCTCTTCCTGCGTGGCAAGGCTGTCGATCGAGGGCTCGCGAAGAACGCAAAGGAGCGCCGTGCCGTTGTCGACCAGGCGCAGCAGCTCGCCGAGCAAGAGTCGTTGCCGCTCGTCGTCGTCGCAGAAGGGTGGAGTGCGGGCGGGTGGAAGTCGGTGAAGCAACTGCTGGGCATGGGAGCCTCTTGGGGACGCTGGGCGGAGCAGTTCGAGATCGCAGGTGTCAGCCGCTCGCGCATCGTTCGTGTGCTCACGCAGGACTGGCGCATGGTGGTGCTCGGAGGAGGAGGTAAGGCGGCGGCCCTCACCTACGCAGAGCGCCGATGGCCACTGCTCGGCGCTGGGGTGACTGACGACGTGGCTGAAGCGCTCTGCGTCGGCGACTGGGGCCTGCGCGCTGGTGAGGTCGCAGCGGTCGCCAGGCGCACCCGCTGATGCGCGCACCCACCAGGCCGAGCGTGGCGCTGGTGTCCGCCCATGGCCAGAGCGTGGGTGGCACCGGCCCTTGGGCACACCGGCGCCCGGCGCCCCACGCTTTGCGCTGTGCGCCTCTGTGCTGGCACGCGAGAGTCCGGGCGCCCATGCACCCCGGGGACTGGCGATGCGCCAGCACAGAGGCGCACAGCGCGGCGCCTCATGGGGTGGAACCCCGGAGCCCCACGCGACAACGCCCCCCATGCGTGGGCATGGGGGGCGTTGTTCGCGGTCGGTCAGGCGGCGCGGTCGGGTCAGGCGGCGCTGTACCGGCCCGTGGTGCGGTCGTGGCTGATGGTCATGGGGGCGCGGCCTCCGACTCCTCGTCGCAGGCACCCGATGATCCCCGCGATGCTCGCCGGGTTCATCACCGGCGCCACGGACTCCTTGATGGCTGCGACGATCTCCTCGCGGGTTGCCCCGCCCTTCCTCGTGACCATCTTGGCAACGATCGCCCACCGTTGACTCGGGCGGCCTTTCCCTGCGCCGTGCCCCCGATTGCCTTTGGATGCGAGACACTGGGCCGCGAATTCCTTGGACACGTACCAGCTTGCGGACTCTCTGCCATCCTTGGTCACGTAGCCGTGGAGGTCGCCTTCGCGAAAGACGGTCCCGACGACCACGCTCTTGCCGTCAAAAGCGAGTGGCGACTTGACCTGCTGGCCCTTGACTGCCTCGCCGGTGGCGCTGACAGTGGTGGTGACGGTGGTGGGCTTGATCTCGAACGTGTTCATCTGCTTTGCTCCTTGTGGGTGGCCGGTTCCCCCGGCCGGGTCGTCCTGTTGACAACTGAACCATGACAGCCTTCTTGCACCAGGCCAAGGGAAAAGTCTTGTACGCGAGGCGCTTTGAGAAAAACCTGACTCATTTCGCGTGGTTGCAGGAGCACTTTTCTGCGCGTTTGGCGGGTAAAAGTGCCGATCCAGGCCGTGGAGGCACCGTTCGGGGGGGCTGCGGGCGTTCGGCGCCAGCAGTAGCGACGGGCGTAGCCGCCGAGCCACAGAGTCGTAGTGTGCGTTCGCGCTCGATCCGAACCACCGAGAAGTAGTACAGTGCAAGCCTCACCGGAGAAGATCCTTGTTCGGACCTAACGCAAGACCCGAGTACCACCACCGAGAGAAGCGCTTCGAAGACGTCTACTCCGAGACGGAGCAGTTCTGGCGCGAGCGCTTCGATGTGCCGCCGGGAGCTGCCGTGCTCTTCGTCACCGGCTCAGGGACGCTCGCGTTGGAAGCTGCGCTGAACTCGCTGCTACCGCATCAGCGTCTTTGGATCCCAGATGCAATCTACGAGTTCAGCACGCGGCTTCAGCGTCTCGCGTTGAAGCACGGGCGTCTCGCGGCTTCCCCCGAGGATGCAGTGGGCAACGCTTTCGTGACCTACGAGACCGGCGACTCGCTGTTGCGCGTTCCACCGCAGAGCATCGTGCTTGCGGACTGCGTCTCGTCCTTCCCGTACTACGACGCGCCGAAGGCTGAGATCGTCGTCACCGTCGCATCGAAGCAGCTCGGTGCGTGGCCTGGCCTCTCCGTTGTCGTGGTGAGAGAGTCGGCGTGGGCGCGCATGAAGGACGTCAACTACGAATACTCCTCGCTGAATCTGTGCGAGTATGCTGCGGCCGCGCCGCAGACTCCGCACACGCCCGCGATCATGCTGCTGCAGGACTTGCGTGATCGTCTCGCCGGTTTCGACCTGGCGCGTGCGCGCGCAACCATCGACGCGCGTCGCGCTGCGCTCGAAGAGGTGTTCGCCCCTTCCGACATCATCGGCGGCGGGCCGGTGTTCACCGTGCGCGCTGCTGCTTTGCCTGTGGGAGTGGCGCGCGACTTCAGGCTCTACAAGTCGCGGCGCGGTTACCAGCTCTTCCTCTGGTCTGGCGACGACCACGATTACGATCGCTTCATCCACGAACTGCAAAAAACGAGGTGTTCATGTTGACCAGACCGCGCGCAGTGTGCGACGTGTCCGGCGGGTTCGATTCCGCCATGGCTCTCTACGAACTGCTGCACGAAGGCTGGGAAGTGCGTGGTCTCTTCGTTGGCTACGGTCAGGAGTACCAGGCTGAGGAGCGCGACGCTGCGTGCTACGTCGCCGAATGGGCGTCGGAACGTTACGACGGACAATGGCTCGGGTTGACCGAGCGCAGCATCACACTCGAACTTTCCATGCCATCGCAGGAAGGCACGCCGATCGAATGCGTGCCGCAGCGCAACCTGATCATCTGCGCGCTCGGCGCGAACCTCGCGCAGCATATCGGCGCAGGAACCGTGGTCAACGGCTCGAAGACAGGCGTGCGCAGGCCCGACGATCCTTACTCCTTCGCGGACTCGTGCGAGGAGTTCTACGCCGACCTCTCGAATCTCGTGGCGCACGCGTACGAGTCTGGAACGTGCATCCCACAGTTCCAGCAGCGCCTGCGCCGTCCTTCATCCGTCTCGACGAGCGCCGAGCCGCCCACGAAACAGCGCATCCTCGCGGCCCTCCACGCCGGAGGACTCGACCTGCGCCGCCTCTGGAACTGCTACCACCCGGTGGGTCAGGCGGGCAGACCCTGCGGCTCGTGCTACCACTGCTCTTTGACGCGCAAGGCGTTGGACGACGCCGAACTGCTTGACGTCGATGCTTACGCAGAATGGTGGAGCAAGTGAACGAAGATCAGAATCAGGCCACGAGAATCGTCTGCAGCAGACGCATCGAATGGGACAGCGCGCATCGGGTCATGCGACACGAGTCGAAGTGCGCAACGCTGCACGGCCATCGCTACGTTGCTGAGATCGTATGCGAGGCTGACGCGCTCGACACGCTCGGCCGCGTGGTCGATTTCGGAGTGGTCAAGCGCATCATCGGCGGCTGGGTCGATGCGAACTGGGATCACACCACGCTCGCGAACAGAGACGACGTCGACCTGCTCGGCTTCTGTTACGCCCAGGCGCGCGACAACGAGACGCAACGCAAGCCCTACGAGATGCCAGGCGAGCCCACTGCAGAGAACATCGCAGTCGAGCTGCTGACCGTGGCAGAACGGTTGATACCTCCTGATGGCGGTCTGCACGTCGTGAGCATCCGCATTTGGGAGACGCCGAACTGCTGGGCAGAGGCGTTCGCGTGAGCACCTACAGCATCAAGGAAATCTTCGCGACCATCCAAGGCGAAGGGGCGAACGTAGGAACGCCTGCCATCTTCGTTCGCTTCGCTGGCTGCAATATGTGGAGCGGTCGCGACAAGGATCGCGAGCGCGACGCGAAGCGTCACGGCGCGCATTGCCCGCAATGGTGCGACACCGACTTCGTCGACGGCGAATTGATGAGCGCTGCAATGGTGGCAGCGGCTGCGTTCAAGGCCGCAAGCGAACTTGGTGGTTGTCCCGAGATGATCGTGTTCACAGGTGGAGAGCCCCTGCTGCAACTTGACGTCGAGCTACTGCGTACCATCCGGCGCGTGATGTGCGCCTCCGACTTCGCCATCGAAACGAACGGCGCGACGCCAGCGAAAGCGGGCGTGCTCGAACTTGTGCACTGGGTCTGTGTCTCTCCCAAGGTGCCAGCCGATCAGCTTGTGATCCGTGGGGGCTCCGAGTTGAAGGTGGTTTATCCGGCCTATCGTCCGCTCGATTACGAATCGGTCGCGTTCGGGTTCAAACACCGCTTCGTCTCCCCCGAGGCGATGGTGAGCAGCGTTGGCGTCAGCGTCGCCGAGAAACTGTCGATGCGCATGGCGGCCTCCTACGTCATGGCGCACCCGGAGTGGCGCCTCTCGCTTCAGACCCACAAGTTGCTGGGGCTTAGATGAACGGGCGTCAACCGGCCGTCGCAGCGGACCATCTCCTGCGCGCGCTGGAGCACATCGTCCCGGGCGCCGTCGACTTCGAAGAGGAGGGGATGGCGGAGACGCCGACGCGCATGGCGAAGGCGTTGATGGAGATGGTTTCAGGCTACTACGGACCTCGGCCCGAAGAGATCCTCGGCAGGACGTTCCCTCATGAGGGCTACGACGAGGTCGTAATGGTGCGCAGCATTCCTTTCGTCTCGTTGTGCGAGCATCACGTCTTGCCGTTCACCGGCGAGGTGTCGGTGGGTTACCTGCCGAAGAACCGCATCGTTGGGCTCTCGAAGATCCCGCGACTGGTGGAAGCGTTCTCGCGACGACTCCAGGTGCAGGAGCGCATGACGAAGCAGATCGCTGATGCGATGGACGAGCACCTGAGCCCGAAGGGACTCGTGGTACGCGTCGCTGGGCGCCACTCGTGCATGAGTTTGCGCGGCGTTCGCTCCCCCGGCGAGATGGTGACGCAGGCTGTGCGCGGCGTCTTCCGAGAGGACGCTGCGGCGCGCGCCGAAGTGCTCGATCTCTTGGGGTTCAGGTGAAGCTCTACGCAGTCACCAGCGCCTCAGAGTCGCAACGCGCGTCGATCCGTGCTGTGCAGGCGGGTATGCAAGAGGCTGTGCGTCTGGGCTTCCGCAACGGCCTCTTGAGCTACGCGGTGCTGCGCACCCCAGGCCAACTGATCAACGCTGTGCGCCATTTCGACTCAGTGCTTCTCGACTCGGGAGCCTTCTCCGCGTTCAACTCTGGGCGCAGAGTGAAGCTGGAAGGTTACATCGAGTTCTGCAAGCGGTATGGCCATCTCGTGGACGCCTACGCTTGCCTCGACGTTATCGGCGACGATGGCGCGACCGCGCGTAATCAAGAGCGCATGGAGGCCGCAGGACTCATGCCGATCCCGACCTTTCACTTCGGCGAGCGGTGGGAGACGCTGACGCGTCTCGCGCGCGACTACGACTACATTGCTGTCGGTTGCATGCACTCGCTCGGCACTGTAGCACGACAGGAGTTCCTCGATGGGTGCTGGCGCATCATCAGGGAGTCGCCTCGCTGGCCTTTCAAGGTTCACGGCTGGGCCATGACGGACGCCGCCATTATGGAGCGTTATCCTTGGTACTCGGTCGACTCGTTGACTTGGGGAGTCGGCGCCATCTACGGCTCCTCGCTGGAGTTGAGCGGCCCGCGCCGACGCGTGCTGCGTCAGGTGCAACGCAAGAAGCTGAAGAACCGCGCCATGCGCCAAGACGGCCCAGCAGCCACCGGTCTCCGATTGCACGCGTCAGCGCGTGCGCTTCAGCAGTACACAGACTACGTCACCCGCCTCTGGGTCGCCCGAGGCATTGAATGGAAGGAAGCAGACCATGGCAAGAGCACGCAAGGCCGCAGCGAAGCAGACCACTGAGACGAAGGCTGCGCACCCAAAGCTCGCCGACGAGATCAAGCGCATCATGGAACGTGCATCGCCAATGAAGGTGGCGGTCGATTCGTGTCGTCCGAACTCATGGAACTACAAGCCCATGACGGAGGAGGAGCTTGGGAAAGAGATCGCGTCCATCCGTAAGCACGGATTCGTCGTCCCGACCGTCGTGCGCTCGGCCACGCCGAAAGGGCCGCTCGGCTTCTACGAGATCATTGACGGTGAGCATCGTTGGCGAGCGTTGAAGGCGATCGGTTCCGCAGAGATATTCATCGTCGACATCGGCGAAGCGACCGATCGCGAGGCGAAGGAGCTGACAGTGATCCTGAACGAGCTCCATGGTTCGCCGGAGTTCGATGCGCTCGGCGCGCTGTTGCACAGCATCGCGGAAGACACGAGCGTCGAGGAGATGCTTACCACGATGCCTTTCCCAGAGGAGGAGATGCGCGCGCTGATCAACCTTGGCGAAGACCCCATGAAGGACTACGGCTCGACGCCAGCGCCGAGTGTCGGCACCAGTCCGACGAAGGACTGGGAGACGCTCAAGTTCCGCGTGCCGCCGGGCGGCAAGGAGATCGTCGAAGGTGCCATCGCTGCCGCCCTCGGCCTCGACAAGCTCCGCGCGCCGAAGGACGTCAAGGAAGGCATCGGGCTTGACCGTGTCTGCCGAGACTACATGGGAGTGCCGCAGAGGTCCGAGGAAGAGGAAACCGGGAACGAAGAGCCAGGGTGAGCCAGAACACAGATCGTAAAGGAGCACACGAGATGAACACCGAGGAACCCACCACGCGACCGATCCCGTTCACCAGCGCCATGGTCAGCGCCATCCTGAAAGGCGAGAAGACGCAGACGCGAAGACTCGCCAAGGAACCTCCGCTCGCTCACCCAGGCGCCAAGAAGGTCGAGTACAGTCCTTGGTGCTCCTCCGACTTCAACTGGCTCGCAAAGGACTTCTGCGGGAACGTGATCGGCGCGTCCGAAGTAGACGCTTTCACACCACCGAAAGGACTCCCTGGCGATCGGTTGTGGGTGCGCGAAGATTGGAAGCTGCCGGCTCATTTAGACTCGCTCTCTGGTCGCCAGGTTGGGGAAACCCTTTATGCGCCGGTCTACTTCGTCGCCGACGGTTACAAGCGCAGACCGTTGGGCATGCTCAACAGCAGTAACGACGAAGTGCCTTGCTGGGCCTGCGGTTGGTCTGATGGCGAGTCCGAGCCGGGCCGTTTCCGTGTCGGCCGCTTCATGCCACGCTGGGCGTCGCGCATCGTGCTGGAGCTCGAAGGAGTAGCACTTGAACGTCTCAACGGCCTCACCGAAGCGAACGCGTTGGAGGAGGGCGTTAGCTCGGCGACGATTGAGAATGTCGAACGCTTCGGGTTGCGCGGTTGGCCCGTGTCTGAATGGCAACTGACGGCGGTAGGAGCCTTCAAGAAACTCTGGGACTCGATCAACGCCAAGCGTCAGCCGTGGGACTCCAACCCGTGGGTCTGGGCCTACCGTTTCAGGTTGTTGGAATGCGAAGACGTGGTGATCGCGAATGGCTAACATCGACTTCGACCCGAAGGCGGAGCTGCCCACTCACTTTGCTGACGGTTCCGAGCGGCGCTCTTGGAGGCTTTACGCCTCGGCTGCGCTCAGCGGCCTCTTGGCCGGAGGCCGTGGTGGGCTCGACCTGGTCACCACTGCGGCTGGCATCGCCGACGTGTTGCTCGAAGAGGAGCGTGCGCGCAGTGCCATGCACATTGGCAAGGTCGGGATGGGGCGATGAGCAAGAGCAGGAAGAAGCCTAGACTCGAAGTCGGCACGAAGACCGAGAAAGGCATCGTGGTAGGGCACGATCGCATGGGGCGACCGCGCTACGACAGGCAGGAGGCGTCGTTCAAGAACGTGAAACGCAAGGCCGTGAGTCGCGCCGCGAATATTACCACCGGCACCGCGCGAGCAGTGACACCGGAAGTTTATGCGCAGATGTTCGTTGCGTACTGCGAGAAGCCTTCCGCCAACGCAGTCGCCCAAACGACCGGCGTCACTTGGGCAACTGCACAGAAGGCAGTCACGCAGGGCTGGCCGAAGTCCGCAATGCCGCCGCTCAAAGAGCGCTACGATGCGGTGATGCAGGAGACCCACGCTAAGGCCGCCTACGACATCACGAAGGCGAACGAGCAGACCCTTACCATGGTCCGCGCCTACAAGTCGAAGCTGGCTCGCAAGGTCGCCGAGGTGGAGATTCAAGACTTGCCCGCCGCCATCGGTTCGGAGCTCGACCGCATGGCGCGACTGGAGCAGTTTCTGATGGGCGGCCCGGACTCGCGCGTCGAAGTGGGCTCTACGATCTACGATGGCCTGACCTATGACGAGCGCGTGGAGTACCTGCGCACCGGCCACTTACCCTCGGTCACCACCCCTGGGCTGAGGGAGAACGAGGAGTATGAGAACCCGACAGACGAAGATGAAGGAGCAGACGAATGACGACCTATTGCCACGATTGCGGAACCGAACTACCAGACGCCTTTGCCTCGAGTGTTGGTTGGGACGGCGGCTCGATACTGTTGTCCTCTCAGGTGTCCTCTCAGGTAGGTAAAGGTAACGCGCGAGCACGCCCCGGATTGTGGCGCCGAGATGACGCCGACTAAGGGCAAAGTCCGCCTCAAGCGTCGACGTGCAGCGCCTGGAGCCGCTGCGGTCCAGAAGCTGTGGAAGGAGCCGCCCAAGGGTACGCGAGCCACACGCTCGATGAAGGGAGCGCGCGGACTCCATGCGCCGCGTCACCTCCCGTTGCCCTCGCCAGAGCACGTCGCTCTCGCGATGGCTCAAGGGGAGCAGGCGGTCAACGTCCTCTTCCGCGAAACGAAGCGCGCGCAGATCGAGGCGGCGCGACGCGACCCGCGAGCCTTCAACGAGTACGCCTTCGGGCTCCGCCAGGAGAAGTTCCAAGACGAGTGGCAGTACGCCTTCGACAACGAGAAGCGTGTCGTGGTTGTGGCGCCGCGAGCGCACGGCAAGAGCACGCAAGTGATCGGCCGCATCATCTGGTCCTTAGGCAAGAACCCGAACTTGCGGCTCAAGCTCATTTGCGCGTCCGATGGGAAGGCAAGCGAACGTATCCAAGAAATTCGCGAGCACATAGAAAAAAACGCGCGCGTCAGGGAAGTATTCCCTGGACTCGTGCCGAACGACGGTCTGGACTGGACGAAGAGGAAGATCACGCTCAAGCGCTCCATCATCTCGAAGGACGTGTCCTTGGAGGCGCTCGGCGTGGGCTCCTCCGCTACGGGTGGCAGGGCTGACGGCCTCATCTTCGACGACGCTTGTGATGAGAGGAACACGTTGCGCTTGCCCGAGTTGCGCGGGCAAGTGAAGCGAACTTTTTACTCGGTCTACGTCCCGATGTTGGAGCCTTCGGGGTTCATCTGGTACATCTGCACACTCTGGCACGCAGCAGACTTGAGCCATGAACTTCTGGCGAACGGACGCTACGTCTGTCATTGCCACGAGGAGAAGAACGACGCGCACGCAAACGAGCTTCCTTGGGCAGTGGTGCAGCACGACGTGGGCACGGAGTCCGATCCGACGAAGCCACTCTGGGCGAAGCGCGGAAGAACGTACCTGCGCAAGAACCTGAAGATCATGGGAATGGTCGAGTACAACCGCGCCTTCCGCAACATTGCGCTGGCCGGTGGTGCCACCGTGATCGATGCCGACTGGATCGTCTACGAGCAGCCGCCGGACGAAGGACAACTGTTGACCTTCAACGCTTACGACTTGTCGAAAGGCGAGAACGTGGCCAGCGACTACTTCGCGTGCTGCCGAATCGGCGTGCCCAAGGAATGGCCGCCTGAGGAAGGGTCAGAGGTCTACGACACCGCTGTCGCTGGTGGCATGGACCCGGACGACTGGGGGCCTCTTCCCGTCTGGGTGCTCGATGCGTGGCACGGACGGCTTTCTTTCGGCGCCCAGGTGCGAACCATCATCGGCGAGTGGGAGACGTTCGGCGCAGAGTACATCGGGGTCGAATCGACTGCGCTTGAAGGTGTGACTTCGCAGCTCGAACGCGAGCCGGGCGCGCCAACTACGCTGCCGCTTCTGCGCCTGAAGCCCGTGAAAGGCAAAGGGCAGCGGCTCATGCAAGTTTCGCCGCTGGTGGAAACGGCGCGCGTGCGCTTCGCGCCCCACCTGAACCCTGCGCGCGGGACGCTCGGCGAGCGCGGAGACTTGGTCGGAGAGTTGACGTTGTTCCCTGTCGCGAAGCACGACGACATGATGGACGCCTTCGTCTACTGTCTGTTTCTGTTGATGAGATGGGAGCGGTCCGGCGGGCGTGGGCGCAAGAGGGTGGAGGCGGCGGTCGGGGTGCGCGTCTTCTGACGCTTCCAATCTGGACACTACTGGCATTCCACCCCGCGAGTTCCTGGTCACGCATGGCACTCGGTCGCCCTTACAAGTGCCACCATGGCGCGCTCACACGCGCCTCTGTGTGGCGTCAGGCGCGCGGCCGGTGCGCATGCCACCGTTGGGCGCCGCTCGCGCCAAACAGCGCCCCACAGGGCCACGGTTGGAAAGGCGCGGGCCACCCGTCGACACGGCGCCCCGCGCTGCCGTGCCAACCCGCGACATTGCAAGCACTCGCAGCGCTCGCGCGCAGCGTTTGCGTGCGCCGATCAGTACCCTTGATATTGCGTGGCGACGTGCCATGGATCCAACGATCCATGCGCAATCGGATTGCACACGGAACGGTGTACGAGTACAAAGGAATCAGGAGCAACTATGAACGACGACAAGAGCAACGACACGGTCTACCTCAACGTGCGCGTGGTGAAGCGGCTCGACGCATCGCTGCTGCTCGAAGTGGACAACGGAGACGTCTTCGTTTGCCCGGTGTCGCAACTGCGAGGCGATTACGACGTCGACGAAGCAGGCGACGAGGGCTCGATCGGTATCCCGCGATGGCTCGCTGAAGACCGTGGACTTGAAACGGTCGAGAGCGAGGACGAGCTATGAGCAACATGAAGTCGTATCTCAACACCCCGCCGCTGAGCACCGCCGAGGAATTGTGCGACGGTATGCGAGGTCCGCAACGTGCCCTCGTGGCGAGGAGCCGAGTGTCGACGCAGGCAGTCGTGCTCTCCGCTTCGT
>Ga0210043_1001476_pt1 | contig 19122 bp, 14 predicted proteins | sample CryGeymet201501t_FD_183990 | JGI IMG/M metagenome (GOLD analysis project Ga0210043, IMG submission 183990) | Groundwater microbial communities from Crystal Geyser aquifers in Utah, USA - Crystal Geyser metaG 2015-01t (SPAdes) (version 2) | ecosystem: Environmental > Aquatic > Deep subsurface >... | reverse complement strand
ACTCAGGTCGATACCTACATACCGAATCTTCTCTTCCATTTCTCCCTCCTTTTGGATATAAAAAGGACTGGGAGTCTTTGGTCAGACGCGAGTTACACCGTACTCCTATTCGCGGTTGCACCGGTCAGTCGGTGCGCCGCTCTATGGTGTTCGGTGGCAGGTTTTAGTTAATCTCTAAAGCGAGGTCGTGTGCCTCTCGGTGCCCTCAACCTACTACCGGCTCCCCAATCCCGTCAGATTGAGGATAACCCCTTCCGCCCAACCACGTAAATCATACCATCTCTAAAAACCTAGGTCAAATTGATATACCGCCCCGGTGAGGGCGGGGTGTTTGATTATCATTCGAAACTTTTTGCCTCCACCACACAATAGCCCCAAGGAGGCCAGAGAATAAGGCCGCCCAACTTGGTAGGGTCATGGCGCCTATAAGGCCGATAGTGTCGGCCACAAGGCCAATCGCCCAGGGACCAATAAATCGACCCAGGATCATTACCAGAGAAACTAGGGCCGTAATTGCACCGGTTCGGGTAGTGGTGAACCCATAGGCGATGCTGTATCCAAGGGGGATTGTGGAGCCACTGGTAACCCCCGCCAGGGTGAAGAAAATCTGGGCAGCAAGGACATTGGGCGTAAACACTGCGGCCAAAGTTGCAGCAGCGGAAACGAGGCAGCCAATGACCAGAATTGCGTGGGCTCCAATTCGACCCACGATCCGAGACGAAATGTAGCGGCCCCCAATAATGCCTACCCAGTAGGCCGACAGTCCGAGACTCGCAACGGTGGGCCCGACGCCCCGGGCAGTTTCCAGAAAAAACGGAACCCAGGAGCTAATCCCTACCTGGTGGATCGCGTAAAAAAAGAGCAAGCCGCTAAGAAGGGCGATAGCGGATTTGCCCGATCGTGCCGCCGGGTCCGCACCATCTGCGGTCGCGGGTGCTGGCGCCTCAGTTATAGGTTCAGTTCCAGGCTCAGGACTTGTCCCGGTGTCGGGATTTGTGCGGGCGTAGACCCTCAGCCAGCGAAAACTCACCCCAACAATTCCAAGGTAAGCTAGACCAATGGAACCGAAGACCTGGGACCAGCGAAGACCGACTCCCATAATTGCCTGGGCCGCCACGGGACCAACAAAGGCGCCGATACTAAAAAACATGTGCAGGGTGCTCATGGCCTTACCCGACGAGGTGGTTCGCTCGGTCTCCAGGCGGGCAAAGTCACCCGTACTCGAGTTGAGCATAACGTCTAAAATCCGAATGAAAAACCCGGTAAGGGCAAAGGTAAAAATGAGGACTCCGTAGCTCTCAGCCAGGCCGACGGTAATAAACCCAATACCCAGGAGGACGAAGGACAGGACCACCATTTTGTTATGCCCGATACGATCGGCAATAAAGAGGGTCAAAAAGGCACCAAAAAACCCCCCGGCGTTTTGCATGGCGCTAATGAACCCTGCCTGGCTCAAGCTCAGGTTCAGAGAAGTAATCATGCCCGGTAGGGTCGGACCGATCAGGACCGCCGACAGGCCGTAGAGCACCATGGCGGTGTTGTTGGTGTAAAGAACTTTTCTGGTTGATGTCACGACGGTGTATCATACTCGGAATTCTGTCTTGGGGCCATTCAATCCCGTACGATCTCCCCTTTCAGAGGGTTCGTGAACTAGAGCCTCCGCAAAGTCACCTTCCACTGCTGACCAACGCCAATATTGTAGGCCTTGGCAAAACTTCCCTGGTTTATAGCAATGCCGATCCGGTATAGGGAGTTTGTGTACACCAGAGTGGCTCCAACCATGACGTCGGCAAAACTTCGGCCGTAGGTCATGGTGTTTTGGTAGACCAGGGTCGCGTTATTGTAAATGCTTACCTCGAGCTTCTCGCCGAAGTTGATACCCAGCTGCAGAAACGACTCCCGATCGATACTGGTCCACAGACTGCCAAAGCGGATATCTAAGACATCGATGCTGCCACTCACCTCGCCGGTGGTCAGGTCGAGGACCGTTTCAGCGGTAGGTAGGCTGACAATATCTTCGACCCGCAACAAATCCCCTACATCCTCAAAGGTAATTGTTCCCGCGGCCAGCTTCGCCCCAGTATTGGCGTACACATCCCGGCCGTGGAAAGTGTACGAGGCTTCGGTATTCTGCCGGCGGTGTTTGCTTTCTTCAATCTCTCGCAGGGCCTCTATACCAATGGTCTGGTGAACGTGGGTTAGGGTACCGTTGTCGGGGGTCACGATAAATTGGCCATTATTAGTCCGAGCCACGACGCTTTTGCGTTTTGTGCCTACCCCTGGGTCGACGACGGACACAAAAACCGTGCCGGCGGGCCAGTACTCGACGGTTTGGACCAGCCGATACGAGGCTTCGAAGATGTTGTAGGGAGGAACTTCGTGGGTCAGGTCAAAGATTTTGAGGGACTCGTCGACACTCAGGGCGACTCCGTACATGGCGCTCACCGCTCCATCGACCAAACCAAAATCCGACTGCATAACGAGAAGTTTTTTCATTGGAATCCACCCTTCTTCATGGTATTTTCATGGGAATGGGTTGACCGGGCAAAACCTATTGCCTATCATCCCTCCGTGTTAGGACCTAGATATTGTCGACCACAATACTCGGCTATAAATTCTAGGTCAACTAAAAAGGAGGTCTTCCCATGAGAAGATTCATTTCCCCGGTCCTACTTATGGTTTTTATCCTGGTGGGATTCCAAGCCTTCGCCGGTGGTGGTCAGCAGTCTGCTCCTGCTACTCCAGCTGCCCAGGGAGTAGAAAATACCCCTACCGATCCTCGGCTCTTCCAACCCGGTAAGCTCACCGTCGCCACTGGCGACCCGGTGTATCCACCATGGATGCTCAATGACGACCCTGCCAGCGGCGAGGGTTTCGAAAACGCCCTGGTCTACGCCCTGGCCGAAGAACTCGGCTTCGCCAAAGCAGATGTAGTCTGGGTCCGAACCGGATTCGACGAAGCCATAACCCCAGGATCTAAACCCTACGATTTCAACATTCAGCAGTTCTCTGTTACCGCCGAGCGGGCTCAGGCTGTGGACTTCTCTCAAGTGTACTATCAGTCTGATAAAGCAGTCATTGCCCTGCCCGGTAGCGTCGTTTCTGACGCCGAAACCTTTGCCGAACTACGCCAAGCTCGATGGGGTGCAGCAATTAGTACCACCGACCTGGTATATCTCGAGAACGTTCTTGGGGTAAATGATGTAGCGGTCTACGACGACCAGGCCGGAGTTTTCCAGGCTATGCTCGCCGGCCAAATCGATGCCACCGTTGCGGCTCTTCCTACAGCCCTGTTTGTAACCGCAGTCCAGGTTCCCGAGGCCCGAATAACGGCCCTCTTGCCCCCGGACAAAGACGATGAAGGTCACGGACTGCTCTTTACCAAGGGTAATCCCCTGGTACCCTGGATTAACCAAGGCCTAACCGCTTTGGCGAATAAAGGAGTTACCCAAGACCTGGTCGACACCTACCTGGTTGGAGATATGAGTATTCGGACCATCAATAGATGATTTCTGAACGAACCGCTGCCCCTCCGCGCAAAAAAGTTCTTTCTCCTCGGGAGCGGTTCGTACCTCTGGCCCTTTCGGGGGTCAGTGTGGTTATATTTTTCGGATTTTTCGGATGGTTAGTCACCTCGGCCGAGGCCTGGCCCCGGATTCAAAGTCAGTTTTTTAGTTTGGAAGCTATGGGGGCTGCCTTTCCGAAGGTAGCCCAGGGTTTTCTTATTAATATGGGAGTCTGGGCGGTTTCGCTGGTAGCAATCGCCCTTTGGGCCCTGATTCTAGCGGTTTTCCGGTCCCTGCGGGGTCCCTGGTTCGCCCCCCTGCGGGTGTTTACCGTGGTCTACATCGATATTTTTCGGGGTCTTCCGGCCCTCCTTTTGGTTCTGCTTTTTGGTTTTGGAATTCCTGCCCTGCGGATTCCTGGCCTGCCCACCACCAGCCTCTTCTGGGGCGGGGTAGCCATGGTTTTAAGCTATTCGGCCTACGCTACCGAGGTGTACCGGTCGGGTATGGATGCGGTCCACGATGGTCAATGGGCTGCAGCGAAGGCTTTGGGACTGAACCAAGCCCAGACCTTGGGTTTTGCCATTATTCCCCAGGCCCTGCGCAATGTGCTCCCTGCCTTGCTGAACTTGGCGGTGGCTCTTCAAAAAGACGTGGCCCTGCTCAGTGTTATCGGGGTCCGGGATGCAGTGCGGGAGGCTCAAATCTATACCTCCCGAACCTTCAATTATTCGTCCCTCGTCGTTGCGGCCTTTCTTTTTTTGATCGCCACCATTCCCATGGCCCGACTCACCGATTATGTAGCGAAAAAAGACCGGGAGCGCCGGCTCCAAAGGACGGCCTAGGTGGAACGAATTTTCATCGATAAGCTCACCAAGTACTACGGCGACAATTTGGTCTTGGACGAGGTCAGCCTGGCAATTAAGGAGCACGAGGTTGTCTGCCTCATTGGGGCTTCGGGTTCGGGCAAGTCGACCCTTCTGCGGTGTATCAATAAGCTGGTCGACTTCGACCACGGCACTATATCTTTGGATGGGGTTTCCATCGAAGACCCAAAATTTAGTAAGAACGAGTTGCACAAGCGAATTGGCATCGTCTTCCAGTCCTACAACCTCTTTCCCCACATGAATGTCCTGGACAACATTACCCTGGCTCCCCGTCGGGTCCACCGCATGGGGTACACTGAAAGCCGGGAAAAGGCCCATCACTTATTGAATCTCTTCGGTATGAAGGATTTTGCCCACGCTTACCCCGAACAGTTGTCTGGTGGTCAACAACAACGGGTGGCAATTGTCCGGGCCCTGGCTACCAACCCCGACATCCTGCTACTCGACGAGGTTACCGCGGCCCTGGACCCCGAGCTCATCGGTGGGGTGCTTAAAATCATCAAGGACCTGAAAAACGACGGTATGACCATGGTGATTGTAACCCACGAAATGGGCTTTGCCCGGGATGTTGCCGACCGGGTATGTTTTTTGGAGGGTGGTCAGATTTTGGAAGAGGGTGAACCCAAGAAACTCTTTTCGGCCCCAGAAAATCCCCGAACCCAGCAGTTTCTCCAACGAATTATCGAGTCCGGACGGCTGTAAGTACCGCCCGCCGGGGCGCCGGGTACCCTTCGATCGTTTTGGTCGAATCCCTCGGATCCAAGTAATTTTCCAGGGATTCAAATTCCATCCACTCGGTCCGCCTTTGCTCCTCGCTCGTTGTTGGCCCCTGGTGGACCAAGGTGATTTCTTCGAACCCCGCCCGCTCCAGCCATCCTTGCAACTCTCTAGCACTTGGAACAAACCACACATTACGCATTTTCGCGTACCGGTCCCGGGGCACCAACACTTGCCCCAGCCCACCCTCGATGACAAGATTCTCCAGCACCAATCGGCCCCCGGGCACCAGGCGTTTTCGCAGCTCGGCCAAGTGATTGAAGGGGCTACGCTGGTGCGACAACACCCCCATGGAAAACACAACATCGAACCACTGCTGGTCCGGGCTCTGCTCCAGGGTCAGGGGCACCACCAGGGCCCGAGCCCGCGACTCATCGGACCCAATGCCAATCCAGCTGGCATAAAACTGGGCCACACTCAGTAAGAAGGGTTCCACTCCCACGGCCAACTCTGCTCCGGCTTGGACCATGCGCCACAGGTGGTAGCCACTGCCGCAGCCTACGTCCAATACCCTCGTGCCCCTTAGGTCGAGGTGGTTGGCGATCCGATCCCACTTGAGGTTGCTGCGCCACTCGGTATCTATGCGGACGGGACCAAACTGCCAGGGGCCCTTGCGCCAGGGTTTGAAGGCTTGCAGAAGCTGGCGGGTAGGGGACTCGGCATCGAATTGGGGAACCACCACTGCTCCATCGCGAACCTCGATATCGGTGGTTGTTGTTTTTTGGTCCAAGGTGATTTTTCGCAAGCTCTCCAGGGTCGATTCGTAGGCCGGCAGATTGCTGTTTGCCCCGGGGGTCAGTAGTGGCTGGGCGATTTGGGCCCACTCCTGGATCCGGGGATGGTAGAAACTGGGGAGGGTTTGAAAGAAGTCCGTGAGCATAGAAAGAGAGTAGCAGATTTTTGGGGACTTGCCTTGCCTCTATATATTAAGAATCCTTTTGAAAGGGCGACATTTTCACCCAAAGAAGTCGAAGGACAGAAGTTCAAGGTATCTAGGTTGCCTCACGCATAAGTCCTTCAATCTCTGACGAAGTCTTTCCAACGATCTCGGCAATAGTTTCGAGGGCCATACCATGGGATTGCATGTTCGTGACTATTCGCCGTAATTCTTGCCGTTGGCCTTGCTCAAGTCCTTGCTCAAGTCCTTGCTCAAGTCCTTGCTCAAGTCCTTGCTCAAGTCCCTTCTTCAAGCCACTTTCCAGTCCCTGGGCCTCGGCTTCCTCCCGGGCAAAATCCATTATTGCCTGATGGGTCATAATTGCCCTACGTTTTCGGTCCGCCGCCAGCCAGACCTCGTCGTTGCCAATTGCGATCTTGTATCGGTTCTCAATTTTGTCCAGTTCTGGGTTCTGTTTTCGAATTTCGGCCATAGTAGGATCCTCCGGGTTACCTTCGTGTACTAGGAAGTACATGAGTGAAAGTACCTTATTAGAAACTATATCCCCCTCCGAACAAGAAGACAAGCGAGAGAAATCGAGATACTCAAGCCGTAGGTGGTTGGTAACGTGGCGAGTCCAGTCGTGCTTCATCCGAAGCTCCACACTCGCGTGAATGGGGCTTAGTAGCGACAGCATGGGGAATCCGGTTAAGTGGATACCGATGGTAGGATTCAACTCGCCGTACTTATCTCCCTCGTCGAGCTGACCGGAGTATGTCTGGGCCCAGTAGTAGAGGGTTCGGGGAAGAAAGTCTTTTTGTTGCAGATTTTGTACCTCAATATTGTACCAGCGACCTTGGGAATCCCGGGCCCGGACGTCGATTATCGACATCTTGTCATCGATGTACTGGGCCAGATTAAAGGGACTACGAATCTGTAGTTCTTCGGCCAGGGGAAGTCCCCCACTTTCCAGCACAGTGTTTATCAGAATCTTGAGGCACTGAGTCCCTTGCTCGTGGGCGAAAACGTAGTGGAAAATCACGTCGTTGAGTAAAGAAATGCGGCGATCTTCGGGGATGGTATTTTTCATAAAAGCTCCTTACCTCTATACACCGGGCTGGAGCCTCACCTGATTCAACTTTTTCAAAAATAATTGCTTTTTACTGGTATTTGTTGGACCATCGGTTCTCCACCACGGTTTCATCGAGAAGTTGGGGTGGTTGGTTTTTGGTCCAAGGTGATTTTTTGTAAGGCCTCCAGGGTCGTTTCGTAGGCCGGCAGATTACTCTGTAGGAGGATTGATAATATGACTAATCCATCAACCAGACTTGAACGGGCGCAGAAACCACGTAAATGCCCCGAATGTGGGCATGCTCCTCTTGCCAGTATCCTCTATGGGATGCCTGCTTTCACTGAAGAATTAAGTCACAAAATGGATGAAGGCCGAATTACCCTTGGCGGCTGCTGTATCGGCGACGAAGATCCAGCGTGGGAATGCACCCGCTGCGGGCTCCAGATTTTTCGGAAAAAGGTACAGTGATTCCTATCCCGGAGGACTTCCTTGCCCGCTGGGAGAATTTCCTGACCGCTATCAAGCGGACCACAACACTGACGATCATGTTCGTGGCGTCACGTAAATGATCGAGATCGGCAAGGGGTGGCCAGAAACCGATGGGTAGGTTGTGATGGGGGAGCGCCTCGAAGGTAATCGGTAAAAAAGGCCTTTTAGAAATTAATCGTATCGAGGATAAAAAATTACTCAAAGATAGTATAGAATAGAGCGATATGACTCCGAAAGAAACGCCCACCGATGCGACCCGAGAACTTTCTACCCTGAATGGCGTTCACGGTCGAAGAACCATTATGTTACGAGAACTACGGATCGTAATGGCCCTGGAACTGCCTGCCGAAAGTGACAAACGAGCCTATAGAGAAGCGGTGGTCGAACGAAACGTCTTAGCTTTGACTACGGTGGCGAATCGAAAGATTACTTGGGACAATCTAAATCGGCTGTATCTGTTTGATAATTCTGTATTCTTTAGGAATTTCCGGCAACTTTGGTATCGCACATCCGAAGAACAGAGACCTGCGCTCGGTGCGGTATTAGCGTTAAAGCGGGATGGGATGTTTTTCGAGGCAGGGCAAGCCCTCGTTAGTCAAGCAATCGGTACAGCCGTGGATAGTGGATTTTTCCAATCACACATTGAAACCTCGTACCCTGGAAGGTACAGTAGCAATACGGCCGCATCTATGAGTCGGAATCTCTTTTCATCGTACAAACAAAGTGGGTGGGTAGATGAAAAGACTTTGAAACGGAAAGAGGCAAAACCGGGAGCTGCTGCGTTATCCCTGGCCCTTTTCTTGGCTTGGACTCGAGGTCTACGAGGTAGCTTGTTATTTGATGATCCCCTAGTAGCTTTGTTGCTTACAGACATCCCCGAACCCTTAACCCTCCTTTGGGAGGCCCATCGTAGTAGTTTCATAAATTATTACGACTCCGGGGGAATAAGTGATATTCGATTCCCCGGTTGGCTAACCCCTGAAGAACAGGAGACGTACCATGGCGCGGTTTGACGACTTGGCCAAGAAGTATAAGGCCCATATCCAGCTACCTTGGAATGTTATGTTGTCCGATGAGGAACGGGTCATTATGGTCGTCTATGACCGACTCGATGAGCGAAAGCTACCAATTCACGTTCGGGAATTTGAGTTAAATACCCAGCAGGCCGGTCATGACTGGATTGGGGTGGATGCTCGTTCTTGGATGGCCGATTATCTTGATCAGATGAACTATAGGGACGAAGTTTTTGCAGAACCTTCAGAGATGGAGGGGCGAGAGTCCGAGATTGCCGACTATGTACTTTCCCGTTTTTTAGAGGTGGCCGGGACTAATGGGCCCGAGGATGTAGTGGGGCTTTGGGGTCTATGTTCCTGGTTTGGATTTTTACGGGTGAGTACCTTTCTTCAACGAGCAGCGTCCCAGGTCAAAGGCCGCTTAGTGTTGTTTTTTCCCGGTGAATATTATCAGAACAATTATCGTTTTCTTGAAGCCCGAGATGGCTGGGGTTACCGAGCTATTCCAATCTCATTGTAAAACCACAAAAAGGAATTGAGCATGTTGAATCACGAGGTATTTTCGTCGAACCCGAAAGATATTATTTGGAAAAACCAAGGCGTCGCCAAGGTCGATGGTCACAAGTTTACCGAAAACCTAGACGAGTTAAAGTTCGAGTTGCAACATTTCGTATGTGAAGGGCAGTACAAGAAGGGGTTAGAGCGAATACTGGGAAATTTTATATCCCATATAGGGCAAGATGAGCAGAAGGCGGTATGGATTTCTGGATTTTTTGGCAGCGGCAAGTCTCATTTATGTAAAATGCTGCGAGCCCTTTGGGAAGATACCGAGTTACCCGGTGGCCTTTCGGCCCGGGGTGCTGCCCAACTACCCGACGATGTAAAGACCTTATTGAAAGACTTGGATACCGAAGGCCGTAGGCAAGGAGGGTTGATAGCTGTATCGGGAACCTTGTCGGCAGGAAATAGCAACTTTATTCGACGGACCTTAGCCGAACTGGTTTTGGAAAGCCGGGGCCTTCCGGCGGATATTCCAAAGGGTCGATTTGTCCTGTGGCTTCGCCGAGAGAATCTCGAAGAAGCAGTCCGACAAAACCTCGAAGGGGTAGGAAAGAACTGGGAAACCGAGGTGAACAATTTCCGCGTGTCGACCACCTTACATCAGGCGATTGCCCAGGTCCAACCTGCCTTGGGCGATGGACCCGGTGTTCGAGATTTGTTAAAGCAGCAATATCCGAGCCTTGGCAGCAACGATATTACCAACGACGAACTACGGAACCTCTTGCGAGAGGTTCTTGCTCCCAAGGGGAATTTCCCCCTGACTTTGATAGTCCTCGACGAAATGCAGCAATATATTGGCGACGATGGAAACCGATCCATGGCGGTTCAGGAGCTGACCCAGCTCCTTTCGTCCTCCTTTAAAGGAAAACTGCTCCTGGTAGCGACCGGGCAAAACTCCCTAGCGGGAACAAATAACCTACGAAAACTTATGGATCGTTTTACCGTAAGTGTAGATTTGCAGGATGCCGATGTAGACACGGTAGTACGGAAAACTGTCTTGCAAAAGAAAGCCGGCGTTCAAGAATTACAGGCCCTTCTGACCGACCGAGAGGGCGAAATTGCCCGACACCTGCATGGATTAACCAGCTACCAGTTCCGATCCCAAGATGTAGACTATATGGCGGCGGACTATCCTCTTCTTGCCACCCGACGACGGGTGTGGGAATGGGTTCAGCGAGCCATGGACGGAGCGGGAACAAACTCCCAGCTGCGGGGCCAGCTTCGATTGGTGTATGAAGCAATCCAGGAATATGCCGACAAACCCCTGGGTCAGGTTGTCCGAGGGGACTACATTTTCGAAAAAAATAGTACCGGTATGCTCCAGGCGAGTATTTTGACCAACGAGCTGAATAACGATATTCAGGCCCTGTTGGCCAAGGACGGCCCCGAAGAAAAGTTGCAGGGGCGAATACTTTCAATGGTCTTTATTCTTAATCGTCTGAGCCATCTTCAACAAGAAGACAAAAAAATACCCGCCACCGAGGCAACTCTTACTGACCTGCTTGTAGAAGACCTCAAGGGTCGAGCCATCCTGGAAAGTCGCATGACGCCAGCCCTGAATGCCTTAGTGAAAAAAGGACTTTTACAACGAATCGATGGGGCCTACCTGATTCAAACAAAAGAGGGAAACGCCTGGCACCAAACCTTTGAACAAGAGAAAAATGCCCTGGCAAATAATCCTGGAGCTCTCGACGCTCATCGGTTGGAATTTCTCAAGAGCGCATTCAAGACCGAAGTTGGTGGGCTTGTTCAATTTGCCATGGGCGAAACTGCTCAGACCAGACCCATAGAAATAAAGTGGGGATCCGAGCCCCCTAGTTCGGTTAAGGGAATTCCGGTGTGGGTCCAAGAGGGGGGAAGTACCACCGAAGAACAGGTCCTTCGCCTTGCCCAGGCCAACCGCGATGGTCACCTGGTCTACGTTTTTATTCCCCGCGAAGGCAGTGGTGACCTCAGTACCCAAGTAGTCGAAATGTCTGCGGCCGACCAAACCTTGCAGTTAAAGGCCAGTTCCCACGGTCCGGCGGCGGATATGGCTCGCCAGGCCATGCAGGATACCCGCAAGAATGCCGATTCCCGGGCGAAGCAGATAATTCAAGACATGATTTCCCAGACCCGGGTATGGGTTGCCGGTGGTATTTCGGTAGAAGGAATCGGCTTAAAAGACCGGGTAATTGACGGGTGCGAAAAAATGCTTTTACGCAAATACCCCGAATTTGGTATCGGCGATAGCGAAAAATGGAGTCACGTACTCAATCTTTGCCGACAAGGGAACATCGACCGGACTGACCAATTCTTAGGGTATAGTGGCGATATGGCAGAGCATCCGGCGGTCCGTCTGGTGCGGTCCCGCATTGGCTCTTCGGCCCGGTGGAACGACATTACCGGTGCCTTTGACGAAGCGCCTTATGGTTGGTCTCTGGATACCACCGAGGCAATTCTGTTTCTTTTGTGGGCTATGAACTTAATCGAGGTTCATCTCCCCGCCCCGGCAAGAGCGATAATCAGCCAAACCGATCGTCGCGAGCTACGAAAGTCGACGATAAGTACAAACCTCGTGCAAATTACCCCCGAAGACAAAATGAAGTGGCGGGGGATTATGAATACCCTGGACCCCAAGGGGCCTACAACCCACGGGAAAGAACTGGAACAAGAAGCCGAAGGTTTCCAACTCCTGGTTGGCCAATATAACGCATCGGGTGGTCCAGCACCGGCACCCAAGCCTGAACCCTTCGCACTGTTAGAGGAAGCTCAGACAAAAACCGCGGGAAACGAACGGTTGAAGTTTTTGGCAGACCATGCCGGTGAATGGAAGGCGGCGATTCAAGAATGGATTGAACGACGTAATCAGCTGCTTACCCGTACAAAGCAGTGGGAGCAACTGCAAACGCTTCTTCGTTTGGGACTAGGCCAAGAGGGGCTGGAATCTCTTAGAATCGAGGCGAATTCGCTTCTCGAAAGTCGGAGTCTACTGGATCAGTCCGATCCGGTAATACCCTTGGTTCGTCGGGTGGCAGAGTTTTTGCGGGCCCAGGTTCTCGAGGCCTGGACTGGGTGGAAAGGTGCCTTTGACCGGGAACGAGCTTTGCTAGAAGAGGATCCCGATTGGGTAGGGGCCGATGCTGCGACCCGGGGCCAATGGATGGCCCGGGTAGGTGTCAAAGAATTTGCCAAACCCGAATTGGGGACCGATGAAAAAGTGGTGGCCAGTTTAGAAGCCACGAGCCTTTCGACTTGGCAGGATCAAACCGATGCCCTGGGAGGTCGGTTTTCTAAGCTACGCAACGAATTGGTTCTTGCCCGACAACCCAAGACCCAGGCGATAAAAATTCCCCGGCGGGTCCTGACAAATCAGACCGAGTTAGAGGCCTATATACTCGAACTGCGTCAGCAGGTTGAACCAGCCCTTTCTCGGGGGCCGGTTATTGTGGAGTAAATAATGAATCGAGCACCGCTTTCAAAAAATCAGCGTAGCGTATTAGAAAATACCGTTAAAAAAGCCCGAGTCGTGGTGGAGCAGGCGGCGAGAACCGAACTTTCTCGCTTGGGAATTCATGGGGCTACCGCGCCTTCGTTCTTGAACGAGGGGGAAAAGGAATTACGCCGGAGTTTGCGAGTTCATGGTCGGCAATTGGGGGACCAAAAACACGCCGATGGTTCCCAAGAAATTGACCTTTTGGCCGAAGAAATTGGGTACGAACACTGGCACCGAATGCTCTTCGCCCGATTTCTGATTGAAAATGAGTTATTGATTCACCCCGAATATGGGGCTCCCATAAACGCCGAGGAGCTGGATTACGAGGCTCGAAAGACGAACCTGACCCGGTGGCAACAAGCGGGGCTTTGGGCCTGCCAAATGCTTCCGCAAATTTTCCGAAACGACCACCCGGCGTTCTTGGTTCGGTTAGACGATATTGCCGAACGGGAGTTAGAAGGGCTGCTTACGGGATTGCCCACCGAGGTCTTTACCGCTGGGGATAGCCTAGGCTGGGTGTATCAGTTTTGGCAGGCCCAACGAAAAGAAGATATAAACAAAAGTGGGGTAAAGATCGGGGCCCGGGAGCTACCGGCAGTAACCCAGCTTTTTACCGAAGCCTATATGGTCAACTTTTTACTCGACAACGGGCTGGGGGCCTGGTGGGCCTCCCGGAGGTTAGGGAGCCACGACTTTGCGACAGCTTCTTCGGAACAGGAACTTCGGCAAAAGGCGAGCCTTCCTGGGGTACCCCTGGAATTTTTGCGTTTTATACCCAACGAAGACGGAGTTTGGGATCCTGCTGCGGGTAGCTTTCCTCAGTGGCCAAAAGACCTGGCCCAGCTAAAGGTGTTGGACCCCAGTTGTGGTTCGGGTCATATTCTTGTCGCCTTATTCGAAATGTTGGTTCCCTTGCGAATGGAGTTGGAGGGATTAACCCCTCGCGAAGCGGCCAACTTGGTTTTGAGCCAAAACATCCATGCCCTGGAGCTGGACAAACGCTGTGTAGAACTGGCTGCCTTCAATTTGGCCCTGGCCGCGTGGAGGTATCCGGGTGCCGGGGGTTACCGACCCCTGCCCGAACTCCATGTAGCCTGTAGTGGACTTGGTCTAGGGGCCGCCAAGCAAGAATGGTCCCAGCGATTCTCCCATAAGGGGAAGAACCAACGACTTGCCCTCGAATGGCTGTATGAAACCTTTCAGAACGCCCCGGTATTGGGGAGTCTTATTAATCCGGCCCGGCACCAAGCGGCCTCTTTGTTACCCTGGGCCGATTTACAGGAAATGTTACAGGATGCCTTAAAACAAGAGGACCACACCGAAGCCCACGAGGCCGGGGTTGTGGCTCAGGGATTAACCAAGGCAGCTGAGCTTCTGAGTAGCCGCTACACCTGGGTGGTGACCAATGTTCCTTATCTGGGTCGGGGGAATCACGGAACGGTTCTTGCGGACTTCTGCGAAAAGCATTATCCCTTAGCCAAGGCCGATTTGGCGACGGTCTTTTTGGACCGGTGTTTAGAGTTTTGTTCCGAAGGTGGGAGTGCAAGCATTGTACTCCCACAAAACTGGTTGTTTTTAACGACCTACAGGAAGTTCCGGGAAAAACTCTTGAACAACGACACCTGGCATTTTATTGCCCGTCTGGGTGAGAAGGGTTTCGATTCCGCCGCCGCTGCGGGTGCATTCGTCGCCCTCATAACCCTATCTCGGGGTAAGACCTCGGGGGTTTTTGGGGATTTGGACAAAGGACCAGCTCAGTGGATTCGAGGAGTCGACGTAATGGACCTCCCGAATCCGGCAGAGAAGGCTGCTGGGTTAGTGAGCGCAGAGGTGAAAAGTGTTGAACAGGATAAGCAGCTGGGGAATCCGGATGCACGGGTGGCGTTGGATGAGGCAGAAAATGCTCAGTTCATGTCATTAATGGCAATAGGATTACAGGGGATAGCGACCGGAGATTATCCACATTTCGGTTTAAAGTTTTGGGAACACAATACTGTTGATGGGCGTCTTTGGCGTTTTCATCAAAGTACTCCTGATCGTATTGAGCACTACCAAGGTAGGACGGAAATCATATTTTGGGAAGAAGGTACAGGGCAGTTATCGAAGTCAGAGCGCGCTCGGGTACAAGGACTTGAAAGTTGTAGTTCAAAAGGTATCGTTGTCGGACAAATGAGGCTTTTACCAGTATCGCTTCATAAGGAAACAACCTTTGACAACAACTGCGCAGTCCTCATCCCCCACAACCCGACCAATCTCCCCGCTATCTGGTGCTTCTGCTCTTCCCCCGAATACAACGAAGCTGTTCGTCAAATCGACCAAAGTCTAAAGGTTACTAATGCAACCCTGGTCAAAGTCCCCTTCGATCTCGAACGTTGGCAAAAGGTCGCAGACCAACTGTATCCCCACGGACTTCCCCAACCTTACACCAACGACCCTACCCAATGGATCTTCCATGGAAATCCGACCGGTTCCGTCGTATGGGACGAGAAGACTAAGGTCACCTCTTCGGCCGGCCATCGAACCGATGACACCGTTCTCCAAGTAGCGGTGGCCCGACTTCTGGGGTACCGTTGGCCCGCCGAAATTGACCCTGCCATGGAACTCGCCCCCCAACAGCGGGCCTGGGTGGACCAATGTCAAAATCTCCTTCCCTTTGCCAACGAAGATGGAATCGTATGTATACCCCCGGTCCGGGGAGAACGTTCGGCCGACGAACGGCTTCGTGCTCTGCTCCGGGAGGCCTACTCAGGTCCCTTTGACGAAGACACTCTCCTTACCGCCTGTGACAGTTCTGGACTCACCCTAGAAACCTGGCTGCGAGACAAATTCTTCGAACAACACTGCAAACTTTTCGGCCATCGGCCCTTCATTTGGCACCTTTGGGATGGTGACCCTAAAGGATTTTCTGCTCTGGTGAACTACCACAAGTTGGACTACTCCAACCTGGAACGACTCACCTTCACCTATTTGGGCGACTGGATTACCCAAAAAGACGAAGAAGCCAAGCGTAACGTCGCCGGAGCCGACAGCCTGGCTCAAAAGGCGCGAAACCTCCAGACCAAGCTCAAACTCATCCTTCAAGGTGAATCTCCCTACGACATCTTTGTCCGCTGGAAACCCCTCGAAGACCAACCCCTGGGCTGGAACCCGGACCTAAACGACGGAGTCCGCCTCAATATTCGACCCTTTGTCACCGCCGAAATCCTTCGGCACTACAAAAAACCCAAACTCAACATAAACTGGGACAAAGACCGGGGAAAAGATGTGGCTTCGGCCCCCTGGTTTGGGGTACATAAAGGCGAGAGAATTAATGACTGGCATACGACTTTAGAAGAAAAAAAGAAAGCGAGGGAATAAGAAGTGAATCATCTAAAAGTGTGGAAATTGGGTTGTCGATGGGGATCTGGAAAACCTCCTCTCTTTCTCAATTTACTTTTGCAAAGAAAAATCGTAATCAGTACAACTACATACCCCTTCGGAGATAATAATCTTGTTCTTCTCACAGATGGAATGACCGTTATAGGCATAGCGGAAGTACTTCGTGAGGTTGGACCGTGTACTTCCGATGTAGATCTTGAGGCGGATTTTCGTTCCTATAAAATTGATTACAATGATACTGTGCTGGTGTACGCCGCGAGAATTTGGGAAGTTCCTGAAGATCAACGTTTTAACTACAATTTACAGCAAGGTATCTGCTCCGTAATTAAGTCAGATATTATCGAAAAAGCAATGGAATTGTACTCATTCCTCTCGGGAGATGATTTTATGAATAAAATCTTAGAAACGCTATTTTACAAGAAGCAGATCATCCTTCAAGGTGCTCCTGGTAGTGGGAAGACCTACCGAACCATGGAAATTGCAGTTCGACTTATTCACCCACAAATGAAATTTGCTGACCGTAATGCCATCAAGGCCCAATACGATGCAGACAGCAAAGCTGGCCTCATCGGTTTCACAACCTTTCATCAAAGCATGGACTACGAACAGTTTGTCGAGGGTTACAAACCGGTGCAAGGTGTCGACGGCACGCCGGGCTTTCAACTAGAGGATGGTATTTTCAAGAAAATGTGTATCTCGGCCCGGGGTGAAACTCTTGTCGACACCTTTGAGGCCAATTACCAGGAATTTCTCGATTCTTTGGCCGAAAGTGGCGAGCCCCTAAAACTCAAAACGCCAGTCCATAAAAAATCTTTCCAATGTGCCTATAATTCCGCAGGCTCTTTGGTCGCTATACCCGAAACGGTCGCTGCTACAAAGATGGTAATAACAAAAACGATGGTATCAGACTATATTGCAACGGGAAAAATTCGAGATTGGAAGCCTTACGTTACTGCTATCGGAGAACACCTTAAGAAGACTTTTGGGCTAATTCAGGTGAATAATACCGGTCCAAGACCCCCTCATGTGTTGATAATTGACGAAATAAACCGCGGAAATGTTGCGAAAATATTCGGTGAGCTGATTACGTTGATTGAAACCGACAAACGAACTGACTTCGATCGCCAAGAGAAAAATGATTCCGCACTTTCAGTGCATCTTACCTACTCCAAAGACGAATTCACTGTGCCTGCAAATCTTTTTATTATCGGTACTATGAATACGGCCGATCGCAGCATTGGTCAGATTGACTATGCACTGCGTCGTCGCTTTGCCTTTGTAGCCTTGCAATCGAGCCGAAATGACCTTGAGAGTTATTACGATGGTAAAGATCAACAAGTCTTAGAACGAGCTTTGATCCTATTTGATAAGGCCCGCGATTTTATGGAATCACATACGAGCCCGGATTTCGACTACCATGATCTAATGGTTGGCCATAGCTTCTTCATGGCTAACACCCTTGATGAGTTTACTATAAAGTCCGAGCACGAAATAAAACCTCTCCTTCGTGAGTATTTAAAGGACGGAATCATTCAGAACTCTACAAACAGAGAGATTGATGAGCTTTTTAACTGAAATTAAAGGGCCCGGGGTGCCTATTATAAAAATTCGGGAGCACCAAAATATTCAGGAGGTTCTTTCGCTCGATGATAGATTTGGTTTCGGCCAGGAAAATGTTGATAAGGAGTTGTGGCTACCAAGAATCCCTGATGGAAGACCTGTTTTTCTTTTTGATATCGATATTAGGGGAAACGTCGGATACTATATTGGCCTAGATTGGTTAGTCGAAAACCAGATAGCTTTGGAGTGTAAGCCTAAGATTTCACAACTCGACTATATGGCAATGTTCTATGAATGTCTTGCGGACCGGAGGGCTTTAGAATACCTAGGCCAAATTTATTTCGTCGATACCGATCGCCCGCCTATTCCCTCAGAACGACCTCCAGACGAAATTACTACGATCATCGCGCTTCATTTTCTTAAAGTCCTTCAAGATTTGATAAAGCGACCCCTAAAAAAGAACTACCTAAGAAAGACCGAGAATCTTACCGCGCGAATTCGAGGTAAGGTAGAAATTCCCCTTCACCTAGATGCCAATGTCGTCGGTCAGAGGCCGGACAGGATGTACTGTACCTATCAGGAATACACTACAGACTGTTACGAGAATCGTTTGCTCCACAGCGCCTTCGATATTTCCCTCAAGTACCTGGAAAATCAGAAATTTCCACTTCCGGATTGCCTTCGATCCGCTCGAACGACTATTACTCAGTCTTTTCAAGAGATTGGCTACATTCGTTCTCTTTCCGATCTGCATAAAATCAAAGACAATCCACTATACCGAGAATACGGGGAGGCCCTTCGACTAGCAAGACTTCTGTATCGCATAAAAGGATACCGCTACGAGGATCCTCAACAGCGAAGTTTCCCGGTTCTTCCTTACACGATTAATATGTCCTTATTATTTGAACTCTACGTATACGCCAAGCTTCCACGAGACGGAGTACTGTTTCAGATTAGCGGAAATTATGGCCAACCCGATTTTTTAGATATTCAGAGCAGTGGAATACTTGATGCGAAATATCGACTAGCCTACGAGGAGAATGGTATTTCTCCTTTAATCGAAGATATCCGCCAGCTAAGTGGCTACGCCCGAGACCTAAAGATTCAAAAAATCTTAGGATTGGAAAACTCGCAGCTACCGATTTCTTGTGTCATTATCTATCCCGATGCGAATCCTATCGATTCTGCCCCTGTTCCTTTGACAGGTGCGTTGGACTATCTGGCCGACGCAAAGCCTATCCATGGATTCCAAGATTTCTACAAAGTCGCCATAGGAATTCCGTTTAAATCGGATTAAAGAAAAACCGGTATTGTACAATACCGGTCTTTGGAGTATAGTATTTGAATAGTACCCTTGCGGTTCAAGTGTTCCTTCAACAATTCCTATCCCTTCTTAAAGAAGGGAAGGTTTCGTTTGCTCCAAGGATTACGCAACCCCTTTTCTGTAAATTTGTTTAAAAGCAGGCTGGTCAGAAGACTCGGGTAAGTACCTTTTTTCATTCCGCCATTGATCGTTTTGCTCGATCA
>Ga0210043_1001474_pt1 | contig 19146 bp, 18 predicted proteins | sample CryGeymet201501t_FD_183990 | JGI IMG/M metagenome (GOLD analysis project Ga0210043, IMG submission 183990) | Groundwater microbial communities from Crystal Geyser aquifers in Utah, USA - Crystal Geyser metaG 2015-01t (SPAdes) (version 2) | ecosystem: Environmental > Aquatic > Deep subsurface >... | reverse complement strand
GCCGACGCCGTTGTCGCCGTGGCTTTCGTAGCCGATGGTTCTGGCGTGGTACCACTTGTACCAACCCCACTGGTTGGCCTGCACCTGCTTCCAGTTCTTCGTCGGGTTGTTCGGGTCATAGGGGGCCTGCGCGCCGACGATGGTGTCGATGTCGGTCATGTTCTCGCAGATGCCAACATTCGCCCACTTGGCCCACGTCGTCGTGTAGCCGGGCGTCTTCAGGCTGTCGTCGATCAGCAGCAGGTTCTGCGGCGAGGTGGGGTTCTGGCTGCGGTACGCCGCCTTGTTCGTACCCGCGAACGCCTTCTCCCAGCCCAGTGGCGCGACCTTGGCCGCGAGGCTGGTCGCGCTCGTCGCGGGCGAGACGGGCGAGCCGGTCACCGCATAGGTGAACGTGGTCATCGTCGCCGTCAGGACGCGGAACTGCCCGTTGTACTCGGGCTGGTCGGCCCCGGCGATCTCGACCACCTGCTCGGGCGAGTAGGCGTGGCCCGCGCTGATGGTGGCGGTGGCCACGCCATCGGCGAAGGTCAGCGTGTCGATGGCCTTCAAGGCGAAGCCGTTGACGAGGCAGGCATCGAGCATCGTCACCAGATCGCCCCAGTTGTTGGTGATCTGGGGCGCGCCGGTCATGCCGCTGTTGAAGTATTTGACGGTGAGGTCAGCCATTGAATTGATTCCTTCTGGTCAAGGGGTGTCGACGTCGCCGCGAATCAGCAACGTGAAGTGGTCGTCGGGCACGGATTCCGGCCCCTGCTGGACGGTGCGCACCACCCAGACCGGGAACTGGCTGCCGATGGTGTTGAAGCGCAGCACGTTGCCGGTGGCCCAGCCGTTGCCCCAGCCGAGGGCTGGCAGACGGAAGTACGGCACGCCGGTCGCCGGGTTGTTGGGCTCGCAGTCGGCGCTGGTGTTGCCGGTGGCGATCACGCCGACGTTCTCGCCGATGACTTCGAACGAGGTGCTGTTGGTCATGCGCACCACCCAGCGCTCGGTGAGCGCGCCGCGATTGGTGACCGTGATCGGGTACTGGGTGTGGTTGAAGGTGGCAGTGGCGTCGCTGCCGACGAGTTCATCCGACCAGCTGCCGTTCCAGGTGCTCTGGTCGAACACGAGGTTCACGCGGGCGAACAGGTCACCGGCCACCAGCGCACTGGAGACGAAACTGCCAGAGGCTGGATCGCCGGTACTAGCCAGCGGATAGGCGTGCGTCAGCGGGCGCGTGAAGCTGATCTCGCCGTTGATCTGCACATCGCGCACCACGGCCATGTCCTCGATGCGGTGCTCGATGGTCACAGGCTGGCTGTAGCCGGTCACGTCGGTGAAGGTGACGGTGCCCGCTTCCAGATCGGTGATGTAGCCGATGTGGATCACCACGCCGTCGTGGCCGACCACGCGCACGCGCGAAAGACGCACGCGGGCACAGTCGATGGTCTGGCCGTTGCTGACCGAGGCGGTGATGCGACCGGTGTGGCCGACGACGGCGAAGCCACCGGGGCGAAAGATCGGCACCCGCCCGTCGCTGGGCAGGCGCACCGGGTCGATACCCAGCAGCGCCGCATCCAGGGGCAGATAGCTGTAGGCCACGGCGCTGTAGCGCAGGCTGGAGGCCGCCACCGGCTCGGGCCGGAAGATATTGCCGTCCGGTCGCACGTTATCGGCGTCGAACCACGGCTCGCTCTCGTTGCCCGCCGCCGTGACCACGGTGCCAAACCGCACCCGCACGAGGCCGGTGTCGTAATCGACATTGCCGATGACGCCGGACGCGGTGATCGTGCTGTCGATGCCTGCCGTCACGGTCTGGGTTCCACCCACCGCGCGGGCGAACTGGATGGAGAGCGATCCCGGGCGCAGTGGCGCGGCACCGGTGCGGAACACGTACTCGCTGGAGATGTTCTCGCCGACCGTGGTCACGCAACTGGCGCGCGTGATGCTGTTGGTCGCGCCTGCCGACCAGGATGTGAGCGCCACGTCCCCGGACAGGTAGTTGATCGTGCCGCGCGTGACCCAGCCACTGGTGGTGAACTCGCGCAGCGTGCCCTGTCCGTTGTCGCCCCAGGGCTGGATGCCTGCGATGGCCAGCAATACCGTGCCGGTCACCACCTGCGCGTTGACGCCGGGCACCAGCCGAAACGACGGGCTGAACGCGAACGTCTCGCTGTGGTTGCTGGTCGAGCCCGCGCTGTTGTAGCGCAGCTTCACGTAGCCGGACTCGTCGTTCGGGTACATAGAAGGCGCGTCCACGTAGCGGATGCCGCCGTAGTTGAGGCGGAACATCTGGCCGTCGGCCGAGGTCAAGCCGAGGCTCTGCGCGCTGTAGACTGGACTTGGAATCTGGACAGTGACGTCGGGCTGGAACTGCACGGCCCCAGTGGCGTAGTTAACGGTGCCGATGACTTGGCCTGCGCGTAGCACATTGCCCGCGCCATCGTCGCGGGCGTACTGCGTTGGATCGACGAGATTCAACAAACCCAGTCCCATCGCCTGAATCTGCTGCGTCGTGTAGGCCCCAAGCACAGCGGTATCGGCCAGGGTGTTCCATTCGATCTCCAATGACCCCGGCTCGATGGCGCCCAGGGTCGCGGTCACCGGCACCTTGCCCTGGCCGTCCCGCGAGGGGTGCGCGAAGCTGTCTTCCTGCTTGGGGCCTGCAACGTAGTCCACGGTCAGCAGCGCGCCGACGGGCGGCAGGACATGCGGCGCGAAGCTCAAGCGGTTCTGCGCGACGTTCAGATTGCCGGTGGCGTCCCCAATGATCTCGCCAGAGGTTGCGGCGGACGCCGTGCGGGTGCCCGTGCCGCTCTCGTGCGGCCAGGTGATGGTGAGCGAGCCAGGCTGCGCGCTCTTGCCTGCGGGCGGGGCGAGCTGCAAGGCCTGCGATGCCTTCAGGTCGGCGGTCGGATGCTGCGTCTCCTGCGTCGGCACGTTCCAGGTCAGGATCAAGGACGAGCCGACGTCGGGCAGTGCGCCAAGCGTCACCACGAAGGCCCCGGTGTCCTTGTGGAAGGTGCCCGCGCCGTAGCTGGCATCCAGGCCCTGGAGCGAACCGTTGCCACTGTCGGACAAGACATACCAGCGGCCCTGTGCCATGTAGCTGACCGACAGCGTGCCGGGCTGCGGCACCGGGTTGACCGTGCCCACGTAAGACTGGCTGCGCGACTCGGGCGTGACCGGGATCTCCGAGCTTTGCGGCGCGCGCAGAATCTGCGCGGCAGGCGTGTAGGTGATGGCCTTGCTGTTGGACATCGAGCCGGAATTCAGGCTCAGGATGCCGTTGGCGTAGTCGATGACGCCGATGTTCCCGCTCGCCGTCTTGAGCAGGCCCGCATCGTCGAAGACCGTGATGCCATCGGTGACGATGGACAGCGACCCCGGCAGGCAACCGCCCGGCAAGTTGAAATTGATGCTGGTGTTCCAGGCGTGGCTGGCCGTGTAGCTCACGGGCGCCGCGCCCGGAACGGGCAGCCCCGCTGCGGCGTAAGGTGGCGCGAAGGAGATCGGCGTCTCGGTCTGCGCGCTCGGCACGAGCTGCGTGTAGATGGAGGTGCCCTTGATGGTGAAGTCGCCGACGGACGCTGCTTGGGTCAGCGGTACGACCCCGACGTAGGTTCCGGCGTCCGCCACGACCGTGTCGCGCGTCTTGGTGCTGTTCGCGGCGCGAGTGAACGTGCGACTTGCGGGCGAGCCGGTGAAGTCGTAGCGCAGCGCGTCGCTGGTATCGACGGTAACGACCGACGCCTTGTAGTCCTGGTCGCCGTTGTAGGTGAAGGTGCGCTCAACCGACGACACGGCAGTGGCCCGGACGTACTGCTCCTTCTGGGTGGACAGTCCCTCGTTTTCGATGAGGACGAGCGTCTGGCCAACGTTGGGGATCGCGTCGGTCGTGTGCTGGAACAACTGGATCACGCGCTGGCCCGCGATGTGGTTCTCGAACAGGTAGCCTGCCCACTCGGGGCCCTTGTTGAGGTAGGCCTCGATGCGGGTCTGCGCCTGCTCACGGGTGTCGAAGGTCTCGCGGGTAGAGAACAGCGTGACGCTGACGCGCTCGTCCTGCGGCGGCTCGGCGACGATGACGTTGGCCCCGAAGTAGGTGTCGGTGTCATCCGTGGCCACTTGCACGAAGCTCTTGCGCAGATTGACGCGGCCTCCGGCGCGATCCAGCTCGGAGATGTCAGGGAAGATGGCGTTCGAGACGCCATCGGCAATGGTGTGGCCCGTGGGCGCGCCGCCGCCTTCAGGTACATCCGCCATCACGGCGGACTGGAGCAGCTTCACGTCGCCAGATTGAATCGGCATCAGACAATCTCCAGAAATCGAAGGGTCAGGCGGTAAAAGTCGGAGCCAGATCGCGCCGGGATGCCCAGCACGGGTTCGGCCTCGGTGGCGGTTTCCGCGTGTCGGAAGGCCACGGTGAACGAGCGGCCATCGGCGATGGTCAGGCCGAATCGGCCGGTGGCGCTGCCGACTGGAAGCGCGGCCCAGGCCCGTAGTTGCTCGACCGTGTCCCGCGTGACCCAAGCCATGTCGGGTGCGCCCACCAGGGTGATCGGGCGTCCCGCCTGCCGGGTGGCCGACTGGATCAGCAAGGCCCCGGTAATCAGGTAGGACGTATTGGCGACCGCAGGCGACCACGCGTGCTCGTCGCTCCACAGCAAGTCATCGGGCAATGGCATATCCACCAAGGTATCGAGGTTCTTCAGTTGCATCGGGAATCCTTCAAGCCGTGCGGGCGCGGGCGGCGTCCAGCAGGTGCAGCAGTCGCGCCTCGTCGCGCGCATCGACGGTGGCGTTGACCTTCTGCTGCCCGGAGGACAGTTCCACGCGCACGGTGCGGGTAGGTGTGCCATCGGGCAGCGACGGACGTGGCAGGCTGCGGCTTGCGGGCTGCACCAGACCGCCCGAGGCAAAGCCCTGAATGCCCGCCAGCGCACGCCCGGCAAGTAGCCGCGCCGGAGCGCTCAGGTTATTGATGGCCTCGAAGAAGCCCGCGCCGTAGCGGGCGACGGTCTGCCGGTTCACGACAAACTCCCCAGGCGTGAGCATCGCCGGGATGGTGTCGGATTTCGCGACACCACCGCGCCGGAAGAACTGCCCCTGGTTCTGCTCCATGTAGTCGATCAGCTCGCGCTCCAGGTCTTCGCCCCAGAGCAGCGGCTGGGCCATCGCCTGCCGCCACGTCTGCTTGATGCGGTCGATGTTCTGGCGCTCGTTAGTGGTCGGCGTCTTGCGGTCGATGAAGCCTTCCAGCGTGCGGCGATCTCGCTGCGCATAACCGTTGAAGTTCTCCATCGTCTTTCGCTTCGCGTCCAGGCTGACCGATGCGCCATACTTCCACTGCAGCCAGCTCGAGTATTCATTCATCCCTCGCAGGCCGAGATCGATCATCTTCAGCGCCTCGGACGCCTCGCGGTTTTTCTTGGGCTTGGGCTTGGGATTGCTCGGCTTATTGTTCGGATCAGTGCCTGTGGAGACGGGACTGCCCAATAAGGCAACACGCCCGCCGGCAGCGAAGTGGGCGACGCCATTGGCCAGACGCGAGAGCGCGCCGCGACCGTACTTCTGCGCGGCCGCCTTGCGGATCACGAAGGCCCCGGCATCCAGGGTGCGCGGCACCGTGTCGTGGTGGCCCGAGCCGGGGACGGCGCCACCACTCATCCGGGGAAAGGCCGGAGCTACCGCGCCGCCGTCGGCAAAGCGACGGACACCACCACCCGCGCCACCGACCAGTCCGCCCGTGGCATTGGTTTCCACCTTGGTCACATAGATGGTGTGGGTGCTGGACGTGTTGCGCCCGTTGAGGCTGTCGATCTCCTCGCGAACCGCGCCGACGTTGCTGGCCACCTGATGCTGTGATTCGGTCTGGATGCGATCCAGCGCCTTGATCATCCTATCGACATCGGTGATAGCCGCCTGCGCCTGCTCGGTCGCCACCTTCAATTCGAACTGCGCGTGCTGATCGGCGTAGGCCTTGAGCTTGTCCAGCGCCTCGCGTGCCTTCGACACGTCGGCATCGACCGGGAGTGTCTTGCCCTCTTTCAGCAGCGCCTCGTATTCCTTGAGCTGCTTCTCCGCTTCCTGCAGATCGGCCTGGATCTGCAGCAGGTATTTCTTCTCGGCCAGCGCCTTGTCCAGATCGGCGATTGCCGCGTCGAAACGTGTGGTGTCCGCGTCGAGCGTGACCTTGAGACCGTCCCGGAGCTTGGCCGTGATGTCGTCGATCTGGCGCGTGGTCTCGGTCAGCGTGCGCTGAATCTCATCGCGTGCGGTGATTGCCGAGCGTGCCGCTGTCTGGTGCGCATTCGCTTCGGCATCCAGCGTCTGGTTGAGGATTTCCTCGGACTGGCGGATGTGGTCGATGGCATCACTCACACCCTGTTTGCCCTGCGCGGCCTGCGCATCGGCGTTATTGACCTTCTGCGCCAGTTCGGCGCGCATCTGATCGGCCTGCCGCATCAAATCGGCGGCCTGCTGGTACTCCTGCCTGCGGTACGCCTCGCGCGACTGCGCTTCGAGCTGTGTGACCTGAGACACCGCCTGTTCGGACTGCTTGCGCGCTTCCTCGCCGCGCTTGGCTTCACTGGCTTGCGAGCCGGCCACCTGCGCGGCCATGTCCATCGACTTCTGCGCGAGCTGGCGGGCCTGCTCCAATTCGCCCGCAGCGAGGGCATCCCGGGCCTTGGACTGGTACTCAGCGATCTGGCGCTTACGATCTTCCGTCGCCTCGAAATCGGTCATGCCCTGCCGATGGATGTCGCGGACACGTTCCTCGGTCGTCATCGACAGCTGGCGCTTGGCCTCCTCGATGCGCTGCACTTCCGCCAGGTGACGGTTCGCCTCGGCATTGAGGGCGTCGATGTGCTGGCGGTACTCGGCCAGCGCCTGCGTCAGCGTCTGGCGCTTGGTCGCCAGTATCTGGTCCTCGACCCGCTGCACGTTGGCCCGGCGCTCTTCCTCGGTCTGGCCTTGCCGGGCGGCGGCGTCCTTGCGCGCCTGCGCTTCCTGATCGATCAGGCCGAGCGTCTCGGTGGTGGCCTGACGGCGCAGCGTCGTCTGCTGAGTCAGTGCTTCGGTGAGCAGCTGGGTGGATTTGGTGATCTTGGCGGTTTCGGACTGCTGGGTGCGCTCCAGTTCCGCCTTCTCCTGGTCGTAGCGGTTCTTCACCGCCAGCACCTGCTGCGCGAGGCTGGCCTCGACGATGGCCGTCAGCCCCTTGTAGGCTTCTGCCATTTTTGCGGTGGCGTCGTTGACCACGCCTTGGGCCTTGCCGACCGCCTGTTCGACCTTGCCGAGCCGGGTATCCAAGCTCGCCAGCGCGGCGTGAACGGCCTCGATGCCGCGCCCGACCGCTTCCTGCGTGCCCTGGCGCACGGCTTCCAGCCGCTTGGCGATTTCCTCGGCGGCAGTCGCGGCGGTGTTCATCGCGCCCTTGGCCGCGTTCGCACCTTCGGTGGCGCCGGCGTACATCTCGGCGAAGATGCGATTCATCTCCGCGAGCCGCTGTTCGTGGCGCTTGGTGGCTTCGGCGATGGTGTCAGACGTGAAGATGGCGGCGAACACTTCCCACCGGAATTGCAGGTGCTCGATGCCATTCATCAGCACCTCGACCATGAAAATGCCCGCCTTGCGGACGATCTCGAACTTATCCGACAGCCACGTCCCGATCTCCCAGCCGATGATGGCTGCGCCGAGCACCCCGAACGCCACGCGCAGCTTGCCGACCGTGGCGATGGCATTGGAGAGCGACAGGTTCACCGTCGCCCACGCCGCCGCCGTGGCTCTGGCCGCTGTCACCGCCGCCGCACCTGCCGTCTGCCAGGCAGTGATCAGCGCCGGGATCAGGCGGTAGACCAGCATCGCGAGGCCGACCTCGGCGATGCGCTTCAACCACTGCATCACCGTGTCCAGGTTCTCCGACAGCCACGTCATCGCCTCGGCGAGCTGCTTGGTGAAGCCGGTCGATTCATTGAGCTTGCTGATCCACTGCCCGAAGACGTTCGACAGGCGCGTGAAGGCCTGGCTGACGGTCATCGGCAGTTGCGCGTACTCGCTGGCCAGCTTGTCCTTCTGGCTCATCAGCGCGTTAGCCACCACGTCGGCGGTGAGCCGCCCTTCCTCGGCGAGCCGGCGCAGCCGTCCGATGGGCACGTTCAGGCCGTCGGCCAGTGCCTGCGCCAGACGGGGGCTGTTCTCGACGACAGAGTTGAATTCCTCGCCCCGCAGCACCCCGGAGGCGAGCGCCTGCCCGAACTGCAGCAGGGACGACTGCGCCTCGGTGGCCGATGCGCCGGAGATGCGCAGCGCCTGCGAGATGCTCTCGGTGAGCGAGAGCGCATCCTTCTGCTCGCCGCCCAGCATCCGCACCGCCTGCTGGAGCTTGCCGTAGAGCGTAGCGGTTTCCTGGATGGGAACACCGATGCGCTGCGCGATGGCGAACAGTTCTTTCTGGGCGACCGTGTACTCGCTGCTGCCTGCTGTGGCGAGCTTGAGCCGCGCGGACATCATGTTCCAGGCGTCGGCGATCTGCACGATCTCCTGCACCTTGCCCGCCGCCCAGTTGATCGACAGGAAGGCCAGCAACTGCGTCTTGGCCGTCGCCACTTGATCGCCGAAGGCCGACATCCCGGCCTTGACCTCGGCCATTCCGGCGGCAGCCTTGGCCCCGGTGGTCTTGGCGGTGGTCGAGAGTTCGCCGAGACTGTGCTCGGCGGACGTGATGGCGCGTTTGAGCCCCTCGTCGGACCCTTCGAGCTCAACAATGACGGAAGTGCGCTTCGCCATCTCAGTCCACCTTGTCGCGGAACTCACCACCCCACCGGCGCGACTGCGCCTGGGCTTGAAGCCTGTCGAGGGTCTGGTCGAGGTGACGGGCGTCACCGCGTCCGCCGATGGCGATCAACGACAGCAGCCGCGCATCGCGTGCGGCGTCCTCCCGCGCGATGGCGGCGGCAAAGCCGCGCACCTGCGCTAGGGTGTAGTCGATGATGTCCGGCATCCGGTGGCCGTGGGCGATCAAGTGCTGGGCGGTGTCGAACCAGCCGTGGCCATTGCTGCCGTCGCGCCCGTCCGTGCGAACAGATCGCCCATTTCCACGTTCAGCCGAGGCATCACCGTCCGGGTAAAAAAATCCGCGTTGACCTCGATTACCTTGGCCGCCAGCAGAATGGCCTGGTCGGCATCGAGCGCGTCGACCCACGCGCGCGGTTTGGCGACGGCAATCGCGATGGCCGACAGCAGGTCGTCGCCACGTTCGCCGAACAACGCCAGCCAGTCGATGTTGGATGCGGTGAGCTGCTGCATCACCGGCGATATCGCGCGCAGGAAGGCGGGAATCTGGCCGACCTTGAGTGGTTTGATCGCCAACATCTCGTCATCGATGATCAGCTCCACCGCTTGCGGGATGAGAACTTCCAGATCGCTCATGGCCGTCACTCTCACAGTTGCACGATGCGGCCGAACTGGCCGAGCACCGCGTCATAGGGCTTGGTGGTGTCGGCCAGGAGCGAGCCTTCCAGCTCGAACTTGTTGTACTCGTCCGAGATGAGGGAGATTTCCTTCAGCGGATCGAAGGCGACACGGTACAGCTCCACCAGCACCTTGGCGTTGCCCTGCGCGGTGTTGACGCCTTCCAGGCGCATGAACCGCTCGGGCGGCGCCTGCGTGAAGATGCCGATCTCGGTGGCCACGCCGTAGGCGTAACTGGCCTTGAATGGCGCGGTGAGGCCGGTGGTATCCAGAAACTGGAGGGCACCGAAGTCGGGATCAGCGGTGTAGTTCGTGCCCAAGACCAGGGTCGCGGGCGTGCCTGCCGAATCCACCACGGCCAGGGACGACACCTTCGGGTGGGCCAGGAAGTAGCGGTCGCCCGCAATCGGCGTTGCACCGCCCACCGGCTCGGCGGTGACCGTACCCGGCGTGCCGACGACGTGATTGCCGTAGAGGGCCAACGCAAGGTTCTCCTTGGTGAATTCCTCAATGGTGAGGTTCACTGTGGCGGACTTCTGCTTAACCATCCGGTGATCCAGCGAGCGCTGGCCGGTTTGGCTTTCGTAGTGCTCCAGCACATCGGTCTTGAGCGAGAGCTTCAGCTCGGCGACGTTGCCGGGCGAGCGCACTTCGATGGGAAGGCCGTCGGTGTCGCGCTTGCCGAGGAAGACGCGGCCTTGAAAACTGGCATAGGTGCTCATGATTTGGATTCCTTGCGTTGAGTGGGTTTTGGTTTGAGGGGCGTGCCGTCGCCTTGCGGCTGCGGTGCGGGCTGACGGTCGTGGCGGGCGATGCCGTTGGCGTTGAGCCAGCGCGCGGTGGCCTCGTCCACGTCCAGCGTGTCGCCTGGCTGGTAGTCCAGGCCGGCGTGGGTGTGCGGCTTGATGAGCGTGACGATCATTCTTTAATAACTCCTTGTATGACCTCGCCGACCTCGAAGGACAGCGGGTAGAGCAGCAGGCCGTCCTGGTAGATGGGCGCGGGCGGGGTGACGGGTTGCAGGGTCTGCACTCCCGGCCTCGGCTGCCAGCCCATGAGGACTTGCAGGCACTGGCGCACCAGATCGGCGGCATCCGCCCGTGCGGCCTCGCCATGGGAGGCCTGTTGCACGTTGCGCACGGCCACCACCACCAGCCAGCGGCTGGCGATGCGCGCGACCCCGCCGTGCGCGGTTGTTTCCAGCACCCTGTGCCCGTCGCTCACCACGAACGCGGCGGGCAGGCGCTTTCCGCCCACATCGTCCACGCCCAGGGTGACGGCCCCATGCGCCCCGGCAAGCGCTGGCACGGTGTCGATCAGCCGCTGTCGGATGCGGTGTTCCAGGCCGAGCATCAGTAACCCTCCGTTTCGTTGCGGCTCATCACGTGGGCATTGCCCGGTCTCGCCTCGGCCAGCGCTGGCGCGGCATTCGCGGCGGGCAGCCCGAGCGAGACCTGCCCCCTGGCGATGGATTCGAGCACCCGCCGCGCATCTTCGTAGCGGCGGCGCACCTCCTCGGAGGCGCGGTCTGCCCACAGGCGGTAGCGCGCGATGTCGCATGCAATGCGTGCCAGCACAGGCGGCACGATCGCCAGCGGCATGGCATAGCGGGACGCCAGATAGCCGTCGATCTCGGCGTCCGCGTCGGTGAGCGCGCGCTCGACGATGGTCGCATCCGGCACGCCAGCGCCCACCCGGTCGGTGAGCTGCGCGAGCTCATCCTCGCCGTGGCGGGAGACGAGATCGGCCAGCGTGGCGTAGGCCATGCCTTACTCCTCCACCTCGGCCACCGCCAGCGCCGGGTCGGCCTTGATCGCCAGGGCCTGCCCTGGCGTGGCCTCGACCACTACCGGTTCGCGCCAGAACGGTCCGAGACCGGCGCGGTAGCGCGGCATGTCGCCGTGCGCGGCCACTGTGCGCACGTAGAGGCGCACGTTTGCCGCAGCGGCGCTCGATTTATCGGACTTTTTGGTCGCCATCGCTCATCCTCAGATCAGCCACGGCGAGACGATCAGATCGACCACGCCGAAGTTCGGGTTGCTGGCGCCGCTGGCAAGCCGTTCGTTCTTCACGATCTCGATGGCGGCGGCACGGTGGGCGGGCGGGACGACCAGCACCGTGGGCTTGATGCCCAGCGGGCGGCCGCCGTCGGCCTTGAGGCTCTGCATGGCGGCGAGCGCGGCGTTGAAGTTGCCCGCGTCAAGCGCGGCCTGGCTCTTGTACGCCATCTGCCAGAAGCCCAGGCCCGCGTTGCAGCGGTAGCGGATGCCGTAACGATAGCTGTCGGAGACGAACACCCCCTCGTCGTTGGTGGCGGTCATGGCCTCCAGCTCTGGGGTAGTGCGCTCCTGGTAGATGAAGGGCTTCAAGGCCCGGCTGGTGTCGAGCAGGTACCAGGCTTCGCCCACGCCGGACTGCACGTTGGAGACCGGGACGGCCGTTCCGGTGCCGTCCACATTGGGATAGACAGGGTGATCGGTGTCGAAGAAAAACTGGCCGTCATAGCAGTTGATCGCGCCCGCGTTCTTGAGCAGATCGAACACGAGCTGATCCGGGTGGGTGGCGGCGGCGCGGCCCATCTCGGCGAACAGCGGCGTGTAGATGCCGACGTTGTCGTCCTCGATGTCGCTGCGTTTGACCGACACCGTGCCCTCATAGAGCTTGTTTAGCACCTGATAGGCCTGCGCGGCCATGTCCTTGATCACGCGGTCGCCCACCCATTCGCGTAGCGCCGGGAACTGCCCCAGCCAGCCGTAGGTATTGCTGGCCGAAGACGATGGCACGCGGGTGGCGACCTTAGCCCAATCGGTCGGCGCGGCGGTGAGCGCGTCCTGGAAGGAACTGGAAAAGCCCGTGCGCAGGCTGGTGATGAGGGCGGGGGTGATGATAGCCATGTCTTACTCCTTGGAAATGAGGGATTCGGTTTCGATGACGCCGCGCGCGGTCAGGTGCGCGTGGAGCCGAGTCAGTTGCAGCCGGTGCATGAGCGGGCGGATGTCCAGGTGCCTCTGGGACAGCGCGAGATAGAGCGCGCGGAGCACGCGCAGGCGGTCGTCGTGGCGGGTATAGACGATGCTGTCGAGGTCATTCATGCTCCTTGGCCTGGGCGAACGCCTCTTCGCTCAGGCCCAGGAGCTTGGCGGCAATGCGATCCTCGTCGGTCAGCGCCGCGCCGTGCGCGGATTCGGCTCGTCGATGCGCGGCCTCGGGCAACAGTTCCGGCGCGGCGGCGACAAAGGCGCGGAAGCCCTCCAGATCGCGGCTGGCGTAGGCGAGTGCCCAGTCCTTGAGGCCAGGCGTGACGCGGCGCGCGGCCATCGCCTCGGTCACGGCGGCATCGGCCTCGCGCGCCGCGAGGTCGGACTGAAGCGCGGCCAGCCGATCGGCCACCTGCTTGTGCATGGCTACGGGGACGTACTCGGCGGGGTCGGGCTGGCGCCGGTGCGCGGCCTCGCGCTCATCGATCAGGCGCTGGCAGGCGGCGGCGGCCACCTCCTCGGCGCAGTCGGCGGGGACGCCCAGCAGGCGCGCGACGGATTCGGGTAGTGTCATGGATGAAGTCTCCTTTTGTGAGGCTGCGGCTTGCAGGTAGAGGTTGGGGGTATTGGTGAGCGCCGCGCCGCTCAGCTCCGTTACCGCGCCATCATTGGCGCGATAACTGAACACCGGCGACAGGTAGCGATATTCCCTGTGGGCGAGCAGCTCGGCGGCCCGATGCGTCCACTCGACGCGCGCCCAGATGCCATCCTCGCGGGCATCGATCGCCTTGATCCATCCGGCGGCGGGAACCGGCCCGGACTTGGCGTCGGCATTGAGGCTCTGGTGGTCGTAGTCGATGGGCAAATCCGCCCCATGGGCGGCGAAGGCGGCGAGCACCGCCTCGGCATCGAGCCGGTACGGCCCGCGCCCGTCCCGCCCGGAAAAAACTCCCGCCGGAATGAGATGCACCCATTCCGGCGGGGTGAAAGACGCCTCATCGGCGTCCGGACGGAGGAGCGGCATGGAAACGACGTGTCGCGCCAGCCGCAGCCCGGCGTGGGCGGCGGCGTGAGCATCGACGAGGAGCGGATGGCTGTAGGTCATGCTGCGCAGTGTGCGCGGTCGGCGGGCGGCCTATTACTAACACCCGTTACGACCTGTTGCGGGCTTCTGGCTGGAGCCACGGTCCAGCATCGCGTCACAATCGCCAGTAAACGGTTTACAGGGGGTTTACTCGGCCACATGATCGTGTGGGTAATGGGTATGTAGCCAAACGAAAAAAAAACGCGCCAGAAGCGATTCTGACGCGTTTCAGGTTGATGGCCGATCACCCGTCCGCCAGATACGCGCGGATAGCCTCCAGGATGAGCGAGCGGTCGGCATCGGCCAATTCCAGCCGGTCGGCGTCGCCGAACAGCAACCCGCGCCGTGGCAGCTTCTTCGCGCCGAACTCGTGATAGGCCGCGTAGGGCTGGCCAAATCCCCAGCGCACGCTGCTCGCGTCGGCCTGCCAAGTGCGGCTGTCCATGAGCGCGCCGTAGTGGTAGAGGATGGAGCCGCGCCCCTGTTTGGCCGCCAGCGTAGCGGGTTTGAGCGGGCTCCACTTGCGGCCCGCCGGGTCGGTCTCGGTCTCGAAGCGCTCCTGCATCCTGCGCTCCATGTCCGCGCCGATGGCGCGCATCACGGGCGAGAGGTCGCTCACCCGGCGCCGGAGCGTCTTCAGCGCGGCGAGCACTTCACGGTCGTCGATGTTGATGCTAAGCATGGTCTATACTGCCTGATGACGGCGAGCCGTGGAAATTCGGAGTCCACGGATAGACGCGCGGATGCGCGGCTCGATGAGGGGACGTCCGGCCCTCCGCCGTCACTACGCGACGCCTCCAGCCACAACTTCAAGCTCACCCGTTCCGACTCGGTTGCGGATGTCGGCCAGGTCAACGAGATAACCCGACCGCACAGCATTGGTCGTGCGCCGCGGGCGGCGCATCACGAAATCCACCTCCATCGCCAGCAGCGGCAGGCGTCCGTCCGCGCCGGGAAGCAGGTAGATCACCTTGCCCGAGCGGGTATCGAGCAGCACCGCCACCGCCTGCCGGAAGCGATCAGGCAATGCGCGCCACTGGTCCGCCGTGAGCGCATTGCCTGCGTCCAAATGGCGCGTGGCCTTGGGGCCATGGAGCAAGCCGGGTCGCACCATCACCTCAGCCGAGACCGGATCGATGCCGCGCGCGGCCAGCAGCGCCAGATCGCGCTCACTGACGATGCCCAGCCACCCCAGCCGGTTGCGCTCGCGTCCGGCTAGTGCCTCATCCACCCAGTCGGCCCAGTCGCGCTCGATGAGCGGGGCAAGGTCATCGGCCTGGGCCGCGCCCAAGCGGGCGGCATACTGGTCGATCTTCTGCCGCGCGACATCCGCCAGCCCCCGCCAGCGCGCCCGCGCCTGCCCCACGTTGTAGCCAAAGCCTGGATCGATGTTGGCAGGCACCGGCACCACTTCGCCGGTGTGGGGGTTTTTCCACTCCACCGGCGGTTCGTTAGGGGCTTGGCGCTTGAGCGCCGGATTGCCATCCACGTCGCGCGCGCGCAGCTGCACCACAGTACACCTGCAGTGCCAGCCATTGGGCGGGTAGTGGGTCTGCCACCAGGGATCATCCACCGGCAGCGTGACGTTGTGCCAGGCGCGGTGACTGGCGCGCACGCGCTCGTCGTTGCGCGTCACATAGCGCAAATAGGGGTGGCTCGCCTTGGCCGCCTCGATGCGCTCCCAGCGCCCGGCGGCATAGGCCATGCGGGTATTGACGTCGTAGATGAGCGCCAGCCTGCGCGGGCCGAAGCGCGTGGTACGCACCTGGCCGTCCGGCCCGACGATCTGCTGCTCACCCCACCAGTCCTCATTCTGGAGCAGGGGCTTGGCGTCCCTGATCCAGTCGCGGCGGGTCAGCTCGCCATCAACGCTGCGCTCGATGCCGCGCCTGAGCGCCTCCAGCAGGTCGGCGCGGATGAGCCGCGAGACCGTGAAGGCGCGCGCGTGCTCATCCTGCCACAGCTCCGTCCAGTCGTAGGTGATGCGCACCCGGTCGCGGCCCTGAATGTAGGCCACGGCATCTGTGGGCTGCAGCCGGAAAGCGGCGGCAAACTCGCCCGGCGTGGCGGGGGCATGCAGCGGTGCATCGTCCGGATCAGCAGCGAGTCGCACGGGCATGGCAGCGCTCCCAGTCGTCGCGGCAGTCGGCGTCGCACCAACGGCGGCCTTTGCCGGTTTTCTCGCCGCACCACAGACAGCGGCCAGTGGCGCGCGCATCGCACCCGGCGCGCCGCGCGGAGGCGATGGCGTCGGCCACGCCCGCCTCGATCAGCGCATCGGAGCGGTCGGCCGCGTCACTCACGGCTCGCATCCCGGCCATGCACCCCAGCCAGACGCGCAACGAAATGGGCGCTGGACAGGGCCTCGGCAAGCGCACCGTCGTCCATCTGCGGCAGTACCCCAGGCAGGGCGTCGATCAATGCCTGCGCCGTCCATCCTTCGGCCACGGCGCGGTCGAGCAGCGCCTGCAGCACATCGACCATCGGGGCCATCTGCGGCTCCCAGTCAGAGAGCGCTTCGGTCACCAGGTCGTCGAGCGCGTCCGGCGCTGGCGACTCAACCCCCTGCGCATGCACGGATTGCATGCGACGATGCGCGCCATTCGGCAATGGTTCGCCGATCGGCGCCCCCAGCACCGGCTCGCCCTCCGCCGCCTCCGGGATGCACCACTTCTCGCGCACCCACGCCTGCGGGATGGGCAGGCCCAGCGGCACCAGCTTGGCCAGTTGGTCGGCCAGCGCCGCCATGTCCTCCGGCTCCTCGACGATCAGCCTGAGCCGCGGCAGGGGCGCGTCGGGCAGGTTCAGCGCGATCACCGGCGCAATCAGGTCGCGCACGAGGGTGGCGGCCACGGCGCGGGCGTCGGCGTGCATCATGTCCGTGCGCACCTCGTTGTGCACGCGCGCCTGGGCGAGGCTGCCGGATGCGCCCTGGTCGGTGGTCAGCGTCTGCCCTAGCACCGCCTTGGAGACCTGCCGGTCCAGGTATTCGATGAGGCGCTGATAGAGGTCGGCGGAGGCCGACTTGGCCCCGGATTCGATGATCTCAAGCGCCATGCCAGCCGGGATCACCGCCCCGGCGTCGCTGCCCAGCTCGAACACCGCGCGCTTGAGGACCGCGATGTCCTCGCGCGTGGCGCCCGGCTCGTACTTGCCCACGCGGATGGGCTGTCCGTAAATCTCGGCGAAGCTCGCCCAGTCGCGCAGGGCATACGATTTGAAAACCCACGCCCACAGCGCCGAGCGGGCCAGCCCGCCCATGAGCGGAATGCCCGAGACGATGCCCGGCGCGTGGACGATGAGCTTGTAGGGCGGGATCGGCTGGCCGTCTACCGTGCCGTCGGCCAGGCGCGGCTCGCGCCCCGTCTCGCGGTCCCACACGAACCAGTGCGCCTCACGCGCGATGATGCGCGCGGGCAGCCAGGCCGGGCCGTCGGTGTCCCACAGTATCTCCGCCACCGCGTAGCCCTTGGACAGCGCGTCGAGCAACTGCACCACCAACATTGGCACATCGACGGCCTCCAGCGCCCGGCGCGCGAGATCGGCGGCGCGCTTCGCCGCGCGCGACTCGTCAGCCGGCTGCACGTCCCACGGCAGCCCGGCCACGGCGAGTTTGCGCGTCTGCAACACGGCGCGGTAATGCAGGTCCTTTTCCTCGATGTCGGCGGCGGCGATGAGAAATTCGTGCGCATCGCCCATCGCCGCCCGGCGCAGGATGTCGGCCACCCGCGCCGGCGTGAGGCTGGCCAGCGGCCGCCAGGTCCATGCCTGGCGGAACCCGGTGAGCGACGGGGCGGCGAATTCGGTCTTGAGCGACGCAGTGTGCATGTTTACTCATTCATATAGATGGCAGGAATCAGCCACCCTGGCGCGTTATTCTGCGGATAAGGCGCGGTGGCAGGCAGCGGCAGCTCGACGGAGTTGACGAAGAGATAGGTGATGCCGTAGGCGGTGTCAGCTATAAAGCCCAGGGCGGACTTGAAGTTCGCCTTATTCACAGCGAATAGAGTGGGAGACGACGAGCAGATCAGGCTGGTAGTCGCCCCTGTCAGGTCGATGGCGTTGCCCGACGCGTCCGTGAGTTGCCAGGCGCGCGTCCAGGTGTCGCCACGGTAGAGTTTTACGGCCATCAGTAGTCCCTCCACGCGCCCTGTGGCGCGTCATCCATCGTTGGGTCATACCGCCCCGACCACTTGCGCGCGCCCACCGGCTCATAGCCGTAGGCCAGGCGCGGCTGGGCGGCGGCGGAGCAGGCCAAGGCCAGCGACCAGAAGCGGTCGGCGTGGCTGCCGCCCTCGCGCTCGGCGATGAGGCGCGGGGCGCCGGTGGGGCCGGCCACCCGCTGCACGCTGTGCAGGTCGGCGCGCAGCGCGGCATCGCCCACCGGCAGCCGCAGCCTCCGGTCCTCCATGCGCTCTCTCAAGGCGGCGGCCATGTCGAGCTTCCTCGGCGCCGAAAACAGCACCCCCTCCACCCGGTAGCGCCCATGCCGGCGCTGTGCCTCCTGCACCGGCATCTCGCCCAGACCGGTCTGGTCCAGCGCCGCGCGCACCACGCGGTAGTCGCGCATCACCCGGTCGAGCTCGGTCAATTGCGCGGCGAAACTCGTCGCACGCAATGCGAGCAACTCGCGCAGCCACAGCACGTCGCCCACCTCTTCGAGCACGGCAATGACAGTGAGGTCGCCGCGCGCCGCGAAGTCCACGCCCACATAGACCGGCCCGCCCTGATAGTCGCCTGGGCAGGCCGCATCCTCGCAGCCGTCGATCAGGTCATAGGTCAGCCAGTTCACCGCCTCGTCGATGAACTGGCACTCGAACTCCTGCGCCCAGGCCACCGGGTCGGCCATCGCCCGGCGCAACTCCTCGATGTTCCTCGGCATCCCGTCGGCCACGGCATCATGGATCGTCACCACGTGGCGGCTGAACAACCCGTCCGGCCCGGTCATGATCTCGTAGAACTTGTCGCCCCGGCCGTTCGGCGTGGAGATCACCCGCAGCTTGAGTTCGGGCCGCGAGACCACGGGCATCAGGGCCGTCCAGATAGCGCGGTTGTCCTGATGGTGGGCGAACTCGTCCAGGATGAGGTTGTCGCTCATGCCGCGCGCGGTGCTGGGCTTGCTCGCCACCGCGCGGATGTAGCTGCCTCGGCTGCCGATCCGCACCATGTGCGCGAGCTCGTCGGCCGCAAAAGGCACGTCGAGCGCCTCGAAGGCCGCGCCGATGGCCCGCAGGTGCAGCTTCACGCCGTTGTCCATGGCGTCCAGCGCCCGGTCGCGCGACACCGACAGGATGGTCCAGCGGCTCGCGCGCCCATCGGCCTCGGCATCGAGCACGTCCAGCACCGCCTCCAGCGTGGCAGTGAAGGTCTTGCCCGTCTGGCGGCTCCACATGCCCGCCTTGAAGCGGGCATGGTCGGCCAGATAGCGGCGCTGGTAGGGGTAGAGGATGGGCTGGCTCATGGCGTGATGATCAGCTCCGTATACTGGCGTCTAGCAGCCATCTCTTGCCGCCGACGTAACTCATGAACGGCTTGACTTCAGTCGCCATACAACCCCTCCTTGATCGCCGCCAGGGTCTGCGCATCCAGCGTCTTGCCATCGCGCGCGGCGGCGCGCTCCAC
>Ga0210043_1001473_pt1 | contig 19178 bp, 27 predicted proteins | sample CryGeymet201501t_FD_183990 | JGI IMG/M metagenome (GOLD analysis project Ga0210043, IMG submission 183990) | Groundwater microbial communities from Crystal Geyser aquifers in Utah, USA - Crystal Geyser metaG 2015-01t (SPAdes) (version 2) | ecosystem: Environmental > Aquatic > Deep subsurface >... | reverse complement strand
CCCACCTGCCTTAATATACTCACCTGCCTCAATAGACCCACCTGCCTTAATAGACAAATACCCCTTCACTAGCAATCTACCAGTAAACTCTGTTGAGTATTCAAATTCAGCATTACCGTCTATTTCGTAGCCGTAATCATCTTCAAATTTTAAAAGATCTTTGTCTGATTTTATGATATAAGTTTTCACCTTAGTTCTCCTTCTTAATTTTTAAGTTTTTAACATCTATACCAAACTTAGAAGCTATTTCATCCATAGAGACTTCTACTGTTTCTTCAACTGTCTCTTGACCTTTTATGGTAAAGCCAGCTTCCTCTAGTTCTTTCGGTGTGAATTCCATACACCATATTTCAAAGTTATTGGGTTCTGATAAATGATACAGGTATTTGTGAGATCCCAATACCATTCTTTCATCACCATCTTTGTCAACAAGAATATCCCCCTCTTCATAGAGAGTCTTTCCTTTTAGTTGAATGTTGGTGACATCATAATAACCTTCTGTCCAATCATTAAAAATGTTCCAAGAACCAATATATCCTAGTTTATCTATACAGGAATCACCACGTTTCACGTCCTGACAGATATACCATTGCCCCTCCTCAAAGTGCAGTTTGGCGTCATCTATCTTTGTGCCTCATATCTCACAGGTAATTGATAAAGCTTCCTTAAAGTCTTTGTTTGTTAGTTTCATTTTAGTATTAAATATAAAAATATAACATCTATTACAATAACTAGTATTATACGCTTAATTGGCATTAGCCAGATCTCCTTTAGAGTAAGAACAAGTATCTAAGTTTTCACCAGTATTATAAAAGCATAAACATTGATCTCTCGTCTTACCCTCACAGTTATCAGCAATCCATAGGGCTATTCTAATCTTAGCGTGCTCTTCGTTGTTAAAGCATTGGTCGTTTTGTGGATTAAAACCTACCTCATTCCATTTACCTTGCTTCTCACAGTAGTGGGCGAGTGAATCAGGGGTGTTGTTTTTGCCGTTACTGCTCTCATGTTCCCAGACAATATCCCAAAACCAACTAATATCAGTTAGGTCTATTTCTGTCTTTTCTTTTGGGTTTAAGACTTCTTCGATCACCTTGTCGCTAATCTCTTCTATAAGCTTGGCCTGCTCCTCCCTTCTTTCTAATTCTTTAAGTGAGACCACCTCAATGGGTTTGTGTAATTCAACCTCTACCATTTTGTGTTTGATAATCGTATTCTCTCTAAAGAAGGATACTGTGTTTTCAAAGGCTCTGTAAAAAACAGTAACTAGGAGTAAGAAGACAATAGCTATCAAGGTAACTTTACCTAAGACGGCATTCTTACTAATAAACTTTCCGGCGTTGTCTCTATTTATTTTCATGGTTTTTTTAATTTCTAATGGCACTTATTAGGGTAGAGAGTAAAGGAGAGTTGGTGTGTCCGTCACCGACTGATAATTTTCCAATAGACAATAAATGACGGGAACCCTCCTCTCTTCTCTACCCTAATTTTTAAAGTGCTTTGCTTTACTGTTCACCTGCTTTGTAACTTAATTATATACCCCCATTCTGGGGTGTCAAGTAGATAATTAAAACTTGTTTCTTCTAAGATAATCAATAAGGGCAGCTCTTATAATTTCTGCCTTGGTTAGACCACTCGCCATTGCCCTATCTAGGGTGTCTGACAGTATGGGTGGCAACCTAACATGAAAGGTATATTCAGTTTTCTTCATTTCTTCAATTTAACAGATAACTTTAATTCTACGTTTTGAAGCGACTCCGACAATTCTATTGGGGTTTTGCTGGTGATCCTAGTTATGGACTCTAAGACGGACTTGTAACAAGCTCCAACCTCTTTGTCGGTTAGTTTAATAGTAATCATAGTTAGAAAGGAAGATCTTCTGGTAACTCATCTGGGATAACAATGTCCTCAACCTCTTGGGTCACGGTTGGTAATTTGCTCTCAGTCTTTATTAATTTTTCGATTAGATCACTAGCACTTCTCTTAGATAAATCATTGAATGATTTTATTCCAAGCTTAGTTTTAATAGACTCTCGGTCAAGCCCTTTAGAGCCGATCTCCGCATTGATCTTACCCACTTGGGCAACACTTGCCTTTTCTGCAAATTTGTCTTGTTCTGGGGGCTTTGGTGAAGCGGAGGGCATAGCTTTGACACCATCATCATCCTCTGTTGATAGGCAAAGTAGAGACATGAGCCCGTATCTCCTTGCGTATGTAATTGCTGACCCTTGGGCTTGTGGATCATTTGGTTTAGCACAAACAATCGGAGTCCCGTTGTCACTAATTTCAGTACCATCGATGTAAACCAATTTAGTTATCACAATAGACTCGCTTATTGGTTGGATAATTGAGATACCTTCATCGTTTAAAGGCTTCTTAATCATGTCCATCACCTGCTCTAGCGTGGCGTAGTTGTAACTGAAAGAACCTTTGCCAGCAGTAGCGTCCTTGGTTATTGTTTCTATCTTTTTTTGAGCTTCTAATAAAGCCTTATAAATGTTTTTTGTTTCCATAGTTATAATTTAATTTCTAATATTTCATCTAAACTAATAAAAAAGTCTTTATAGGTTTTCTTATCACTTAAGTCACCATTCGAGAGCTTAAGTACCGCTTCAATAATGGCTTTCTTTTGATCTAGTTTTTTAAAGATAGTTTTCTTCATATTCTTCCAAACTGCTAACGTCATCAAAAATTGATGATTCTTCCATCTCTACACTTTCTAACCATCCTGCCCATTCTAAAACGTCTCTAACTGCTACCTGAATAGCATAGTGATCGTCGATATTAACTCGGTTTAGAACCTTATCGCTTAATTTCTTAACCATTGCAGAAGGACAAGTAACGTCAAAATAATTTGATACTTCATTGAATACTTTGTCTTGTAGGTTCATGGCTTACTTAATTTCTAATTACTCTAATATACCCCAATACGGGGGTAGTGTCAAGGACTTATTTAAAGATATCTTTAGTCATTAAATAAACCCTCTCGTCTCTAAGTTTGTGGTACTTAAGCTTATCTGATCTAAATTGCATATAATCTGGGTGCCCCGCCTCAATTTTTTTATCCTTCCATTTAACAATCAAGTCCTTCATCTCTGCTTCAACTTCACTTAGACTAAGAGGTGTTTCCTCTAGGTAGGTCTTCTTTCCCCATGATTCCATGTTCTTTTTCCTAATTTCTTTCACCACCTTACTGGCTTGGAGTTCTGGGTATTGCTCTTGAACCTTCTGCCTTGATCTTCTCATAGACTCAAAGGCTGGAGCTTCTATAAACCTGTACTTGTCAATCACACCGTCAACAACAATACCTAGATCTGTAAAGATTTGCCAAAAGAGCTCTTTATCAGAGTTTCTGTAAATAGGATTTAACTCTAACAATCTCTTAATACGATCATACATCGTGTATTTCATATGACTTTAGTGATAGCAATAAATTTATTAGTTAATATCATCTCACCCACTTTAACTATTTTCTTTCCTTGAGATAACTGAAACTCAAAATACTGCTTTTCTTCATCGTTTATAAACACATCCGTCTTATAACTTACAGTAACCCTCCAGCGCCTAGTTCCTGACCAAATTGATCTATCAACTGACTGTTCTTTAGGAACTGGTAAATTAGATGGCAACGTCGCTACTTCGTTTTGCATAGTCGTTTTTAATATTTAAAGCATCTCTCTTAACCCAATCTCTAAGTGCTGAGAGATAATTTTTGTAGTAATTCTTTTGAGGATTCTTCTCATGCCAATTAATCAAATCGTCTAGCTTACTCTTAACAAAACTTAATGGTACTTGGTACTTCTTAGATATGTCTAAAAAATCTTCCTCCTTAACATCCTCTATCTTAGAATATTTATTTATGATTACTGATTTATGATTTATAGGAGTATGCATACCCTTACCATACCCTATAGATACCCTATCTGTGTTATCGGTAAGTAAGGTTTTTTTTACATCTGACGGAATTGATGCAATTTCATTGTCTCCAGCTGTTTTGTTTTTATCACCAGAATAGCCACCATAAAAGTTAGCATTTTTGATGTACACCCAGTCCCTTAAAAACTTAGCTTTAGGAAACAACTCTTCTTTAGCTTTTTCAAGGTTTTTTATTCTAGCTTCGTTCTTTATTTGAAAGTCGGAGACTTGATAAAAACCACTAATGTTTATATTCTCATTGGTTATTAGATAAAGAAAAAGTTTTTGACCTTGTTCTGACAATGATTGAAACCAGTCGTCCTTCCAAATTTTAGTCCACACTATTCTTGTTTTCATCGTCGTCGTTAATTATTAACTTACCCGTCATATTGTCTAAGACAATAACCCCAGAACCCTTACAAGTAGGGCATCTTAGTCTATCTCGACCAATAGTCCCATACCCGTTACAGTTAGGGCATTTTTGAGTTGAAAATATTTCATTCATCGTCGTCGTAATTGTTAATTAATTAATCATATATATGAACTATGTGGCTGTCAACATCTTGTAGAAATTTGATATACTTTGTACTAAAACGCCCCTCGTAGAAAGGAAGCCATGAAGAATCCAAAGACGAGAGGCAATGCTATTATATGTCATGAAACAGATAGGTAAAAGAGGAAGGATGAATATCAAGGCTAGAAAAATGATTGCCGATTACTGTCAAAGAATCAACCTGAATCACTGTGAGAATTGTGGTGGAACTTTTGGGATCGCACCAGCACATCGTCTCAATAGGAGACACTACCGTACCGCAGAAGAGCTGGCAGATCGCAGAGAGTGGTTGTGTCTTTGTTCCCGGTGCCATAACTCTATAGAATCAAACAGAGAAAAAACTGAAGAAATGTTTGCAAAACTGATACAGTCTGATTGACATTTACCTATTGTAACAGCTCCAGATTAAAGCGATAATACCAATTATGCAAATAAAGAAACCAGAAGATACCGCCAAGACCATTCAAGCCAGAATAGACAAGATAGCCAAGGCCTATCAAGAGAAGAAAAAGGAACTGTATGGAATTAAGTATATTAAAAGTTTAAATAAAAATGTCTAAATTCTATTACAGAGATGGTTCTCTTGCGGTTGATATGTCGTTACCTAACTGTAAAGAAAAGATGTCCACGTTAGAAGAGAAGCTCTCAGACCCCAAGTATAAGGTTGTCAAACAGGATGTTTTAAAAAATGGTCTTTATGTTTCCACTGTATGGGTGGGCATAGACTATAGTCTCGTAGGAGGCGAACCACTTATCTTTGAAACCATGGTTTTCCCAAATAAAGGAGATTGGTTGGATTTAGATATGGAGAGATACTCTACTGAGAAAGAAGCCTTAGCTGGACACAGAGAGATGGTTAAAAAGTGGAGCAAGTACACAGATAAAAGTGAAACCTAAGTGCCCCATTTGCAACAAGAATCCCGCTTGGGTAGTTTGGGGTAAGGCCACTCCTTGTCAGGATTGCGTACCGATTAAAATTAATGCCTCCTTGGACGAAGGTGGAAAGAGATGGGTAAAGTAGTTGTTGGTAGAAAAGATTTCTGTAAGTGTGGAAAGCAGAAGTATAGAACCTCTTCTATGTGTGTAAAGTGTTTTGCAAGACACCAAAGGAAGTATCCAAGTAACACCCCAAAACCTATTATTCAGTATGACAAGGATGGTAAGGAATTAACAAGGTGGAACTCATTAATGGAGATAGAAAGAACACTAAGAAAGAGGATGGCTCATGTCAGAGATGCGTGCATTGGCAAGAGAAAGACAGCTTATGGCTTTAGATGGAGTTACGTAGAGTAATGCTTAGCACTCGGAAGATTATTGTGATAAAATGTGAGAGATGAAAAGACCAAAACCACGTATAAAAAGGGTGTTCGAGAAAGTAGTGGAAAATAATGGATTCAATGTAGGTAAGGCAATGATAGAGGAAGGTTATTCACCTAACAGTGCGAAGAATCCGAAACAAGTAACAGAAAGTAAAAGTTGGGAAATGTTGATGGATAAGTATATTCCAGAGAGTTTGATCTTAAAGACACATAAGGAAGCTTTTGAAGCTAACAAGGTAATAAGTGCAAGAACAATGGGTAATGCAAATGAAAACACTGATGATTTTATTGATGTGCCCGATTGGCAGACTAGAACAAAGGCGGTAGAGATTGGATACAAAGTAAGAGGAAGATTCACAGACAAGTCAGAACTCACCATTAAATCATTAAAAGGATTGATTAATGTTAAAGAAAACGATAAGTTTGAGTCCATGGCAGACGACAGTCAGGAAGGACAATCACAGGTATAAGGTAATAAACTGTGGTCGTCGTGCCGGTAAGTCTTACTTGGTGTCTATAGAGATGCTAAGATTTGCCACCGAAAACGACAAGAGTATCGTCTGGTATATATCTCCAAATTATAAACAAAGTAAGTCTATTATGTGGGCAATGTTGAGAGATTTGATTCCAACTGAGGTTATTCAGAGTAAAAATGAAACAGAACTTAAGTTTGTTTTGATAAACGGAAGCGAGATACACTTAAAAGGTGCACAAGAACCAGATAGTTTGAGAGGTGTGAGGATAGACTTTTGTGTTTTTGATGAGACAGCCTTCATTGATAGATGGGAAGAGGTGTGGAAGGTCGTTAGACCCACCCTAATTGATTCTAAGGCAAGTGTGTGGTTTATTAGTACCCCTAACGGATTTAATCACTTTAAGGATCTGTATGAGAAGGTAGATCCTGATTACAAATCCTTTCACTTTACTTCATATGACAATTACTACCTAGACAAAGAAGAATTAGAGAAAGCTAAGCAAGAGATGAATGAAGATTCCTTCGCTCAAGAGTTCTTGGGGGAATTCAGGAAGATGACTGGACTGATATACAAGGATTTTAAGAGAGAAATACACATGGTTACAGTTCCATACTTAGATCACACCTGGACTTATACAAGATCATTAGACTTTGGCTACGGACACAAATCGGCACTTGGATACTTTGCTATAAACCCAGACGGTACAGAAATTTACTTGTATGATGGTTTTTATAAAGAAGGAATGGTTGAAAGCCAAATAGCAGAGATTGTAAGAATTAAAGACGCTGGTAAAGTAATTACAAACCCTGTAGCTGATTCTGCCCAAGCCATGAGTATTAAGCAGTTAAACGAGATGGGTATTGCTTTTACTGGGGTAGAGAAAGGACCAGACAGTGTTAAGAATGGGATAGTTAAGGTTGCAGAACTTCTTAAAGTCAGACCAGACACTGGTAAACCAACTTTGATGTTTAACAAGGACTTATCTTGGATAGCTGATGAGTTTGAAAGGTACAGGTGGATGGAGAACAAGAGTGCAGATAACACAATTAAGGAAGTTCCTTACAAAGTGATGGATGATGCAGTTGATATGGTTAGGTATTTTGCGATGAGTTATAAAAAAGATGATGTTCAAGTTGGACAACTCCCAGACGATACCCAAATGTTTCAACAAGAGGGAGGGTGGTATTAGTGGAGCAGATTCATCTTAATCCAGCCAATAAGCAAGCCCATCTTGATATAGAAAGTGAGATCGCTAGACAGAAGAACGGAGTCTTTACCATGAGCTTAAGGATAAATGGCAAACAAATTGTTGATATAATATTTAGAGAAATATGGAAGCCAATTTAGCATTTCATGCAATACTAGAGAGGAAGGTGACAGAGCTTGGGTTTGGTCAACTTGACGTTACTGTTCTAATTAAAGAAGGTCAAGTAGTCGTGCCCACAATCAATATACTTAAATCCAAAAGGACTAAGTATAAAGATGGGACTCGAACCACTAAGTTAGAATAGCAATCTAACCGTTGCTGTGCTATTATAATAACTAAGGCAATACAACATTCGTATTGTGAGCCGTCAGATTAGCTGGCGGTTTTTTTTGTTTCTAAAAATGAAAAAAGAAGATAAACACATAATACTAACTAGAAAAGAAGCAGCTGAAAACTGGCTCAAAACCAAAGAAGACAAATGGACAGAATACGAAAAGCTCTTTCATAACGAACTACACGACTCTATTAGCCAGTCCACCAAGTCTCAAGTCTTTGACCCTAAACTATCCACAATGGTGCTAGAGAGAGAGGCTAGAGTGATGGCACAACTACCAACTGGTAAGATCAGGGCTATAAGTAAAAATGACAGATTTGGTGAGAAGTTAATGAACCTAACTCTCGATAAATATGTTAATCCCAATGCCAATTCACAGTTTGACTTACTAACCAAATACAGACTTGTTGACCGTTACTCTAATATATACGGAAACTTTTTTGCTTTCGTTGATTGGGTGGTTAATAAAGATGGTTATGTGGGGCCAGACCTGCACCTTCTAAACATTCGTGACGTTTTCCCACAGGTAGGGGCAGTTAGTGTTGAAGATTCTGATTACATTATCGTTAGAACTTGGCAACCACTGAGTTACTTTGAAAGCCTTAAGAACAACAAGGAATTTAAAAATATTGACCAAGTTGTTGTAAAACTTAAAGACAAATCAGCTATTAAACAAAACAAGGATAAGGACTCAAGAGAAGAGGGTGACTATCCTAGCGATCAAAGTGTTAAGGATAAAGGTTACTTTGAAGTTCTATCAATGTACGAGAAAGACACTTGGACTGATTATGTTACCGACGCAGATTTGACTATCAGACAGATAGATAATCCTCACGAGGATGGTGAATTACCAGTTGTCTGTAAATACTCCATTCCCCTTTTAACTGACTTCTTTGGCATGGGAGACTTCGAGAGAGGCAAGAGCATGCAATACACCCTTAATTCCCTTTGGAACCTATACTTAGATGGGGTCAAAGTATCTATCTTTCCTCCAACCCTAATTAACAAAGATTACGTTTCCGACTTAAGTTCTATCAAATGGAGTGCGGCAGCTAAATGGTTAGTTAAAGGTACTAATGGCGTCTCACAAGCAGCTCAAACCCTCAACCTAAGCCCATCCGGTCAACAAACATTCAACAATGTGTATCAAATAGTGACCTCATCCATGCTTAACATGATGGGCACTACAGACACCTCGATCAGCTCTCAAGTTGACCCTGGGATGGGAAAAACTCCGGAAGCATTAAAACAACAAGGTGCCAGAGAAAGTGCTAGAGACAATGTGGACAGATTTTATATGGAGAGATTCTTAACTCAGGTAAACAAAAAGTTTGTCAACCTACTATCTAAAAAACTATCAAGCAGTATCTCAATCAGGATGTTTCCTGAAGAGATAGAGCAGTTAATGAAGCAGTATCCAGAGTCAAAAGAAATGTATGATGAAAAATCGGGCAAGATTCAGATTGGAAAGAAAAGTTTAGGATCTGTTGTTTTCGACTATGAGATAGTGAGTGGTTCTACCTATGCCCTAGACCAAAAAGAACAACAGGCAAGCCTTATGCTTTTGTTAGATATGTTTACCAAAAACCCTGCACTTAAAGAAGAAATGCAAAAAGAAGGTAAGATAATCCATATAAGTGAAATTGTAGATAGAATCGTAGTCAACTCTGGGATTCAAGATCCGGAAAAGATTGTTGGAGAAGTAGCAGACGATCCACAAGCATTAATGCAAAAACAGATGGAGCAATTTAATCAGATGATAAGTGGTCAAAACATGAATGCGGTTCCAACCCAGCCTCAAATGGGTGGTCAACCTCAACAATTACCAGTTCAAGGACAAGGCAATGGAAGCTATTAAACCAACATTTTTCAATGACTTCGCTTCACTAGAAGTAATGAAGGAAGTGGACAAAAAAGAAGTAGATCCGGATGCTGAGGCCTTACACTTCTTGAAAGAGAGTCGTGGCTGGGAGATAGTGAGAGACCTTATAGATAGAACATCAGAAGAATTAGATCAAATATTACTAGTTAAGATGGCTAATGGAGACGGTTTAACAGAAATCGGACAGTTTGCCATCACCAATCAATTAATCAAAGATGTCCTCAAAAAAATCAGATCAAGAGTCGAAGATACTCCTGACAGATGAGGAAATCTTGCACCTTAAAAATCAGGAAGAACCCTACAACTTTGATAACCCTGAATTCGTTTTCGTTCCCAAAGGTTTTCATAGATGGAGGCAAGAAGGTATCTATGTCGTTTGCCGATCCTGTGAAGTTGAACACGCTATTTACATAGGTATGGATAAGATGATGATTGGTATTAAAGAAGACGGTAGTCCTGATCTGATGGACAGAAGCGAATACTTCGAGAAGGGTTACAAAAAACCTAACTGATTGAGATAAGGCAAGTGCTTTATCTGAGTCAATTAGGCTCACGAGTCTCACATTCTCGACAATTAAGGTGTGTGTCATTATGGACGAATTAACAAAAAAGGTGTTAAACGAAACAGCAGAACCCGAAACTGCTGAGGCTGAATCACCAACAGTCGAAACAAACGATGTAGAAGTTCAGGCAGATGAATCACCGGCCAGTGAAACAGAAGTCGAAGAGTCCGCAGAGCAACCTGCTGAAGAGGTCGATCAACCTCCAAAGAAAGGAGCTGAATCCAGAATTAGGGAGCTAAATGCCGAGGCTAAAAAAGCTAAAGCAGAAGCTCAGCAAGAGAGATCCGAAAAGGAGTCTCTGGCTCGTAAAATTCAGGAACTTACTGGTTCAGTAGAACCAAAGGATTATGTGCCAAATAATAATGGTTACAATCCTAATCAACCTCTGGTAGCCCCAGGAGAAGAGGTAACACAAGAAGAACTCCAAGCCCGAGTGGCAAGGAGAGACCAATGGTTACTTCAGCAAGCCGACAATATGGCTCGTTTCCGTGAGGCTCAAAGAGACACCTACACTAGAATTAATAACGAGTCTATGGAAACCGAAAAGGCTTATCCACAACTTAATCCTGATTCTGAACAATATGATAGTGAGCTTAGTAACAGCATTGCTGAAGCTAGTCTTGCTTTCGTAAAGACCAATCCAACAGGGTCTTTGAAAAAGTTCGTTGATGGGCTAATGAAACCTTATCAAAGGTCATTAGAAAGGTCTGTGGCTTCCCAACAGACTGAAATTGCAAAGCAGGCCTCTCAATCTGCCATGCGACCTAATCAGGTACCATCTAACACTGAGAAATCAGTAGAAGATATGGATCTGAAGGAACTGGAGAAGAAATTGGGAATAGTTTATTAATTATCATTAAAATATGGAAACTACTTCAACACTTTCAAATGAAGTCAAAACATATTACGACAAAGTTTTCTTAAAGAGAGCTTCGTACGAATTGGTTTGTAAAGAGGGCGCACAAATGCGAACTCACTCTCAAAATGAAGGTAAAACCATCTGGTTTAATAGATATAATCCAATGGAGAATGACCCCGCTAATGCTTTGCTTAGTGAAGGTGTGAATCCTGCGATCTGTTCTATTACCGCAGCTAACGTATCGGCTGTCCTCGCAGAATACGGAAGAACTGTTAAAATTTCAAAATTCTTGTCTCTAACTTCTATTGACAAAAACAATGCCGAGAAAATCGCTGTTGTTGGTCAACACATGGGCGAAACCATGGATAGAATAGTTAGGAACGAGTTAGACAATGGTACTGCCCGCTATGGAAATGGCTCTAATGTCTCAACTGTCGCTACTTCTGACACCCTTACCGGTGCTGAACTTCGACGTGTAGTTCAACTACTTGAGGTCGCTAAAGCTCCTGCCTATGAGGACAATACTTATATTGGTAAATTCGCCCCACAAACCAAGACTAGCTTAATCTTAGATTCGACTTGGCTTAACGCTAAGACCTACTCTGATGTTAAGAAGATCTACACTGGTGAAATGGGAGAACTTTTCCAGGTTCGTTGTCTCTTGAACAAGAATCCTAATTCTTCAACCGGTGCCGCTGGTACCGCTGCTAGTGCTGTAACTGTGTATCACAATTACATTCACGGCGCTGAAGCTTTCGGATGTTTTGATCTTGAAGGTGATAAGCCAAAGTTAGACATTGTTACTAACAAAGTGGATTCAGGCAACCCAGCTGGACGTTTCAGTCTTGCTTCTTGGTCTGGTTCATACGTTTCTAAAATGTTGAACTCTGCATGGGCTTATGCTCTAAAGACACCTGGTGCTAACTAATAATTAGTATCTTTGAGGGGGGGCTAAAAACCCCCTCTCAAGAGGGAAAAGAATATGAAACTAGATAAAGGAAGAATAGAAGATTTAAACCTACTTAAGAAAGCTTGGAACTTAGCCACGACAAAAGAAGAGCGTGATCTTATTGATGATGTTGCCTACAATATTCTAAATGAACCCAACTGGATAAGAAGTGCCAGAGAATCGTTAATAAAAGAGAAGAGGGTTGGTAAATCTGAGAACATGGAAGATATTAGAGCTGAAATGAAGAAATGGGAGTCAAAGCGACGAATCTTTTAGTGGTATAATACGCCATGAAAGTCGGAGTTGGAATTACTACATTTAATCGTTGTGATTATTTTAAACAATCTTTCAACTCAGCCATAAGTAAATTAAAGAAGGTGGTAGATGTTTGGTGTGTGTACGAAGATCATAGTGACAAAGACGTAGAAGAATATAATGAGTTTTTTAAAGAGATGGAGAATAAGTACCCTTTTGTTAAAATCATTCGTCCTGGTGTCAATGGTGGCGTGGCAAAGGCAAAGAATACTCTATTAAAACACATGATGGACGAGGGTTGTGACTACCTGTTCCTCCTTGAGGATGACATTGTCGTTAAGGATGAGAAGGCTGTCACTGGATACATAGCAGCAACGAAGCAATCAGGGTTCTCCCACTTATGCTTTGCTTACCATGGGACGATGAACAAAGAACCTTTGTATGCCGATCAATGGCTGGAGTATCACGGTGCCTGTATTGGAGCATGGTGTTTATATACTAAGGAGATGATAGAAAGGTGTGGTTACTTTGATGAAAACTTTAAGAATGCGTGGGAGCATGTGGAACTCACCAAAAGGATAGGTGATGAGGGATTCTGCCCTCCATTTGGGTTATTTATTGACGCTACTGGTTCTAAAGATTGGCTAGAGGAGATTGAGGGTAGTATAGACAACTCAGCCATACGTCCTCTCAAAGATTGGCAGGGCAACATAGACAAGGGTTTAGAATATTGGAAGTCTAAAGATGGTGTTGGTTTACCTAAATTATGATAGATGTAATAGTACCTACATTTAAGCGTATTGAAAACATACAGAAGTGTTTTGACAACATTTCCCAATTTAAAGAATGCTCACCTCTTTTTGTTGTCCATGAATCGGATGATGAGTCATTATTGGCTGTCGAGAAATTAAAAGCGAGGTTTATTGTTGATAAAAGACCACCTAGTGGTGTTAATGCTTCTAATACTGGTTACTGGGGTGTAAAGACGAATTGGTTTGTGTTAAGCCAGGACGATATTATTTTTCACCCTGACTGGCTAGAGAATGCTCAGAAACACATTACAAAAGGGATTAAGGTTGTCGGTCTCTATGACGGATTCCCTGGGCACCTAACCACCCAGCATTCAGTTGCCTGGTTAATAAACAAAAATTACGTTCAAAGGAATTCACTGTCAATCGGGCATAAAAATGTCTTGTTCAATCCAGAATATAAAAAAAACTATGCAGACAACGAGTTAAATGATACCGCCAAATTTAGGAACGTGTGGGCTTATGCTCACGACTCTTTAGCCGAACACCTCCACCCAGGGTTTAGTAAGTCGCAAATGGACAACACTTATAGAATGAACGAGGATTTTCTAAGCAGTGATAGGGATTTATATACTTCAAGAATGCACCTATGGACAAGATCTTAATAACTGGACACATGGGTTTTATGGGTAAACACCTTGAGGATCGCTTGACTAGAATGGGTTACTCGGTCTTAGGGTTAGATAAAAAAAGTGACACCTCTACAGCAGAGTGGGAAGTCCTTGAGAATGTAGCTGATTGGCAACCTGATTGTATTGTTCACTTGGGAGCCAACTGTTCTTCTCAGATATCACTTCGAGAGCCTAGATTAGACTTCTATGATAATGCTTTAGGTACAGTTAATGTGTGTGAACTTTCGAGACTGGGTGGAGGTATCCCTATTATTTTTAACTCCACTATGAAAGTTTACCCTGGCGAAGATGGTTTGATTCCTCCATATGGTCAGTCTAAATTAATAGGTGAAACCTATCTCAAGCTCTATAGCCAATTATACGGTGTACCATATGTTATCAACAGGCCTTCAAGTGTTTACGGGCCAGGACAAGATGGGAGTGATGATGGTGGGTGGGTGACTTGGTTTATTAAGGCTTCTTTAATGAATAAAACAATTAATCTTTACGGAGATGGGAGTCAATCAAGAGATATCCTTTATATTAGCGACTGTATAGACATGCTGGTGGATCAAGTAGAAAACTTTGATAAGTATGGTGGTAAAACAATAGACTGGGGTGGGGGTATTGAAAATGAGCTGTCTCTTAATGAGTTATTAGGTATTCTTGATTATAAAAATGTAGAATTTAAACCCAAACTCAAGGGTGACGTTCAGAGGTTCATTGTAGACAACACCAAGGCTTCTTTAGTGAACGGATGGAAACCTAAGGTTGGTTGTCTGGAAGGTGTGAATCTCACAATTGAGTGGTTTAAGGAGAATTTATGAAAATTGGAGTTGTAATCCCTCATCACCTAAACACACTTGATTTTTTGGAAGAGTGGAGAAGGGAGTTTAACAGGAAGGATGTTTTTATCTACATTGTAGAGGATAAAGATAAGAGAGAAACCACAGTTCCTTGTTGGCTTAATAACTTTAAAATTTTTACCCATAAGGACATTAAAAATGACTTGGGGGAGAACTCATGGATAATACCGTTTAAAACATCAGCAATTAGGTCTTATGGTTACTATAAGGCCTATCAAGACGGCTGTGATGTAATTATGACCTTGGACAATGATTGTTACCCAGAGGAAGCTCCGTACTGGATCGAAGGTCACTTGCTGAATCTGTCGACAAAAACAACTCTTGGGTGGGTTAGCTCTGTTCCAAGACTTAATACCCAAACCAGAGGCTTTCCTTATCTAATAAGGAGCAAGAGTCCTGTCGGACTGTCACATGGACTCTGGTCAAATGTACCGGACTTTGATGGGATAGACATGCTTAAGAACCCTGATTTAAGGCTTAAGAGATGCTTACAGACAATAACTATACCCAAAAACAATTATTACCCTATGTGTGGTATGAACTTGGCATGGAAGAGAGATCTAACTCCGTTAATGTATTTCGGATTGTTTGGACCGAGTTGGGGTTTTGACCAGTACGATGATATATGGGCAGGGGTATTTAGTAAAAAGGTAATGGACCGTCTTAGCTTGGGGGTGACATCTGGTTACCCAGGAGTAGAACACAGAAAGCAAAGCAATGCTTTTGTTAACCTCCAAAAACAGGCACCAGGATTACTCCTTAATGAAGAGTTGTGGGGGATGATAGATAGAGTTACCCTGACCAAGACCACACCCAGCGAGTGTTATCGTGAATTGATGGAAAAGCTCAAGATAGAGACAAAAACAGACAAGAAAGATTATTTATTAAAGTATATTAAGGCTACAAAAACATGGATAGACCTATTCGAGTATTAGGAGTTGAGACACACTGGAAGACCAACGGTGACAAGGTGGTAACATCCGGGGTTGATTTTGCCCGAATCGTTCAACCATTAACCGAACTGTCAAAAAATCCAGATTTTGAGATTAAGATAGTCAAAAACCCTTTTGACGGTAACGATGAAACATGGGACTCCCTAACCAAATACTACGATATTATCTATAGCTCTTATATAGATTCGCCTGAAGGTTATGTCAACATGGCAGTTCAGGCCAAAAAAAACAACTGTAAGGTGATAGTCGATATTGACGATCATTTATGGGAGATACCCAAAGCTTCTCCTGTTTATGCCACATACCACATAGGATCTTTCCCTCTTGATGTTGTGAGTAAGGTGCTAGAGGATGTTAGTTACATGACCACTACAAATTCTCACCTTAAATATGAGTTTGTAACCTACCTAAGTAAAGATCCTAAAGACATTCATATTATTCCAAACTACATAGATTTAGACTTCTATGATAAAAAAACCATTCCAGAAAGTAAGAGAGATAATATTGTAATAGGTTTCTTTGGATCAAATACCCACGTTGTCGACATAATGATGCCTGAGTATCTAAACGCCTTAGCTCGTATTTGTAGGGAGTTTCCTAATGTTGAATATAGGACGATTGGATTATTCTTACCTCAAATTAAGACTAAATTAGGCAGTCAATATTCCTTTCTGTTGGGTCATGCTGACGTAAACTCATGGGCTAGTGTTTTGTGGCCAAAGATGATGAGCGAAATAGATATTTTTACTGCCCCACTGCTTGATACTAACTTTTCCAAGTGTAAGAGTCATATCAAAATGATGGAAATAGGGGCGGGTGCTAAACCAGCCGTCTTTAGTGACATTCGTCAATACAGAGAAGTAATTGAGCATGGCAAGAATGGGTTTTTAGCTTCAACCGAAAGTGAATGGTACTCGTATCTGAAGGAACTTGTTTTAAGCGAACAGAAGAGGCGAAGTGTGGGTGAGGCTATATATAAAAAGGTCTCCGACAAGTGGCAGATGAAAGATGGAGTAAATAGATACGCAGAATACTTTAAAGATGTGTACAACGGCAAAAAAACTAGTTTCTTGATTGACAATAACTAAGTTGCTATAATTAAAACAACTTAACAAGACTTTTGTTCTTGTTATGCCCGTCAATGGAGGTAACTCCTACCTGGCGGGTTTTTTTTGTTCTTTAAAAGCCGAAGATTTGAACCACGAGTCTACCGTCTGATCTTATACAGGTATATTCAAAATCATCTACTAAATTGTCTTTATGTAAATGTGAGTTTAGCCAAGCTGCTAGTATTTCTTTTTCACTAACATAGTTTTTTGCAAGGTTTTCACCAAGCGTACAAAGCTCATCTCCACAAATAGACACTTCATCGTAGAAACCATTATGAGACCAGTCCGTGTCAACTTCGTTCAATCTCTTTTCGGCAACTTGACAAAGTTTATCTGAATTTAGGTAGGGAGGATAATTGTTATCAACTCTCCATTCCTGAACAATGTCAAGTAACTCCTCTGTATCAATCTGATACACAGGCTCAATTTGATCTACTTTATTAATTAAATATTTATTAAATAAAAAAACAGATATAAAAGATACTAATATCAATGCATATTTCATATATGACGAATAGTATCATAAGTATCGTTTAAACAAAAATGGCATTAACACCAGGTATATGGGGATCATTACCAGATTTTGGTATTACAGAAAAGCTTTTTGGCGACAAAAGCAACATTTATCAAAACGTAGCCAATTATGGAAATGTTGAGGGTGTCAATCGTGGCGCTTTTGACTATAGTAAAGCACCAAACATCCCTGAAGGTACGACTGGTAACAGCCCTGCTTCAGTGTTAGGAGCAAAAACTTCAAATGTTTCAGTATATAACTGGGAACCTCCAGCTGACAACAGTTCTCAGCAATCTTCACCACAAAACAACTCTTCTGGGGGTATTCCTGGTGTTGATATGCGTTATTACCAAGGATGGAACGATCAAAACGCAATCATACAAGACTGGAATAACACTTGGCAACAGAAAACCGGTGGTGGTAATGGTGCTCCTAATAATGATGCCATAATGAATCAAATCAATTCTGGTTATGGTGATTATTTTTCAAAGTTAAATGACATGTATGGCGGTCTTGAATCCCAAGCCAACGCACAGAGCCAAATAGCTCAAAATTCTTACGGACAATCAGTTAAAGACCTTAATGCCAACAGACAATCAAGCTTACAAGACCTTGGATTAACTGAACAAAAGTTGCAAAACAACCAGGTCAAGAACCTTCGAGACATTGCTTCCAATATCCAGAACCAATACATGGCTGGAAACGTTATGTTGGGGTCAAGAGGTGCTGGTGACTCAAGCGCTGCTAATCAATATGGTTATGCCCTTACCAGAGAAGCAAGCAAGCTTAGGGGGGACGTAGTGAACCAGACAGCCCAATCTCAAGCTGAAATTGAAAACAACAAAGCCAAGCTTAATAACATTGTTACTCAAGAAACTTCCAGATTAGACACCGAACTGGCGAACGTGAAACAAAGTATTTCTTCATGGTTAGCTGAACAGCAAAATGCTATTAAAGGTATGATTGCTGATGGTACACTAAGGAAGAGTCAAGACATTGCTTCTGCTTCCCAGAATGCTCTCAATCAAGCTCTAAGTGCTTATGAGAGAAAACAGTCTGAGATTGCAAATCAAAGAGGACAGCTCGAGACCTGGGCGATGAATAATGCTTCAAACATTTCACAATTGAGGTCTAATATGAGCGCAATCGGACAATTTGCTCCACAGATGGCTCAAGCAGGTTCTATTAATGGCAGTCCAACTATAGACTCTCAAGGAAATCTTCGCTCACTCTACGGCTACAGATCCGGAGACGATGAAAGAAGGGTTTAACAGTTTAACTATGAATGAATTTAAGAGACCTAACCTCTCAGTTTAAGGGGTACGTTCAAAGTAAAACTCAAGATGATAAGGGGTGGATTAGGCAGGGCAATTTTACACCACTCAAACAGGTTTTAGATAAAACAGCCCCAGGTGGTTATCAGGGTGCAGTTCAACGTGTCAAAAGTACCCCTTGGCAACAGTTTACCCCTCTATCAATGAAAGAAACTGCGGTACCGGCAGCAAATGCAGTCTTCGGCAAGGGTTCAGCAGCAGCAGATGTAATAGGTTATGGATTAAGAGGAGCTACTTCACTTACTCCCTTCGGTGGACTTGGTACAACAAAAGCTTCAAACTACTTTAAGCCTGGCAGTCTACCTACATACTCACCGACAACAGAAAGACAAAAAACATCCGAGAGAGTTGGACGTGCCCTATACGGAACAGCTTTAACAGCTCCACTTGGTGGAAGTAATTACGCATTAAACGTTGGAAGCAGAATGGCACAAGGTTCTGCCCTTGGGGTAGGGATGAACACCGTCTCGAATATAGCCTCAGGAAATAAACTGACAGAAAATTTGGGTGAGTCTGCCTTAACAGGATTGGAAAATTCTTGGCAACTAGCCTTTACTAATCTTGCTGCAGATAAGGTGGCTGGCATGTTTTTCAAAACACTAACCCCAGGATCAATGAAAACAGGGTCAAAACTACTAAGTAACGCAGTTGGCATGGGTTCTCCGGTTGC
>Ga0210043_1001470_pt1 | contig 19203 bp, 36 predicted proteins | sample CryGeymet201501t_FD_183990 | JGI IMG/M metagenome (GOLD analysis project Ga0210043, IMG submission 183990) | Groundwater microbial communities from Crystal Geyser aquifers in Utah, USA - Crystal Geyser metaG 2015-01t (SPAdes) (version 2) | ecosystem: Environmental > Aquatic > Deep subsurface >... | reverse complement strand
GCACGACCGTTCAGGACAGCGACGTCCTTCTCGGCCGCGATGTTGGTGACAGTCAGGTCAGTGCCGTCGTCGAGGACCTGGTCGTCACCGGTCAGATCCTGCCAGAACGGCATGTTGACGGTGCCGCCACCATCGGTGTTGTTGAGTCCGAGCTCCGAGACCGGAGCAACGAGTCCCGACGTGAAGAAGCGGGACAGCTCGGCCGTCCGCTCGATCATGTAGGGGGTGAAGACTTCAGGGATGATGACATCCGAGAGAAGTGTAGCAGCCATTGTCAGGTTCTCCTGTGTTGGGTATTGGCTGGTTTCATCGTGAAATCAACCAGTCACTGACCGGCTGCGGTTCTAGGGGTGCCGAGCACTGCTCGGCGTCTGTCAGCTGGCTGCTGGGTCGAGCGCCCGAGTGGCCCTCATTCCCTCGTCCAGGCTTGCAAAGCCAGCAGCCTTGGCCAGACGCTCCCCGTTGGGAACGTCCATGCGATATGCTGCCTGCTTGGTCTTGTTCCAGTGGTTCTTGCTGAATGGGTTCTCGCCGCCTGAGCCGGGTCGACGGGAGTTGCCACCATTTGCAGAGGGTCCGCTGGGCACGATGACGAAGGTCTTGCCCTCGTCGGACTTGGACCAGTTCTCGACGAACGAGTCCACGTCGGTCTCACCGAGATCCGTCTCGATGAATGCGGTGATGCTGCCATCGTCCTCACGACGGCTCTTGACCGAGTCCTTGTGCATGGCACGCACTGCCCGCTTGAACTTCGGATCGATGCCGGCCTTGTCGAGTGCGGCGTCCAACTGACGCTCGGCGTGCTCGCTGGCACGCTCGTTGCGCTCGCGCTCCAGATCGCTGTCACGTGCTGCGAGAGCCTCCTCATACTCCTTCTTCATGGTGGCGATGCGCTGCTCGTACTGCTGGCGTTGGGACTGGAGCCGCTCGTCGCGCTTCTCCTTGGCCTTCTCCTTGTCCTTCGGATCGATGTCGTCCAGCTCCTGGAGCCGGTGGTACTCCTCGATGTCGAAGTCCTCAGGGATGTCCTTCAGCCGCGTGTTGGCCTCATCGAGCTTGGCCTGGAGGGCTGTCTTCTCCCCCCGCACTCGTTCGAGAGCGTTGCGCAGCGGCTGTGTCGCCGGGTGATCCTTCAGGTCGTCGGTCTTGATGTCAAGGAAGAACTTGCCGTCCTTCTCGACGTATGCTGCGTGCATTCCTTCCTCAACACTGTCGAGGCTGTCAATTACTGCCTTGAGTCCCACTGGGTCTCTCCTTATTGTGTCGCGGCACTGCGGCGACTGTTGAACTGAGCCAGACCTCGTCGGGCTCTCCTAGAAGCTGGGCTGTCCATCCACTCATGGATCGGACTCTGCCAGCCATCTCCTCGCGGCGCTTCTCCCACGCCGCATGATACTTTCGCCCATCCTTCCAGGGCTTCTCGTCGAAGTAGTGTCCCTGCTCTGGGTCCATCGGGACGCCGCACAGGATCACGTGCGAGGCTCCCTGCTCCAGAGCAACCTTTACTGCGAACAGTCCGCTCGAGCCACCCCAGTCCTCAGTGCTCTGGAACTCGCCGCCGAAGCGTCGGACCTCGCGCTCGCCCACTCCTCGGTGGAACCAGACGGTGCCGGGGGGAGGAAGTCGCCTCTTGCTCCGGCGGTCCATCCAGGTCTGGAACTTCTCAGGATGCAGCGACACCCAGTGGTCCAGGTGGCCCCGGTGCGAGGCACCCGCGTCGTTGATGGCGATGATGCAGTCCGCGTCGCAGAGCCGCTCGGCTCGCGCCAGATCGTCCCACACGCAGGCTGCTCCGCCCAGAATTATCGTCGCCATCTGAAACTTTCTTCTTCAGAGGGGTTTACTTCTGGGCAAACAAGGGTTATCGTGATCTCACGATAACAAGCCAGAAGGAATCGAAAAATGTTTAACCCTCTCGAAAATAACGACTGCAGCGTTCGCTCCCTCGCCCAGGCAACCGGCTCAAGCTACGAAGCAGCCTATGCCGCTCTCGCCGCCGCTGGCCGGGTCGCTGGAAACGGTGCCAGCATCCTCCAGATCTGGAAGGCTGCCAAGGCCCTTGGGTTCAGCATAAGCGAGGTCACCACCCCGAAGAATACGACAACCGCCAAGTTCTCCGCAAAGGTTGCCAAGCTTCCCACCTCGCTTCTTATCTGCGAGGACCACGTTGCCTGCCTCCAGAACGGAGTCGTGCTCGACTGGGCTGCTTCGGAGTCGCTCCCTGTCGTTCAGATCTACACCGTCGAGCGTATCTAAACCCAGTGCCTCAGGATCGCGCTGCCCTCGAAGAGCTGTTGCGGCTTGCGGTCGCCGTGGAAGTACACGATCCGGGCATCGCCGATCCCGTGCCGCTCCACGTGGCCCTTGTACGACACGACATGTCCTGGGAACATGTCGTCGATGAACTCGTGAGGGAACCTTCGCACCCACTCCATGTCGTTCTCACCAGCCCACTGGTGCCGCATCCGCTGCATCCCAGCCGGGACCAGCGCAACACCGTTGCAGGCGATCGCTGGCCGATAGGGGTCGCGAGGCAGGCCAAGAACTCCTGGGGAGCTCTGGGCGAACATCGCCAGATGGTCGCAGTTGCCGGTAACGACCGTGTCCAGCCCGACCAGGATCATCGGCACGCCGAGCTCGTACGGCTGGATGCAGTCCGCATAGGACGGCAACCGGCTGTCGATCTGGACCTGCTCGATCGGGTGTGCGAACTCGCGCTCCCTGTCAGTGTAGCAGACCATCTGCCACGACACAGTCAGGTTGCGATCGAAGCCGCGCCACAGCCGCTCGACCCACGACTCGTCGTACATGGACGAGAAGCCCGCTCCCCTCGAGTTGGCATCCCACAGCAGGGTCGCGATCGTGATCATGTCCAGACTCCCAGCACATGGTCTGCACTCTCCACAATGATCTCGGACGGAGGTCCAAGGTTGAAGGGTGCAGCCTGCAAGTTCAGGCGTCGAAAGCCTCGAGCCGGGTCCATCTCCACATTCTCGCTGTTGCAGTAGCTCGTTGCAATCAGGACTGGGAATCTGCGCAACTTGCCCAGAACTCGGGACACCATCCTGTCTGGGATGTGTTGCAGGAAGTCCCTGCACATGACAGCATCAGCAGTGGGGAGGTCCTCCTCCAGAATGTCCAGCACTCGGAACTCCTTGTCCGGAGCATTCAGTCTTGCTCTCTCGATGTTCCTCATGGATACGTCCACACCAGTGTACGCAATCCCAGTCAAGTTCACCTCTCGGAGCCAGTTGAAGTCCCCACATGGCGCATCCAGAAGTGATCGAGCACCGCATCGATCCAAAACCTCGCGAAGCTGCTGTCTGACACTCTGCGTGGTCTCCACCATGGAGCCCCGACCACAGAGTGTCTCTGGGAGTCCTGAATAAAATCTCACTGCGACGCATACCTCATCCGCTTGTCGCGCCGATTCGCGGGGATCTGACTGACTCGGCCGCTGCGGTGCCACAGGCATCCGTCCGGCACGTTGCGGTCGACCACCGCTCCGGCGGCGACCATCGCCAGCTGTCCAACGCGGACGCCAGGAAGAATCACAGCGTTCGCGCCGATGCTGGCCCCATCCTCGATGATGACGCAGTGCCTGCGACCGAGCCGCAGGGCCTTGTCGTCGTATCCCTCGGTCGAGACCTCAGGCCACATGTCGTTGGCCAGGACCACGTTCGGCCCGACGAACACATCGTCGCCGATGAGGAACCCTGGCCCCATCACGACGCCCGAGCTGATCTTGCAGCGGGAGCCGAAGCGGGGACCCGTCAGAACCGCACAGGCTCCGACGATGCAGTCCTCCCCGAGCACCGTGCCCAGGATCACTGTGGCATGCTGCCAGACCCTGGTCCGTCGCCCTATGGACACGGAGCCGTCGACATGGGCCAGGTCGTGGACCCGAGCGTCAGGGTGTATCACTGTGCGCCCTCTGAGTTGTCATCAGGATCCCAGACAGGAGCCTGAGAATAACTGCCCCAAGAAGAATCTGAACCATCATCCCCAAGAGAGTTCCACTGCTCAAGAACACCCAGTACATCCAGACAAATACGTCAAGATCTGTCATGTCAGGAACGTCTCCACACCTCTTGCGAGGCAGTAGAGGCAGACCAACCTCTTCACCCCACCATGCACCTGTCGTCCAGTCCGCATCGGACTCTGCACTCCCCAGACCGCAAGGCTGGTGCGAACACCAGTCTCGCTCTCGCACACCCTGCAAGTAATCTGCTCGGATGCACGGGTCCGGGGGAGAGCTCGTCGTGTGGCCTTGCTCTCGATCACTCGGAGTTGGACCACCTTGTCTGTCATGTTTGGTGTTGTCCTGTGAGTCAGTCTTTGTGGTGGCCCCTCACGTACACTTGATGTGAGGGTGTGGGGCCTACGGGTCCAGCGTGGGTGAATAGATGATGCTTGGATCAAATGCACCGTCTCGCACCCAGCCCGCTGCGCCGCCTGCCGTATTGCCCGCGGAAACCTTGCCGACTGTGGTGTTTGTGATCTGGATTGTATGCCGCACAGTCTGCACATTGCTCTTGACCAACTGGATGCCGTCAGGGTCGCCCACAATCAGGTCGTCGTTGAAGTAGCAATCCTCAAAAATTATATGACCTGGAGCCAAGCAATTCGGTGATGTGTGCGCCACCACTAGGGGAGCAAGGCCGGTTCCTTCCCTGATGAAATTTACACCACGGAAAATAATGGTCTGGCCATCCGACATGCCGATGCCAGCCATCGCGGAGTTGCCCGTTGTTCCGTGATTTCGAAGCGTCAGGTCTTCGATTATCGTCCGAAGCCGGTAGCGCTGGAAACTTGATGCGCCAGCAACAGATAGAGCGTTGAAATTATCTATGTGGATGCAGTAACCGGCACCCAACTGTTCGATCTCACCACCGCCACGGATACGGCATGAGTGCGGAGCTTCCAGCACTGGCGCGGTGTCCGCTCCGTCCATCCAGATCTTGCCGCCAGCAGGCAAATCAACGGTTGCGAAATGAGGCACAAGTAGCCCGCATGCGACAGAACTAGCGGTGTAGGATGTGATTTCCTCATCGTGCGCCGCTGTTAGCTGGAACAGCTTTTGATTGCTGAATGTGCAGACATCCGAGCTTGGATATGTTGCACGAGAAAACGGCGTCGTCGGAGTGTAGATCGCGCTGAATGCCGACTGGAGAGACGTGTAAGTCTCCCCGGAACCGACATTGATGGTGGCCTTCGGCGATGAGCGCGACAGAAACCCATCCATTTGAGTGGTGCTGACAATGTTGCCCGAATGGATGCCTGTGGCCGCAACAGTGGTGTAGCTGGTCGCAGCCTTGTTCATCAGGATTTTTGACCAGTCAAGCGTCAACGTGGCTTCAACTCCGGCATAGCCCGTCTGTTTCGTGCCGTTGACAACAAGCGTCATGTTGACGGTAGGAGGCAGCCCCGCGAGCAACGTCGCTTCGCTGGCGTTCTGCCTGGTCCACTGCGCCACGACCGCACCGAGCGTGACGCTCCACAAAAAGAACTTTATGCGGCTTAGCGGAATGCCTGCGTAGGTGATGGTTTCGTAGTTCAGGAAATAGGTGTCCCCCTCACCGCCGTCGATCTTGATGCCGGTAACCAGATCCTGAATATAAGTGTCTGTCGCCGCGGCGAGAAAAGGTGGGTACCCCCCACCCTAAGTTAGGGCGAGGCGTGCCTCTCTTCGACGAATGTTGTTCTGCATCGCCCACCATTGTCTCTTCTGTCGAAGTGATATTCTCATGGTTGACTCCGAAGCTCCTGTACCTTGTCTGTCATTCCTCAGAACACTCCCAGATGAGGCCTCTGGCCGCATCTTCATCACCCTCAGCGATGTATCGCTCGAGTAGTTCTAGGTCCTGTGAGCTATGAAGACCGTCCGCGGTCGCCGCCTCTCGGAGTTCTTTGGCGAGTTCGTTGTTCATCATGGCCTCCGAAGCTCCCGGAGGATTGCGTTGAGGCTGCGCTGGACGTCCCGGATATCTGTCCGGACATCGTCCTGCGACTTGGATATGCTCTCCAGCTTCTGTTGCTGGAGGGACAGCTGCGTCTGACTGCTCAGGGTCCGCATCTGAGCGTCATCGATCTTCTGCTCGAGGACGTGGAGCTTCTGCTCCACGGTCTGGTTGATCAGCTCCGTGGCATGTGGTTTGCCGATTGACCAGACCATGCCCAGGATCACCACGATCGCAGTGATCAGGCGAGCGCCCTCGTACAGGGTTGCGCGGGTGAGTGTCACAGTCCTGCCCTCTCAAATGCCTCGGACTCTCTGCTGCGAAGTTCGTCAAGTGTGTATTCGGCACCCTGACGATCGACGAATTTGTCGAGCGGCAGGTCACCATCTCTGAAGAGCTTTGCCTTGGTCTTGCCCAGAACATCATCCTGGAAGTCCTTTGGCTGTCTCCGCAGGAAGTCGTTGTAGGTCGTCTTCGCAGGCACCTGACCGTCCATCGAGGCCCGAGTTCCCTCAGGTGCCTCCTTCAGGTTGATGCCCATCTCCTTCCAGGACTTGAGCACTGGAGCCGTGCTCGACCTGCAACTGAAATGTGCCGGGGGGCGAGGTCCCTTGTCGACTGGGTACACCTCACCATCCCGCGATGCACAGATCAACGTGGTTCTCGCGTCCAACGTGGCCACCCAACGCACGCCCTTGATGACGTCCGGGTTGGCCTTGTATGTCTCGTTGCGCGCCACAGTCGCCGTGTGGTTCACAGCGGTCCGGACCATTCCCTCGGCTCCCCTGCGGGACATCTCGAGGACACCGTCCTTGTACTGAAGAGCCTTTGTGCCGCGCACCCGTCGGACCATCTGGTCGATCGTCTCGCCCTGCACCCAGCCCATCTGGATCGCTCCGGACAGTCGCTGCTGCGCACCGTCCTCGAGCTGCTTGTACCAGTCCTTCAGGAACCGTCCCTCGAAGGGCCTTGCGTTGACGGCAGCATACAGCTGTGAGGCCGACGGCTTGACGATGTCGAGCTCCAGCGGTATCGCTCGGGCCAGACTCGCTGCCTGATAGTCTGCCTCATAGCTCGCCAGATTGCGCAGCTCAGTGTTGGTCTCACCCCGGATCTTCGCATATCCCTCGGCATTTATCTCCCTCAAGGACTCGAGCATCTTCTGAAGTCGAAGCTGGCTGACCGTGCCGTCGGACGTCTTCAGCATGCGACTGACAATGTCCTCCTCGACCCGTCCGACCAGAGTCAGAATCTTACGGACCGTGGCGGTCGAGAACCGCTGCAGCCCGATCTGGTGCCGGATGCTGGCGTCCAGGAGAATCTCGTTTGCGGTGGCCATCTGAAACTTTCTTCTCCAGGGGGTTTACTTCTCTGGAGATTGACCCTATCTTCAGACTATCAACAAGCCAGAAGGAACCAGGAAATGACCAACGTAATCACCCTCGACAACTGCAAGTCCTACGCAACCGAAGCCAACCTGGACCGTGGTCTGGCCAGCTACGGTCTGGACAATTACCATGGCGGCGAGCAGTACACCCTGCGCTACATCAAGTGCCGCAACGCCGAGGGTCGCTGGACCGCGATCTTCATGGTCTCCGAGTACTTCAACGTTAACAAGACCGGCGGGTACCTCGGCCTCGCCAGCCAGTTCGGCTTCATGTCCATCTAACCCTGATCGGGAGGCCTTCGGGCCTCCTAGTCCTCGCCCTCGGCGTCTGGGTCTTCGTTGTCGTCGACAACGGGGTCCTCGACGTTGGGTTCAGGAAGGGTCTTGGAGCCGAGACCACCGGCCTCGCTCGCGATGAGATCCTCCTCCTCCTCGAATGTCCGGCTGTTCGGCACGAGGTCCGCACGCTGCAGGTTGTAGAACAGGCTCGACTTGGAGTATGCTCCGCTCTGCCAACTGGCCACGAGAGCGGTCAGCTGCTGAGCGTCCAGAGTGTGGTCCGTCCAGTCCAACCATGGTTGAACGGTGACCTCGTCCGGGTTCTCGCCGCTCCAGACCGCAATATGTCGGAGCACTCGCTCCAGGCCTGCGGCGCTGTTGATGGCGATGCCCTTCAGCGTCGCATACTGGCCCTGGAGCCGCAGGCTCCTGGAGTAGCCAGACTCTGCAGCCTGACCCTGCTCCGAGAGCACCTGTGCGCCGAACATGACCGCTCGCTCGAGGGCTGCGGCGATCGCCTTGCTCTGAGCCTCCAGACCGGGTCCGGTGAACTCGAGGAAGTCGGCCGTGGCATCCTTGGGGAGGATCCAGATCTTGGAGGCACCGATCGTCGTCGGCACCAGACCGTCCGCGATAGCTCTCTTGGGGTCGTCGAAGCCGGTGACATAGGGCGTCGGCTCAGCGGTCATGTGCAGAGCCTGCATGTAGTCGGCGTCCAGCCGGTATATCCGGACGGAGAGCTTGGCCAGACCGTACATCGGCACGTCGTCCGGCTCGGGCGTCAGGTCCTGCGAGTCAACGAACACGAAGGGAATGAAGTCCAGGGTTGTGCCCTTCCGGGTGGTCGCGGCAGGCAGCTCCTCGGCGACGAGGTTCTTGCCCGAGCCACCCCACTTGCGAGTGACCCAGCGACCCTCCTCGAGGGCGAGCTCCAGATACGACTCCTTCTCGCTCCACTGGTTGGTCTCGGGATTACGGACCAGACCGCTCTCGTCGAGGACCAGGAAGCTGAGCTGCTCCTCGGTGTCGTCCCAGTTGATGATGCTCTCGGCTGTGTAGGTGGCGATCCGGAACTGGCCCGACGAGGTCGGGGAGGGAAGCAGTCCAAACCTGCCCATCGACAGCAGCTCGGTGGTGATGCGCTTGTGCAGCGCGTCCAGCGTCAGTCCATCCCTGGAGGCTCGCTCGCGCAGGTACTCCATTCCAGCTGGCAGCGTGATGGTTGCCGGCTGATCATGGGCGAGGCCGACTGAGCCACGAATGGTGGGCGACACGAGCTCTGGGAACTCGGCGCGCATCTTGTAGTTGTTGTATGCGGCCAGCTGCTTGTTGAGGTCGGTGATCGCCCGGATGCCGGACTTCATCGGCAGGTACACCTCGCCCGCCTGCTTGACGTCGTCCTCCCCGGCTATGGCGTCCCGCATCGTCTGCCACGAGACGATGAACTCGTCGTACAGTGGGTGATGCGTGCTGATCGTGAAGGCCACTGTGATTCCTCAGAGGGTGGTCGGATAGGTGCAGAGCTCGAGGGCCTGCTCATCGGTGAAGCCCTCGTCTGTGAGGGCCTCGAAGTATGCTCGCTTGACATGGGCCACCATCCTGGCGTGCTCGGTCAGGCTGTCAAGGTCTCGGAGGAAGGCTTCCAAGCCTGCCCTCATCTCGTTCTTGGGATCAAGCTGGACGATGGTGGGCTTGTCGGTCATTGGTCAGGACTCCCTCTTGTACACCAGAAGACGTGCGCGGAAGCGGTCCGCGTAGTTGCTGCCGTCCTCCAACACTCCATCGGCCTGGGCTCGCAGCCACTCGGCCAGCTCCTCGCGACCCTCGGCGGTCATGCGACCGGCCTCCTTGATCGTCAGTACCGCGATGCTCTTCTCCATGGGGATCTCCTCCAGGGTTTTTCTTCTTCAGAGGGCTTTACTTCTCTGGAGAATGGGTCCATATTGTGTGTAGAAACAAGCCAGAAGGAATACCGAAATGACCAAGACCGAAGCTCTCGCCCTCGCCTCCCAGCTTAACTGGAACCAGAAGTTCCACTCCGCCAACCAGTTTGCAGACCAGCTGGACGAAGCAGGACTGCAGATCGGAATGGACAACAAGACCGTCGAATGGGTTGTTCTCGACAAGGACCAGAAAGAACTGGCCCGCGTCGCCTAGTAGATCCCATCGACCTCTGCGACGCCAGCGCGGGCCTCTGGCTCTCCGAGCATGAGGTCCGTGATGGCCCACACAGCTGCGTCCAGTCGGTCCGGCGAGCCTCGGCCCTCGTATCCGGACCGGGTAAGCATGGTCATCTGGTCCTCCAGGTCCGCGAACACGCCCACATGGCGGACGCGACCCTGCTCGTACAGCGCCGACACCGGCTCCGCACGAATGAACTTGCCTCGGGATGCCACCACCTCGCGATAGGGGACGTTCTTGTCCTCTGTGCGGATCGTGTGCATCACCATCGCACCACCATAGTTGCGCTCGGCGACGATTCGGTCAGCCCCCCAGCGATGGTATGCCCGGACTGCGATCTTGGCCCACTTAGCTGGACCCTCCTTGCAGGTGAGGTCCTCGAGGATGTAGGCATTCTCGCCGGCACGGCCAGCGACCACGATCCCGACACTGTCGCCCTCGTCCTCCTCTCCGGCGGTTCCGGAGGGGTCGATCGAGACGACGATCTCCTGCAGTGCAGGAACCTTCATGACATCGATCAGGCAGGCCTCGAGCATCTCTCGAGTCCACAGTGCACCTGGCAGATCCTCGAGCAGCTCAGCGTTGAGCTCCTGTCGGCCGAGCCGTGTGCCCTGATACCGCTTGACAATTCGATGCAGGAACTTGCTCGAGAGGTTCGCTGCGTTGTCGAGGGTTCGCCCTCGAGCAATGACTGTGAATTCATCTCCGAGTAGGTCGCGGATGATGGGAATGGGCCGGGGGGTCGTTGTTACGATCTGGCGTGGGTTGCCGATGCGCATCCCGAACTGCAGCTGGTCCCACGTTTCCTGACTGTATCTCCACTTGCCCAATTCGTCACAGTTATGCACCAGAATGCCATTGGCGAAGAACTCACCTGCGTCCTCGACAGTTATGTCGTAGACGTCACGCAGGATCGCCGAGCGTTCGACGCTTGCCACGCGTGTATGATCCAGGCACGTTCTTCCCGAAGGTCCTGTTCTTGCTCTTGCAGTTGCAAAGGCGTGAGCAGTATCTCTGGAAGGACTTCTTGGCGATGTACTCAGTACCGCAGACATCGCAGCTGCGAGTCTCCGGAACAAACTTGGGTACTCTGCGCCACTCTTCTCCACAGCGAACTGAGCAGAATGGGCTGGGTCTGTATGCTTGAGATGTGAAGCCTGAGCCGCATGTTCGACAGACACAGCTCTTGACTTCTCGGCTTCGCATCCGATCCCCAGTGACCTTGCGAACGATAGCCTTTTGCCGTTCGGTCTGAGGCTTGCCTGTTGCATGTCTCCGGCGATGCTCGCCATGAGGAACATACTCGAGGTTAGAAGGGTCGTTGTTCGTAGTGTCCTCGTCAATGTGGTGGACATCGTGGCCTGCAGGCCGTGGACCATGATGCTTCTCAGCCATCTCGACATGGAGCTTCCGCATCGGGAATCGCCCGGTGTGGTAGTAGTCTCCATACAGATGCCACTTGACACCTTCCCACTCAATGCATCGATCGCACATGCAACATCTCCGACTTGGAGGTCCGACACTGGAACGAACCCTCGCTCCTCGACGAACACTCGATGGTTCGATGTTGCCAGTATACTCTTTCCGCCACGCAAAGTAACGCGAAAAACTTCTCGACCAACTCCTGTTCTCGCCGAAGCGACGACTCGTCGCGGACCCTGTCGTGTTGCAACAAGATCCCCGGCTCGTACTGCATCCAGCCGCTGCTGGGTGCCATCGGCCATGTGGACCAGAGTCTCTCCGACCATGCACCATGAAAAGTCATGTTGAGGACCACGGAGCTGGTCTGGCTCTGTGGCGTTGTATGTGTGGGCGATTGCCCCGTTGGGCCATGTGATCTTGCGCTTGGACGACTCGTACTTGGGCCGGAACCAGGGCTTGGCTGTTGCCAGGATCCCCGATGGTCCCTCGACCATGACGTCTCGAGCATCGGCCGCAGTCTCGGCGACTAGAGCGATCCGGTGTGCTCTGCCTGCCTCGACCTCGGCGTTCACGGTCTCGGCACCCGTCCGGGTCTTACCGAAGCCACGTCCCGCCAGGATCAGCCAGACCGACTTGTCGCCTCGAACGAACTCCTCGGGAGCCAGCTGCTCTGGACGAGCCCACATCCTCCAGTCGTGGAGGATGAACTGGAGCTCCTGCTGGCTGAGTCCTCGGAGGAACTCAGTCCTTGCTGCCGGTGGAAGCGAGGCTATCGAACTTGCGCTCAAGCTCACTGCGAACTCCATCTGCGTCCATGACCAGAGTCTGCTGGACTACCGGCTGGTCGCCATAGATCGCACGACGCCGACCCTTGAGGATGAACTTGAGAAGGTCGTCACTGTAGATGCGACGCTTCAGCGGCTTGGTGTTGTCGTCCGGATCCATGACCACGCGACCACCTGCGATGACAAGGTCCAGGACCCCGTCTCGAGCTCGGCGGATGGCCTCGCGCTCGATGGTGTCCGTGGCCTCGTCGTTCGAGGCGTTGTATGCTGCGTCGAACTCTGGATCTTCAGCCCGCCACTTGCGAATCTGCGAGGTCTCGATTCCGATCGCATCTGCGATCTCACGTGGAAACATCCCGTCGGACACCATCCGTAGGATCTCGCTCTTGTACTCAGGGATTCGCTCGACCTCTCCGGACTTCCAGCCACCTGAGTTGCCAACGGCACCCTCGATGTATGGCTTGTCATCGGACATGCTGATCTCGTGCTTGGTTTGTGGGAGACATGCTCAGAAGCTTCCGGAACTCTGGAGGTTCCTCGGAGACGCAGAGGCATGCATTGTACCCAAAATATCCGGGTTTTTGCCGGAAGTAAAGAAAAATATTTCGGCTGTCCGTTGGAAGAGATCCTGGTTCCTGCGCCAGAACTCGACGGCGATCTGCTCCCAGTCGTCTCGGAGCGAGTGGGCCACCCTCCCCGGCCAGTGCTGCGAGATCTGCGACCAGTACTGAATCCTGCAGCCGTGCTCGAACAGCTGTCGCCGATCCCCGCTCATCGTGATGCGAGCCTGCCGGACCAGCTCCTCGGCACACTCGAGACCGAGAGGTGCGGTCCGGGTCTCCTGGTCCTCATCCTCGAGCTGTTGCGCTGCGACGATCCGCGCCTCCGCGTACACATCACGCACGCACTCGAGGTCGAGCGCAATTGCGAGCGCGGTCGCAGCGTCCGCTCGGGTCATCATCCCGTTCATGGTGCATCGTGTGTATCCGGTGGAGTATGTTCGACCGCTGGGCCTCGTCCAGTTGTCCACGAGGTCGTGCGCCCAGCGCATTGTCGACCTGACGATCTCTGCCTCTGCTCTCATCGCTGCTCTCCCAAGTTGCGAGTTGACCCAGCTCGGTATAGCGCGATTTGTGGCTGTTGACTACTATCGTATGCATCTCAGAGAGGTCTGATTCTCGACGAACCCTGCTCCAGACAAGTGAGGCCGGGGGGATTCCTCATTGCACCCGCTCATGAAGGAAAGTTTTTCCTTTCTCATGGTCCTCGACACGCGAACCCCAGTGTATACGTTTTCGACGGGTTATTGGTAGTATTGTTTTGCATTCGAAAACAATACCACAATTCGTATGCAGTCCCAATGACTTATCGCTGAAAGTATTGGTATTGGTAGATTTTTGAAAAATTTTCGGAAAAATTCTTCCTCGCATGCTGACGGGCATATACGGGCCTGCGCGATCACGCGCGTGACGCATTATGCGCGCGTACGCGAGGCCGGAAGAAATTTTAAAATTTCCGAATTTACCAATAAACCAATATCATATGACATAAGTCACGGGTAGTTATGGAATACTATGATATTAGTTTGACATATTGGTACTTTGAAACCAATATCATCGAGCTGGAGGTCGGGCTGGAGACATTGAGTCGCAAGAGGCAATCGTCGAGAAGGACATTGCCTGTCAGGAGGCAGGGCTCATGGACAACAACGGTCGTCAGATGGCTCCAGCTGGACCTCCCCGCTCGTCCCGCTGCGTCTCCAGTGGGTCCCGGCTGAGGGGTCAGGCTGAGTGTTTTTTCTTCTGGACGTTTCTGATCAGTGACAGCCACACATCTCGAGGAGAGACACTTTACGGGGACAGCCGGGGAGCGTAGGGTGTGTCCCACGATCCCCGACCCACTCGCCAGGAACCATCTCCCATGACCCTCCAGAAGACCCCCTTTACAGACCTCCCCGACACCCTCATGATGAGCCCTCTGACCAAGGAGCCTCTCTCATGATCATCCTCCAGTACATCGCCACTCGACGATACAACCTCCTCGACATCGGCATCTTCGCAGCCGTCGGACAGGCCCTGACCACTCAGGAGTGGCTCCTCGCAGCCCTGATCTTCTTCCCCGGCATCATCCTCTCGACCATCCTCGAAGCGAGCACTCGACCATGACCCACACACCCCTCGAGGCCTCCATCGAGCACTGGACCCACAACCGCGACAACCCTGCCGACGCCACCTTCGGCCCCGACAAGTGCGCCCTCTGCCTCGAGCACCGACGCATCCTCCCAGTCGACTGGGCAGGACACAGAGAGATCGACTGCCACACCTGCCCCGTCGCCCAGCGCACCGGCCAGAACGGATGTCTAGGGTCCCCATACCAGGCAGCATGCCACACCCACAACGACTGGCTCGACGAGCCCAACCCCCACACCCTCGCCGCCTGGACTGCCGCAGCCCAGGCCGAGATCGACTTCCTCATCTCCCTTCGAAAGGACCCCACCACATGATGATCGAGGCCATGATCGCCACCCTCCGCGAGATGCACGCCGCATACTCCATTGCCCACCCTCCCCACCACAACCCAGAGCACCCACCACACGTTGCCTCGGGCGACCTCGTCATGCCGCACAGCTGGGCCGGAAGCTCCGTCCCATGGGCCATGGTCCTCGAGATCGGGCACCCACCCCACACCCCCCAGATCGTCACCGATCTGCGCAGTCTCGGAAGCCAGCACTTCGGCATGCACCAGGACATGCGGATCGCGGCCCACGTCGACAGCGACCAGTTCGCCTGCTTCTGGGTCGAGTCCTGGGAGTGGCAGCGCGTCACCGAGGACCAGCTCCTCGCATCTGTCGAGAAGGACAACCACAATGCTCAGTGACACTGAGGACACAGCCATGCGCCAACACTCCGCAGCCCTGTCCCTGGACCAGACGCTCCAGGACCTCGCCGACGCCCACGCCCTCCTCCGTCGTGCTGAGGTTCTTCTCTCCGGCGCATACGATCCGAGAGGAGACCAGCGACTTGGCCCTCTCCTGCGCGACATCACGGCCCACCTTCCACCCCCACCCAGTCCACCACCCGAGAACTCCGAGTGGGTGCTGGCACCCTCTGGCCTTCTGATCACAGTTCTCGGCTGCGTTCGATCCACTCAGCCCCTCGTCGTGTACCAGTTCGTTGCCAGTGACTCCACCACGGTCATGGACCTCCAGGAGTTCCTCCAGCTCGCTAGACCCAGATCCTCCTGGAACTTGGATGGGGAGCCTCGCCCATGATGCCCCAGCACGCCGAGATCTACACGACCCTCACCCCCGAGGAGACCACCCACCTCTGGAGAGCACTCCACGACGGCCGCATCGTTGCAGAGGAGCCACCCCCGACGCACCCGGATCCAGTCCAGCTGCTGCAGGTGATAGGCGAGCTGTCCCATGCAGAGGTCGTCCTCTCTCTGTCAAGGGACACGACCGAGATCGGCCTGCAGACAGTGGAGAAGCTGATTGCCAGGCCCATCTATGTCTGCGCTCGCGGCGAGACGTCCGAGCCGCTCACGGACATCGAGGGCCGACCACTTCGCCTTCCGATAGGGCATCGCCGAGGAGAGGTGCCGGGGACGGGTAAGCCCAGCGCCCTGGTCCGAGCCAAGATGAGAGCCAGGACATCGCGCAGAGACAGCCGTGTCGTCACAGCGGTGGTCCCCAACCCCAAGCAGCCTAACACCGCCGCGTTCGAGCGCTTCTCACTGTACAAGGTGGGCCTCACCTGCGACGAGTGCGTGGCACTGGGCATCACCCGTCCCGACATCAACTACGACTGCCGCCGAGGCTTCATCACTCTGGGACCGCCGAGATCATGACCCACACCCTTGTAAGGCTCCCAGTCCCATCCGAGATCTTCGACCAGATCGCCAGGATCATCCAGATGCGTGACCAGTCGGACCGCGTCCAACTCCACCCACCAGCCATCGACCTCTCCGACGTCGCACTGGTCCGCTCCAGCGGCCCACCCACCAGTGCCAGCAGCTCCGAGTGGTGCACAGCATGCGGAGGGTACCAGTACCTGGTCAGACCAGACGGCACACGAATCCACTGTCATGTCTGCCACCTCGAGGAGAAGCCCACATGATGCTCCCCATCGACTTCCGCAACCGTCCATTCAAGCCGAAGTACATCGACGAGGAGACCCGTGAGACCTCCCACTGGTTCATCTTCGGAGAGCATCCCGACGACGGCACCGTCGACATCATGGATGGGACCCAGAACGATGTCATCGTCCACGTCCCAGCCGACAAGGCAGAGCGGATCTGTGAGGCACGCAACCGCTTCGTGGACGCCCTCCTCTTGGAGGTCAATGGATGACCATGCTCGACTACAAGCCACCCAGGAAGCCCACCCTCCCCGGCCTCGCGCAGAAGTACCAGCACATCCGCTTCCACACGACGCCCAAGATGGTGTTCGTGTACCGGGGGATGGCGTCGACCCCGACCCTCACAGCCGTCCGCCGATCCCCGGAGACCGGCCACTGCAAGTGTGGCTCCCACCGCTTCGACTCCATCTCCGACTTCATCCACTGGGCTGCTGTGCACCCCGACATCCTCCGACCCAAGGAGTCCTGACCATGACCACAATCGTCAGCGGGGACACCGTGACACTCAGGATGGACCTTCACGACACTGGCACTCTCTGCCACCTCATGATGCAGTCCTTCCTGCAGGCAGGGATCGACCCCAGCAAGCCCATTCGACCACAGATCAGGGAGCAGCCCGAGGGGTCCCTACTGACGCGAGACACCATCACTGCTGGGGTCGAGCGCAGCGTCCGGCTCTATGGCCGACTGGCCACCGCCAACAACAAGCTCATGAGAGGAGCCATAACATGATTTCATGGTTCGCCCTCATGGTATGGCTCGGAGGCCTCCCAGTCGCATACCAGCGCTGTCGCGAGCTTGGTCGAGGTCGTCTCAGCTCCGCAGGCGACGCCATCATGTGGCCCTACGGTGTTGGCACCTGGATTGCCACCCATGCATTTGACCCAGGAGAGGAGCCTCCACATGACCGACCTTGTTGACCGACTTCGAGGGATCTGCCGAATCCCAATCACGGACGGCCTCGGCCCAGTCGAGACGAGCGAGGAGCCTGACAACCCGAGCCACTTCGTCCGGACCTTCCCGACGCCACCGATACAGCTCGAGGCTGCAGCCGAGATCGAGCGTCTTCAGAGGGCAGCGGAGGAGACCACCGTCTTCATCCGCACGATGCGACTCAGCGACGACCGCGAGGAGCACTGGGTCGTCGTCAGGGTCGGCGATCGCCAGCTCGACGTTCGACGGTACCCTGGAGGACTGCGCAATCGCGCCCAGTACGAGGTGGACGAGTGGAGACACCTGCTCCTTGGACACCCCAAGCCCGAAATCACCAACCCCATCTATGGAGACCCCCATGAGTGAGCGCAAGCAAGCCCTTGTCGAGCTAAGGGATAGGGTCAAGGCGGGATCGGATAACCACGAAGATTTTCTGGTCGCCTTGCGCGTTATTTTGCCGGAACCTGCGGGAAGCGACACCCCGGAGCATGTGGCTCGCGGACGTGTCGGGAAGTTCATCCATTACGGTGCATTTACCGATGCGGCCAAGGCGCTGCATGAGGCGGTGCTGCCGGATGAAGGATGGGAGATTTGCCGCAAGGCCAAGTACCCCGGCATGATCCCCGGATCGTCCCCGTACCCATTTCGGGCGGAAGTTGGATGGGGAACGGTCCATGTCGGCAACGCCGACAACCCCGCCCGCGCCTGGCTGACCGCTATCCTAGAAGCACTCATTGTGAAGGAGAATGCAGATGACAAGTAGACCACAACCCCGAGTGTTCGTCGACATGGACGGAGTCCTGGCCGACTTCGACACAGGATACGAGATGTTCTTCGGCATCCGGCCGGACAAGGCGACCGACAGCGTCGACTGGCGAATGGTGCGCGACCGACCTCACTTCTACAGGGACCTGCCGCCGATGCCCGACCTCCAGGAGCTGTGGGATGGCCTGCGACAGTACGACCCCATCATCCTGACCGGCATCCCACACTCGGTCGCCGAGGCCCGGAACAACAAGCGCGAGTGGGTGGACCGACACCTTGGCCGCTTCGTCCGGATGATTGGCTGCAAGTCAGTCGACAAGCGCCTCTACATGGAGAACCCAGGAGACGTCCTCATCGACGACTGGACCAAGTACCGCCATCTCTGGATCGGAGGAGGCGGTCACTGGATAACCCACACCTCCGCCCGCGAGTCCCTCCGCCTCCTGCAGGAGTATCTCCAGAAGACCCCCTAGTCAGACCGACGACTCACAGCTAGACTCATCTGAACCAGAAGGAGACTGACATGGGACACTACGACGACTGCCGCGAGGCCGAGGAGGACCGAAGGGTCGAGCAGGATGGTGAACACCTGAAGAGCCTCGTCAGGCTCCTAAGTGATAGAGACGCAGGTCTCCTCAAGAGAGCTCTGTTCGGAGCTCTGGCAGAGGTCAAGAATATGTCCGGCACCCGCGACCAGCATGCCTCCCTCAAAAGACATGAGGAGGTGGTCGACCGAATCACCGGTCGGAGGCTCTGAGGATGCCCATCCAGCAGACAAGACTCACAGCGCTCGACCTCCCCGGCTCCTCCGGCGAGCCTCTTGCCCACCAGTGCTGTGTCCCAGTGGACACCACCGTCTACAACAAGTGGTACAGAGGCAGGCGAGCCGAGAAGGTCGCTCAGATGGACCCATCCTGGGACCCTGAGAGATGCTGTCGTGCCGCCGTGATGGAGATCGACGGCCAGCACTACTGCCGCACCCACGCCGCGTCCATCGCTCTCGAGCGCTGGCTTTCCGGCGAGCTCGTCGAGAGGACCACACAATGACGACCATCGCAGCACTCATCGCCGCAGGCACCGCCCTGTCCCTCTTCCTCCTTGTCGTCACGGTCACCCTGCTCGGATCAGCCATCCGGCACCGACAGCATGGCAGCGACCGAACGGCCGACCGCCACGCCACCCGAGCTCTGCAGGCAGGCATCCTCATGTCGTTGTCCGCGACCCCGACGCTCCTGCTCATCGAGAGGGTGCTACGGTGACTGATCGAAAGCAACTCCTCCGCGTCGCAAGAGCCATCCACATGGCGAAGCTGCGCTCGTGCTACTTTCCAGGATCTCAGCTCGACGCCGCAA
>Ga0210043_1001469_pt1 | contig 19213 bp, 32 predicted proteins | sample CryGeymet201501t_FD_183990 | JGI IMG/M metagenome (GOLD analysis project Ga0210043, IMG submission 183990) | Groundwater microbial communities from Crystal Geyser aquifers in Utah, USA - Crystal Geyser metaG 2015-01t (SPAdes) (version 2) | ecosystem: Environmental > Aquatic > Deep subsurface >... | reverse complement strand
TGAAGTCGTGGAGCTGTGCCTTGATGGTGACCGCTGGAGGCGGTATATTAACAGAACTGGCCTTGAAGAAAAGCACTTCGAGCCAATTGTACAGCATTTCTTCAAACAAAAATGGGGAACAGGGGTACGTGAAAGCATAATAAGGAGGGCCTTACCACATGAGGAGTACAGATACTAATACAACTGAAATTAAAAGGTGCGTGTTCGTAGAAGTTTTAATTAATAAAGCTCAGGTAAGTGAAAAGTACGCTGATGCTATCTGGCATACTTTAACTAATAAAGCTAAAGAAGATCCTGTTCAAGCAGCACAATTCCACATGCAAAAATACAAATTGGCTAAGTAAGTCTTTACTTTACATAGTATACTCTACTTGGTATATATAACTATACTTTTAATAATACAAAAGGGGGTACAATATGAACTCAAGGGACTATGCAAGCTTTTTAAGGAAAGCATTACAAACAATGTACTGCATGGATTATAAAGTATTTTGTGATGTCTTGGGCTTTGTAGATGATGATTATTCCTCGAAAAAGTACCAAATAGCTCAAAGGGATTTCACTAAATGGTACTGTGGGTTAGATGCAAGTACCGCTACTAAATTTTGCCGTTACGTACTGGAGAAATGACAATGACGCTTAGTAGATTTTGTTTAAAGGGTAAATCAAAGAAGCGGCTATTCAAACATTTAGATGATGGTGATAGCCACATTGATATCTTTGGTAGTAATCGTTGGGTGAAGTTAGAAGGCACTAAATTCAGGCACTACAACAGAACATACTCCTTAGGTCAGTTCATGCGCGTGCGTGGGAATAGTCCTGAGTGGATGCAGGAATTTCAAGGGTACCATCATGATTCATATTTTTCTGGCATTGCAATCAAACTCTCAGATTGCGGTGAGGCTGTGAAAGCATTTACATTCATTGGGTAATGCTACAAAGGGCTAAAAAGCGTCCCTTATGGCACTTTACAGTCTTTAAGGTGCCAAATATGGGCCATTATCAATATAAGCTTAGAACGTGCATTTAGCATGAAAACAATACAAAAGCCCAGTATACGTATTCCTATTGCCCCACCTAAAAAGGTACACATGCCTAAGAAAGGCAAGGGCACATATATAAGGAAACCTAAACACAAAGGAGCAAAAATTGAAGAACCTACAAGTGATACTTAAGGACTGCGGCAGAATTACACCAATAGGTAAAGAGTACAAAGTACTCCAATTAGTAAATACTGTAGAGTTCAGGGTAGGACAATATATTGATATTTCTACGGCTACATTGTTATGTGAACGTGAAAATCACACTATCATAGTTAAGGGGGAGAAATGATTACGCAAGCAAAGTGGACTGAAAGTAAAAAGAGCTTTACAGAAATGTGCCCACCTGGGACTGAAGTGGATGCTGAGATATTTAACTGGTTTTTGGGGTGTGTGCCTCCTAGGTTAATGCGTCATGGTACATTCCTAAATGGAGACCCATTTAGCTCTAATACAGCAGGGGAAACGGTGTACATGGCGTTTACCCAGTTTGGTTCTCAGTACAAATACGCGGGACTCATGAGCGTAAAGGAGTTACAAGCTATATGATCTGGTTCAGTGCGGACTACCATTTCTACCATCATGCAATAATTCAGTATTGCAATAGGCCGTTTAAAAATGTGGCTACTATGGAGAAGGTTATTATCAAGAACCATAATGAACTTGTACAGCCTAATGACGATGTGTACATACTAGGGGACTTTAGTATGCTAGGCCCTAACAATCTAGGGCTTATAAAGGAATGGGCTAGTAAGCTAAATGGTAAGAAACACCTAGTAATGGGGAACCATGACGAACTTAAACCACAGCAATACGTAGGAGCTGGATTTCAGTCAGTTCATTATCCGTACCTTGAATTATTCGAGTTCATCCTAGTGCATGATCCTGCATTAGCACAAGTTGACCGTGAACGCTGGTTTCTATGTGGTCATATCCATGACTTATTCAAAGTACATAAAAATTGTTACAATGTAGGGGTCGATGTTCGTGGCTTTAAACCAGTATCCCTTGAACAAATAAGGCACGAAATGTACAAATTAAGCATTAAGTAAAGACTTACAAATGCCTTGACTTTACAACGTCTTAATGTTATATATACTATTAACAGTATGGCAATAAAGCCCAAACAAACACGTATGGAGGAAAAACTGCATGAAAGCAACATCTTATTTTAAAGATCAAAGCACCATGACATTTCCAAATGTAACGGAACGCCCAGTATTTCAGGGTATGAGGAATCATACTATGGTTGATGGGCATAAGGCGCTTGTTGATATGGATTCAGAGCGTACTTATGCTATTGTATCAGACAGGTACAAATTAATACCCCACCAAGAGGTAGTTGATAACCTGAACCAAATTTGCGAAGCATTCCCGGAATACGGCACACCTACCCGTGAAGTCTGGCTGTCAAATTACGGGGCACGTATGAAATGCCGTTGGACGTTTCCAATTGATTTTGAAATCAAACCTGGAGACATTGTACACCCTACCATAGAAGCTATGGCAAGCTTCGACACTACCCTTGCACAAAAAATGTTAGTTGGGGGCTTTAGACTTGTTTGCTCAAACGGTATGGTTGTTGGTAAGATACTAGGTGAGTACAAACGTAAGCACACCGAGGGCCTGAACCTTAAAAGGGCAAAAAACATACTATCTAGTGGTATGGCAAGCTACTCAGAAGCTAACCAATTATGGCAAAGCTACGCAGAGCGGGAAGCCCTTATGACGGAGGTTTTTGCGTACGAGGTACTGCCTTTTCAAGCTGAAGAGAAGGCAGCTATCGAGCGTGAAATCAAATCAAAAGGTAAAGTACTTGCTTGGGATGAAGATGATAAAACCAAACGCAAGGTGCAAATCAATGCCTGGGAAGTATATAACATACTTACTGCCCAGACCTCACACACTGTCAAAGACATAACTCGCCAGAGTAAATTGTTCACTGACATTGCCAGTACATTCGCGTAAGTTTTTAATTGACAAACACATATCTAGTTGGTATACTGCATCATAAGGTGTAGTATGCCAACTTTGGAGGGTTTATGGTACCTACTGAAATTGAAAAAATCAAGAAAAAGGTAATTAAACTCCTTGCGTTATCAACAAGTGATAACCCTGAGGAGGCAGATGCCGCTTTGAAAAAAGCAAAAAGCTTCATGGAGACGTATAACATACGCACCATTGATGTGGATGAAGATTCAAGTACTGCTAGTGTTAATCATGAGGTAGTACAAGGATCAACAAAGCAAAAAACATCATGGGAAATACAGCTAGCCGCTGGAATTGCTGGATGTTTCGACGCTCAGGCATTAGTAGCACCTACTGAGGGTGGGTGGCAAGTTACCTTTATTGCTAGTACCTCAGAGTTAAGTATTATTACGGACTTATACAAACGTGTGCGGAGGGCGGTAAGTAGAATGGCACGTGAGTACTGTCTAAATAATAAGCATGCTGGGCACGCTCAGAGCCTTAGGTCAAGTTACTGCATGGGGATGGTTGTTACCGTGTATAAACTCCTTAAGACCATTTATGTAGATGTACCTGAAACAAGGGCATTAGTGCTAGTAAAGACTGACGCAGTTCAAACCCTGAAAAAGAAAATGTTCCCTAATACTAAGAAATATCAAGTTAACACTACCCTAAGGAGTAGGGAAGCGTTTGAAAGGGGTAAAGCAGACGGGCATAGGGTCCAACTTCATAAAGGAGTTAGTGGTACTAATACTCAACTACTAGGAGAGCAACATGGCTAAAGCAACCAAAACAACCGGAACACTCAAAGAGTCTGAGGCAACTACGTACAAAATCAGTGCCGAGGAAGCTAAATTAATAAATGAAGGTGCCACCCTATCAGCTAGCATCAAAGAAAAAGAGTTAAGGTTGTCACAAATTAAGGAGATACTCAAAGGCCTGCCAAAAGGCACGTACAAAACCATGGAAGGTAAAATACTGAATGTTTCTCTTATTGATCAGTACACGCCAATTGACCCTAGGGATGTGCTTGAAGTACTAACCAAAGAAAGGCGTGCTAAGGACTTTGTTAAATGTGTCTCAGTGGTTATCAAAGATGCTGTTAAGTACTTAGGTAGTAATAGTATTGATGACTTCAGAACCAAACTTAGCGAGCCTCAGCGCAGGTACTCATTCAAATAAGGAGTTAGTATGCTAGTACTTGACTTAGTCCTACTCCTTATAGCATGCGCTATTTGGCCTACTCGAAAACAGTGCACTAAACCAAGGTCTGACGGTGACTTTATCCTGTTCAATGAGCTAGATAACGATACTAGTAAACCATATACAAACGATGGTAAAAATGAGTTTTAAAGCGTTTTTACAATGGGGTACCCCTTAGTATGGGGTGCCCCTCAAAAACGCACTACGATGCAAATTTAGGCAACGGGATACAATGATAAAAGTTATAATTGCTGGTCAAGTTACTATAAAAGGTTTAAGCGACGTTCAAAAAGAGCGCATCAAGTTAAACTTAACCTTCGATAACCCTCAATACGCCCAGGCTAAAAGAGCTGGTAGGTACATAGGTAGTATTGACCCTTATGTATATTTTTGGGATGTCACAGGTTCGAACTTGCATGTTCCTAGAGGGTACCTAAATAACCTATTGAACAAGCACCTTAAGGACATTGATTATGAAATAACTGATAGGACTATTTGCCCTAAAATAAAAATCAAGTGGACAGGGGAGTTACGTGACTACCAAGAATTAGCTGTTGCGGATATGGTTAAGATACGGTATGCTGTCCTTGAGGCCGATACAGGTGCAGGAAAAACTGTGTGTGGGGTGGGTATTACAGCCCTCCGTGGTGTTAAAACACTTGTTATTGTACATAACAAAGAATTGCTCCAACAGTGGATTGAGGCATTTAATAAGTTCACTAATATAAAAGATGTTGGGGTGATAGGTGACGGACAATACAATATACAAGATGTAACTATTGGTATTATAAATAGTGTTAATATCCACAAAAATGAACTTAAGGATGAGTTTGGGCACGTAATTTGCGATGAGTGCCACAGATCAATATCTACTATGTGGCTTGCAGTACTAAAAACACTGAAGCCTAAGTACCAGATTGGGGTAAGTGCAACCCCTTTTAGGAACAATAAAACCACACAGGCAATATTCTGTGTGGTTGGCCCTAAACAGCATAAAGTGAGTTCTACGCACCTTAGGGATTCAGGGGCCGTATTAGTACCAGATATACTTAGGATACCGACTGATTATTGGTTTGATTTTGACCCAGGGCGTAAAGGGTGCGATTACACTTCAATGCTTTCAGAGCTAACCACTGACCAAGCAAGGACACAACTGGTCGTAGACCTCATTATACAGGATATTAAAACCTACAAGGAACCTGTTATGGTAGTATCAGACCGAGTAGCACACTGCGAGCTTATTCATTCAAAGCTGTTCGATGTACCTGAGGTACGGTCAATCGTCCTAAGTTCACAAGTCCCTAGCCCTATGCGTAAAAAGCTAGTACGTCAAATCAAAGATGGGACAGCTAATTGCTTAATAGCAACCTTGAATCTATTAGGTGAGGGGTTCGATGCACCCCACCTGTCAGCCGCTTTCCTAACAACCCCCATTAAATTCAGAGGTAGGTTAATCCAAATCATTGGGCGTGTACTGCGTCCAAGTAAAGGGTGCAAACCAAGGGTGTATGATTTAAGGGATAATAGGATTAAAGTACTACTTGGGTCTGGTAGAAGCCGTGATAGCGTTTACAAAGATAAAGGGTGGGAATAATGGCTAAACCTAACAGAAGGTATGTACCAATGGAGTTTGGTTACCGTGAAAAAGAGGGTAACATAAATGATTTCCGTATTGCAAAGGGGTTAACCTTCAAAGAGTTAGGTGCCCTTGTGGGTATGAATCCTAGTCAAATCACTGATTTAAACAGTGGTAAAGAAACACCACTCAGGACGTGTGGCAAAAACAAGGGTATGGTTAAAGATAAGGTGTTGCAACTATGCAAGGTACTTGACGCCACTCCAGAGGAATTATTCCCTAGGTACTTTTGTACTATAAAAAGGAATGAACTAAGTCCAGATGATTTAATAGGGCTTACATACGGTGGGTATATCGACGAAAGTACAATGGATCCTGCAGATATCTATGAACGTAAAGAAGCCTTAGAACATTTACTTGAGGTTGGTGGGTTGCTATCTGAAAAGGGGCGTGCCATATTTGTTCTAAAAACTGTATACGACTTCTCTTTTGAAGAGTTAGGTGAAATGTTCGATTGCACCAAACAATATGCTAATGTGTTAACACAAAACTGTACTGATGTAATCACCCAGCGGGTACGTATTTATGAGGAACCTATTTAAAAAGTTAGTACCTAAAGACGTAGCACCTTTGGAGTGGTATACTGGTGACGATGTACCACTTACATGGGAGCCTAAGGAACTGCATAAAATGCGTATGAAAACTCTTAGGTACAATAGGGATTCAGGGTACTTAAGCCATGAACAATTCAAGGAAATGAAGCATGGGTACCAAAGAAGTGCAGAAAAAGCTTGACTTATTGCTTGAATCAGATGTTGAAAATTACTTGCTAGTACTCACTGGCAAATCCATAGAAGAAATACGCAAAGCCCGTAAAGAGGGTACTAAGTTAGGATTAAAGGAAACTGGTGCCATTTAAAATTGCATGGACTATACAACGGGGAAGTAGATGTTTGATATTAAAGCGTACTTAGGGGACACAGGTGTTACATATTATGACTTCGGAAAAAATGTTACCCAAGGTTGGACAACTATATCGTGCCCCTTTTGTGGTGATCGTTCAAACCATGGTGGTATAAGTCCAAGTGGTGAATCTTATAGTTGTTTGGTATGTGGTCAAAAGGGGCACGTTACTAAACTCATACATCATTTAGAAGGTATCTCTTGGGAACAAACTAAAGTACGCTTTTCTGAGTACTCAAGTGATTTACTTGTCTATACACACAAAGCAGTTGACAGGGCCTCTAGTGTAGAGTGGCCTTTACCTAACGCTGAAAAAACTTTCCCTTCCTTACATGCTCAGTACTTAATAAACCGTGGGTATGACCTAAAACAACTAAGAAAACTATTTGATATACAAGCTGTATATCAAATTGGCCCTATGAAGTACCGGATTGTGATTCCAATATACGAAAACGGTAAGCTTGTTACATATATCGGGCGTGATGTTACAGGTACAGCTCCACTAAAATACCGTAACTTACCTGAGAAGCGTAGTGTACTCACAGCAAAAGAGTGCGTATATAATCTGGATAACGTACATGATGAAGCCCTAATTTTCGAAGGCGTAACTGACGTCTGGAGGTTCAGTTACAATGCCGTAGCTACTTTAGGCCTACAATACACCCAACGTCAAGTACGACTGCTTTCAGAGCGTCTTAAGAAGGCTTATGTATGCTTTGATGCTGGTACACACGCCCAACAACAAGCCCATGCCCTTGCAGAAGAATTAGGGTGTGCTGGGGTGCAGGTGGAGTTACTTACTTTACCTGAAAATGTTGATGATCCAGGTGAACTAACACAAAGCACTGCGAATGAATTGAAAAGTGAACTCTTCAGTAATTAACTGTTGACTGTATTTTTTCACTGTGTTATATATGGCAACAATTTCAAACACTTACAAAATACTAGGCACTAGTATTACGAGGACTACATGGCTACAAACAGTGAGGCACGAGGCACGTTGAATTTAGGTGAACCACACCCTGGATATCACTTTGCAGTAAAGTACCTACAAAACGTAGGTTTAGAAAAGTTATTCTTATATAGGGAAGTGTTTGCCTCCTGCGCAATTGAAAACAACCGTAATGCTGAGATTTGTTCTGAAACACTACGTAGGTATTTAGGGGCAGAACCTATTAGTGACAGATATATAATGGGACTAGCGTGGTATATATACTCGCTAGAAAATAAATGTAGTTAAATTAGGAGAAATTGCGCATGGACTTTTCAAGTACAACAGACGATTTATTGGCTAAAATGGGCCTATCCGAAGACCCTTTAGTAAAACTCAATGACATCATGGACTCTATGCCCCATGAGGAGTTAAAGAAATTAGTCCTATTGAGTGCTAATCGGGTAGGCAGGCTAACTAAGGGAAAAGAGTTCACAGACACAGAAGATGCCCTAATGCACTTCATTTTAGGCATTACCTCTATACTGGAAATTTATAACACCGCTAGCCTAGTTACAGCGGAGCCTTTGAGTGCTGTCGCTAACTAATTTGTACTTAAATTTTTATTCAGCTTGACAAAGTATTTTCCAACATGTTAAGGTATGCACTCACTTAAATGATGAAGTTGGTTGGGAACCAATGGAGTTTAAGTGGGTGCAACCCGAGCACCAACAACACGTAGAAGCATTAATAGTAAACATAACATACTTAGATCTACTCTAAGATGCACATAACTAACTGAATTTATTAGATTGAGCCAGCATTTATGGACTGTACCCAACGGTTTAAAACCTCCCCCCTTGTGTACTCCATGTACACTGGTTTTGGCTGGCTCAATCTAATAAATTCAGTCATTACGTTTAGGAGAACAGTTTATGAAGAATAGTACCTACGTTAGTTTCCTTTCCCCAGTATTGATACATAAGCCCATAGCAAATGTATTAGGCCTCCCTGAATCCGTTATATTAAGTATTCACAGAGATACAGCAAAACATTACAGCCGTAAGGGTGTATATGAGATGCCTGACCACTACCTTACTAATGCCCCTGGGATTGACTCTATTAAAGTCCTTAGGGGTTATGAAGAGAAACTCGTACAACTTGGTATCCTAATCCGTCACGGTGATAAGTTCAGTTCTAACATTAACCTTGACCGTCTAGAAGAGCTTGTGATGGAGGAAAAGATATGTTTGTAAGTGAGATTACGGAACAAGGTAATTGGCTTGTGTTCCCAAAAACTATAAGTAAGCACATTGGGTTAGTAAAAACGTTACTATTAATGGAGCACGTTAATATATCTGATACCAAAGGTGGTGACAATGGGTGGTATTACCGCACACGTTCTAGCCTAGCTGAAGTTTTAGGTATGAGTGACCATTCATGTAAAAAACATGAGGATGAACTTGTACAACAAGATTTACTTAAGAGAAAAACAAGTACAAATGGTGTCCATGCGAACTATTATAAGTTAAACAAAAGAAAGATAAAAGAGCTACTAGCAACGGCCTCAAATACTGAGGGGGGTAAAAAAGTTAGCCCTATTAATAATACAAGTATAGATAATACTACGTATTATCAAGACACAAAAAAACCTGAGTCAGCAAGCAATAGAAATGTAGCAATGAAGGCTCCCGTTGTTTCAGGTTCAAGTCCCAAATCAAGTACAGTACAAAAACGTGATATGTTGTTGCCCCAAAGAAGCAAGTTCAAAGCACTAAGTAAAGATGGCAACCCTAGGGATGCCAAAAAACGTGCTGAAATCATGTTACAACCAGAAACCATGGAATTGCTTGAGTTCTGGAATTCCTTGCCATATATACAAAAACATAAGATTGCTTATGATGGGGATAAGTTAGTCCAGCTATCTAAGCAAAGTAAATCATTGCAACACATTGACAAGGTGCTGCAAGAAGTGCTGAAAGGTTCCTTGTATAAAGATTGCGCAGATATTTCAGAGGATAGGTACAAAATTTATAAACCACAGATGCCAGCTATCAAAATGGCATTGAAACGGTATAGTGAGTCCCTAAACCCTGATTGTAATTACGCAGTAAAAGGATTCAAAATACCCTTGTACAAGTTCTTTGTATTCCGTCAAATGAGTGTTGACCCTGCATTAGGGAAGGCTAAGTACAAACGCAAGTACCCTTTCCTGTATTACCTTTCCTGTGAAGCTAAACCTCTTGAACAAGAGCGTAAAGAACTAAGTACTAAACAACCAATACTCCTTGTTAGGATACTCAATGAGTTAAAAGCCAATGGGATCTCAAACATAACCGGAGCTCGGTACAACGATGTTGTTAAGGCAACTAACCTAGTAGATGAGATAATTAATAGAAGGTTACAAACCAGTGATAGGCGTAGGGCCGCACTTAGTAGCGCTCCTGCACTCTTATTTAATGCTATGCGTAGTTCTTATGGTGACGTGAAGCTTGAGTACCTGTACAAAACTTGCGCTTATAAGCTTGAGGATTATATGACTCAGAAGAGGTTTATCTAATATGGCTGTGAAGCGTACAGTACTTGATTTTGACGTAGAAAAACAAATAGTCCTAAATTTAATAATCAGTACGGAGTTTTGCACCCGTATTTTACCAGCTACTAGAATGGAGTACTTTAGGGCAAAAAGTATGCAAGCCCTAATAGGTTGGACAACAGACCATTTCAATAAGTACAAACAAGCACCTGGAAATGAAATTAACACGTATTACGGCATTGAAAAAGAGTACCTAGATGATGATATAGCAGAACAAATTAGTACGGTACTACATCACCTTTCTGATGTTAGTAACACAGCCGTAAACAACGTAGAAGTACTTGTTGATAGGGCTAGGGAATTATTTCAAAAGAAACACTTTGAATTACAGTTAAATAAAGCGAATCATCACTTACTAAAGGGGGAACTTGATAAAGTACAAGAGGCACTAGATAACAGGTTTGTTACCCCTACTAATATAAGTACATGCGAACGTTGGGATGACCCGTCATTTTTGAAACGTGTTATACAAGGGATGCTTAGTAGCGAGGATCCTGATGCAGCGTTCTTTAGGTACGAGGGTAGGTTAGGGGACTTTATTGGTAATATAGGTAGGTGGTTTGTATCGTTCCTAGCCCCAGCCAAAAGGGGTAAGACTATTTACATGATGGAAACTTGCATTACGGCAGTGCGTAGGAAAATGAACACAGTGGTGTTCTCACTTGAAATGCCTACAGATCAACTTATGGGTAGGTGCCTACAGGCTATTACATCCGAAAGGCCAAACACGGAGGAACATGAAGTACTTCAGCCTATTTTCGATTGTGTACTAAATCAGGCAGATGATTGCGACAAGAGTGCACGCGTAGGTATGGGGAATATTACCACTGTTAATGAGCAGAATGAGGAAATATTACTTCCATACGTTACTAGGCCGGACTGGACTCCTTGTACTGCTTGTAGGGGAACGACTGACTTTCAACCCTCTGTGTGGTATACACCTGTAACTAAAAAGTACCTTGACGAACACGAGTACTTTAATAAGGTTAACGCCTTTATGCGCTTATATGGTAAGTACTGTCGTTCATTCTTTTTCCCTAGTAAATCAATTACTGTAGACCAAATTGATATAGAGCTTGACCGCCTTGAGCAAGCAGAAAACTTCATTGCTGACGTAGTTATATTGGACTATGGGGACTTAATGCGTGCCAAGAAGGGTGCAGGAGTAAAACGCTTTGACCTTGACGAAATTTGGGAGGATTACCGTTCCTTACAACAAAGGCGCAAAATACTATTTGTAACGGCTTCACAAACAAACCGTAGTAGTGTTGATTCCAGGTTCGTTAGGGGAACCGATGTTGCTGAGGATTATAGCAAAATTGCTAAACTTGATTTAGGTTTAGGATTATGTCAAACAGATATAATGAAAGATGCTGGTATGATAAATATTAATAAGATCGCGTTTAGGCATGGTGAGTTTGTTGAATCTCACACCTGTACTGTACTTCAAGAGCTTGGGCATATGCAGAGTAACTTAGATTCTGAGTATCAGCGTAAGTAGTTTATAATAATCCATCACGTACATTGAGTAATCTGGCGTGATTAATTCAAAAAACCTTGACAGTACTCTATCTTAGTAGTATATATAACATTAAATAATGAGCAACACGGCAATTAGGTGTCACCGAGTTTTGTTAAAATAACTCAACTAAAAGAGTTACAAAGTACTTGCAATTTAAAATTAGCTATGTTATATATAATACTAACAGTAGGGCACTAACGCCCAAACAAAACACGCAGTACAAAGAAAGGAGGCTGTCATGCCAACAAAAATGCCAACGTTAAAAGAGTTGAACCTGAAGTTCAAAGATGTAAAGGAAGTTGTAACCTCATTAAATGCCGCAGGAGTGCTAGATGCTTCACTTGTATTAGTGGGTGTTAAAGGGGAAGAGCTGCTTACTAATTTTGTGGTGGCAATGAACGCAATCTCTGATGATGCCATTAAGGGCCTGGATGAAAATGTTCGTACGTTTTATAACGCCCTACCTGACTCAGTGTTTGACGCAATACCGGAAGACACCGATTTGCCTGAAGAAGCAATTGAAGTGGCTGCTGACGAGCCTGATACGGCGCATGAAGCATTCACTGAAGATGCTGATGCAATAGCATTAAGGAACGCACAAAAGTTCGAAGCTCAGTGCCCTACTTTTGGTAAACAAAACCTCGCAGAGAATGATTGCCAAGTATGTGCGGGTGATTTTCCGGATGAGCATGATGCCTGTACAGTGGTATCAAAAGCGCAGACTAAAGCAAAACCAAAACCAAAAAGCTCCGGCACCTCTGGAGTTGGTAAGTTACGTACACGGTACGGACACACCCCTGGTACAATGAGTGGCGATATTGATGACATGGTATTTTTGGGTATGCCTATCAAAGATATGGCCCAAAAAATTGCTAAGAAACATAACCGTACCATTGAAAAAGCCCAGGCTAAAATTAGGGTGCATGTCGGGCACATAGTTGCAAACCGTTCAGACAATGATGGTAACGCAATTGCCGTTTCAGATACTGATGGGTACTTGAAATGCGATATTGAATTTGCCCGTGGGTTCACTACCGAGAACACCCAAGTTAGTTTCAAAGGCAACGCAATTCCGAAATCAGTTGCAGGGGATACAGAGGGTACTGAAACAGTACAGGCTGGAGCCACTGCTTAATTAATAAATCATATGAACATTAAAGGTGGGGGCAACCCCACCTTTTTAGTTTGGAGGAACAGAACAAGATGTCTAACACTGAAAATTTAAGCAAGCTCCTTGATAGCGTATACCTAGGTGGTGGTGATGTGAACATCAAGGGATGTGTTTTAACTATCACTAGTAACACCGCCCAAATCCTTGCCGCAGACCTTATGACTTCCCTATATGTACAAAGCAAGTACGAGTTCATTTCTGATGAAGATTTTGTACTTGGTATTGGGGACCTTCCTTTGTTCATTAAACTTGTTAAATCCCTTGGTGCAGTACCTATTGACCTTTCCGTAACAAATGGGAATAAGCTTCAAATCAAACCGACTAATAAAAGTTCTGTTAAGTACCTATTGGGGCAAGTCGATCTTATCACTAACTATGACGCTGAGTGGGAAGATGCTGGTGATAGGGTAGCTGAGTTACTTGAAGAGTACACTGGTTCATTGGACCTTACTGATGCAGTAGCTATCGATGAAATCTTACGTATGGTTGGCGTACTTGGCACTAGCAATATGAAAATTGTTATTTCCAAACGTGGTGAAGTCTCTATACAGGGTGGTACTGAGAATACTCATGAGTTCTCTGTCGTGCTTGGTAAGTGCAAAGAATTTACAGAAGGCAGTATAAACGTATTTGGCCCACATGTAATAGCAATCCTTAAAGCCCTTGACCCTAATGATTCCCCTACGCTTCATTTGCATGAAGCCCCAGGAATGCCAATTGTTATAAACAGCGCCCATACTGGTTGGATACTAAACCCACAAGCTGATGACGTAGAGTAGTATGGCTGAGATTAGTATTACCATAACTCCTGAGATGGCTACACAACACATGCAGTTTATGTTAGATGTATGCTTCACACTACAAGACGGTGGGTTCCATATCAAAAGTTTGGATGACGCCCTGAAGTGTGTCCAGGAGTTATGCGACGTTACTAACGAGTTTGAAGTAAGCTACGCAACCTATTCGGAGGAAGGATCACATTGAGTTCCCTGGACAATTACATTTGGTTTGAGAAATATAGGCCAAGTACCCTAAAAGAATTATCATTACATCCAGATCATAGGGCTGCATTTACTAAGTACATTGAAGATGGCGATCTACCCCATCTTTTACTTGAGGGGCCTGCTGGCTCTGGTAAAACAACCGTAGCCTACATCCTTAAAAATCATATACCTAGCAACGTTCTATTGCTTAATGCTAGTGGTGCTGATCGTGGGGTTGATACTGTAAAAGTTAAAATCAAACAATTCGCATGCTCGCAGCCTCAACCTGGAAAAATCAAAATAGTATTGCTTGACGAGGCTGACTCCTTAACTAAGGATGCTCAAACGGCCTTACGCAATACCATGGAAACGTACAGCAAGAATTGTAAGTTCATTATGACTTGTAACTACGTGGATAAAATCATTGACCCATTACAAAGCCGTTGCATTAAATTCACGTTTGATAGGTTTCCAAGAAAGAAACTTGTTAGGGTATGTTCTGACATACTAAAAGCGGAAGGTATTGATAATTTCAGCAAAGAGGAACTTGCTGAGATTGTTGATATGGACTACCCTGATATGCGTAGCATAATTAATAACCTACAAAGTGCCTGTATATCAGGTGAATTAAAACTAAAGTCCATTGGTTCAAGGGTAAAGCCCAAAGAAGTTGAGGCCTTCATTAGAGCTGGTAAACTTCAAAGCCTTAGGCAACACATAGCTGGCGTTACTGACTTCATGTTCTTGTATCGCTGGTTCTTTGACGATTTTGTAGCAAACAATCAGCACGATGACCAAAACGTGGATATTGTACGCAATGTTGTACAAGCCATATCAGTTGATCCAATTGTAGCTGATAGGGAGATTATATTTGTTGGGTGTTGTATGGAGATAATGGAAATAGTAGGTGCAAAACCTAACTTTTCAAAATAGGCTAATTTGGCCTTCTAAGGCACACGGCCCCTTCATAGCGTGTTTGCCTACTGTTAATATGAAACGTGCCTTAGAAGGCTGTTTTTACCCCTTTAGGAGTACTTAAATGGTAGCAAGTAATAAAGCAACATCATTTTTCAAAAAAGCACCTACAGTACCCGTACCTGAAGAAAAAGCCCCAAAGGATAATCCTTTATTTGACCAGCTCCGGAATTTATGGACTAAACGCACTGTAGTTAGTACGAAAACAAAGGCAGATAGTACTTACATGTTAAACAGGTTCCTTTCCCTCACGCCGGAGGGTTTCCTTGCGGCTTACGATTTAAATAGTATGGGGAATTTACCTAGCTGGGTTGGATTACCTTTCCTTTACTACAGTGTTCCTCAAATGGAGGCCCCTTGGAAAAAATATCCCAAAGTTCCTGCTGAGAAACTAGCTCCTAAAAAACAACTAGCCCTTGATAGGGTCTGTGCGCGGTTTTGTGTAAAGGAGCTTCATGGTAAGCAAATAGTCGCTATTTTACAAGAACAAGGTATAATACTAGAGGCAAATTGATGAAAGATTTTAACACTTGTGCAAATTGCGGGTGCATACATCAAAACCTGAAGTGTCCCCATTGTGGTACACCAAATAGGAGTAAGTAATGGCAGGGAATAACTTTTTTAAAAAGATTAAAGCTACAATTAACGTTCAAGAGCGTTTTGAAACTCAAGCTGATGGTGCTTCTGAACCTGAAAAACGTGTACTAGAGCAGGCACTTCTCCAACCTATTAAAGTACAGAAATATGAAGGGCCAGAGCCTAAATATAAATCTGCTTTAGATGCCTTATGCGTCACCGTTGTATTCTCAAGCAAGGCTGAAATGGATTTAGTAGCTCGGCATATGACTATTTCGGAGAATGTCAGGCACGAACAGTACATCACGAATATTGATTTTCTGCTAAACCTAATAAAGCAATATGAACTTGGAAGTATTGGCCCTGATCTGGGGGCCTCATACCCAGAACCCCCTAGGGGATTAGTTGAGGGCCTTACGGAACACGTTACAAATGCAATTCAGGAATTCCTTGCGAATACTTACAAAAGTACCCCTGAAAGTAAGGAGCTAGAAGAACAGGCTCCTTCAAAAAGGAGAAAAATATGAACCTCCCAGAACAAGTACAAAGAATATACGAAGAAGTTGATTCCAAGGAACTGGGGCTTAATGAACAGCAAAAGTTACAGTACATACACGTGTACCTAACTAAAGACCCTAGGTTCACAGAGCAAGCCCTTAATATGGTACGTAAAGGTATATGTGCTCGGAGCCGTGGAAAATGACATTACCAACGTATTATAGCCCAAGGATCAGTTCTGAAGTAGATGATTGCTCACTACCATTGACATTTGACTCATATAGTCGGTGTTCATTGGGGTGTCGGTACTGCTTCAGTAATTCCCAAAAAGATAATAACCCAGTACTTAAACAAGCCCCATTGCAGGGTGTAGATGTTAAGTACATTTTATCCCTTATTGACGGTACCGCTAGCAATAAAGAAGGTAAGCTCTTTTATGAGTACTTCTTTAAAAAGCGTTTTATATTACATTGGGGCGGCCTAGCGGACCCCTTTTGTCACGTAGAGAAAAAGCACGGTATAGGGTACACTTTGCTTAAAGAGCTTGCGGACCGTAAGTACCCAACATTATTTTCGTTCAAGGGGCCTATGGTACTTGATGACAAGTACCTTAGGCTTTTTGACGACTATAAAGAACAACAGAGTTTTGCGTTTCAGACTAGCATAGTAACTGCTGATGATGAACTAGCGAAATACGTAGAGCCTGGGGTTCCTTCCCCTACTAAACGTTTCGCAGCAATGAAAACTCTTGCTGATATGGGATATTACACTGTACTTAGAATGAGGCCCTTTATTGTAGGCGTAACTGATTTGAGCCTAGATGATATACTACAGAAGGGCCTTGATTCAGGTATGGGTGGGATTAGTACTGAGTTCTATGCAGTTGATTCTAGGAGTAACAACTCACCATGGGCCAAAAAGCAATTTGCAGAAATGGCAAAGCTTACTGGTGTTAGTGACTTCCAGAAGTATTACAGCACATTATCACCCTCAGAACGTGGTGGGTACATGCGCTTAAATAGGCTTGTTAAGGAGCCTAGTATACATAAAATGGTAAAGTTCTGCGCGGAGCATGATGTAGTATTCTCTTGTAGTGACCCTGACTTTAAAGAAATGGGCACATCTCCATGTTGCTGTGGGCTTCCTGAAGTCAGTACTAGGAATAAGGAGTTTGAGAATTTTACCTCAAATCAGATGACAGCTGCTATCATAAGAGCCCGTAGGCTATATCATAGCACAGGTGAATGCATGAAATTCAGGTTCCACGAGGTATATGGTACTCCTGAAGATCATAGTTTCTTGAACGATATTGAACTTTCCCATCAAAATTGTGGGTGTACTTCTTACCCATATGCGTACCGTAAACGATTAACACAACTCAATATGCTACAGCATAAATGGAACAATCTGCGTAGTAGTGCTAACATACAAAACTATTTTCATGGTAAGGTGATGCCTATAGGGTTAGATGAAACTGGGCTTAATTTAATGTTTCAGTACCAAGTGCATGACTACGAAACTAAGTGGGCCAAAGAAGGGGTTGATATGACACGCTAACCTTGACATACCCCTTTTTATATGGTATATATAGTACTTAATTAAAAGAATTAAAAGGAGTTATTATGAAGAAAGTTTTAACTGTAGTTACACTAGGGATGTGTTTATTCGTTACAGGGTGTTCTAACCCTAGTGATGCTATTAGGGCATTATCTAACTCAGGGTATACTAATATTGATGCAGGTGGGTTCGATTGGTTTGGATGCGGTAAGGGTGACTTCTACAGCACCAAGTTCGTAGCAACTAACCCAGCCGGGAAGGTAGTTAGTGGTACAGTATGTTCTGGCCTACTGAAGGGTGCAACGGTACGTTTCTAATGAATAAAAGCAAAGTCCTTGAACTGTATAAATACGTAAAGTGCAGGAAACACGTTGCTGGTGCCGTTAAGAGTACCACTGGAAGTACTACCTGTGGACACGTATCAGGTGCCGTACACACAACAACTGGAGATATTAGGCACAGACATTTATCTGAGTTGATTAGGTCTGTAGCGGATGTGTACCCTAACTTTAACGTACTTCTGAACCGCAGCATGGCGTTTACCTATCAAGAAGTTGGCCGTGAGCAAACTAAGGAACAGGCAGTGACGATTGACAAAGATATTGCTTCATTCTTAACGCTCCATGGTATACCCCATGAAGTACATTGCTCTAGTGATTATAATCTAACTGGAATGTTAATACAAACGGTACTAGGTAACTAAAATGGCAATAATAGGGTTTTTCGCATTGGTACTACTGGGTTGTTATATGGGTGTCGGTGGACTTTTCGGAGTGTACTACCTAATGGCCTTTGGGTGTAAGTTCAATAAAAGTGTAGAACTGTGTATTATGCTAGCTTGGTTATTACTAGGTTCCCTTGTGCTATTTGGTGCCTTTAAAAATGCCCCTTTTAATTGGTGATGTAATGGATTGCGCTTGTACCTGTACAGTCAGCGAAGACTACGAACCTTGTACCTTAATAGATGCAAGTACCCCTAAGGCTCGCAAAGAGCATACTTGTTCTGAGTGCTACAGGACTATAACTAGAGGTGAAGAGTACCGTAGGGAGTTCCTTAAATGGGATAGTACAGTACATGTGCAAAAGTACTGCGAGGATTGCCTGAGTTTACGGGGAGTGTTCTTTAACCAGGGTTGGGTATATGACACTCTTTGGTCTGACATGTACGAATTTGTACAGGACTGTGCTGGGGAAGTATCAGTACAGTGTTTGTTAGAACTTACCCCTACAGCACGGGGTAAAGTATGCGATTTAATACAAGAAACATGGGAAGAGGATTAATATGACCAAAAAGGAGTTAATAGAATCCTTGTATTTTGTTGGTGAGGATGAGGTTATAGTTATTAGTGATGGTACAGGGTGGGATAATATAACTGAGGTAAATAGGGTTAATGGAGTACCGACAATTACGTTTGGTGGTTCTCCTTTTAGTGACGAATAATATTTGGAGGTAGTTAATGCTGAAAGTACTTTATGTAATACCTTTATTGGTATTGGCTGGTTGTGGTGGTTCTTGTGGTGGTAGTACTGACGTACCTAAAGCAAACGACTACGTATGTACAGATGAAGAACTAAACAGGGTAGAAAGGGAAACAGGAATATGCGTCGGCATTGGTGGGAGCACGCTTATGCAAAATGAGTGTTTCAAAAACGC
>Ga0210043_1001468_pt1 | contig 19217 bp, 22 predicted proteins | sample CryGeymet201501t_FD_183990 | JGI IMG/M metagenome (GOLD analysis project Ga0210043, IMG submission 183990) | Groundwater microbial communities from Crystal Geyser aquifers in Utah, USA - Crystal Geyser metaG 2015-01t (SPAdes) (version 2) | ecosystem: Environmental > Aquatic > Deep subsurface >... | reverse complement strand
ACTGCGTGAGCGGAGGCGAAAAAGGCCAGAGAGAGACTGGTACCGAGCAGACTAATCAGCAAGAGCGGCTTGCGACCGTACTTATCTGATAAAGCTCCGATAATTGGAGTAGCTAGAAATTGAAATAAGGAAAAGGAAGCAAAAAGAAAACTAAGACCGAGCGGATTAATGCCGAATCTCGAAGCAAAAGGGTAGAGCAAAGGAATAATTGTCCCGTAACTCAAGGCATTGACGACCATAACTAGAGCTAGAATAAAAAGTGCGCGCTGTTTCATGAAGACTGGCCATTATATCCGATGGGCTAAATAATGTCAGTGTTATATAATCCTTCAGTGCAGCCTCGGTGGCGGAATTGGTATACGCGTTAGACTTAAAATCTGATGGTCTTACGACCTTGTGGGTTCGAGTCCCACCCGAGGCACAAAGATTGCTATAATACGCCTGCAATCGGGGAGTAGCTCAGTTGGCTAGAGTGCGCGCTTTGGGAGCGTGAGGTCGCAGGTTCGAGTCCTGTCTCCCCGACAACACAATTATCCTTCAATATGAAAAACTTAGAAAATATTAAGTCAAGGATAAAATCAGTAAAAGTAGAGTCATTTATTAAACTAGTAATTTTTTATCAAATATTGTTATCTTTAACAAGTTTGATTATTAGATTTATCCTTGGTTATACTGACTACATAAATACATCATTTATCAGTCTTTTCATCTGGATTCCAGTACTTTATTTTGTTTTAAACAGATTTAAAAACGGTGGGATCCTGAGTAGGAAGGTCCTTCAATTTTGGTATGTTATAGGATTGTTATCTCCAGCTTTATATCTGATTCAATTTTTATCTAGAACAGGGAGTGCAAATGAGTTGTATTTTTTTACTCTTAAATACTCTTTAATAATTTCCCCAGTTATCTTTACTTTCTCAGGTTTTGCCCTTATCTATGTAAACAATTATCATCCTAATAAGATAATTACGCAAAATTGAATGATGAGCAGAGGTGGGAGAGCTATCTTTAAACAAGGTATCTAGCCCAAGTGATTTTTTTTATCAAGAGCGGTCAACACTTCTTCAATAACTCTAGCGTACGCCTCTGAGTTATACAAAATTTCATTATGATTACCTCTCACGGTGTAAACTCCGTCAACTCCTTCTGGAGGAATGTCATCCGATTTAACAAATGTTTTGGCGGCTTTTTGAAACTCATCCATTGGAAACACGTTATCATCAGCACAATGAATAATAGAAATTCCAATTTCCAGACTATGTATTTGTTTTAATGCCTGATGTATTTCTGAACTTGATGTGGCTCTAAGTTCATTTATTGCTCTGAGAGGAGATCCCAATATATGTCTTGCAAACACCCTACCGCTTCTTGCAAGTATTTCACCGAGTCCTAGTTCGTCACCAGCGGCCTCTGATGCTTCTATTCTAAGTTTTAACGATTTATTCTCTCTCAATTGACGCATTAAGAGTTGTCTCAGGGAATGCTTCTTGACCATACCCGCTGGATCAATAAAAACCATATTAGAAAAAAGATCTGGACGAATTTGTGCAGCTGCAGAAAGAACAAGACTGCCTTCAGAATGACCAACTGCATTAGTTTTGTTTTCCGAATTGAATCCTCTTTCTTCTAAGACAGAAATTAATGCCTGAGCTTTTCTTAGAACTACTTCTGGAATACCCTCATCAGGTTGTTTTTCATTTCTCCGACTCTTGACGTCAAAGAAGGCACAAATAGTTCTTCTTTCATTTGAAGCTCTTCTAAAACTCCTTGAACAACTTCAAAACTTGAACCCATTCCAGTAACATAAATTACGGGGTTTTTATCACTCGGATTTACTGGTTCAATGTCAACGACTCTTGATACACCCTCCGGAAGATCTTGCAATTCTGAAATATTCAAACTTTCTATCATGTTGCTAAATTGTAACAGCTCTAAGGGTGATCAGGATAATTTTCCTTACTCTGGTAAAATACAATCAAATTCATCTATGAAACACAAAAAAATCGGCCTTGGCGGTACCTTTGATCATTTCCACGATGGACATGCATCTTTTCTTTCTTTTGCATCAAAACATGGGAATGAGTTAGTTATCGGTGTCAGTAGTGATGACTTCACAACCAAACTTGAAAAAGAGTACCAAGAAAGTCTTGAGACATTTGAGGTTCGATCAAAAACTGTTCGTGATTTTTGTAAAGTTAACAAGATTAAAGCAGAAGTATTTGAACTCACAGATATTTACGGACCAACTATCACGAAAGATTCAACAATCGACGCTCTTTGTTACACCAGCGACTCTCGAAGGGGAGTAACAATTATTAATTTTAAGAGACAGGAATTGAAGCTGGAACCTTTGCCACTCATAGAACATAAGCTTTTAGAAGTAGGCGGCAAGATACTCAACAGCACCTCTATTCGGGCGGGACACTGTGATCGTCGCGGAAATGACTACTCAGACGCGCTCGATAAGACCATAGTTCTATCTGCCAAACAGCGAGCGAAGTTTAAAAAACCAGTCGGTTCATACGTGATCAGACCAGATTTCGACATGCCGGCCATTGTGGTCGGTGACTCATCGCTCATGAAATTTAGAGACAAGGGCTGGGGATATGACCTAGCGGTGATCGATTATCTAATTAATCGCGAAGGCTATTTTCCACCAGTTATTTCACCAAAGGAAGTCAGTCTTCAGGTTAAAAATCCCGCAGGAGAAATTTCTACACAACTGACAGCAGCTCTAAAAATCGCTTTAGAACAAAAATTTCTTCATGTTGAGGTCATTGGCGAAGAGGATTTGGCAGCTGTTGCCTTGGTTCTTTTAGCACCACTGGAAAGTCGAATCTACTACGGCCAACCAGAAAAAGGGTTAGTTAAAATCGTTATTACAGAAGATCTTAAAGAAAAAATTAAGCAAATCCTTCAAACTTAAACACCCATATCTTTCCCAAACTCGAAATTCCTGCTACAGTAGTTCTATGCCTCTAGCCACAATTCTTCGCCCAAGTTCTCTTGATCAATTTTTAGGTCAAGAGCATCTGGTCGGTGAAGGCAAACCCCTAAGAACCATCGTTGAGAAAAAGAAGTTGTTTTCGATGATTTTTTGGGGTCCGCCTGGGGTTGGTAAAACAACGCTCGCTAGAATCATTGCCAAAGAACAAGGGCGTGACTTTTTTGAGCTTTCAGCAGTGTCTGCCAGTAAAAACGACATTCGCGAACTGATTGCTCAGGCTGGAAAGCAGCGAACACTAGAGCAATCATACTTGCCGCCGATTTTATTCTTAGATGAAATTCACAGATTTAATAAGGCCCAGCAAGATTTTCTTTTACCATTCGTAGAGACGGGCGAAATCGTCCTAATTGGAGCTACAACAGAAAACCCAAGTTTTGAGGTTATTTCTGCTCTGCTTTCACGTACGAAAGTTTTTACCTTGAAACAGCTGACTGAAGAAAATCTTAATGAAGTTATTAATGCTGCAATCGCTCATTGGAAAAATCTCGGCAAGAAAAGTATTAAAGTAGCCAAAAACACCAGAGAGTGGCTAATTAACTATTCATCGGGAGATGCTAGAAAGCTCATCAATGCTCTAGAGCAGACCATGGCTCTATACGACAAAATCACTCTTGAGAGCGTGAGAACTAGCATCCAGTCAAACTTCATCAAGTACGACAAGAAGGCAGACGAGCACTACGACACCATCAGCGCCTTTATAAAGTCAATGCGGGCCAGCAATGCCGATGCTGCCCTCTATTACTTAGCTAGAATGGTCCATGCTGGAGAGGATCCCAAGTTTATCGCTAGAAGAATGGTGATTTTTGCGAGTGAAGATGTTGGTCTGGCAGCGCCAACGGCTCTGGTCGTCGCCAATGCAGTTTTCAGAGCTGTTGAGATCATTGGTTATCCTGAAGCTCAAATTAACCTGGCTCACGGTGTTAGTTATCTCTGCAAGTGTGCCAAGAATCGCTCTGCCTATGATGGCTACTTCGCCGCCTTGAGAGATGTCGAAAACCTTGGCAATCTACCGATTCCTCTAGTCATTAGAAATGCACCCACTAAACTTATGAAAGAATCTGGCTATGGAAAAGGCTACGAGCAGTACACCAAAGAAGATCTCTTACCAGATAAAATTAAGGGCAAGAAATATCTACGCAACGCTTCCTGAAAGGATGATCAACTAGAGTAATTGGGTGACTCCAAGAGAAACTCTTAAGAAATACTTTGGCTATGATACCTTTCGATCGCCTCAGGCTGAAATAATCAAGGCAGTTTTAGAACACCAATCGGTCGTTGCTATCTTGCCGACAGGAACTGGAAAGTCGCTGTGCTTCCAGATTCCAGCCTTACTTTTACCCAAAATTACTCTGGTTATTTCACCTCTCATCGCCCTGATGGAGGACCAGGTTAATCATCTAAATGAAGCCAAAATACCCGCAACTTTTATCAATAGTAGTCTGTCGAAAGAGGAGAGAGAAAAAAGAGAAAAAGGGATTTTAGAAAATGAATACAAACTCGTTTATAGTACTCCAGAGAGACTGAAGCAAAATAAATTTATTCAGCTTCTGAATAATGCAGGTGTCTCGCTCGTTGTTATCGACGAGGCCCACTGCATCAGTGAGTGGGGACATGATTTTCGACCTGAGTACAGAAAGATTGTGAAAAATATATCCAAGCTTTCTACTAAACCAAAAATTGCCGCCTTCACTGCCACAGCTACAAAAGAAACTCTACAGGACATACTTAGGGTACTTAATCTTGATGAACCAGAAGTTTTTTCCATTTCTCCGCTAAGAACGAACTTATCGCTGAATGTCATTCCTTGTAATACTGCAGCCGAACAGGAAATACATTTACTTCGGATTCTTGATAAATTTCATGACCAATCTGGCATTATTTACTGTGCTACCAGAAGGAAAGTGGAGGAGCTGAAGCAGTTCATTGATTTTTATAAACCAAAACTTTCCACGTTTACAGAGTACTACCACGGAGGCATGGAGACAGAGGCCAGGGCACTCGTTCAGGCGAACTTCGCCAGTGACAAAACAAAAATAATTTTAGCCACGAATGCTTTTGGAATGGGCATTGATAAAGCTAACATTCGCTTTGTTGTTCATTGGCACCCTCCAGCAAGTATTGAACACTATTACCAGGAAGTCGGAAGAGGAGGCAGAGACCGAGAGCCAGCCGAGTGCTTCCTGCTTTTACTTGAAAAAAATTTTCAGGTTGTGGCAGACATCGCCTTATCAAATCCTCTGACCTTTAAACATCAAAAACAAAAACTTCAGTCGCTATACAATTTTCTCCTTTCTCAACTTTGTCGAACTGCACAAATTGGCAAGTACTTCACTGAAGAAAAGTCATTGGCTTGCGAAAACTGTGATAACTGCCAACGAAAGCTTTTTTTACCATCACTTACACGCACGCTGTGGAATAAGACAGAGAAAGAGAGAATACAAAGCTTATCATTTTGGAGAACGGAGTATGGAAAGTACATTCGAATATCTCCCTATACAATTCTCACCGACCTCCAACTTCTCTTCATCGCTAATCTTTTTCCAAGAACAGAAAGTGAGCTTTTAACAATCCCAGGAATTGGGCTGGGCTGGATAGAGTCACACAGCAGGGCATATCTGGAAAGCATGGTACAATAGCGACTGATATGACCATCCAAAACCTCACTGACGAATATAAAAAGATAGCTGAAATTCTTAATCGTCTTTGGCCATTGAAGAATAAACAACAGCGCATTTTCGCAAGAACCATGAAGATCGTTGAAGAGTTGGGAGAGCTTTCAGACGAAATTCTCACCAGCATGAATCTTCAGAGAAATAGTAAAATCGCAAAGTTTTCTCACAAAAACGTCGAAGATGAATTCGCTGACGTCCTTGCATCCCTGATGCTTTTAGCAGTCGAGCTAGATATTGATGTCACTAAAGTTATTAAGCGAAAAATCGATTACACTCACAAAAGACTTCTAGAAGAATAGCTCACAGCTCAAAGTGCTGATAGAGTTCGCCGTCTTTAAACCCGCGCTTACGATAGTATTCTCTTGTTCCAACAGCTGAAATAACTGCTAGTTTTTTATAACCTGCCTCGCGAGCCATGTCTTTAGCGGCGTCCATTAATTCGCCACCCAAGCCAAGGTGCTGCGACTTGCCGCTTTGGTGAGTGCCGACCGCAACTAACTGCCCATAAACATGAACTTCCCTAATAATTGCTTGATCAGAAAGCTCTTTAATGAACGATTTTTCTGTGGGTAGGCTTAAACGTAGAAAGCCCGCTATTTGATTCGTTTTTGTCACGAACTGCAAGAAAACTTCTTGGCCAATATTTGTCCTATAGCAAAAAGTTTTCAGAACCAAATCTTCTCGCGAAACTTCCGCACTTCTGACTTCTCGTGAGCGAATGTCTGAGAACTCATGAGGCTTAAGCTCTGCGTGTTTCGTAGCCACTTCTCTAAAGTTCGTTTTCTTGTTTCCAACTACGATATCCTGCGAAGGAATATCTCTAATCACTCGAGTTAAACGACAGTATTCAGGCGTGGCAGTCAGAGTATGTGAAACTACATCGAGCAATTCTTTATCTGTGTAAGGGGACCACCTGCCATCTTCGTAGTACTGCATTAATTCTGCACTCTGGATCAGAGAACAGGGATAAATTTTTAACTCATCGGGACAAAAATCCGGATCACTAAAAAGCTGATCGTATTCCTCTATATCTTTATCTGGGTTTGAGCCATACAAGTTTGCCATCCAGTGAGCATGAATCTTGAAACCAGCCTGGCGGAGAAGTCTTATAGCCCTTCTTGTTGCTGCCACATCGTGACCTCGATGATTTTTCTCGAGCACCGAATCCTGAAGACTCTGAATACCTATTTGAGTCTTTGTACAACCCAGTCTGCGCACCCTTACAACCTCTTCTTCAGATATGGAGTCAGGACGAGTTTCGATCACCAAGCCCACATTGCGAACCTTTGAATTTTCATTTCTTTGTTGCTCAAATTCCAGCTCTTTCCAAGTTGCAGCCTGATATTGAGAAAGCCCAGCGAGTTTTTCAGGTCCTACGTAAAGCTCAGAAACTGTTTGGTTATAGCTCTTACTTTTCTTTGTGCCATCGAGCTCAAACTTTTTCGTCTTGGCTTTGTTCTTAGCTGGATCAGTGCCAAGTGCGTTCTCTAGTCTCTTTTCTATAGCTTCATAATTAAGAATGATTTTTTCAGAGTCGTTCTTTTCTTCTGAAAAGTCATTAAGAGCTCGAAAGCATTCTTTGATAAACCAAATTTGATATTCTTCTGGGTAAAAAGACCAGGTGCCTCCCAAAACAATTATCTCTACCTTGGAAGTCGGGTGACCAATATTATGCAAGGCAGTGAGTCTATTAAACGTCTGCAAGTATGGATCAAAATAATTTCTCTCCGCCCGCTGCGCTCCTGGCTCGTCAGCCAAGTAGCTTTTTGGCATACGAATATCACTTGGACAAAAGATACATTTTCCAGGACAAGGAAATGGCTTTGTCAATATTGTCACAGGAGCAACACCTGACGAAGTCCGAACTGGCTTCATTCTGAGCTTACTCACCGTCGCCTCTGACAACTCTGGCAAACCTTTCTGACCGGCGAATTCTCTAAAAACCTTAAGAAGAGCTGATTTGCTGAATAAATCGCCGTTTTCTTTAGTGAATTTTTTCTTTATCGCAGCAAATTTTCCAAGAGAAAATGATTTTTCCGCAAAAAAAGCCTGAAGCAGCAATACTGCTTGCTCCTCATCAGAAGGTTTTGGTCTAGACTTTGCCATGCTGACGTATTATACCTGGAGCATGAGTATGAATGACTCGACTATTAGAAGATTAGCAAAACTTACCTCATCTTTCTATAAAAAAACCGCCAGTGATTTCAGCGAAAGCCGAAGTTTTGCCTGGACTGGCTGGAATAACCTACAAGCTCACCTTGAACACAGGTCACATGAACCTTTGCAGATACTCGATCTGGGCTGTGGCAATGGCAGATTTTCTAAATTTCTCAAAGAAAAATTTCCAAAATTACATTTCGAATACACAGGAATCGATGGAAATGCACATCTGTTAAAAGATGCCAAAAAAACCCTTAAAAAACTTGATGTTCCTTTTAGCCTTCACAAAGTTGATCTGGTAGATTGTCTCCTCACCGATACTCAACTTTTAGAAGAAGGTGGCCGGAGGTTTGACCTTGTGACAATTTTCGGCGTCATTCATCATATCCCTAGCTTCGAGCTTCGAAAACAGCTTTTTGCGGGTCTGGGAGAGCTTCTTCATCGTAACGGTAAAGTTGTCATCACTTTCTGGGATTTTATTCCAGCGGAGCGCTTAGCCAAAAAGCAGGTAGATCCTAATATAATTGGTATTGATCCCCAAAAACTCGAAAAGGACGACTATATTATTGACTGGAAAAGGGGAGTGGCTGCTTTTCGTTATGTTCACCACACAACCAAGAAAGAAATGAATCAGCTAGTAGCAGCTTCTGGGCTAGAGCTGGTCGATAGTTACCGCGCCGACGGCAAAGAGGGAAATCTGAACTATTATGTAGTTCTAGAAAAAAAGTAGCGCGGTATACTATAAAAAATATGAAACTCTTTCTTTCGCTTCTGCTTATTTCGTTGGCCATTATCGGCATCTCTGATGCTGGTTATATCTCCTGGTATGAATCGCAGCAAATTATCCCTCCTTGCGGCACCGGATTCGACTGCGGCACAGTTCTTAATAGTCCCTGGGCCCATATTGGTCCTATTCCTTTAGCCTATCTAGGTATGTTTTTCTATTTAACCGTGCTCGTACTTTCGACTCTGCATTTCCTCGACTTGGATTCTGGTCAAATTTCCAAATCAATTCAAAAAGCTTTGCCAAAGTGGTTTCCAGTTAGATCAATCACCGTTTTCGATTTTCTCTGGCCGCTCACCCTCCTAGGCTTCCTATTTTCGCTCTATCTAGTAGGCATCATGGCCTTTGTAATAGGCGAGTGGTGCAAGTTTTGTCTGGTTTCAGCCGGCACCTCAAGCACTTTATTCATAATAAGCACTATCTACCTTAGTAAGTTTTATGGCAAATCCTCGGCAATAGTAAAATGGCTAACCCTGAAAACCATAGGTTTTTGCTATAGAAATATAGCCAAACCAATCTTCTTTCTTTTCGACGCCGAAACTATTCACCACATAATGTTGAACGTTGGCAGTTTTTTTGGAAATATCGGAATCGCTAAATTTAAGACCTCGATTTTCTTTTCATACAAAAACCCTGGTCTGGAAAAAAGATTTGATGGAGTCACTTTTCCCAATCGCGTCGGCCTTGCCGCTGGATTCGACTACAACGGAGATCTGACTCAAATTCTCCCAAGCGTAGGCTTCGGTTGGCACACCATTGGCACGGTGACCCTCCAACCTTACGAAGGCAACAAAAAACCACGTTTAGGCAGATTCCCAAATTCAAAAGCACTTTTGGTAAACAAAGGCCTAAAAAGCATCGGAGCTAAAGCTGTTATAGCCAAGTTAGAGAAACTCCCTCTCTACATTCCCACCGCCATTAGCATCGCCAGCACTAACACTTCATTTGATTCTGAAGAGGATCAGCTCTTTGATATTTTGCAATCATTTTTGTTATTTGAAAACTCGGATGTCAGACACAAACTCTATGAACTCAACATCAGCTGCCCAAACACCTTTGGTGGAGAGCCGTACACCACCCCAAAAAGGCTGGAACAACTTCTTTCTGCCATGGACAAGCTGAAACTCACTAGACCTCTATATATCAAAATGCCGATCGATCAGTCTCAAAAAGAAACCATTGAACTTCTCAAAGTCGCCGATAAACACAATGTCCAAGGCGTCATTTTTGGCAATCTAACTAAAGATAAAAATAATCCAGCCGTACTTCCGGAAGATCAAAGATCCTGGAAACAGCTAAAAGGTAATCTTAGTGGCAAGCCGACTTTCGATAGATCAAATGCCCATATCAAGACAACTAAGGAAATGTTTAAAAATAGATTCACCATTGTTGGTACGGGCGGAATTTTCTCTGGAGAAGATGCGCTTAAAAAACTTGAACTCGGCGCAGACCTTGTTCAACTAATTTCTGGCATGATTTTCCAAGGTCCTCAAGTCATAGGCGAAATAAATCAGACGATCATGGATTCTACCCAGCCACCAAGCAAATAAGCTGCGCCAGCGGCGATTGTTCCCACAGCGAGCATCTCTAAGCCACCTTTCCACCAAGACTGCTTGGTAAAAGTAGTTCTCAGTGAACCGACAAGGAAAAGAGCCCCAATCGTAGATAAAATAGAAAAATTAAACTGAGAAGCTTCAACAATTGGTAAACCAGCATAGTACACACAGTAGGGGAGCAGCGGCAACGATCCAGCTATAACAAAGGCAATAAAGGTAACTAGTCCAGACTTCCAGACAGCGTCTTTACAAACTTTTCTATGAAGTCCCGCTTCCATTTCTCTTTCAGATCTTTCTCCAAGAAAATCTCCCAATCCCATAGCCAAACCATCAGCGATCATGTTAGCTATTCCCATGACAAGCACGATGTTTGCGCTCAAGCCAGCGCCAGCAACGCCAGCAACTACCGCAAAAGTGGTGACAATTCCGTCATTAGCCCCATAAACAGCGGCTTTTAATAATTTTGGATTGAAGTGATGGCTCATAAGGCAACATTGTTTCATGCCTGGTCCTTTGCTACAATACCTGCCACAAGTTGCCCGATCGTCCAATGGCAGGACAGCGGCCTTTGAAGCCGTCAATCTTGGTTCGAATCCAAGTCGGGCATCAAATGGACACCGTTCCAAAACGGTCACCTTTTTTTAGAAAAAGCTTGGTAAATCAATCCCTGGTTTTTTAGTAATTTCAAGTGACGTTTTTCCATTAAGACGTCTAAATTTACCGCTACAATCAGTGAATTTCTTTGTTTTTCTTCTTAGAAAGTAAGCATTAAGCCATAGATCAGCGTGTTTGAAAGATTCAAAGCCTTTAAGTGGTCTTACTCTTGCCTCTAAGTGAGAGTTAAGTGACTCGATTAGATTTGTAGTTGATGGAGTGCCTTTGTGTTCAAGATAACCTTGCAAGAGAGGTTGTCTCTTGGCTAGATCTATAAGAATACTGCTGCAGATCGTATCTGTAGAGAACTCTCTTAATAAGTAGGATGCTTTCTTTTCAAAATCAGCTTGTGATCTTTTCTCGATTAGTAGCTTGTTTAGACTCCATGTACTAGAACATTATTACCAATATGGTTACAAACCTACTATCAAAGCTTTCAAGATAGGAAAATCTACTCTCTATGATTGGAAGAAGTCTTATGAACTTTCAGGGAAAGCCTTGCTTTCCCTTATTCCCAAAAAGACTCGTCCCAAGAGAGTTAGGAGAATGACCACTGACATGAGACTGGTTGCTTTTATACGTAATTTTAGAGAGCAGCACGGCAACATTGGCAGAGAAAAGATTAAAATATTTTTAGATCAGTATGCAGAAGAAATAGGAATTTCATCCATAAGTAACAGAACTATTAGCAAAGTAATAAGTAGAAGAAATTTGTTCTTTGATACACCTATAAAGACAAAAAGGAAAAACAAGTTCTCCAGACAAAGAACCAAAAAATCTCCCAAAGCAACAGCTCCTGGATTTATAGAGATGGATTGCGTTGTGGTCTATGTTAATGGCATACGGCATAACTTCATGTCAGTCATTGATATTTACACCAAATTCGCCTTTGTAAGTAAGGTGAAGACCATTTCAAGCAAACAAGCCAAACTGACTTTTCAAGAGTACGAGAGGCTCTCTCCACACCACATACATACCGTACAGACAGACAACGGCTCTGAGTTTTTCAAGTATTTTCATAGTCATCTGGATAGTGAGGGAATTAAACACCAATTCATTTATCCAAGGTCACCAAAAATAAACGGAGTTGTCGAGAGATTTAACAGAACTATCCAAGAAGAGTTTATCAATAGGACAGATGAGATCTACTATGACCAGCAAGTCTTTCAGGTTAAACTACAAAAGTACTTAGAATGGTACAACTATAAAAGACCGCATCAGTCATTGGGATATTTATCACCAATGCAGTTTGCACAAACGCATTTTCCGGAAAGTGTGTGCCTATAACAAATTCTGAGGTTCAGCTAATCTTCTTGCTATAATCAACACATGAGACACATTCTTTTCGGAGACAGTATCGGATTTGGCGTCGGAGATTATCAAAACGGTGGCTGGGCTACTCAACTGCGACTTTTTATTGATAGAAACAGCAAATCAAAAGATAGCAATTTGATCAATCTTAGTATTTCTGGAGATACAACCAGAGGTCTTCTAGATAGAATGAAAAGAGAAGCTACGTTAAGAATTAGAGATCATGAACCAGAAGAATTTAGATTTTTAATTGCCATAGGCACCAATGATTCGAGGATTAATAAAGACGATCTGGATAATGATATTTCTATAGAAGAGTTTGAAAAAAATATTCTCAGATTAGTGGAAATTGCTAAAAATCTCTCTCGTGAGGTCGTGTTAATAGGACTAGCGCCAGTTTTTGAAAAACTCACCACTCCATTCAAAGAAGATAAACACTATCTTGTCGAACGCTTGGAAAAATATAATCAAGTCTTGGCAAATGTAGCCACAAAAAATAATCTCTTATTTATCGACATGTTCGCAGACTGGAAACAGATGGATCTTGAAACACTTTTTGATGATGGACTTCACCCAAATACAAAAGGGCATCAAATGATGTTTGAAATAATAAGAGATATTTTATTCTTGGTATAATCTCTACATGGAAGAAAAAGTCTTTTTTAAACATCCACTGGGCACAAAGCTTTGCGGGGTTATAAATAATCCAAGTGAAAGTAAAACCACTCCAATCATAATTTTTGCACATGGATTTACATCTCACAAAAACTCAAAAAGCTACACCAAAATATTAAATAATTTACGTGAGGCAAAAATTTCTACTTTCAGAATTGATCTTTTTGGACATGGAGAAAGCGAAGGAGACTTTTCAGACATTACCATTTCAAAGGGAAAAGACAGCATTTTAGCTGCTATAAAATTTTTGAAAGATCTTGGATATTCAAAATTAGCCTTGCTAGGCTCAAGCTTTGGTGGGATTTCTAGCCTTATGGCGGCCGCAGAAACAAAAGATCTTTTTTGTTTAGCCTTAAAATCTCCAGTCTCAGATTGGTTGGCAATTGCATTCCCAAAACAGGATCGTGTTTTAGAAAAATGGAAGAAAGATGGATTCATAAATTATCAGAGTGAAGAGTCAAGTCCAAGACTAAAATACGAAATTGTTGAAGATGCGAAAAAAAACATCGCTTTCGAAATTGCTCATAGTATTAAAATTCCAACATTAATAGTCCATGGCAATAAAGACGATGTTGTTCCTTATGAAGATAGCGTCAAATTAAGTAAGTTGCTACCTAACGCCACGCTTCATACAGTGTCCGGATCAAACCACCATTACGCTAGCACCGATCACTTTGATGAAATGTCTCAGGTGCTTAGTGATTTTCTAATCAGTGAAAGTGAGAAAGCTAATCATTAATTAATGAAAAACTCAATAATTCTCCACGGCGGCCCAAGTAAAGAAGAATACTACGATCCCAACATGCCAAGCATGAGTAATTCCCACTGGATTCCTTGGCTTCAGTGTCAATTACTCAAAAATGATATTCCGACCGCAACTCCAGAAGTCCCAAATGCATATGACAGAAATTGGGAGGTTTGGAATAGAGAAGTGGAAAGATTTGATGTAGAACCTGAAACAATTTTAATCGGTCATAGCACTGGCGCTGGTTTTTTCATCAAATATCTAAGTATTCACCCAGAAATAATGGTTGATAAAGTCGTACTTGTTGCGCCATGGCTAGATCCAGATCACGAACATACTATTAACTTTTTTGATGACTTTAAAATCGATCCTGAAATTGCGAAAAGAACAAAGGGAATAACCGTTTGGTACTCTGACAATGACGAAGAGAGTGTCCTCAAAACGGTTGAAATAATTAGAAATAAAGTACCCAACATCGAATTCAAAGAGTTCCATGGCCTTGGTCATTTCTGCCTCAATGATTTAAAAAGTGAGAAGTTTCCCGACCTGCTAAACTTAGTTTTAGAAGATTTATGAAAACTCTAGATCTCTCCGACCGCACCAACATGTTCTACTGGCAAACAAATAGAAATATTTCTGCCAGTAATATGAAGAAAATCTTTCTAGATCGATCAAGTACTTTTGACAAAAAAACAATCATCCCCGCCATAGAATATGGAATGCAGCAATCAGGAAGAAGCAAGGAAGACTCAAAAGTTACTGAGATTGGCGACTTAATTAATGATGGTCTGGTGAACAATGTTTTGAAAGCGAGAATTGCTGACGGAACTCAGGTAATTTTTCGGATGCATCCTGGGGGAGTCAAGAATGGCTACTTTTGGGCTGAGAGTGTCGCTTCTCAATCTGCAAAAGACAAAGGTGCTCTTAGTTACTCAACATACTCAATTATTGACGACGGAGAAAAATTTCCTTTCGATTTTATGATTATGGAAGCTTTGCCAGGTGAGACAATGAGGAATTTCACCAAATCAGGCGAGATTGAATATAAATGGGAAAAACAGCTGATCAGAGAAACTGGCAGAAATCTTGGTTTAGTACATCAAGTGAAGACCCAGGGCTATGGTTTCTTTGACAACCAGATATCTAAAAATGAAAAAAGACTCCAGGGCCAATACGAATCTTTTGATCAGCACATATTCGCTTCACTAATAGAAGATCTGGCTTACTTAGTGGAATCTGGAAACATAACCGAAATTCAGCGTGGGAAAATTCAAAACTTATTTGAAAATAACAGAAACCTCATGGAGTGCGACACTCCTGTTTTAATTCATAATGATGTCGCCGATTGGAACACGCTTTCTGAAGGGGAACATGTAACAGGAATAATCGATTGGGACGAATGCTTTTCTGGAGATCCTGTCATGGATTTCTCTGCCTACAGCTTATTTTTTGGAGAACCAAGAATGACTTGGTTTAAAGAAGGGTACTCAGAAACTAACAAGATCCCAGATCAATTTGAAGATAAATTCCAACTTTTTAAGCTCAGATATCTTGTTTCCAAACTTAAATTAAGAGTCAAAATGGCGACGGTCCATGACTCCGAAGGTTTGCAACGAAACATCAGGAGAGGCTTCGAAGCACTGAAAGAAGTCTTTGAGTTTTTTGGGGTTTGAGCTCAATAAAACATCCCATAGTTTGACGCCCACAGCAACTGTGATACAATGCACTTCTGTCGAATGGAAAAAATCATTCGACCTGGTTTAAGCACGCAAATCTTTTTTAAGATAAATTTCCTTAATATAATAACTTGCTTCTTGTCTTTAACCGTCTTTATTAATTAAAGAAAGAAGTTATATGCGTAATTTTTCACGCTCATTTTCTAATTCCAATAATCGCTCTGGTGGCGGTTCTAGCTTTCGTGGCAATAGCCGCGGTGGTGGATACTCTCGAGGCGGCGGTGGCCGTGGACGAGGTCGCAGACAAGCCAGTTTTGATCCTTCTCATGTAATTCTTCAGGCTAGCCTGAACAAACCTGAGATAAAAGAAGAAGAGGTCTATGTACCAAAGTACTCATTTTCAGACTTTGCTATTGCTGACGATCTAAAGAGAAATATTGCAGATCGTGGATACACAGTTCCAACTCCTATCCAAGACCAAATAATTCCTTCAATTTTAGAAGGTAGAGATGCCGTTGGTATCGCCAATACTGGTACAGGAAAGACTGCTGCTTTCTTAATTCCACTTCTAAACAAAATAATCACCGGCGCAGATCATGAGCAGGTTCTTATTATTGTTCCTACTAGAGAGTTAGCGCTTCAGGTTCGAGATGAATTAGTATCATTTACTTCAGGAATTAATATTTTCTCAACACTTTGCATCGGCGGAGCCTCGCTCCATCGCCAAGTAGAGTCTTTGAGAAGAGGCCAGCACTTTGTTATTGGCACTCCAGGAAGAATTAAAGATTTAAACATGCGTCGAAAACTTCGTTTTGAAGATTTCACCAACATCGTCTTAGACGAGGTTGATCGTATGCTTGATATGGGCTTTGTAAATGAAGTTAGAGCAATTATTGATCAGCTTCCAGAAGAGAGACAATCACTCTTTTTCTCAGCAACAATGACTTCGAGAGTTCAAGAAATTATGCGAGGATTTCTTAAAAACCCAGTTATTGTCTCAGTTAAAACCCAAGACACAGCCGCAAGCGTTCAACAAGAAATTGTAAAACTCCATGGTCGTTCCAAAATCGAAGTCCTTCATGATCTTTTGATCAGTGAGGGATTCGACAAGGTACTTGTCTTTGGTCGCACAAAGCATGGGACTGAGAAACTTACCAGAGATCTTCAACAGAGAGGCTTCAAAGTCGACTCGATTCATGGAAATAAATCTCAAGGGCAACGACAGCGCGCGCTCAAGGACTTTAAGATTAATCGTCTCCAGGCCCTGATTGCCACCGATGTCGTCTCAAGAGGTGTCGATATTGACAACGTCTCACACGTCATTAACTATGACTTACCTGAGTCATATGAAGACTATATTCACAGAATTGGTCGAACCGGCAGAGCTGATAAGCTTGGTACGGCGCTGACTTTCGTTGAGTAAAAAATTTAAATTTAAGTGTGAGCGAGAAACGGGGTTCGAACCCGCGACCTCCTCCTTGGCAAGGAGGCGCTCTACCACTGAGCTATTCTCGCACTTAAGATCTTCGGTATTGTACTACGTACTTCGTGTATACTCAAAACATGAGTTTCAACGAATATATAAATTCTCCAGATTTTAAACGTCAAAGTGGCTATATGGCCCAAGATACTGGCAAGTTTCTTGGCAAATCAGCCGGCATCATCACCAAGCAAATAGCTCTGTTCATCAAAGAAATATTTCGAAGTATTCTTGGTAAGTAGCACCAACTAATGGTGCCAAGCTGAGGAATCGAACCTCAATTTCATGTTTTTCAGACATGCGCCGTGACCAACTTGGCTAGCTTGGCTAGATCAGATGAACATTATAAAACATCTCTCTCTCCTTTGCTTTACTGAAATTAAAGCAATTTCCTTTTGACATTTGCACCATTTGTAATCAAAATCACAAGTGTGAATAAACGCGGCTTCACCCTCATCGAGTTATTAATTGTGGTTAGTATTCTTGGAATCCTTGCTGTCATTGCCTTAGTAATGAATCCTCTCGAGCAAATTCAAAGATCCAAAGACGTCGCAGTAATCATGACTGCAGAACAAACATACACAGCTTTCCAAAGATCTCAAAGTTTCAACCAATTTCCACTCTCCACTTCTTACACCGGCGTTCAGCTTGCATCTGAGGAAGGTCAGGAAATCCTGGACAAACTTGAATCTACAAAAGAAATTAAGTCTTCGTTCTCGAATAGAGAACAGATGGATGATGTTTATCTCACCTACAATGAGCCAGAAGATAAAATGATCCTCTGTTTTAAGCTAAAATCAAACGCTTATAAAACTCCTTTTTACTCAACTTATACCTCTGATGGACAACTGCAGGAAAACTGCACCCCGGGGACTTGTTTTGCGTGCCTTTTCGATGAAGAGTATCAACCGATACCAAGTGTTGAGCCAAGTTCTTCACCAACTCCTTCACCATCTCCGTCACCAAGTTTTTCTCCTTCTCCAACGCCGATACAAGCAACAGGTTGGCTTAGAGCCGATACGAGTAATAACTGCAATGAATTCTGCGCTACCAAATCATTGACCTGTAGCAACACTCCATCAAGCTGCCCCGCATATTGCGGTAGCACCAGTGGCTATGCCCAAATTGAAGCCACCTGGGCGACCTGGTACTCATCACCGATAGATCCAGTCACTAAAGAAACCTGTTGGGGTAGTGGAAGCTGCTCGACAAGTTTCCAATGGAAACCTCTGTGGGCTTACAATGCTCGCTGCTGCTGCAGATAAAAGATTTCAATTTAGAAGGGTGGACGCTGAGGGACTCGAACCCCCGACACCCGCGATGTAAACGCGGTGCTCTAACCAACTGAGCTAAGCGTCCAAAAATATCATTGTGCCCGGGAGAGGAGTCGAACCTCCACACCTTGCGGCATACGCCCCTCAAGCGTACGTGTATACCATTTCACCACCCGGGCATAGATCGATATTATATAACATTGTGCCGAAGAGAGGACTCGAACCTCCATGAGAAAAATCTCACACGCTCCTGAAGCGTGCGCGTCTACCAATTCCGCCACATCGGCTACAAACATAAGAATTGTACCACCTACTTGGAGAATTTTTGTTTAAATGCCTCGATAATAATATCTCTTACCTCAAGAACAGAGTAAAATGAGGTATTGATGGTTAAGTCGTAAACATTTCTTCTTTTTGCGTCAGAAGTAAAATACTGCTTAATAAACTTATTTCGACTTTCTTCAACATCTCCAATGACCTGCCTTGCTTTTTGCTGATCAAATCCCTCATACTCCATAGCTCTACGAATTCGAACGTGTTTTGGAGCGGTAACACTGACGTGGAGTCCTTTTGCCATAGGGGTAAGTAGATGTGAGCCACGACCAAGAATGACAACGTTGCCTTTAGAGGCATAAGAGGCGACTACTCGACCAAGCTCAGTGATATATTTTGCATCGTCCACGTACTCTAAGTTAAGAACTGAGTGAATAATATCCTCAACTCTGTTGCGACTTTTCTCGTCAATTTCCTTAATGATTGCTGTGCGCTTATGAGTAGACTTAGCAATTGCCTCAAGGATTTGTTTATCTACAAACTCAAATCCAAGCTTTTCAGCAACAGCTTTGGCGATTGGGGCTCCGCCACTCCCAGGCTCACGGGCCACGGTAATAAACGGATTCATGAAAGTCGCCTTTTCAGGGACCACTTGATTTATTAACTTCTGAATTCGGAAGAGATTAAAGGCTTGGTTGACTAAATTTGTGCTAGTTCGAGCCATCTTATCGCCATTATACCGCGCAACTCTAATTTGTCATCAGCACCTGGTTCGATGGTATAATTCTCTGTCATGCACTCATAGCTCAATTGGATAGAGCGTCTGTCTTCGGAACAGAAGGTTGTGGGTTCGATTCCCGCTGAGTGCACATGTGGGCCAGTAGCTCAGTTGGTTAGAGCATCTGCCTCTTAAGCAGAGTGTCCTGGGTTCGAGTCCCAGCTGGCTCACA
>Ga0210043_1001466_pt1 | contig 19226 bp, 25 predicted proteins | sample CryGeymet201501t_FD_183990 | JGI IMG/M metagenome (GOLD analysis project Ga0210043, IMG submission 183990) | Groundwater microbial communities from Crystal Geyser aquifers in Utah, USA - Crystal Geyser metaG 2015-01t (SPAdes) (version 2) | ecosystem: Environmental > Aquatic > Deep subsurface >... | reverse complement strand
ATTATATTGAGAGTATCTGAAGATATTTTATCACCCCATGGAGAGTCGAAAGTTCCGTCATCATCACCTCCCCCACCACTTTTTGGTGCTCGTTTAGCGTTAGCCACCATTGCTAAGAAGTCAGGGTAGGTAGAGTTTGCTGATATTTCACCAGTTTCAATCATTGCCTTATAAGTTCGATAGTCTGTTGATAGCCCAGTTAAGTTTGATGATGGATTCACTATATCTACAATTCTTTGTATTTCTTCCAGTCTTACATCTGGCATAAGTGCTTGTAAGGAAAATATGTCAGTCACTCCTTCTTTAACAAAGCTTGCGACAGACATTTCTATTTGCAATCCTTGTGCTTCTGCCTGTAACTCTGCTTCTCTTTCTCTCTGTATTTCTTTTAATTTCTCAACCTCATCACGTTTTCTATCCTGTTCCTTTTCTGCTCTGTTAATTTCGCTTGTGTAAAGTTGCATATTAAACTCTTTAGCAGCTTTTTTAGCTCCCATAAGTGCCGCCTGTTTTGCAGCTTCCAGTTCAGCAATTCGAGCTATTCCCTGTCTTTGCTCCTCGGCTATGATAGAACCCATAGGTCCTCCTGAACCTCCTGTGTAGCGTGAGCCTAAACGTATTCCCATTGTCCTTATAGACTTTACTCTGTTCTCGTTTATCCTTCTCATTTCTTCCTGTTGGGCATCGAAAGAGTTGGAGATAGAGTTTAGCTCTCCTTGTAAGTCAGAGTCAGACATCAGTAGACTCATCATCTTTCTTCTGTAAGAGTCTATTTCTTGTGTTATTTGGTCTAGTTCGTCTTGTGCTTGTTGTACTTCTGGGCTGTCTTCTTCAGCGGAAAGAGTTCCTTCAGCCATTTGATAGCCTTGAGATTCTAGTTCAGAGCGTTTTTGAGGAGTATTAGCGTCTCCTTCAAGTGTGAGTTCCTGTTCAGTTTCGGGATTTATAAAAGTAGTAAAGTCTTTTTGTTGTACGCCAGAACCCTCTGCTAGTCGTGGGTCTTTAAGGGCTTCTTGTGAAGACGTAGCTTCTATGTCAAACAGTTTCCCCTCTTTATCTATACCTTGGAAAAGGGGAGATAGTTGAGCTTCTTTTTCCTGTGCTGTTTGTACGGCTTGGAGTCCTTGATTTGAGGATATGACACCCACTTCTGATACAGGTTTAGTCTGTTTGACCGCCATTTGTGAGGTTTTAATATTCGTACCTGAACCAGATAAAATAGTACCCCCAGCAGCTAGTCTGCGGTCGTATGCTTTAGAGCCCACCTGTACTCTTGATGTAGAGCCGTCTGGATTTTGTACTTCTACTGATTCTATTTTTGCCATAATGATTGTTTAGTAAAAGACTTGGATTATAACGACACCTTGTGCAGCTGCTCCGCCCGAAGCACCACCTCCACCTCCAGTTCCATCGTGGCCTCCACCGCCACCGCCACCACCGTAATTACCACCAGCACCTCCAGACGCATTATTACCGCCTCCTTTTCCACCTCCACCTAAAACCGAACTACCTCCCACACCACCACCGCCACCGTTAGTACCACCATTTCCTCCGCTTCCTCCTTGACCTGTGATATTCAAATCACACCCCGTTGCAGTACCACCTGCAGCAGGAGTTATTGTGGAAGCGGCTGAACCTCCAGACGCTGTACACAAATCTCCAAAATCAGAGCTTTGGCCAGTAGTAATTCCAATATCTATGTTTACTGAAGTGGTTGCGGAAAGTTCAGAAGCTAAAAACATTTCTTTTCCATAAGCTCCTCCACCGCCACCGCCACCCCCTTGAGTATCGGTTCCACTTCCTCCTGTTCCACCAGCACCCACTACCTCAACCATAATGTATTCAAAGTCATCTGGTTTAGTCCATTGAGTGTCTGAAGTATAAACTGTATAAGTTGAGCTTGCGTGTCCTGTTATGGATTCGTCAAAAACAGTACCACCAGTAAATGTTGTAGTTGCGGAAAATGTATTTTCTCCTGAGAAAGTATTGTCTATTGTTAGTTCAGCATAGTCTTGAAAGCTAGGATTAAAATAGAATCCATTTGAGTCTTTAATTATTCCAAGAGTTTTCTGAACCGTTCCGGCTGAAGTAGAAGTTGCTCCTTCTGTGTCTGAAAGATAGACAACATCTCCTGCTGTACCTCCTGCGTTGGTTGTATCTAGTCCTCTTAGTAAGACTCCGTTAGAAATATTAGTTCCGTCTAATCCACCTCCTTGAGCAATACCTAGCATTACGGCAGTCGATGAAGCTGTGGTTGTAGCACTAGCCAACATCCATTCGTTTTGGATAGTGTCGAAGTAAAGTATCTCTCCCTCACTTATAGGCTCTCCTGCTGTTCCAGCTACGATTATCTGGTCAAAAGATACTGTACCTCCGTTTACGTTATCGTCTACATATTGCTTTGTAGCCAAGCTGTCAGCAGCCGTTGGAGCTGTCGTAATCGTCCACGCTCCTGTTATTTCTTCATCGTTGGCTAAAGCTCCATATTGTTCAAAGAGTTGTGGTGGGTCAGAAAAGATTAAAGATGTACCTCCTGAATGAGAGAAAGCGTAATCTGCTGATGTTGTATAAGGAGAGAAAGGTAGTAGACCTCTTACACAACCTGAAAGGGTTGCCGTACCATCAGCGTTTTGAGTTACTGTGGTACATGAAGCAAATTCTTGTCTTGACCTTGACCCTGGTTCTAGCGTGACATAGAAAGTCGTTGAGAGATCCGAGTCTTGTATTTTATATCCTGTTTGTGGAATTGTCAGAGAAGTTAATGTTATAGACGTAGCCGAAGAAGATACTCCAGAACCAGCTACCGTATACGTTTGTCCTCCGATGTTCTTTGTAGAGCCGAGTATTATTTCTTCTTCAGTAGATAACTCTACGACAGGGTTGTTATCAACAGGTGTCTCGATTGGAATTTGAGTCGGTTGTCCAATTCCTAAGAAACCTGAGATTGCTATTACTATTGATAAAATTGTTGCTTGTATTTGTTCTAACATTATTTTTTAATTGTTACATTTTGCCTTCTGGAGAGCTGGGCATTAGCTCCCCTGCTTATAATTGCCCAATACTTATCAACATCATTAGTCTCGTAAATTTCTTGCATTTCTGTAAAATCCTCTCTCGCTATCTCAAAAATAACCCTAAACTTAGCCGTATTTTCAGGGACATTCAGAGAACCCCCTAAAGGAGACTGTCCTAAAGGTTGTTGTCCTAACGATGTACTTGCTAAAGTTTCTAACAAAATATCTAGGTCAGTACCATCAATCACTTTCGTTATTTGTTGTTTGTGACCTCCGTAATCGTAATTTAAGGTTAAATCTATCTTTGTAGATGGAGAAATTTCCCCTTCGGTGAAGTGTTCGTCAAAAGTTTTTTCCAAAACTCTTTCGTCATAATTCCTATATGCAAATTTAGCCACAGCGTGGATTGCCATTTTTTCATCATCTGAATTAACATCAGAGAAAGCATCAGTATCAAATAATTTGAATGTTTCTGGGTTTACAGACGAATGTCCGTATAAAAGCCCGCTAAACACTGAAAATGGGCGAATAAACATGATTTGTGGTGGTTGCCAGAACCTACGAAGCTTACCGTCAGCGTCTTCCACATATTCTAATATGTAAATTCTACCGTTAGTAGGAGCAGATAAGTAAAAAGCGTTTTTGTACCACACTGCGTTAGCGTTAGACCAAGTTTCAGCGTCAAAGTCCGGTTTGATTGGATTAGATAGTGTTCTTGGTTGTGAGCCTCCCTCAATTTCGCTTAAACTTACCAGTTCCCTAATAGCTGGTTCAAAAGATAGGTAGATAATAGATTGTCCGATTTGTACGATTGTCTCTTGTGATTGAGCTGATTGATTAGTACCTGCTTGATACTTTTTAACCTTTAAGGTTTCGGTCAAAACACTTCCTACTGTTATTTCAGTTGGCTCTACTTCATACATTGAGCTTTTACCTGCAAAGACAATAAGTTTGTCGTTTAATTCTCCATACCCCTTAGCAGTGTCGTCTAGGGTTAGAGTAGCTCCCTCGCCCGGTTCTCTTGGAGCAGAGAAAGCAAAGTCAGTGTAGTCGTCATTAGCCGAAACATACACTTCCTCATCATCATCACTTCCTACGCACACTTGGTTTTGCCAGACGAAGATAGTGTGATTGTTTCTGTCGGCTTCTGGTTTGTTACTTGTAGTTACTACCTTTTGGAAAAGTACATCTCCAGCTTGAATGTCTGTGATGTTATTTAGTCCTGTTAAAGTATCTGTTCCCTCGCCTCCTGTGTAAGTGTGTTCGTTTCCTGTTCGTGGATTTATTAAGGTCTTGTTCCCTGTTGTGTAAAATCTGTTTTGAGCCCAAGTGGAAGTACCCTCTTTAGTTATAGAAGTCCCATCAGCACTTTCTACTACTGCTACAGCTCCATTCCATTCATAAATATTGTCATCACCCCATACTGAAAGAAGTACATCAATGACTTCTGCATCGTCATACCATGGGGCAAATCTTGGTAGAGCTGTGGTACTCCAGCCGTCTGCTACTCTGTACCAGTCATTCAATTCCTCTCCGTCTACAGTCTCTAAGTACACTTCTAGTTCATCATCGTAAATTCTAAGCATTAGTTCTGTTCCTGATGAAGTTCCCCAAGTTAATGATTGTCTTACACCTGTTAAAGCGGAGTTAGCGTCACCTAGTCTAGTAAAGCCGTTTCTTGTCACCACTTTTCGTTGTCGGTTGATAAGGACGTTTTTAGAGCCAGCGATAAGAGTCCTCGGATCAGTGTTAGTCTGGTCAGGTGCGGTTGAGTATTCCAGAGTTTCGTCTATTGTATTGAAGTTCTTGCTCATCTAAATCTAGGTGGTGAATAATAACTGGTCTTTGCCTTTTTGCTTTGTGAAGGATATTCACTTCGATAATTAGCATATAGCCCCATTCTTAAAATAGGGTCTGGTGAGCTTCCGTCTCCGTTTAGTCTTGTTTGAGCAATTGATATATCAAAAGCACTATCTTCGCCTTCCATTTGTTGAGCCATTTCTATCAGAGCTTCGTTTAAGAAGATGTTTAGCCCCATTTCGTCTAGTAGTAAAACATCAGATGAAGCGGTCGGTTGTTTTATCCACACTCCTGCCGAAGTTTGGAATAGATAGCTTGAGTAGTACTTCCAGTCAAAAGGTCGTCCGACTGATACAGTGATGTTATCTACTCGTATGTCTGACTTTGCTCCTGTTACTGTGAAAGTAAGACTAAATTCGTCTATGGCTGTTGGTATTACTGTGCCTGTTTCCGTTGCACTGCTCCAAGGTAGTTTGATTAAGTTCCAGCCTGTTTTGAAAGCTGTGCCGTCTGCTTGAGCCGTTTGAGCGGTAGAAGTCCAGTAGTTTGTAGTTAAATCATCTCCCCAATTGCCTGTGATTGAAGTTAAACCCGATGTACTAGGTAGATATACTCTTACCCAAAAGTCCGCTATTTCGTCCCATGTTTCTAGGTCTAGGTCTGTAAAGTCAGTGATTTTAATCCCGTCTCCAGTAGTTGCCACGTCAAAGCGTGCTGAACCAGAGCCCGAATACTTGTAAATCGTATCTAAAGTAAGGTTAGAAGCTGTGCCTACGACTGCCACTGTTCCGTCAGCAGTTAAAGAGTTTAATTGATGTACTACTTTTGGTGATTTGGTTTTCCAGTTGACTCTAAGTATTTTAGTACCGTCCTTTCCCTCTATGGATATTTGTTGATTTGCAATAGCTTTTTTTAAGTCAAAGTTCCCTGCGTATTGCCTCGAAGCAATGTCGTTTATCGTTCTTTCGTCTTGAGGGATTAAGTCAATCGGTTTCTTGTGGTCGTCCGGTAGCGAGTAGTCATATATATCGTCATGCACAATCTCAGTTAGAGGTTGAATACGCATTGTTGTAATAGGGTCAATTTTACTCATGACCGTATTAGCTGTTCGCTCATAGAGAGCGTATTTGTTGCGTATCTTAGCCAGCGTTGAGCCGTGACCCATTGCTGTTAAGTGTTCCTCTAAACTTTGGATTGTGTAGCTCATATTATCCTATTGAATATACTACTGTTATTTTTGTTGCGCCTGCAGTTATAATCCTAAGTCCAGCTGCAAATTTGCAGTTAAACTCGTAAGAACCGACAGGCATTGAAGCCTCTAATTCCGCTAGGTTAGTAGTTGAGCCTGATGTTCCATCAATTATTTTGATTGAACCTGCGGCGTCTTCGCCTATCACGATTCTATGTAGTCTACCTGCTCCAGTTCTAACTTGAGTAGTAGTAGCTGTTGCGATATATGCGTAACTATTATCATCTCTTAATTGTGCCATTGTGTTATTTAGTTAAATTTTTAATTCAGTAGCCCCTGATTGTGCCCCCAAGAATGCAAACTTGGGAGCACGACAGAGGTTACTGACAAGAACCGTAATTGAAAAGCATAACGCCTCCCTCTGTTACTATATCGCCACCAAGAGTAGCGGTAGAAGAAGCCGTCAAGCTTAAAACGGTATCAGTTGAAGTAGCGTGGAAATCAATACAGAAAGCGGCTGCTTCCAGATCAATATCGTCAGATACTATCAAGTCTCCGGCACTAGGAGCGGTATCGCCAGTGCTAAGACCTCCTTGAAAACGTGAACCTCCTAAGAGCTCTGTTGATTGATTATTACCACCAACCAACCCGATTACGGAAAGAAGCAAAGCTAGCCCCGCAATCGCTCCAATGAATACATTTGATTTACTCATTTTTTGATTAGTGTTAGTTAGTAATAATTAAGCTCCTCTCAAACCAACATATCCAGACCAGCTTCCTGGGAAGGAAATTTCGTCAAACATATATCGGTAAACCCATGAATGAGTTCTTGTGTACTTTGGTTCAATCATTTCAGATGAGTAATCAGCGTAAACCTTTCGGTGAATCTGATGTTGTCTTGAAACAACGTGAACTGCAGTAGCTTTGTAAGTTCCTGAGTCCGCTGCGGAATTTAGGAATGGTGACTGTCCGATAGCAACCTGTCCATAATCTGTATCGAAAATGTTTAGGTTGTTTTCAGCTGAGTCAGCAATAGCTTCAGAGTTCATTATCTCCTTTAGGTGCTTGTATTGTGTTGCACAAGTAAGCACAGCTGAAGGAAGGTAACCATTCACTTCTCCGTGTTGACCCAATTGAGTCTGTAGAGAAACAAATGTGTTCCAAAGTGTGTCTGGTGACAATGCTCCAGTTTCTTCGTTGTCCACTGTATCTCCTCGGAGAGTAGTGTGTGATGAAGACGCTAATGCATCGCCGTCTGGTGTTGTGTAGTAAGTACCATTAAAAGCATCTCCGTAAGTTCTAACCATAGCTTTTTGGTCTCTAGTTCTAACTACTGCATCACCAATTTGTCGTCCAATTTGAGCTTGTTTATTAGCTCCGTTTGGTCCTACTGTGAATGCTTCCCAAGAAACAGGAAGGTCGTTCATGTTCTTAGTTAATTCAATAGTAGTTTTATTTCCAATGAAAGTGTTTACAGTTGGTACTTCTTCTTGTTCGTTTACCTCATCGAGGTTTGGCACGCCTGCGTCTTCATCCCAGATGAATGCTCGCTGGTCGATTGTGCTTTGCTTGAAGAAAGAACCATTTGTAGCACCTACATAGGAAGGTTGAGTTGAGCGTTCTGCCTCAGTTTCGTACATAACAGCGTCAATAGCTGTTTTTACGGCATCATCTGACAGACCTCCTGTATGTCCTCCTGTGTACATAGTGTTAAATCGTTAAGTTAATAATTCAGTTCCTATTAGGAAACGTCATTTCGCATAGCTCGGGCATCAACAATAACGCCAAGTTCTCCTTTGGCGGTGTTACCGTCTTCGATTCGAAGACCAGATGTATCTGCTGCTGCTGCTTGGTCGATTGTGTATACGCTTGAAGTTAAGTCAAACAATACAACGTCTCCCAAGATACCGAGTAATTCTGAAGCAGTGTCTACTGCTGCGGTGGATTTTGCCTTTCCCCAAATTTCAGTGAAGTTTGGAATTGGGCGTGCTACGAGAACCTTTCCGTCTACAGATGCAGTGTGGTCGCTTCCTTTGGAGCAAATACCTGCAAATGAGTCGGTGCCGATAACCGGCTTTCCATCAGTAAGAGCAAGGGCGTAGTTAGCTGAAGCTGCTCCAGAGGTGTAAGTACCGTATAGGTTTACAGGCTCTCCGACAAGAATGTCAGTTGAGTTAGCGTCAGTGTTGTACTCCTTGTTCTTGGATGGACCAACGACTCGTAAGTTGAATTTTGCCATTTTGTGTCAAGATTTAGTTTTTAATAATCTTGACTACAGAGTCTATTCTTTCCAGCGTTTTTGTGTCTTAGGGTCGTAATAGAATGTTTTACCATCCTTTAGCTTCTTGGTGTACACCTGTTTTTCAGTATGCCATTTCATACCTGAAGCTTTTAAAGCCTGTGCGTCTGCACCGCTTGTTTTGTTTTCAGATGAGCTGGATTTCCTGTGTGTACCAGAAGCATCACGATTCTTAGTATCCTTGCTAGCTAAAGAACGCTTTAATTCCTCGTTCGTAGCTAATACCCTTTTATGATTGAGTCCGCCTATTGCAAACATAATGTCTGCTTGTAAGTTGCCTGTGGGTACAATGCGGTGTTTCCACATCTCATAGGCAGCTTCGGCTTCGTCTTCATTAGAAGTGTATTGCTTGATTAAGGTTTTGGCTTGGACTTCTTGCTGTACTTTCTCATTTTGTTGAGAAAAACCTTGCAAGGCTTCTTTAAGCTCTTTTCTGGTTAAAGGTGCGTCTTCATCGGATTCCTCCTCTGTTTCTTCACCTTTCTCCTCTCGCTTTTGATTGCGGAGCTTATAAGCATAGTCAGAAGCAGATTTCTCTGCAGCTTCCCGCCTTTTGCGTTCTTCTTCTAAGATAGCTTTGTAGTCAATGTTCTGTGAATCGTCTTTAGATTCCTCTCGGGTTTCTTCAGTTGATTCTTGAGCTTCCTCGGTTGATTCCTCTTGGGTTTCTTCTTCGGTTGCATCTACTTGTTCATCTCCAGTAGTCTGAGCTTCTTCTGTTTTAGACATTACGTCATCGGCTTACGCCGTGGATTATTTATAAGTCTTGCGACATCAGCTTTACGCTGTGGAGTAGCCGTAAGTGGCTTGGAATGGCACTAGGGTCGATTCTAGTACCGGTCTAAACCACCTACGATAACTTTTTTAACTTGGTTTTGATAATATCCCACACATATTCAATCATTTTAGCTGCTACAAGGTCATCTACAGTTTGCGATTTGTAGTACATCTTGTAAGCGGCGTGATATTTTACTTCGGCATTTAAGATTTCATACAGACGGAATTTGCGAAATGTAGCGGCTTCACTTTGAATTTGCTTGATTTCTTCTTCCGTTAGTATTCTTCCTTGATATAACCATTGTCCTCCAGTTTGTTTGAGAATGTCGTTATCTCCAACAGTGTTGAAACAATGAGCTACTGCCTTAGTTAGAATAGCGTGCTTATCTTCTTTGGAGTCTATTGCCTCGATAGCGTCTTCTATCGTGGCGTAGCCTCCCAGTTTTTCTATTATAAATGAACTAAACCTTGTCATAAGGTTATCTTCTTCTTCTTATCGCACCTTTAGCAGCTGTTCTTGTCGCTCTTTTAGGAGCAACTGAAGTAGATGGTCTAGGCGCAACAGATGACCTCACTCTTCTAGCAGAAGTTCCAGCTCTTGGAGCAGATGCTCTAGCACTAGATAGGTATTTTCTTCTAAGCATTCTTTAATCTAAATTACTTTTAATAAAATCGACTATTTTTCTTTTCTAGTAGTTCTCTTTGGCTTTTCTTCTTCAGCTTCTTCAACAACAACCTTTTCTTCGGTAGCAGCTCTAGCTTTCTTGATTACTACTACTTCAGGCTTGATTCTAGCAATACCTGCTTTGTAGTCCCAAAAAGAGCCATTCTTAACCTTTTCACCATTTAAGGTAATGTAGCCTCCTAGTCTGTCATATTCAATGAGAATTGCTTTCTCATCTGTACCAACAGCTTGGATAGCTCGGTCAATCTTTGGTTGATATTCAAGTTTGTATTTTCCTATGAACATATTGTGATTAGTTACTTTTAATTAATAAATTATAACACATTTTGGTATTACACCATGCCGACCTGTGCAGGGGCTAGTGCTTGGCTTCTAGCTTGAGCTCCAGCCTGCGTTTGTGGTGTTGCCCCCATAATCTCTTCGGGATTTTGCTGTGGGGCTTCAACAATATAGTTATCAGGGTTTTTCTTTCGTCCTTCCAATAGGTCTCGTATCAGTTGTTCGGGTTGAATCATTGGGTCTTGTCTTAGAAGTGTGTACATTTCTTGGTCCATTGCTTGCTCAAAAGCTTGGTTTTTTGGAATCATTGTGTCTGGTTCTACTCGTACCATGTATTTTCTCTTGGAGAATAGGTGGGGATTAACCATAGCGATTGATTCTTTCATCTTTGGATAGCCTGTTTGTTCTAAGAGTTCAATAGACCTTCGCTCCTTTTCTTCTTCGGACATACTCTTTCCATTTAAAGATTCAGAAAAGATTATCTTTTTGCTCATTTTCTTGCCATTTACTTTCTGGTCTTCAAGGACAAAGTTTCTGTAGTTTATATCCCCTGTTATTTCGTCTACTTGAGCTGTTGTAAGGTGATTGACTCCAATATCTAGCATAAGTTGTCCTAAATGAGCCACAGACTGTCCTAGAGTCTTTCCTACAGCTCCTAGCAATATTTGAGCGTTCTGTTCGGCTTGAGCCACTGAGAAGGCTTTTTGAGAGGCTTGTGGGAGTTGACCCATTTTTGTATCAGAGATTGAGGCTTCTTTGAGAGAGTTTTCCACACTAGCCATAGCGTTGTACCCCGAAGCGTTATTATTCTGTGGGAAGATTTCTCTCACATTAACATCAGGATTCTCAAATGCTACAACAGTTCCGGGCATTGAAATATCAGTATCTATTTGGTCTATACCAGAGATAGCCACTGGAGGTAATAGAGACATAATCTCCTTATTCATCGTTACTTCGTACAGTGCGTCTAATAGGTTATGATCCCAGCCAATGTTATTAACTAGAGATTTGTAGTAGAAAAAGTGTTCGTTGATTCTTTCATATCCAAAAGGTGTGACGTTGTATTTAGGTGCTCCTCGGTGGTCTCTATGCTTAATAGGATTCATTTCCACATCATCATCTCCCATGTAAATACCATTGACGAAAGCTACACCTGAATCGTCTCGTCTTGATTCAGCACAAGCTATTTCAACTAAGGTAGTGCTGTCATCTTCTTTAACATCATAAAATAGCCCATCATCTTCGTTGTAGATTGACTTCACACCAGGACTTACATATTGCCAGTTATCGTGGTCGCCATAGAGAGCTTCGGCTTCTTCATACTCTACAAAACGCCTTTTGATGATAGTTCTTTGTCTTTGAATGTTCTGCTCGTAAGCATTTGTTATTAAAATCTGGTCTGCTGAATGTACTTCTGTGTCTAGTCCTGATAGTACATCATCAATGATTTCTTTCTTTTCCCAGCCTTGTTCGGTTCGCATCTTCACTTTCTGCATTACTTCTCGGTAGTCTACGGACATATAAGTCACGGGATTAACAAGCATTCCCATTGTCGCAAGGAGGAAAGAAGAACGGTAGTTAGAGTTTATTGTCATCCATTCCAGTAAGTCTCTTGAGATTTCCGCCATTTCTTCGTCAGACTCGTCTTTATCGTTTTGTGCAAAGACGTTAGGGACGATATAGCTTGAGGTAAGGTGAGCGTGCATAGCCATAGTCCTATTTCTAGCCATGCTTCTAGTGCCTCTCCATTTCCACGCTTCTCTTGGGTCTTCTATGCTTTCATCTACAAAAGAGTTAAAGGTTCTCTGGTCTCGATTCATTCGAGAGATTACGCTCATGTTATTAAGTTCTTCGTATGTACGATGAAGAATCTCATAACCATCGTTATAAGCACGCTTTACTCTACCTGTTAGTCGAACGACATCCTCACTAGGTTGATAACCTGAAATTGAATTTTTCTTATCGTAAATTTCTCCAATCAAATTTAATTGCTGAGATTACGCAACAGCTCGAGATTATTTACATATAGTATACCATATTTTATTTTGTAATACTAATTTTGTTATACACTTTAACACCACCAGACTTTTTATGTTCAGGTGTTAGTTTGTTGTAGCCTTGCCATATTGGTTTTTGGACTGATACTGATTTCTTTTCAGGATTTACTATTGAAACAATGGCGTATTTAATCGCATCCATTGCGTGGTCGTTTATATCCTCGGGGTCATTGAGTATCTTGCCTTCCTTATCGGTCATCCATAAATAATTACGATATTCCTTTAGGACATTTACCGAGCGTTTCGTAACAGACATTTGTTGGTCTTGGACTTTCTCTATAGCCCAGCGATTGTATGTCTTATGTGGACCAGTGTCCTTTTTCTTTCTAGCTCCGATTATATTTACTCCATAAGATTTAATTTCATCAATACTCTTAGGCTCTGAGCTATCAGCTACTACAATAGCAGGGTTTTCTTCATTCAAAATGATGTCCGCTAGATTCTTATTAGATTGTCCTTTAAGGTAACAAATCTCGTCAAGAATATATCCTCCATTGTAAGAATACAGGGCAATTATGGCGGCTGGGTCGTTAGTATAGCCAAAGTCTAACCCATATCTAACGATTTTTGCCTCATGTGGAACCTCGTCTATAACCTTCCAGCCTGTATATATCCTCCCTTCTACTTCTCCCAAGAGTCCTAAACCATACACTCTCCACCAACCAGCCCTGTTTTTTCTTTGTTCGATTGAGGAGACAATTTCTGGTGGACAGGCTTCGTTGTCTTTGTAAGTTAAGATTAAGTGGTCTACATCGTCCCTCATTCCTTTTACCTCGTCATAAAACCAAAACTCAATCGTTGGATTCCAGTCTAAATATACAAATTCTTTAGTTCTAACCTCAAATTCATCAAAAGACTCAAGGGACATATTGTTACACTCGTTCATAAAACCTCTGTCTCGCCTTCCTCCTCGTAGTTTCTCTGGTTGATCTGAACCGAAAAATTCCATCTGACTTCCTGTTTCAAACGTATATATCTTATCCGTAGCATTCCACTGAGACTCTTTCCAGTAGTTATGTTCTTTCATTATCTTTTGAAAGTCTCTCAATGCTCCCTTTTTAAGGTGAGGCAAAGACTCGGCTACCACACTTGTTAAAGTAGGCTCTTCGTCTGTTTGAGCTAGAGAAATAAGAATGATGAGAATAGAGATTGTCTTTGAAGCAGAAGTTCCGCCTTGAACTGCTCTAACCTTTTTCCTCAGTCTCGCTATCTTCTGAGTTGCTGTTGTCTCGTAGTATGGCATTTAAATTAAGTAGAGGAATTGGTTTACCTCCTGAGGTATGGTCTACTTTCTCTCCAAATCTTTTAGGTTTGAGTTTACTCATGTTCCATTTCTTTGTATCTACTACTAGCTTAGCTCTCTGCACATCTTCCATTGTTTCGGCAATATCTTCTATTTCTTCTGCTCTTACTTCCATTCCTATATCTCTGGCTTTATCGTATTGGTCGGAAAACTTTTCATGATACAGTGCCCAATCGAATATGGTTGACTTATTAGGCATATCATCATCTCTTGCAATAGAGCGAACACTCTCTCCTTCCGCTATACGGTCTAGGATTTTTTTTGCTAATTCTTCTGTGTAAATTGTTGGTCTCGCCATTTTTTACCCATTATCTCTTAATGCTTCTTCTATGTCTCTATCCCAATCGTCTTCCCCTGGTGCGTTATTTTCTTTTTCTGATGCTCGGAGTATTGCCCTTGCTATGTTGTTATAACCTTCTGCCGGAGATTCGTCTCTTGATTCAGGAATGATTATCTTTACAGTTGAGAGTTGTGCTACTACCGAGACAGCGTGTTCTACTGCAAGTCTTATAGCTTTAGTTGGGTCTACAATGTCTTTTCCTATCTTTAGTTCTTCTCCTGCGTTTTCTTGGATTTGGTTATATGGGGCAATTAGAGATTGAGAGAGTAAAAAGTCAGGGTGTTTTTCAGCTATTTCCTTTAGGCATAGTCCTCCTCCTTTAACATATCCTTCCTCTAACGCCGCCTTACAAGCATATACTGCGTCTTCAATCTTTAGTTTTAGGTATAGTCCTTCGGCTTGTGATGGTGCGCCTACTCTGATAATTCCCACAGAGCTTGCCATTGAGGCTATTCTTCTATCAATCAGAGCTTTTTGTCCTTGACTTAGCTTTCCACTTTCGTTTCTTTGCTTCTTTAGTTCTTCGATTCTGTTCTTTACCTCGTCAGTCTTTTCACCCTTTCCACCTGTAGCAATAGCGTCTTCTCTGGCTTCAATGTCCTTTACAATAAATCTTTCAAAGAATCCTAAGTCAACTAATGACACAGTGTTTAGATTGTCTCCTTTGTCCTTGTTAATGAATCTAGCTCCAGCGTAAGCGGCGATGTCTTCGTATTGTTCTGTTCTAAGTGAGGGTACTTTAACAGGGTAAATCATGTATCCCTTTTTAATAGCATTGATGAACTCTAAGAGTACCTCTGTGGAAAATGATGGTGCTAGGATAGCCAGTTTCGTTCCTTTTGTTTCAGTGAATATCTTGTTGGCTAGGTTTCCTATTTCATTTCTTGAGTCACAAGCGTAGTTTGTAAGGATAATTGGTACATCTTGCATGACCATTTCATACCTTGCAGGGTTGTTGACGAATGCTTTGCCGGGGACTTTTGCAGGGAAACGCATACCTTTGATAACCTCGTGTTCGATCTCTCCTTTAAAGCCCTCTACTACGTCAATATATCCCTCTATTCCTACTTCCCACGCCATTTCTGCTACCAGTTTTCCTATTAGAGCGTCTTCCATTGAGACAGTGGCGATTTTAGTTAGTTCGTCTTGTGACTTAATTTCCTTTGAAACTTCTTTAATAGCTTGAATTACTTGGGCTTTTTCTTCAAAGAGTTGCTTTCGTATCTTCATTACGTCCCCCGATTGTCCACCGATTACTCCTTGCTCTCCTATTTTTTCAAATACTTTATTTAAAAGATGACCACCAATGACAGTTGTGGCACTTGTTCCGTCTCCTGCCAGTTCGTTAGTTCTCTTACAGGCTTCCTTAAAAGCGTCAGCTACTATTTTTACAAATTCGTTCTTAGGTTCGATTACTTCGGCGATTGTGGCTCCATCGTTCGTTACGCGGGGGCCACGGGAATACGTCCTATACATCAAAGCGTTACCTCCTGCTGGACCAATAGTGAGCTTTACTGGGTCGTAAATAGCGTTTACTCCCTTGATAATAGCTTTGCGAGCTTCATTACCTGTTTTTACCTTTGTTGATTGCATTTTTACTTTTTCTTCTTATTCTTACTCTTTATTAAACCGTTAATAACGCTAGGTTTGACTTCTCCTCTGCTTAATTTATTTTTAGCTGGTTTTGGCTCGTAATCAGTAGCGATTACTGGTACGCCCCATACTCTCCCCCCGTGTCTTAGTTTGAATGTTCTAAGTTCTTCGGCGGTAGCTTCAATAGTATCGTCTTTGAGGTCAGTAGTCCTACCATAAGTAGAAACTATATGAGTTTCTAGGTCTTTTCTTGTATTAAAATCTGAAATTTTAAGCATAATTATTTAGCTTATTCTTCAATAGTTTCTTCTTCGGTTTCTGGAGTTGGAGTTGTTTCTGTTTCCATAATTTTATAGTTTTAATGATAATTTCTTATAATTATACTACTTTCTATTAAAAAGGTAAAACCACCTGTCCCTTTTCCTTAATCAAACGGTATGACTTAAATCCATGTTCGTCTGTAAAATCACTGTGTTCAATCTTGTAACCTTGATATTCCTTTCTCCATTCTGGGTTGTTTTCTAAAGTGTGGATTGCACGTCCTGCTTGTGTTAGGAACATATCCCTGATAAAGAATTGTTTATTCACCCAACCGCCTTGTTTTTCTCTTAAAACCTGAAGCACTCTGCCTTCTTGGGTTTTGTAGTTCATATTCTTAATTTATTTAATTAAAGCTCTAGCTTTTTCTTCATCGTAAGGAAAGGGGGGAAGCGAGATCTCGCCCTCTGTCCTTTCAATTAAAATCTTGTTTAGTTGGTCGTAAACTCGGTCTATTTCTTGGTGTTTGCTTAGTTTGGTAGTGCTTTCTTTGCCTAGCATTGCCTTTTGTAATAGTTTCCATAACCATTTTATATTCTCTGGTGTGCAATCAATCGGTACTTCTTCTCTAACTATCTCTCGCATATCAATACCTTTTTCGATACACATATCTGATGTCTGCTTAAAAAGTAAATGTAAAGCATTCGATTGTGTTTGAGTTCTATAATTATTTATTTCCTTTTTGCAATGAGGGCATTTAAGCATACTTCCAAATAAATCCTTTATGTTGCCTATATTTACCTTGGCAAACGCGAGTAATTGAACCGCTATCAAATCCATACGTTTTTACAGCGTCTAAGGCGCAATCCCACCTCTTAACAAGATTCCCTTCTATGGTTTTCTGTATCACTGGTTTTGACGTTGGATGTTTTTTACCATACCTCCCCTTAACCCATGCTTGATAACCCAAAACCCTATAGCCATGCAAGCCATTTTCGCTAGCAGTACACCATTCCAAATTTTCCAGTTTATTATCATATTTCTTACCGTTCTTGTGATTAACTTGGGGTTTATTTTCTGGATTTGGTATAAAAGCTTCAGCCACTAACCTGTGGGCAAGAACACAACGGTCTTTCCCTGAATTGTCTCTCATTGTGTATTGAATGTAACCAATACTTTTCAGTATCGGTTCCAATATAATTGTTTTACTCTGGTAGTAAAATTCTTTACCACTTCGGCTCTGCCCACGTCTAAATCTAATAAGGCTCCTCGATCTTCCTAAACTACTTATTTCGTAATTCTTGAAATTTTTAATTGGTTTCCAAATTTCTTTCATAATTATTTTGTGATTCAGTCCTCTGCCCTGTTTCTTTGTTACAGTGTGGACAAATCATAGTTAAAATGGCTCGCTATATTGTGGGTCTTCTGGGTCTGACCAATGTTTCCAAAACCACCTTCTCCAATCTTCAATCATTTGTTTAGTTGTTTCTGCATTTTGCTCTTTAATATCCATAGCTGTAACGACATCAACTGCCATTCTGATTGTTGAGCTTATTTTTATTGATTCTTCCTTATTAGTTTGGAATTTAGAGATAGATTCTTCTTTCTTTTCCATTGCTTTATTTATTCCGTAGCTACCTCGTCCGTTGGTTTTGGCTGGTGAAGGATATTTCAAAGACTTGTTTGTAAATTGACCGTTTTGTTTTATATCCATCTCTGCCTCTACTTCGTCTCCGTCTTTAAGGTCTGCGAAACGAGGGAAGTCAGACCATATAGCAACGCCTTCGTGCATAACTTGGTCTTCTCCTAAAGCCGAACACTTAAGCATTGCCTTACCTGTTGAGGTTGTTTTTCTCTCAATGTTTTGTAATTTATATTTATTCATCATTTTCTCTTTTATAACTATTAAAGGCTTCTTCTGAGCTTTCTATTTGGTTTAGACGTTCCATTTCTCGGAAGTCGTATTCTGGTTCGTTTGAGTATTCCATTATATTTCCTTATGGTTTCCGCAATTACAGCTGTCGTCTGGGCTTGCATGACAATCTGCTTCTTCTGCTAATTGTTCAGCTTGTACTTCTCCGATAATGTCCTCAAAGATGTCGGGGACTATCATTCCTTGTTTTCTATACTCTGCTATTTTTTCGTTTAGTTTTTTTGTCGAAATCATATTATTTGACTATGAAGCCATTAACTAATGCGTAAATTGCACCGACCCCAAATCCTAAAATGATTAAAAAAAACAAAACTTTTGTGAATCCGCTTATTGGTTGCGATTCACCTATATCCTCTTCAAGAAAGTTTGGATTTAATATCCTTTCTCTTCTTTCTTCGAGATATTGTTTACCGTGGTTTTTCATAAGTTTTTCTCCTTGTCCTGCCACCACCTAATAAGGAGTGGCAAGACGAGAAGTATTAGGTTAATAACACTAGCCCGTATCTAGGGAGAAGCTCAGCCTTAACCAACCTTTCCCCGACCTTTATATCCTAACATATACACTTACGCTTGCAAGTTAGTTATCCCCAGTTTTTAGAGCCTCTTTTTTAGCTCTTTTTTTCTCGTGCATCATTAAAGAATAGGCTGTCCTTTCTTTCTTTGAGACCTTTTCCCATCTTGTTTTTCCCATAGCGGAAGCGTGTGGATTTTTCTTTTTCATTCTTTTTCTTTGTTAGCTTTTAATTACTCCTCTTCTTTATTACGGATAAGGGATAGGATGTCGTCTTTTGCTTCATTTTTTGACTTCAAGTGCTTATATACTTCTGGCAGGTAGTCTTCTTTAGGTCTATCAAACACATACTTTGATTTTTCTATCTTCTCCTCCAGCTCTAACCTTTGTTCTTTGAGGGCTTGAGAAAATTTATTCCACCACCAGTCAAACATATTACCTATGCCTATATATTTTTCACTACCATCATCGTTCGACCATATAATACTATCGGCAAAATCTTGAAATTCTTTTCTTAAACTCTCTTTATTATTCTTTGATTTATTCATGGGGGATTTCATAAATTATTTAACATATTTTCTTCTCCAGAAGAATGACTTTCCTCGACATCATAAAGAGCCAAACAATGCCTGACCATATTAGGGAATAGCGTTGTAGAGTAGAATTTTCGCTCCACTTCTTCTTTTGTAAAACCTCCAAAAATTATCATAGCTGCTTTAAATCCTGATTCAAAATAACTCACATCGTTTTTTTGTATTTTTTCTTCCATCTTATTTAATTATTAGGTTTGTAATTATAAATTAGCTTCGTAAAATGCTTTTGCAAACCCTTGGGGGGTGATACTTCGTCTCGTTTGCCGGTCGAATTTCCCAAAATGTTCAGGGTGTATGTCTTTGCTTTTTAAGTAATCAAATTTAACACCGAGGGTGTGAAGATGGCTGTTTGTTTTGGCTTTGGCTTCTTCCGTCATTTCAATCGGTGTTTTTATAGGCTCGTTAAAGTATCCCCACAGTGCCGTTCTCTTCTGATAGCCGTCCCCAAATTCCCACGGGTCAAAAGTAAATGCTGGCTTTCCAAGTAATTTTTTAAGAAAACCGTGATATTGAATGGACCTTAATGGCAGTCTTTTGGACACCCTGCCTTATTTTTTGTATTCGGCAGAATCCTTCAATCATCTCTCCCAGAAAC
>Ga0210043_1001460_pt1 | contig 19358 bp, 16 predicted proteins | sample CryGeymet201501t_FD_183990 | JGI IMG/M metagenome (GOLD analysis project Ga0210043, IMG submission 183990) | Groundwater microbial communities from Crystal Geyser aquifers in Utah, USA - Crystal Geyser metaG 2015-01t (SPAdes) (version 2) | ecosystem: Environmental > Aquatic > Deep subsurface >... | reverse complement strand
GCATTTAAAGAAAGTAAATTGATCTGGTCGGAAATCTCTTCTACTATACTCACAGTTTCTTTGATACGGTCATTGGATTGAACAAGATTAGATACTTTTTGTAATGCCTGTTCAACGACTTCTTGTGTTATTTGAGAGTGTTGGGTTGTTGCAGCAGCAGATAGAGTCAGATCTTTTGCTTCTTCTACCATCTTATCCATATTAGAATTTATAGAAGCAAGATCGGAGTCTAAGCCTGAAGTTCTTTCAGACTGGTTGGTGATTGTCTCCATAATTGAACTAGAGACTTGATTGATTGCCTGAATCGAAATATAGATGGAAGAAAGAGAACTTTTGTCACTTTGCATTTTCTCGAAGGCATCGCTCGAATTTTCTTTGAGAATATCTGATTGATTCTTCAATCTCGAAGACTCGTGATTTACCGATTGGAAGTAATTATCTAATTTCTCGATGAAGAAATTCATTTTATCAACCGTTATGTTTAAATTAGTTGAAGAAATGTTAGGTATTTTAGATTTAAGATTTCCGTTGATTATAGAAATTATAGATTGATTGATATTTTCTATATCACTGTTCATCGAATTGCTTCCAACAATAGATGTCCAAACTATAATAAGAATCATCATTATAAAAACAAAAGGTAACTGGAACCAAAGGTTAGGAAGGGAAATAAAGTTTAAATAATTGCACACTAGATAATAACCCAAAGTCATAATGGGAAGAATAGTTAAAGAAAATAAGGTAATTAAATTCCTTTGGTATAAAGTTAAGGTTTTAATTTCTTTATAATGTAAATCATGATTAAGAAATATTTCATTCTTAAGGATTGGAATGAGTTTAACTTCTGTCTGAAAGTAAAAAGCAAGAAACAATATCGGGATCATCATGAAGCAACCATATGGAATAGATAAATACTCTTTAGGTTTTAGATCGAAGAAATAGATTGCAACAGCCAAGAAAGCAAGTATTGCAATTGTCCAACGAAATACTATGACAATCCCTTCCCAAAATGGATGACGTAATAAACCGAGTTTAACTTTTTTAATGTCCAATCCATCGTCAGGAATTTCAGCATCTAAAAAAGATAGAAGTCGACCCAAACGAATCCTTCGAAATATATAACCAACTATAAAAGGTATAACTGAAGCTATAATTCCGAATCCTGAGATTTGAATGAGCTTGCTTCCCTGAATCTCGCTTCCAGAAATTGCAAAATTGATAAAATAAGGAAAAATCAATAGATATAAAGGTAACTCATTAGATAGCGATAATTTATTGATAAAAGATTTTGATTTCATTTATATTTTTTCAAATATACTTTATCGATAATTCCAAAAGTCAATACCTTTATTTAGATTTGGTGCTAAATGTACGTAATTTAATTCCTTCAATCAATTGGTATATTTTGAGTGGGATAAAAAGAAAACGATCAAGCAATTGAATAAACGAAAAAATCAAAGAAGGATAGACTCGTTTTCTATTCCATTTAACTCCAGAAATAATCTTTTTTGCAACCGTCTCTGCCGATTGACTAGGAAATGGAACAGGAACTAGGTTCCCTGCTGTATCAAAGAATTTAGTTCTTGTTGCGATAGGATAAACAACCATAACATGATTCTTTGAATTTATTTCATATCGGAATGCCTCCATAAAGGAATGAACTGATGCTTTTGTTGCTGAGTACAATGCATAGCCAGGAAGAGGAAGATGACTCATCGCAGAAGCTGTGGTTATAAAGAAAATGGGTTCATTTTGTACAGAATTTAAATAAGTAAGTGTATAGATGGGAGAAAATACATTTGTTTTATAAATCTTCTCAATTCGATTCCAATCTGGAGTTGAAATTTTCTCATAATAAGCAAATCCTGCATTGGCGAAAAATATATCTATTCCACCCATCCATTTCTTTGCAGCATCGACCATAGATTCAATATTTTCAGGTTTAGAAATGTCTTTCTCAAAGGCCATAACCGAATCATGCTTCGGAATTTGTTCTTTATTGAGATCGACCGCAAAGATCTTTACATTAGTATATTTTAAAAATTGAAGTAGAGTTTCTTTTCCTATTCCCGACGAGGCACCAGTGATTATAATTCGTTTATTATTGATATCCATGTTAAAAAAATTCCTTATTATTTAGCGTGACAAAATATTCTTTTTAAATACAATTTAACCATGAGACTTACAAAACCATTCATTTTACAACTGATTTTCTTGTTATCAAGTTTTCAAGCCATCTATGCTTTTGATTGGGAATTAGCAAAAAATAAAAACGGTGTTATCGTACATACTCGTGAAGTAGAAAATTCCGCACTCAAAGAATTTCGTGGAAAAGTAATCATTCAATCAACAGTTGAAGACGCATTAGAATTAATTAAAGCTCCTTCTTCTTATACAGCATGGCTACATGATTGTAAATCAGCAGAACTTCTTAAATCAAATAGCAAAGAAGAATGGTTTGTATATTTAAGAAATGGTGCGCCATGGCCCGTGAATGATAGAGATGTGATTTTCAAATCTAATCTATCCAAAGATGCTAAAGGTGAAGTAATTATTAGATTTAAAGAATCTACAGTATTATCAAAGCCAATTCCAGATGGTGTAGTTCGAATTCCAAAGATGAAAGGTCTTTGGAAGGTAACACCTTTAGAGGATGGAAAGATTCAAGTTATTTACCAAGCACATACAGATCCAGGTGGTTCTATCCCAGAATTTGCAGCTAACATGGCAGTTGTTGATATCCCATACAATACCTTGTTAAATTTAAAGAATAAATTGGGTTCTAAGAAATAGAATTTAAAGATTAATAAAATTGTTTCAAACTTTAACATTATAGCCAAATCAACTTGTATGATTTGGCTATTTTAAAGCTTTATTAAAATTTAATCAAGTAGAGTCTTCAATATTCAACTCCGATAATCTTATCTATCAAACCATATTCTAAGGCTTCATTGGAAGAGAACCAAGAATCACGATCTGTGTCTTGTTCAATTTTTTCCATAGGTTGACCTGTTGCTCGCGAGATTATTTCATTTAATAAATCCTTTTCCCTCTTAACCGATTCAGCAAAAATTCTGATATCTTCAGCTGGTCCTTTGAATTCTCCCATAACATGAGGTTGGTGAATTAATACTTTACTGTGAGGATAAGCATAACGATTCCCTTTCTCTCCTGAAAGTAATAAGACTGCACCAAAGGACATTGCCATTCCCAAGCACACCGTATGTACTGGATTGTGAAGACTTTTCATGACATCTAAGATAGCCAAACCTGCAAACGTCGAACCACCTGGGGAATGTATGAGTAAAGTTACAGGTCGGGTTGGATCAATAGCTTCTAAGTATAAAAAGCGATCGATTAAATATTTCGCAGAGTTATCGTTCACCTCCCCCCAGAGAAAAATTTTCCTTTGTTCCAAATAAACATTTTCTATTTGAGCATTTCCATTGATTCGTGTAGCTTCCATATTATCCTCTATGCTGCCTTAAGATGTGTTAAACTAGCCTGTGGTCGGAAGGATTCACCGATCCCCATTCGAAGAATTTTCTTAAGATGAAGATGTCTTTTCTTAATAAAAGATAGTGTCTTTCCTTCTATTTTTGAAATTTCTTCGAGAGTAAAATTTTTATAATAATATAAATCAATTAATTTCTGATCAGCTGGCTCTAATTGGTTAAGGTTATAAAAAATTGTATCCAAACATTCTTTTTCTAAATAAGAAGAATACAATTCTTGGTTATTTTGATCAATCCGATTCGGATCTACAAATACTAGACTTTGCCTTTCTTTCTTTCGCAAAATACGATCACTGTGTTTGATAATTACCCTTTTAAGTAAGGATGGAAATGCCGAAGAAGTATTTATCTTTTCAATATTTTGAAATAGCTCCCAAAAAGATTCCTGAACTACATCCTGGGAAAGATCTTCATCTTTCATGATTTGTGAGGCAAAATTTACCGCAAAACTCGAAAACCGTTTTTGAAGATCTGTCCATGCATTTAGATCTCCCGACTTTGCCTTATCTAAAAGTTCAATATAAGATTTGTCTTTCATGTAGCATAATGTCCCCATTATTTTCCAATTGGTTCTAAAAAAACGAAAATTCTAGCTATATTTTAGAGCAAAATTAAATTTTTTTCGACTTTGGAAGAGGAAGGGCTTATCATTTAATGAATCCAACTATGGAAAATACCTTCACTAATTCACAGAAAAACTTATACTTTCATTTATTTGTAACGTTGATCGTTATATATATATATAAATCTTAGAGATGCTTTTAAAAATTACTGGACTCAGTTATTTAGATTAAGTTTTTAAAATACGTAGTCATTTTGCTAAATTTTGTTAAGGTAAATTAATGTATTTAAACAGTTTTACAATCTATCGTTTATTTCTCTTTATTTTTCTATTTATAAATATATTTTGCTCTTCTAAGTCAATAAAAGATTCTTCTAATACATCTCTATCAACTTTAGAAAATTGTGAACAAAGAATTCTTGATTATTATGATTCAAGTTCAATAAAAAATATAGGTTATGTTTTAATAGATGGTAATGACAACTCGAAATTTGGTATATTAGGAGAAACCAAGGAAGGTGATAGATTTAAGATCGGATCCATAACTAAGATATTTACAAGAATTGCCATACTTCAATTGCAAGAGAAAGGGAAGCTTAGATTAGATGATCCTATTGAAAAATACCTTCCAGAGTTTAAGGGAATTAAATTTACAGGCAGTAAAGACGCTAAGGTAACAATTAGGGATCTACTAACTCACCAATCTGGATTATCAAGTGATTTATTTAATGAGTTTTATCTAGACCCAAAAATCAATGATGAGGATATTTTACTAAAATTCAATAATCTTCCATCAAGGTTGACTGAGACTTCACGAGTTGATAAAAATGTTGTTCATTCTTATTCGAATTTAGGATTTTCTCTATTAGGAATTTTGATTGAAATTGTTTCTTTGAAATCAATAGAAGATTATTTCCAAGGAGAAATATTTGATAAAGCAGGTATGAAGAACTCCACATTATTAGAAAATACTAATAAAGGAAGGACTATACCTGGATATGAAGGTATATTTTTTATTACAGAATCAAAGAAACAAATTATTAGAGATATTTCTGCAGGAGCTTTATCTACAACTCCTGAAGATATAAGGAATTTTCTTCAAACATTATTTGTTTCAAAAGATAAAGATGGCTTATTGCTTAAAAAATCATCCTACGCAGAGTTTATTAAAAAGCAAGCCCAACCAATTAGAAATTTCGAAATGGAATTTGGTTTACCTTTGTTTAGAACCAAGAGATATTTAGAAAACAAGGAATATATTTATGTTGGTCATTCGGGGTCTTTGCCTCCATTTTTTGCAAATTTGATTTGGGATCCAAATGAAAATATAGCTGTATTTTTAGTTGCAAACACTTTAAGCATTAAAACAGGACAAATTGCACCCCTATCTGAGGATTTATTGGATTTTATGGTGGAAAAAAAGAAAAATATTCAATTTGATAACATGGATATCAATGAAAAATTCTCTTTCCTAGCGAATAAATATACAACTTTTGATAAGCAAACAAGTCTTAACGAATACTCAGGTTTATACTCTTCACCTTCAGGTCTGATTGAAATTAATTCTAATAAGAGTGATGCGGCTGAAGTAAATTTCGTAGGTTTAAATTTTGATACAAGTCAACGAGAATATCATTATGATTTAAATTTTAATTTATTCTTTGGATTAATTCCTATTACGATTCCAGGATTGGAAGAATTGGCTCTATCAACTCATAAATTCGAGAATGAGCCATTGATTGCTGTTTCTAGCAACAAAATAGCATTGGGTTATCTTGGAATTGGTGAAAAAATTCATCCGCTAGCAGAAGACAAGGCTTGGATCAGTAAGAAAGGAAGCTATTCTCCACCAAATAAATCTGAATGGTCAATGATTCAAAAAATCAAACTTGATTATAACTCAAAAGGATTCTATGATTTCCATCTTGAAATGAAGTTATCAGGTATGAAGATTAAACAAGAATTTCAAGCGCAACCGATATCGAATACTACTATGAAGATTTTGGGTAAGGGTCGAAACCTAGGTGAGAACTTTCAAATAGATTCTGAAGGAGTTCTCCACTACTCTGGTTATAGAATGATTAAGGAATAAGTTAATTTAAATATTAATTTCATTCACCAAAATTTAAAAGAACAATCTATTTAAATTTTCGAGAAGTGACTTTAACAATTGTAAAATCTGTATTTAGAATTTAAATACTAACTTACAACAAAATTTAGAATCTTACCAGGAACAAAGACTATCTTTCGAATCGTCTTGCCTTCCAGAAAAGGAATTACCTTTTCATGAGATCGTGCAATCTGTTCAGCTTCTTCTTGGTTGATATCTTTAGGGACTAAGGCTTCACCGCGTAACTTGCCATTCACTTGGATGGGAAGAGTTATCTCATCATCAACTAAATACTTTGTGTCCGCTGTCGGAAATTTTTCTAGAACTAGATCAGTCTTCTTGCCTAGCAAAGACCATAGTTCTTCTGTTATATGAGGTGCGAATGGATTCAATAGAATTAAAAGTGTTTCTAGGACTTTTCGTGGCCTTCTCGCAGAGGGAGTGATCTCATTTACTAAGATCATCATCTGTGAAATGGCAGTATTAAAAGAAAACCCCTCTATGTCTTGTTTTACTTTATCAATAGATTTATGCAATATTTTCAGTTCTGCTTCCGTTGGCTCTAGATCATCAACTCGGAAAGATTCATCGGGACCTTGGTGGAAAAGTCGCCAAACTCTATTTAGAAAACGATGAACTCCTTCTACACCTTTGGTCGACCAAGGTTTCACCATTTCGAATGGACCCATGAACATCTCGAAGAGACGAAGTGAGTCAGCGCCAAACTCTTCCACTACGTTATCTGGATTTACAACATTTCCCAGAGATTTAGACATTTTTCTTTTGTCTTCACCGAGAATCAGTCCTTGGTGAATCAATTTTTGAAAGGGTTCAGGAGTTGAAACAAGACCAAGATCGAAAAGTATCTTGTGCCAGAATCTAGAATACAATAAGTGAAGAACCGCGTGTTCAGCTCCACCAACATACAATCCAACAGGCATCCATTCCTTTTCTAACTTAGGGTCACAGATTTGGTTTGGATTCTTAGGATCAATATAACGTAGATAGTACCAACAAGAGCCTGCCCATTGAGGCATAGTATTTGTTTCTCTTGTTCCCATCATTCCGGAGGCGGGATCTTTATAGGTCAACCAGTCTTTTGCGAGAGCGAGAGGTGATTCTCCTGTTCCAGACGGTTTGAATTCTTCGAGATCGGGAAGAGTTAAGGGAAGCTCAGATTCTGGAATAGGACGTGTTGTTCCATCTGGGTAATGCACCAGGGGAATTGGTTCTCCCCAATATCTTTGTCTTGCGAAAAGCCAATCCCGAAGTTTGAATTGGATTTTGGTCTTACCTATTTTCTTAGATTCAGCCCAAATGCTTGTTTTATTAAATGCCTCTTCGTATTTTAAGCCATTTAATTCTAGTTCGCTGGAATCAGAATTGATGCAGATTGAATCCTTGGAATCAAAAGCTTCTTTTACGGAGTTATTGTCTGACTTAGAGTCTTCTGCTTGATCCGATATAACTTTAGATTGATCTTTGTTAGATGAATCGTTTGTTTTATCTTTTGCCGATTGATTCGAGTTTGGATTAAGTATAACAGGCAATATAGGCAAATTGTATTTGATGGCAAATTCGAAATCCCTTTGGTCGTGGGCAGGAACTGCCATGATGGCACCAGTTCCATAAGTTGCCAAAACATAATCTGAAATATAAATGGGAATCTTTTGGGAAGGATTTGCAGGGTTTAAACAATAAGCGCCAGTAAAAACACCTGATTTGTCTTTATTTAAAGAAGTTCGATCTAAATCGCTTTTTAGAGATGTATCCTTTTGGTATTTTACCACCAAATCTATATTATCTGGTGTTGTGATATGTTCAACCAGTCCATGTTCTGGTGCGAGAACCATATAAGTTACGCCAAAGATTGTGTCGGGCCTTGTAGTGAACACGCGAACTTTTTGTTCTGTAATGTTGGAGTTTGAAATTGGTTTCTCTAAGGGAAAATCTAATTCGAGGCCACGACTCTTGCCAATCCAGTTCTTCTGCATCTCGAGAGTAGACACTGGCCATTCACATAGAGTCAAATCTTCCAACAAACGTTCTGCATAAGCAGTAATTCGCATCATATACTGCTTCATTGGCCGACGTTCGACTGTGTAGCCCTTACTTACCCATTCATCAACTTCTTCGTTGGCTAGGACAGTTCCTAAGGCCTCACACCAATTGACCGGGATGTAAGCAAGGTATACAAGTCGAAAGTAACTAAGTATTTCATCCTTACGGGCTGGAGAGAATGCTTTCCATTCTTCACCTGAAAAATGTTCCGATTCAGGTAGTTCCTCACCAACAAAAGGATGGGATCCAGATTTTGCCAACTCGGTGATAAGGGAATCTATTGATTTTGCTTTTTTAGATGCTCTGTCAAAGTACGAATTGTAAATCTGAATGAAAATCCACTGTGTAAACTTAAAATACTCAGGATCAGTTGTAGATATTTCTCTATCCCAATCATAGCTAAGTCCTAAGTCTTGGATTTGTCTGCGAAAATTGTTCGTATTCGCTTCTGTTGTCTCTCTAGGATGAATCCCAGTTTGCATAGCATAGCGCTCAGCTGGTAAACCAAAAGCATCCCATCCCATAGGATGAAGAACTTCATAACCTTGCATCCTTTTATAACGACTGATTAGGTCTGTTGCAGTGTAACCCTCAGGATGTCCTACATGAAGACCTGCTCCACTAGGATAGGGAAACATATCTAAACAATAGAATTTCGGTTTGCTAGAACCAGTGTCCGTCTTAAAGCTTGAGTTTGCCTTCCAGTAGCTTTGCCATTTTTTTTCTATGTCTCGAAAACGGTATTCTGTCATTTAACACTTATTAGTTATACATCTCAATTTTAGGCATTTTGCCCAACGAATAGTTAATTTCAGCTTAAAATATTTATAAATTTACTTTCTTACCGAATCAATTATTTTAGTTAACATTCTGAAACGCTCTGTTAAGCATTCCCTACACAAGTCATTCTGGTAGATGTTCTTTACTTTCTTACCACAAGCGCATATTTTATATGTCTTGTCGGATTCTATTTCGACTTCTGAGCCGCTTTCCACCATTGAAAATACACCCTTACGTTTTATCTATACTTTATTGACATCCAATGTTCGTAACCTGAAAATTTATAAATCATCGGTTTTGTTTTTTCTTTGGATGAAAGATACTGTATAATTTTTCTATCGTTTAGGGTCAAAAAAAAACTAGTATAGGTTTCGATTTTTTTTATAAATTTTTTTTAAAAAATAATCAAAGAATGAAAAAACACCGTGCCAACTTTGTTTAGTAAGACCTAATTACTTTTTAGTAGGCTTCGCCCATTTTTGAACAGTTTAACAAGTATTATAATGCTATTTCTGAATTATTTTTAATAATGTTTATAGATCTTATGTCTAAAATCTAGTATGCTTAAGTTTCAATCTGTATCTAAATCATTCAAAGGTAGTAATGAATCCATAGATGTTGTTAAAAACGTGGAATTCATTGTAAAAGAAGGCGAATTTGTTGCTATTGTTGGGCCATCTGGTTCAGGTAAGTCAACACTTCTTGGTTTAGCAGCTGGTTTGGATAAACCTGATCAAGGTGAAGTGATTCTTGATGGTGTTTCTCTTTCCAGTTTGTCAGAAGATGAATTGGCGAATCTAAGATCAAGCAAAGTTGGATTCATCTTTCAAAATTTTCAGCTCCTACCTAATTTAACTGCAATTGAAAATGTTGCTATACCTCTAATGGTTTCATCCAATCTTTCGGAGAAAGATATTCTTTCCAAATCAAAAGATTTACTTGTTTCCGTACATATGGAACATAGAGAGAAACATTTCCCCTTGCAGTTGTCAGGTGGAGAAGAACAAAGGATAGCAATAGCAAGATCTTTTATAAATGATCCTAAGATTTTATTCGCAGATGAACCAACAGCCAACTTAGATACCAAGAATGGGAATATTGTTATGGAACTGCTTCAGAATTTGAATAGAGAAAAAGGCTCGACATTAATCGTAGTTACTCATGATCATTCAGTTGCTAATTTAGCAGATCGCATACTTGAAATGAAAGATGGAGAATTATCGGAAAGAAAGGGTACTTTGGCAAAAAGTTCTCATTCTAAGATAAAATCTAGCATCAAGAAGAAAGCATTGTCTAAACAGAAGCCATTGTCTAATTCAAAATCTGCCTCAAAAAAGAAATTAGCATCTAAATCAAAACTTCCGTTGAAGACTAAAACAAAGACAGTTTCCAAAAAGTCCCAAGCTTTATCTAAGAAAACGACACGATGAATCAAAAAGCATTTTTTAAGACCTTTTTCAAGAGACAACTCTTCAGCAGAAAAACATTTTCCCTCCAAGTCATACTATCAGTCGCAGTAGGAGTTGGAGCCGTATCTGGAATTCAATCATATAAGTCTTCCTTGGCGGATTTGATCCGAACAGAAGCTAGGAACATGATGGGGGCAGATTTAGCCTTCCAAACTCCTGAAAAACCCCGCGATTTCCAAAATAAGCTATTAGAAGATACACTTCCCAAAGGCTCCAAGAAGGCGGAAGTAGTTCAATTTCTTTCTATGTTGCAAAATCCTAAGAACGATGAGGTCGCCCTTTCCATGCTGAGAGGTATTGAGAACCAATATCCTTTTTATGGCAAAATAGAAACTGAACCTAAAGATGCCTATTCCAAGCTTAGTGATTCAGATATTCTTCTCGAAGAAAATCTTTCCAAAAACCTCGCAGTAAATCTTGGAGATAAAATCCAAGTAGGTGAAAGAGAATATTATTTCGCAGGTATCATTAAAAAAGAACCCGGATCGGTAGGTGGCTTCACTGGCATGGCTCCCACTTCTATTATCTCCAAAGCTTCCGTTGATTCTACTGGACTTATTGAAAAAGGAAGTAGAATACGGTATACTATTTTTGCTCAGCTGCCTGCAAATGTAGACCTACTTCAATTCAAGAAAACAAATTTTGATGAATACATAAAGAACGATTTAACTATATTCCACAATACAGAAGTTAACTCAGGTTCCCAGAAGTTTATAACAAATACATTAGATTTCTTGAGTCTTCTTGGACTTTCTTCTTTTTTTTTGGGAGCTGTTGCTATTTTTATCTCTGCTAGAACTAGAGTCTTGGATTCACAAAAACAAATCTCAATTCTTAAATGTCTTGGATTGGAATCAAAATACATTCGAATGCTTGTTCTTTCTGAGACTATAGGTCTATCTTTCATTGGGGTTGTGCTTGGACTGGGTCTTGGCTATTGGATTCAATCTAGCCTTCCCAACTTGTTAGGTGGGGATGGCTTTCCTGATTTAAGTAAGGGAATTACTTTGGTTGCCCTATTTGAAGGCTTGGGTTTGGGAATCTTTATTCCTTTCCTCGTCTCCTTGCATTCTTTGGTTAAGGCAGGAATGGTAAGCCCCATGAATGCTTTGAAGTCACCAGATGGAGTGAGCCAAGATGCAGGTTCCTTGACTTATCGTTGGAGTAAGATGGAATACATTCTACTTGGATCAGTATTTGTATTATTTTTCCTAGTATCATGGCTTGATACTGGAAATATTCTCAAAGGCTTGGTTCTTTGTAGTATGTTCTTTCTGATTCCACTTATGATATGGCTTACCTACCAATTGCTTCGTTGGGTTATGCTGAGTTATTCCAAATCTAAAGTCGTTTCAAAAAGATTCTCTTTAGTCTTAAAGAAATTTGTCAGACAGTATGGCTTAGTTTCTTTATCCATTATAGGACTAGGATCTGCTATTTTTGTATTGTTGCTTTCACTTATTTTACGTGAGAGTCTTTTGAACTTAGGAGGTTCTAGACAATTAACAAAGCGACCGAATGTCTTTATAATCGACATCAAGCCTGATCAGAAAACAGGATTCGAATCTATGGTGTCAAAATATTCCCCTCAAGAATTTCGCCTAGCGCCCATTATTGGAGCTAGACTTTCCAAAATCAATGGTGAAAAAATTGATACATCTCAATTAGAACAAGATGCATCTAAGAGAGACTGGAAGTCAACTGCTAGAACGCGGGAGTATATGTTGTCTTACAGAGATGAACTTTTTGAAACGGAGTCAGTGTATTCTGGGAATTGGTGGAAAGAATCTGCTGTGAATGAAATTTCTGTGGAAAAAGATTTTTCCAAAAGTCTAGGAGCTGGTATCGGCGATGAATTAGAATTTTCTATCCAAGGATTTCCCATCAAAGGGAAGATAACCAATCTTAGATCAGTCAATTGGGCAGATATGAAGCCAAATTTTGTAGTCTTATTTTCGAGAGGCGATTTGGAATCAGCTCCAAGATATTATATTTCTTCTTTTTATGTGGAGGATTCATCCCAGAGATTTCAAATGCAGAAGCAAATTGTCAAGGCATATCCTAATATTACCTTTATTGATACAGAAAAAGCTGTGAAGAGTTTCGAAGGAATTGTTGAAAAAGTATCCGCAATCATCAATATAATGTCAGGTTTATTGGTTGTTGCTTCGATTATGCTATTGGTGGCAGTTCTTTACAGTTCATCTCGTGAAAGGTTTCGGGAAATGGTTTTGTATCGAGTTGTGGGTGCTAAGAAAAATTTTGTAAGAGGAATTGTTATCTATGAATCTGTACTACTATCATTCTTTTCATTTGTGTGTAGCTTTGTTCTAGCTATGATAGCAGATTGGATTCTCAATCAATATGTTCTGAACCTGGAGTCTATCTATCCATGGTTCAATTTATTCTTGGTTGCAGTGTTTGTATTTCTAGGGATTCTCTTCGCTTATTTTTTAACATCTAGAAAACTCTTTAGCTTACCGGTTAAATCTTTGATGAAAATGGATAACTAAGAATTCACATTATAAAAAGAGTTCTATAATTTACTAGTTAGTTGGGCAAAATGTAGCCTTTACAGTATCAGTCTTGAAGAAAAAGCCTGGGTTTTAATGCCAGGCTTCTGTTTCTTCAGACTAACAAAGAGAAGTATTTGGTAATTAAGGAGTTACCGAAATAACTTCGTCCCTGTTTACAAGATTTACAATATGCTTGTATTCAGGTGAGTCTTTTCCATATTTTAGTTCAGTTGCTCTAAGAAGGTGAACATTCTTTTTGTAACGGTATTTTAGCATTTGATCTTCCGACCCGCCTCCGTATTTCTTAATCATGTTCTCTTCGAATGCATATGCACTAGCTAAGTATTTATGAGCAGGGTATTCCTTTTCATTGTCATCAATCTCGATGTAAAGTTCAAGAATTGGGATCGTTTGAGGAAGATTTTGTAAATCATACTCTACCATAACCCAGTTTCTGTATACATCAGAAAGTAATCTCTTGAATTCTGGTCTCTCACGAAGATCAGGATTCTTGATTTCATCTAAATGGTTGATAGATCTAGTAAAGTAATTTAGAGCAGCTTGTTTAGAAGTGTTTTTCTCACGAGAAACAACTCTTTCTTCTCTAGCTTTACGATCTACTTTTTGCCAGTACCATTTTTCATCTAGACGCTTTTTCTCAGCTTCTTCCTTTCTGTACTGCTCTACCCAGTCTCTGTTCTTGAAAAGAACGTTTACACCAGATTGGTAGTTAGATAAGGCTAAACGAAATTTGTTATTAGCAAATGCTTTCGAAAGCGTATGTAGCTCTTGGAAATTTTTATTGTATGCCTTGAAGTCTGGGTTCTTCCAAAGAGCTTCCTGCTCTTGAACCACTTTTCTTCTTTCTTTCTGGTCGTCTGTTAGATCTGCGTCTTCTTCTTCGGGAACAAGTTCACCTTTTAGAAGTTCGTCGGCAGTATTAGCATCCGGGTCTTGAGCTTGACCTGGTTGACCTTGAGGCTGTGCTTGAGCATAGATACCTATACTCATAGACAGTGCCAGCATGATGATGAGGAGTTGTTTCATGATCTTCATATCCTTTGACCTTTTTCTTTCTCTAATGATAGTCTTTAAAGATTGGGAATCCTTTCCCAGTTCTTCAAGTTAAGTATCGGATTTATTAAAGTCAATAATAACAAATGAGACTGTTTTTTTTAGGAATCTACTCAATTCCTGGAAGATTTTTGCCCTTACAAGAGACATAATGTTTGAAAAAGGTTCGAGATCATCGCATAAACTTGACAAAGAGTGCTTATGAATTAGTATTTCCTTATTCATGAATCTTGCAGATGTTTTTCCGTTTCGTCATGGTGTAGTTGATTGTCCTTATTGTGGTGGTGCAGGTATTATTTTAGATACAAATGTTCGTGGGTTGCGATCGGGTGCCTTGGGTATTTGCCATTGTGTTGGTTCTGATTGTAATGTATGTCCATCCAAAGGCCAGCCTCCATTTTTAGTTTATGATATAGATGCAGATATGCAGATGCCTTGTCTGTGTCATGGAGCAAGACTTGAATTAATTAAATTAGAAAAGCTTGTCGCAAAAGCGGGAATTCCACCTCGATACCGTTTTCAATTTTTACAAAGCATAGACATTGGCGATAAAAGCAATGATCCGGAGCTTTCCTTTCTCATTGCACATGATTGGGCTTCGGAATTAGTACATAAATGGAAAGACCCTAACTTTAATGCCAAGGGATTCTATCTGTGGGGCGGAACAGGTTCTGGCAAAACTTTACTAGCCTGTGTTATACTCAATGAATTGATCTTTCGATACGGCGTAAATTGCAAATATGCTAAGGTAAATAAAGATTTTCTCAGTGCTATCTTAAATACTTATCAAAAGGACAGTGAGACTTCAGGGCAAGAGAGCAATATTGAGAAAGAATTTGCAAATGTAGATGTACTAGTTATAGATGATTTTGGAATCCAAAAAGACTCTGAATTCAACAATCGTAAGTTATACGACCTTATAGATACTCGCTATGAAAATGAAAAACTAACTCTACTTACATCTAACCAAGCCTTAGAAGATTGGAAAATAAAAGGCGAAGGTAGAATTTATAGCAGACTAATGGAAATGACCAAAGAGATCCAACTGAAATGCCCTGATTATCGATTGAAGGGAGTTCAAAATTAGAAATCGAATTCAATGCCCTCATAAATTATATATCTGTCTTATTGAAAACAAGAAGATATTGAATTCAGGAACTAATCCATGCTTGCATATCTTTCTTTAGGAACAAATCTCGGTAACCGTGAAGAGTATTTACAGCATGCTCGAAATTTGCTTCACAATCCACCTAGTTGTATCCTCACTCAATCTTCGGAGATTTTGAATACAGCGGCTATGGATTTCACCGACCAACCTGATTTTCTAAACCAAGTTATAAAGATCGAAACAATCTTGCAACCGCTAGAACTTTTGGACTTCACTCAATCCATTGAGAAGGAAATTGGACGTGTGAAGCGTTTCGATAAAGGACCAAGAGAAATTGATATTGATATTCTGTTATACGAAGGTGTGGATCAGATGAATAGCGAGAGATTGATTCTGCCTCACCATTCGATAGAATCGAGACCGTTTATTGGTGAGTTGTTGAAGGAAATCAGCTAAAAAAATCCCCCCAGTTGGGGGTTGTAAGGGTTGGTCGTCCGTATCTTAGGGTTGATAAAAATAAGATACCGTTAAAAGTAACTTAATCATACTTTATTGCTGATCCTAATGCAATAGGGGAATTTACCCTACTAAGTTCTATTCTGATTTTTCTGAATTTAGACAAGCTACTTATTGAAAATCTTGATTTCCCTTTCTATCGTGTCTTGTGGAATGGAAAAGCAATGATACGTAAAGCAACTCAAGATGACCTACCAAGAATTTTTGCATTAATCCAAGAATTAGCAGATTTTGAAAAGCTCAGCCACGAGTTCGAAGGCAATCTCAAGGACCTTGAAAAGCATATTTTTGGTGAAAGACCATATCTCTATGCTTTGGTTGCAGAACAGGACAAGCAGGTTGTCGGCTATGCTCTCTATTTTTTCAATTATTCTACCTTCTTAACAAAACCAGGCATCTATCTGGAAGATCTCTATGTTATGCCCAATTTTCGCAAGCGTGGTTTGGGTAAGGCACTTCTTTTACACCTCGGTAAAATTGCTGAAGAAATCGGCGCGGGACGAATTGATTGGTCAGTCTTAGATTGGAATGAACCTGCTATCCAGTTCTATAAATCTCTTGGCGCCAAAATCTATCCAGAGTGGAGAGTGTGCCGAGTAGCTGGAGAGGATTTGAAAAATTTCAAAGCAAAAGGTAAATTATAAGACTTTAATAATATATTCAATTCTACAAATTAACGTAATATAAAAAAGTTTTAATATTCGATATTTAATTATAACGTCTAAATCGAGAAATCTTCCGTATAAACTTTTGCCTTTTTGATTCGAAGATATACTGTCTCACCAGGTAATAGATTTAATTCTTTATAACTTGGTGTATCTAATACTGAGTCAATAAATGTTCCCGTATCAGGCCTATATAATTCAACTCGTACATTTCGTCCAGTAGAATGAATGTGTTTGATTTCCGCAGGAATTCCTGCATTTGAATCTCGAAGGATTTCTATATCATAAGGTCTAACGTATGCTACAGCTTCTTGGGCATTGGAATTTAAATCTTCTGCCTTTCCTAAATTCAAATTACCTACAACTGCTTCTCCATCTTGGATTCTTCCATGAAAAAGATTAACATCTCCTAGGAAGTTAAAGACGAATGAACTCTTAGGTTGGTTATAGACTTCATCAGGAGTTCCGATTTGTTCTATGCGACCTGATTTTAGGATGGCAACTTGGTCACTTACTTCTAATGCTTCTTCTTGGTCATGAGTTACAAAAACAGAGGTTATATTTATCTCATCGTGCAATTTTCTGAGCCATTGTCGAAGCTCCTTTCTTACTTTTGCATCTAGAGCTCCAAAGGGCTCATCCAGAAGGAGAAATTTTGGTTCAATTGCCAAAGCCCTTGCTAGTGCGACTCTTTGTCTTTGACCACCTGACAGTTCATGAGGGTAACGGTTGTGTAATTGTTCTAGTTGAACTAATTTTAACAATTCGAACACTTTGTCCGAAATTGCTTGCTTGGTTGGTCGAAAGGATTTAGGTCGAACACGCAATCCGAATGCAATGTTCTCGAAAATATTCATATGTCTAAATAAGGCATAGTGCTGGAATACAAATCCGACCTGTGTAGGTTGAGAATTTTTAGAATCAGATTCATTTTTAGCTATCTGAATTTCACCTGAATCGGGACTCTCTAAGCCTGCTATAATTCTAAGAAGTGTCGTCTTACCAGAGCCAGATGGACCGAGTAAGGCGAATAGATTTCCTTCGGGAATTTCGAGATTGATATTATCTAAGGCTTTGTAATTTTGAAATGATTTGTTGAGATTCTTAATTATGATAGACATATTATTTTGCATCCTGTGTTAAATTTGGACTTGGTTCCAAGGTTGATGTATTAATCTTTCTTTCTAATATTGATTTAATAATCAAAGTTAGTATTGACAATAGAACAAGTAAGGAAGCCGTTGCAAATGCCCCTACAGAATTGTATTCATTGTATAAAATTTCAACTTCTAAAGGTAAAGTATTCGTTTTGCCTCGAATATGTCCTGAGATCACAGATACAGCACCGAATTCTCCCATAGCTCTGGCATTACAAAGCACAATACCATACAATAAGCCCCATTTAATGTTAGGAATAATTATCTTAGTGAATACTTTAAAGAAAGATGCATTCAGAAGGATGGCCGCTTCTTCCTCTTCGTTTCCTTGGGATTGCATGAGTGGTAGGAGTTCTTTTGTTACAAAGGGAAATGTTATAAAGATTGTTGCTATAACAAGACCAGGCGTGTTGAAAATAATTTCCCAATCCAGGAAATTCAATACCGGACGCATCCATCCTTCTCTTCCAAATATTAATACAAAAATCAATCCAGCAATCACGGGTGAGACTGCAAAAGGTGATTCAATTAAAGTTAATAAAATATTTTTGCCTGGAAAGATAAATCTTGATAATAGAAATGCAGCAAGTATACCTATGATAGTATTTAAAGGAACTGCAATGAGAGCAACTTTCAATGTGAGTAAAAATGCAGAAAGAGTGTGATCTTGGGAAATTGCATTCCAATAAGCGAGAAGTCCATCTGCAAATGCTTCCATAAATACATTGATTAAAGGTAAAACAAGAAGTAAAAAGCAAAATAGGTAAACAGATATTACTAAACTCCATTTAATTAGAAGGGATTCCTTAGGCTTCATATTAGATATCGACTCCTACGGGCTTGCCAGAAATTCAATGATAGCATAATGGAAAAAGATAGAGTGAGCATCAACAAGGCGATAGCTGTAGCCTGTGTATATTCATATTGTTCTAACTTGGTAATGATAAGTAGAGGTAGGATTTCAGTTTTGCCTGGGATATTTCCAGATATAAAAACAACAGAGCCATACTCACCGACTCCTCTAGCAAAAGCCATACTCGCACCGCTAAGGCAAGATGGAATTAAATAAGGAAGAACGATTTTATAAAATGTTTGGAATCTAGTAGCTCCTAAGCAATACGCACTTTCTTCTAACTCCTTAGGCAATTCTTCAAGCACAGGTTGGACAGAACGTACTACAAAGGGAAAACCCACGAAAACTAAGGCGATAATAATTCCAATCGGCGTATACGCAATTTGGATTCCAAAATTATGGAAGTAAGATCCAATCCAACCATTATTAGAATAAATGGATGTGAGTGAAATTCCTGCAACAGCAGTTGGTAGCATAAAAGGTAAATCGATAAGGGAGTTAATAATTTTTTTACCTGGAAATTTATACCGAACTAAAGTCCAGGCAAATAAAAATCCAAGAATCATATTTATTATTGCAGCAATAAGGCTAGTTCCAAAGCTTAAAATGAGTGCATCTTGAATCCTTTGTTCTTTGAATACATTCATTAAGTCACTCATTCCAAATTCAAAAGTCTTAATGAATAAACCTAATATAGGTATGAGTATTATCATACTTGTATAAAAAAGTACAAGTCCAATGGTTAAACTAAAAGTTAATTTGGAATACGGTCTAAATTGAAAATTCATAATCTTTATTATTTCTTGTATATTTGATCGAAGATTCCCTTATCAGAAAAATGTTTTGCTTGTGCATCTTTCCATGAGCCAGCAAGCTCGCTAATAGAAACCATTCTAATCTTAGGAAATTGTTTTCTGTATTTATTTAGAACCACTTCATTTCTTGGTCTTAGGAAATTTTTAGCAATAATTT
>Ga0210043_1001459_pt1 | contig 19364 bp, 11 predicted proteins | sample CryGeymet201501t_FD_183990 | JGI IMG/M metagenome (GOLD analysis project Ga0210043, IMG submission 183990) | Groundwater microbial communities from Crystal Geyser aquifers in Utah, USA - Crystal Geyser metaG 2015-01t (SPAdes) (version 2) | ecosystem: Environmental > Aquatic > Deep subsurface >... | reverse complement strand
TCCAAAAACACCCCGCAGAGTAGCACCAGTCCAGATCAGCAACAGGCTCCCAAAGGGGGTGTCGACTTCACCGGAATAGGGTGTCGCGTTCGACTGGAATCAGGTGCCGACTTCACCGGAATACGCACTGCTCTTATTATCTGGTGAAAAATCGTGTTAGTGTGCTGCATGGCCTGAGTTCTCCAGTTGGTAAATTTGCTGTCTAGCTAACTACAAATCTACCATAAACGTTGGGAATTCAGGCCTACTTTATGACTGCGAAATCTTTAACCGGACAGCAGTGACTTCGCGGATAAAGGCGCGCAGGCTTTTGCACAAAGCAAGTCCTGACCCCTAAAGGCAGAGCAGCGTTGCGAGGCCTATCGTCATCTGTTTGATGCGCATATTGACGCGAAAGAGCTGGCAGAGATTCGCGAGGCGACGAACAAATCGTGGGTGCTGGGCTCGGGCAGGTTCGGGGAGCAGGTTGAGGCGTTCACGAAGAGGCAGGCATCCCCTAGGGCGCGGGGAGGGGATCGAAAATCGAAGAAGTACAGAGAGCGCAAGCTCAATCAGGTTTGACCAATGCTAATAGAGGCCATAAATTGAGTTTTGTGAAATGCAAGAGGAGGGGAGCAAACATGATGGAAATACAAAATCAATCGAGACTGACCCCATTGATTCGCATTGTTTGGGGGCAAACATGGAAAATGTAGGTGGGCAAGCTTCATCCGAAGCGCCAGAGGCTATTGATCAGCCGATTCGTATTCAAGCGATATTATCACCAAAATTCAATCTGGCCTTTTTGCAAAACTCAGTGCCTGTATTGCTTGAGTTGGCTTTGGTCAACGATAGTGATCAAGATCTAAGCGACTTAACCTTAACCCTCTCATCTACGCCTTCCTTTCTCAAAACCAAAATCTGGCATATCGATGCCGTTACATCAGGGCAAAAGTTCCATATTTCAGACCGCGATGTGCAGTTAGATAGTGGCATGTTAGGGCGGTTGAACGAATCTGAAACCATACAAGTATCGGTAACCCTTACATCCAAAGACGAGCCGATTGCGGATTGCGAACAAGTCATCGAATTGTTACCACGAACCCAATGGAGCGGCATCGGGCATATGCCGGAAATGATCGCAGCCTATGTTCAACCCAATGATGCGCAGGTGGAGCGGTTACTGAAAAAAGCTGCAGCCATCCTTCGCCACTACAAAAAAGACGCCGCCCTGGATGGCTATGCCGGTGGCCCGAAAAGAGCCTGGGAATTGGCCTCTGCTATTTGGGCGGCCATCGGTTCCATGGGATTAGATTACGCTCTTCCGCCAGCAAGTTTTGAACGAACAGGCCAGAAAGTCCGAAATCCGGCTCAGGTAGCTGATGCCGGGCTTGCCACATGCCTGGATAGCACATTGCTGATTTGTGCAGCCCTGGAGCAATGCGGTTTAAATCCTCTCATTGTGTTTACGCAGGGCCACTCATTCGCAGGTGTTTGGCTTAAAAATGAGGAGTTTTCTACTGTGGTGGTGGATGATGTCACCGCGCTAAGAAAACGGGTAAAGCTGAAAGAATTGGTTGTTTTTGAAACCACCTTGCTGACAAAGCGACCTTGTCCTGCCTTAAAACGTGCCATCGAACAGGGCGAAAAACAGATTGCTGAAGAGGAAGAAAGCAAGTTTGAAATGGTGGTTGATATCCGTAGGGCAAGGTTACAACGCATCAAACCGCTGGCAAGTGATGAGGCTAGCAGTACAGCATCAGCACAACAACACGAGGAGCAGGAAGCCGTATTTGATGAGGCCCCCGATCTCCCTGATGACGAGATTCGCAGAACTGAAGAGACATCAGGCAAACCACTTGATCGGCTTGATCTTTGGCAGCGCAAACTATTGGATCTCTCTTTACGCAACAATCTGCTGAACTTCCGCGCCAGTAAACGTGCGATTACACTTGATGCCCCTGATCCCGGACAATTAGAAGATCGATTTGCAGATGGCAATATTCTCAAGCTTAGGCCGCGTCCTGAATTGATGAATGGTTCTGATATGCGCGATCGAAGCATTCACGAATCAAGAACTCAGGAAGATCTATATCGTGAACATGCGCTTGATGCATTACGCCGTAATGAAGTGCATGTGCCGATAAAGGCGGACGAACTAGATGGGCGCTTAACCGAGCTTTATCGAACTGCCAGATCCACGCTTTCAGAAGGTGGTGCGAATACCTTGTATCTTGCCGTGGGCTTTCTCTCCTGGACCCGTGATAACAAGGACGACAAACGTTATCGTGCTCCGTTGATTCTTATTCCTATGGTGCTCAATCGTAAAAGCATGCGTGAGGGGTTCAGTCTGACCTTGCATGATGACGAAGCACGCTTTAACCCAACCTTGGTGCAGATGCTGCATCAAGACTTTGAGCTTGAACTACCAGTTGCTCAAGGTGAATTACCTAAAGATGACCATGGATTGGATATCCATAAAATTTGGAGGCAAGTATCCCAGGCCGTGAAAGAGATCAAAGGCTGGGAGGTGTCAGAGGAGGTTGTACTTTCTACCTTCTCCTTCGCTAAGTATCTGATGTGGAAAGATCTGGTGGATCGCACTGATCAGCTAAAACAGAATCCGGTGGTACGTCATCTGATTGAGACGCCACGTGATCCTTATTTGAGCTCGGTCAGTTTTCCCGATCCCAAGCAGTTGGATCAACTTCATGCACCCGAAGAAACCTTCTGCCCACTACCGGCAGATTCATCTCAGCTTTCAGCCGTGATGGCGGCGGCCAAGGGCAAAAACTTTGTTCTGATCGGTCCACCAGGTACCGGCAAAAGTCAGACCATCGCTAACATGATTGCCCAGTGTCTGGCAGAGCAAAAAACCGTGTTATTTGTCTCTGAAAAGATCGCCGCACTGGACGTGGTCTATCGTCGTTTGCGCGATGTAGGACTGGGTGATTTTTGTTTAGAACTACACTCAAGCAAGGCGCGTAAGCTAGATGTATTGCAACAACTCGGGCGGGCCTGGGATTCAAAAGGTGGAATCGATGCCAACGAGTGGCGCAGAGAGGCCGAAAAGCTAAAAGCCTTGCGTGAACAACTTAATGGTTTTGTCAGGCAGCTTCATTGTAAACGGCATAATGGCCTGACTGCATTCCGCGCCATCGGCCAGATTTTGGCAGGGCAAGAGATTGAGAAACTTGGCCTGCAATGGCCCAGTGTGGATGCGCATGATGCTGATGCCCTGGATCGGTTAAGAGCGTTGGCGGATCGCCTGGATGTGAACGCCCGCGAAGTGGGTAAGATTGCCGATAGCCCATTGGCGCAAATATCCCACGATGATTGGTCACCCCATTGGCAACAGGAGATCATCCAGACAGCCCAGCAACTGGTGCCGAAAACCGGACAACTGGAAACTTCCGCCGCGTCTTTTAACAAGGCACTGGGTTTGTCCGTACTCAATCTTGACGAGCGCAGCCGTCATGGCTTGTCGCTACTAGCAAACACATTGCCTAAGGCAGCCGGTTACGACTGGCGTTTTGTATTGCGTCCCGATATCCGTCGCTTGATGGACGATCTTGAAAAAGGCATGCAATACACCAAACAGCATCAACAGACCTTCCAGCAACTCTCAGTGCCATATCGAGAAGAGATAACGCAGATTGAAGTGGACGGTTTGAATGAGCAGTGGCAAAAGGCTGAGCAGGCTTTTTGGCCTATAAGCTGGATGGGTAAGCGTGGTGTGCGAAAAGTACTGGCTTGTTTTATTCAGGGTAAACATCAAATTGACGTGGCCGCAGATCTGGAGCGAATTAAACAGCTTAAAGAACTTGAGGCCAACATTGCCGAACTGGATGACCTTGGTGCCAAAACAACAGGTCTGTGGAACGGTCTTAAAACGCGACTGGATGAAGCCGAACAAGCACAACAATTTCATCAAGCCTTGTCAGAAGCGATTGCCGCTCTAGCAACAGATGCAGACACACTAACCACAATAAAATTGGCACTGGGAAAACTGCTGGGTGATGGCAATGCCTTACTCGATATCTCCGGGCCAGTCACTGGTGCGGGTAATCATTATCTAAAAGCATTGGCAGCGTTTAATACGGCCCTGGATGAGTTCGCCTCAAAATCCGGCGTCACAGTCGCTGAGATGGTGGCAAACACGGGTGACAACCCGGCTGGAATTGCCGAACTCTGCAGCGCCATTCCACCCATGGAACCAAAACTCCATGCCTGGTGTGCCTGGCGTAAGGCACGTAATGAAGCCGTGTCACTTGGGCTGGAACCCTTGGTTGCAGGTATAGAACAGGGCCTGGTTGAGCTGGGTAAGGTGCAAGAAGCCTTTGAAACCGATTATTGTCGCTGGTGGCTTAATAGCATGGTTGATGGCGATGAGGTTCTGCGTAGCTTTGTCTCCGCCGAACATGAAAAACGTATTGCCAACTTCAATGAACTGGATGATCGTTTTACCCAGTTGACCCAAAGTTATATCCACGCGGGATTATGTGCCGATCTCCCTAATCAGGACAGCGTTACCAAAAGTTCAGAATGGGGCATTCTCCGTCGAGAGATGCAGAAGAAACGGGCCCACAAGCCCTTGCGTGAATTAATCGATTTAATGCCTGACACTATCACCAAACTGACGCCTTGTTTGTTGATGAGTCCGCTCTCCATTGCGCAATACCTCTCTACAGAAACCGCGCTATTTGATTTGGTGGTATTCGACGAAGCATCACAAATCCCAGTTTGGGATGCCATCGGTGCCATTGCCCGTGGCAAACAAGTGGTGATGGTGGGTGATCCAAAACAGCTGCCGCCTACCTCATTTTTTAATCGCGGCGAATCGGGTGGCGATGACGATGTTGATTCAGATATTGAAACAGATCTGGAAAGCATTCTGGACGAGTGCATTGGAGCCAACCTACCGACACTGAATATCAACTGGCATTACCGCAGTCGTCACGAAAGCCTGATCGCCTTTTCTAATCATCGCTACTACGGTGGCGGACTGGTAACGTTTCCATCACCAATAACGGATGACCGCGCTGTCAGCTTTCGTTGGGTAGAGGAGGGTGTCTATGAGAAAGGTGGCGCCAGAATCAATAAACCCGAAGCAAAGGCCCTGGTTGACGAGGTGGTGGCCAAATTACGTGACAAACATTATCAGGCATCCAAACACACCATTGGCATAGTGACTTTCAACTCAGAACAACAACGCCTCATCGAAGACCTGCTCGACGAAGCCCGCCGCCAGCATCCCGACATCGAACCCTATTTTTCCGAAGATGCGCTTGAACCGGTGTTCGTCAAAAACCTCGAAAGTGTTCAGGGTGATGAACGCGATCACATGTACTTTTCCATCGGCTATGGCCCTGATCTTACCGGTAAGGTCTCAATGAACTTCGGCCCCATGAACAAAAGTGGCGGTGAACGCCGACTCAATGTTGCCGTAACCCGTGCCCGCCACGCATTGCGGGTTTTCTCCAGCTTACGTCCCGAACAGATTGATCTGTCTCGTACACAATCCACGGGCGTCAGAGATCTTAAGCACTTTTTAGAATTCGCAGAGCGTGGTGCCCGCGCGCTGGCTGAAGCTGTCACAGGCTCGATTGGCGACTACGACAGTCCCTTTGAAGAAGCCGTTGCCGAAGCCTTAAGACGCAAAGGTTGGCAAGTACACTCACAAGTTGGCGTCTCATCATTCCGCATCGATCTGGGTGTAGTCGATCCCGATGCTCCAGGCAGATACCTTGCCGGTGTCGAATGCGATGGTGCCACCTACCACCGTTCGGCAACGGCCCGAGATCGCGACAAAATAAGAGAGGGGGTATTGCGCGGCCTGGGTTGGGAGATAGCACGCATCTGGTCCACCGATTGGTGGCACGATGCCGCGGGTGCACTCGACAAAGTTCACACAGAGCTGGAACGCCTATTAGAAACACAGCGGGACAAACACCTTGAAATCCATAAAATAGAAAATATTGCAGTCGATAAAACGAATGAACCACAAACGATCAGTCCAGTGCAACAAGAAGATCTATTTGAAGAAGCACCGCTAAAAGTCGCCAGCGCCGTTTATGCACGTAACAGCGCAAGCATTGAGCAAGAGCAGAAAACAGATCACCCCATGTTCCACGAAGCTGCTCCCGCCTCTGTAGTCACCGACATCGATCCCGATGCCTTCTTTACTGCTGAATACGATGCATCTCTGCAAACCATGATTGCCCATGTCATCGAAATTGAAGGCCCCGTGCGTGAAGACGTACTCGCCAAACGCATCGCCCGTGCCCACGGTTGGGCGCGCACCGGGAAACGAATACGTGACAGAGTGTTTCAAATGGCCGAAAAGAAATATCTCATTACCATTGAGGAGGTCGGGCGGTTCTTTTGGCCAGAGGGGAGTGATACGAGTGAATGGCAAGCGTTTCGTTATTCGGAAAATGGCAGCCGACCTGTCGATGAGATTTCAAGCCAAGAATTAAATGCATTAGCCAGACATGCATCTCAAAAGTGTGATTCGGTAGATGAAAGTGCGGCAGAAATGGCTCGTTTGATTGGGGTTCGGCGGGTGACGGAAGAGGTTAAGAAAAGGTTAGAGGTAAGTGTCAGAAATATGAGCCTCTTGCAAAAGTCTTCACACCTGCTGAATTAAGCCTCTGAAAAGAGGCGAAAAAACCTCCCTTCCGGTAGGGTGAATCTACCACAACCACCAAACCAGAAAGGAGATCAAAGATGAATCATCTTCGAGAAGGATTATCACAGAGCTGGCTAATAATTCAAGGATCGCTGTTTCCATGGCTGCAGGAAGAGCTTGGTCCGCTGACTGAGAAACAGCAGCAATTTGTAGCCACCCTTGAACTTATCCGGATTGAAGAGCATCTGAATGATTACTATGGCGGCATGGGTCGCCCACCCAAGAGCCGTGCTGCAATTGCTCGCGCCTTTATTGCCAAGATGGTTTATAACATGCCAACCACGCGGATGCTTCTGGAGCGTTTGGAGTCCGATAAATCCTTACGTCGCCTCTGTGGCTGGGAGTACCGGCATCAGGTTCCGCATGAATCGGTATTCTCTCGTGCCTGGCATGAGTTTTCCGAAAGTCGGCTGCCCGAACGCGTCCATGCAGCGATGATTGAAACGCGTTACGCAAAAGAAATCGTTGGTCACATATGCAGGGATTCAACAGCCATCCATGCCAGGGAAAAGGCTGCGAAGAAAGAGATCTAGGCCAAACCCGAAGCCAAAAAGCGTGGTCGGCCAAAGAAAGGCGAAGAGCGCCCCAAAACCATGACTCGTATTGAAAGACAAGCTGCAGGGATGCCACTGGCTGCGATGCTGGCGGAACTCCCCAGACCCTGTGATGTTGGCAAGAAACAAAACAGCAAAGGGCACTTCATCAAATGGAATGGTTACAAACTGCATATTGATGCAGCCGATGGCGGTATTCCCATCAGTTGCTTATTGTCATCAGCATCCTTGCACGATTCTCAAGCCGCCATTCCACTGGCGGAGATGACTAACAGTCGAGTTTGTAACCTGTATGACCTGATGGATTCCGCCTATGATGCTCCGGGTATTCATGCTCATAGTCGTAGTCTTGGCCATGTGCCAATTATCGACCCTCACCCGCGAGGCGCTGTGGGCAAACAGATGCTGAGAGCGGAAAATAAAGCGCGTGCAGCGATCAACATGAAACCATCTGAAATGGTACGCTATCATGAACGCAGCACCGTTGAGCGGGTCAATGGTCGTTTGAAGGACGAGTTTGGAGGGCGTCACCTGCGCGTACGCGGCCATGCCAAGGCGATGTGTCATTTGATGTTCGGTATCCTGGCTCTTACGGCGGACCAACTCATGCGTATGATTCAATAACCTGTCTATACGCCAAACCTGAAGCATCAAAAGGCATAATGATATCAATGCCATGGCATTGCTCGCCCTGAAAACCGGAAAACGCCGGAAAAATAACTCAACCTGGAGAAACCCGCAGGAAGAACGAAAATTAAAACGATAAATCCAACGGCTTAGGCGCTGACATTCAATTTTACTCAGACTTTTGCAAGTGGCTCGCAGGTATCACTATTTTTGCCTATATCCGCATGATGCGGCTCAGGCGGGCTTCGTACCGGCTGGTGTTCTGCAAGGAAGATCGGATCATCGATATTGCGCTGGATACCGGTTTCGAGAATCCGGAATCCTTTTCGCGGGCCTTTAAACAATCATTCGGACAATCACCCTCTCAATTCAGAAAAAAGCCGTTATGGCAGCCGTGGAACGAGCAGTTCCAACCGCCGCCAAGGCAAAGGAGCGAGAAAATGGAAGTAGATATAGTCGATTTTGCAGAGACCAGGGTGGCGGTGCTGGAGCATCGCGGAGCGCCGGAACTGGTCAACGATTCGGTGATGCAATTTATCGAATGGCGCAAACAGAGCGGGCTATCACCGCTGAAAACCAGCCGCACGCTGGGTCTGGTCTATGATGACCCGGCCACGGTGGTGCCGGAGCAGTTCCGCTTCGATATCTGTGGTGAGGTCTCTTCGGATGTACAGGCAAACCCGCAAGGCGTGAAAAGCGGGGTGATTCCGGGCGGTCGTTGTGTGGTGATCCGCCATCACGGACCGCATGAGCGGCTCGGTGAGAAGATTTATTATCTCTACCGGGACTGGTTGCCGGAGAGCGGGGAGGAGCTGCGCGATGCCCACCTCTTTTTCCACTACCTGAACCTGCGCTCGCAAGTTGAGGAGCATGAGCTCATCACCGATATCTACCTGCCGTTGAAATAGCTGCCGGTTTCAGCCTATCATATAATGTCGATCACCCCGGTCAGGTAGAAGGCCACTACAGACAGCGTGGTGTTATCAGCAGTAGTTGTTGCCAAAAATTGGGATCTTATTCCGATGTGCGGGGCCGCGGGTGGTAGTTTTCTATCCAGGCACCGCTGAACTCCCGCTCTTTCATATAAGCACGGAGGGCCCGTCTGGCTGCTCGCTTACTGGCGAAGCCGGGGATACGTATGCGATAATAGGTCTGATCGCCAATCGTGACCAGGACCAGTTCGGTTGCTACACCCCGGTGGTTCAGGTTCGCACGTATGTTTTCGGCAATAGCTACCGTGGAAACCGATGTTAAATTGACTGCCCAGACCATGCGCGTATTGGCTGGCTGGGGTGCAATCACCTTGCGGGAGACCGGGTCTATTTCCAGATGCAGCATGGTGGCGGGGGACGGCGCTGCCTGTGTCGGGGTCTGTGCTTGCTGCTGCTCAGCAGTGGGGGTTGGCTCGCTCTGAGCCGTCACGGCAGCAGGCTCCCCGGCCTGTTCCGGTTCGGCGGCCTGCTCTTCAACCTGCTCCGCTGCGTCAGCGGGTTCTTCGCTCAGCTCCGGCGCGGCTGCTTGTTCCTCAATCTGATCTGGTGAAACAACAGGTTCTTCTTCGCTCTGCTCCGGCGTGGTTGATTGCGGCTCGTTGTTTTCCGTGGCCGTGATAGGAGCCGGTGCCATTTGCTGATCCATGGTGGCAGGCGCAACCGGTTGTGCTGTGGTTTGCGCGGGAGCACTCTGTGACGCCGATTGCCCGGTTTCGGTGACGGCGTGCTTGTCATTACCAACATGGAGAGCCAGCCAGATAGCAGTGCTGAGAAGGATAGCGAAAACAAAGCCGGCCAGCAGAATAATGGTGGGATCTGTTGTTGGTTCGGGTTTTCCTGTCCCTGCAGGCGTTGTGGTGTGCGATGGAGATGTGTTCGTTTCGGTCAGGATCGCATCGGACAGGACTGGTTCGATCAGTTCGTGGTCATCGTCATAGTATTCGTCGTCGTCATAGTCTGATGACTTTGACAAATCCGCATTGTTTGCCAAATCCATATCGGCATCATCCTGAAATTGGGCAATGAGCGAATCGAGGTAAGCTGCCTGATCGCTATCCGCCTGTTCAACTGATTGTATTTGCTTATCCCTGCCGGAATTGTCTTCGGACACGTGCCCCTCCATCCCCTTAGTTCCCGTAAGTTGGCGAGTGTTTCATTACCGCGGCAAGATGTCCATGACTCAGCTGGCCGGGGAGGTGCCCGCACCGCTGATTGGTCGGCCCGGGCGTTTGAACGCCATGCGGGCGCGCTCCACTTCTGCGCGGATCACGCACCCTTCAACATGATCATTTACCAAGCCCATGGCCTGCATAAAGGCGAAGGCTGTGGTAGGGCCGACAAATTTCCAGCCGCGCTTTTTCAACGCTTTGGCGAGGGCAATCGACTCCGGTGAGGTGGAGGCCGTTTGCGGCTCTGCAGGATGCATTGCTTCGTAGCGCCAGACAAAGGCGGCGATAGAGCCCTCCTGCTGTGCCAGGTCGCAGGCGCGCTGGGCATTATTGATCACCGCCTCGATCTTGCCGCGATGGCGGACGATACCGGCGTCATTCAGCAGACGCGCCACATCGCCTTCACCGAATGCCGCGACCTGCTCGAAATCGAAGCCGCAGAATGCGGCGCGGAAATGCTCGCGCTTGGCAAGTATCGTGCGCCAGCTCAAGCCGGATTGGAAGCTCTCCAGACAGAGCTTCTCGAACAGTCGCCGGTCATCGGCGACCGGGAAGCCCCATTCGCGATCGTGATAGTCGAAAAACTCCGGTGCAGCTCCGCACCAGCTGCAGCGCGGCCGCCTGTCCGGCCCCAAAATCGTATGGCTCATCAATCTGCTCCTGTTATCCGGTATTGGCCGGAAATGACCTGCCTGTCATCGCACTGGTAGGGCGTTACCGGTGATCGGCTTTTCAGGATGATTGCCGCTCCAGTATCTGTCGAATGCTTCGGCTGACCTTTGCCAGATTATATGGTTTATCCAGAACCTCGATATTGTCAGTTATACCAAGATGATCCAGCTCTTTATCGTAACCGGTTGCAAAAAACAGTTTTGCCTCAGGAGCGATCTCCCTGATCTGTTGGGCCACTTCCGGGCCTGTTAATTTGGGCATAATGATATCGAGTATCGCCAGGTGTATTTCATCCCTGTGCTGCCTGTAGATTTCAAGCGCTGTGTGGCCTTCATTAGCGGTCAACACCCGGTAATTGATCGATGTCAGCACATCGGCGAAGGTCTGCAGCACATTCTCATCATCATCGGCAAGCAGAATAGTTTCACCATCTCCGTTGACGACCTCCTGCTGTTGATCTGTCGGTAACACTGTAGTTGTATCGCTTCGAAGCGGCAGGTAAATTGAGAAGCAGCTACCCTGTTCGGGCGTACTCTCCACCTCAATGACACCGTGATGCGATTGCACGATGCCGTACACCATCGCCAGTCCCAGACCAGTGCCTTTTCCCACCTCCTTGGTGGTAAAGAACGGATCAAACAACTGCTCCAGATGCTCAGGCGCAATTCCATGGCCGTTATCGGATATCCGCATGCAGGCAAAGGCAATCACATTCGCTGCTTCCGGATGGCGCTCGATGAAATCGCTATCGGGCTCGTAGTGTTGCAGGGAGAGGTCGATGCGGGCCTGATCCACACCCTCCAGTGCATCGCGCGCATTGGTCAGCAGGTTGAGGAAGAGTTGTTGCAGCTGGGTGATGTCGCCTGTTATCAGCAACGGGTTTTCGCAATAACTCATGCTGAGATGAATATTTTCCGGAATGGCGACGCTGTTGAGTTTGGCCGTCTCCTTGATGAACGGAACCAGAGCCATAGGTTTCTGCTCGACCTTGCCTTTGCGAGCGAAGGTAAGCAGTTGCTTCACCATGTTGGCTGCTTCGAAGCTCAGTGCTTCCACCGATTGCAGGCGCGCCGCTATCTCCGAGCGTGGGTCGACGCCGTGCTGGGCCAGATAGAGGTTGCCGGTGATGGCTGCCAGCTTGTTGTTGAAGTCGTGGGCGATGCCGCCGACCAGGGTACCGACCGCTTCCATCTTCTGCGCCTGACGCAGCTGCTCCTCCACCTCGCGCATCTCGGTGATATCCTGAACGGTTCCGGTCGAACGCAGCGGTTTGCCGCTTTCGTCGAAGTCGGTCTCGCACCGCTCATTCACATACTTGATGCGGCCATCCTTCATCAGTAAGCGATGCACGATGTCGTATGGCTCTCTGTTCTTGAGAGAGTTGCTATAGGCGAGATTTACCTTCTCGTGGTCTTCGGGGTGGATGGCATTTAGAAACGCTTCATAGGAGGCGCCGAACTCCATCTTATCGATTTCGAATATTTCATACACCTCGTCGGACCATGTCAGCTTGCCGGTTACAAGGTTCAACTCCCAGCTGCCCAGCTTGGCGAGGCGCTGTGCTTCGGCAAGGCTTCCACGACTCTGCTCAAGCTCTTGAACGGCACGACGTTGTTTGGTTACATCCCAGAAGATGCCCAGTACGCCGGTAACCTTTCCCGTCGCATCGCGCATCGGTGTCTTGACTGTGTTTATCCAGAACTTCTGGCCGCCAGCTTCGTAGGGCTCCTCGATCTGTATGGTTTCACCCGATTTCATCACGGCAAGGTCGTCGGCGCGGTAGCGCTCAGCCAGTTCGTGCGGATAGATCTCGAAATCGCTTTTTCCGATCAGCTCTTCGGGCGCCATGCCGAGTCCTCCGGCAAAGGTCCGATTACAGGCGATATAATGCGAATCGAGATCCTTGTAGACGACCTGCTGGGTTAAGGTGTCCAGTAGCAGATGTTGCAGATGTTCGCTGGTCGCCAGTGCTTCGGTGGCTCGATTGATTTCGGCCCGTGAGCGCAGGTTGGTGATACCGTAGGCCATATCCCCGGCCAGCTCCTCCAGCAGGCGGATCTCGTCTGGATTGATGGCGTTTTTCTCGCCGGAGTAGATCAGAAGAGCTCCGAACGGCTGGCCGTTAGCATTTTTCAACGGCAGGGCGATGCCGGAGTGGTAGCCATGTTCAAGAGCGCCATGACGCCACGGCGTCATGAGCGCACTGTCTTTGAAATCCTCAACATAGATCGATTCGCCGCTACGGATCACCATCCCTGCCGGGCCGCGTCCATGCTCGACATCCTCCGACCAGCTCAGCTTGACGTTGGCAATGTAGTCGGAGCCTGCACCCGCCCAAGCAACCGGCTTGATCGACTTGGCGTCATCGTTCATAGCATAACCCACCCAGGCCAGCAGGTAGCCGGCCTGTTCGCATATGATGCTGCAAATCTCGTTGAGGAGTTCCTGTTCGTCAGAAGCTTTCATCAAGGCCTGGTTGCAGTTGCTGAGTGCTCGCAGTTCGCGGTTCAGGTGATGAAGTTTTATTTCGGCCTGCTTGCGCTCGGTAATATCTTCGATCGCAAATGCTACGGCCTCAATCTCGCCTTGAGTATCGAAAATGGGCGAGCCGTTAATCGACAGCAACACGCGACGACCGTTCGGCCAGGCTATGGTGTGCTGGATATCGAAGACGGGCTGACGGGTCGCCATCACCCGGCTGAACGGTTGATCCTCGTCGGAGAAAGGGCCGCCATCGATAGCGGTGGAATGCCACTCAGGCGCGTTATAGCTAAGCTAAGCAATCGCTTGTTTGCTCAAGCCCAGGATACTCTCGGCCTGCGGGTTAGCGAAGGTGATCTGTCCCTCCCGGTTAACCACCGTGATACCGACCGGGCTGGTCACCATGATGCGGCTCAGCAGCGTCTTTTCGCGGTGCAGAGCTTCTTCGGCCTGCTTGCGCTCGGTGATGTCGTGCGCCATGGCGAGACTGAACATACTGCCGTCGAACTCTACGGGTGAAGCATGGATTTCGACGGGGAATATCCGGCCGTTCCGTGCCTGATGACGCGTCTCAAAACAGAGCGGATGACCTTCGACCACCTCCTTCGTCAGTGCTCTGGTTTTCTCTATCGGCATGTCCGGATCGATATCGACCGGGCTCATGGACAGAAGCTCCTCCCGGCTATAACCCAAGTTGCGGCAAGCGGCATCGTTGACGTAGTTGAAACGGGTGGTCTTCTCGTCCATGAGATAGATGGCATCAGACGACTGGTTAAGGGCGTGTTCAAGCAGTGCCATCCGTTGCTCAGTCCGTTTGCGCTCGGTGATATCTCGCGCGATACCGAGTACGGTCACTACCTGGCCATCCGCGTCATGTTCCGGTATTAACAGCATATCGTAGCCGTGCAGGTCGCCGTTCAGATCAATAAATTCGAAATCGATATGGTATGGCTGATTGCTGTCGAACACCCGGCATATGCCTGTCGTCAGTTTTTTCGCCTCACTGTCGCTAAGTAGTTGGGTATCTCCCGGTTTAAAGCCGATCAAAGATTCCAGCGCTATGCCGCTTATTTGCTGAATTACCGGATTGACATAGACTCGGCGGCAGTCGCGGTCGTATCGCAGGATAGGGTCGGGGCTGTTCTCGACAAGTGTGCGGAAGTCGAGTTCGCGAGCAATGAGATCCTGCTCCATGCGTTTGCGATCAGTGATGTCGTTGAACATGGCAAACGAGCCCTGGAATTCACCATCATCGTTGAAGAAGGGCGTAGCTGAGGCCAAAGTCCATAGCTCGCTGCCATCCTTGCAACGGAACCGGCGCTCGTAATGTTCCGCCCCCCCTTGGCGACGCAACTCCATATGCCGCTCGTGGTCGGCGATATCTTCCTCGAACATGAAATCGCTGAGTGGATGCCTGATAAGTTCATCAGAGCTATAGCCAACCATTTCGTTCATTCTGGCGTTGACGAAGGTGGTTGCTTGATTTCGATCAAATGCCCAGATGCCTTCAGTGGAGGTCTCGACAAAACGGCGATAATTGGCTTCGCTCTCTTGCAGTTCACGCATGACCAGCAGACTGGTCAGGCCGTCGGTCACTCGTCGGCCGATCTCCAGGAACAGTCGTTCCTCTCCGTCCGTCCAGATACGGCCGTGGGTACATTGATGAATGCCGAATTCCCAGACATCACCGCTTTTCGGATGCAGGGCGGTTGCGATGAAAGATTTGAGTCCGAATCGTTGAGAAATATTAGGCGGAAGAGGGTGCTCTGTACCGGGGCCGAACTTCAGGGCACCGTCACATGCCAGCAGAATACGCATTTTCTCCGCGACTTCCTGATCCATGGGGATATCGACATTCATGATGCCTGCACCGGGATATTCCGGACAGGTAGACTCCATCGGCACTGTCCACGAATCGGAGTCGGGGTTGCAGGGGTAGAGGAGGTAAGCGCGGTCGCAATCGAAGATGGAACGCACCTCTTCGAGCACATTGTGCATCATGTCATCCAGATCGCTTGTGCCCTGTATGGCCCGGTTAATCCGGTCCAGACTCTCGAAAAAATGCAATGCATCCGGCGTGATAGTCTCAGCATCAGTCTGAGCAGGCTCTTCCTGCATTTGCACCTCCATGGGCGGTTCGAATAGCGAATATAGCTATTCGAAGCAGTAGCCACAATAATAAAAGGTCAGGATAGGGGCTCCCCCTCAGCCTCTTTCTTCGCCCCATGCGACTCATGTCAGTGAGGTGGGATTCGGGTTATATAATCGCATGAACATTGCTGTAGCTAAGGGCATCTGTAGATGGTTGTCAGGTCACGACTGCATGGATGATGGGGGTGTGGATAAGAGCTATCTGAGCAGAGCCGCGTATTCATGCATACCGGCTGAGCAGCCGCGCATATCCCTCTTCCATCAGTACCTGACGCACGGCCGGGCGTTTGAGCATGCGTTCATAGTGGAGGCGGCAATGCTCAGGCAGCGGGATGCCGGTGTGATCTGCCCAGAACTCGACATAGAAGAGGGCGCTGTCGGCAATGCTGAACTGATCCAGCACGTAGGCACGGCCCTCTGCCAGCAGCTCGTCCACCTTGGCAAAGCCGCGCTCGATAATCTTGCGCCCCTGCGCCAGCACGGCATCTTTTTCAGATTCATCAATCGAATATCTTTCCGTTGTGAAAATGCGCGTGAAGCCCTCGCCGTGCAGCTTGTTGATGGCGTAATTCATCACACCCATCACCCGCGCCTGCTCTTCATCCGTATCCGGCATCAGTCTGTGTTTCGGATAGGCATCTGCCAGCCAGCAGGCGATGGATTGATAGGTGGTCAGCACCGCTTCGTCCGGGCAGACCAGTGCGGGAACGCTGCCTCTGGGATTTATCGCCAGATATTCTGGTTTGAACTGGTCGCCGGCCATCAGGTTGATCGGATACACTTCGAAGATCAGTTCCAGCTCCTCAAGCAGGATATGGATGCCCGTACTGCAGGAACCGGGCGTCATGTAAAATTTGATGTTCGCCATTATGATCCCATCAGCTTTGCCCTGTTGGCATCCATGAATGCAACCGTGACGCAGCTCTCTCCGGCAGCTATGGCGGCCTGCTCAATTTTGCTCTTTGCCATCGGACGCACAAAAGAGGGTATCTTTTCCAGTCTTTTTAAGGCTTCTTCATCCCACGCAAGTGTTGTAATGCTCATATGACTCTCCTTTTATTGCTGTTGATCTGTTGGGCGCGGCCACTGGTGCATATAGTCCAGCAGGGATGGCTCAATTGCCTCATAGGCATAGTCGGCTACGGCATCAACGCCGATGGCTGCCAGTTTATCCGCCGGCCCGTCGCCGATTTTTGCCACGAACACCGCATGGCAATCTCTGATTGTCTGCAGAATCATGGCCATGGCGCTTTGGCTGCCGTGATGGCCATGGCAGTAGTGCTCTACCTGCCGCAGCTCGAGCAGCAGGCACTGATCCTCACTGACGCTGTAAATATGGAACGCCTTGGCATGGCCAAAGTGTGCATTGATTGATATGCCATCTTTACTGGCTACGGCCAGTTTCAGCTGAGCTTTACTCACAGCTCACCCATATCCATGCCACGGAAGATGCTGCAGCGCTCAAACACCGCCAGCGTCGGCGGCACCGATTTAAAACTGCAGTATTTGGCGACCAGTTTGGCCAGCCCCTTGATATCGCGACCGCTGGCTGTCGGGAATATCTCCGCCAGCTGGTTGATCAGCTCCGGCTGCATGCTCAGGCCGAACTGCTCGGTCATGACCGACCAGATCCTGCGCCGGTCCTCAATGCCGGGCGGATGATATTTGATCATGGCGATGCAGCGGGAGATGATCGCCTCATCAATATCGGCGACCCGGTTGGTGGTCAGAAACAGCAGTCCGTTGAAATATTCCAGTACGCGCAGAAAGACACCGACGACCGCATTGGCGGCGATATTGTCATCACGCCGCTTGATGTAGACATCGGCCTCATCGATCAGCATGACCGCACCCCAGCGTTGTGCCCGGGTCAGCGTCTCTTTCAGCGCCTTCTCCATGTCGCCGACATTGAGCCCCAACTGACCGGAGTGGACGCGGTAGAGGGGACGCCTGATGATCTCCGAGTAAACCTCGGCAGTCAGGGTCTTACCGACACCGGCAGGTCCCGCACAGAGCACCGTGGTGCCGCCTGATTTGCCTTCGACAATGTCGTCCATCAACAGATCCATTTCAGCCGTGAGGATGTCGATCAGGTCGGTCTGCTCCGCTGGCAGGATCAGCTTCTCTTTCAGCTCTGGCTGGTACTCATAGGGCTGCATGTCATCGACATGCACCCACAGGTGGTGATGCAGCTCCAGATGAAACATCAGTACATAACCGTGAACAGGCAGCTCGCTGAACAGGCCGTGCGGAATACGCTGGTTCAGCGCTTCAACCCTGGACTCAATCTTGTCATTATATTTCATACTGCGCCCGGCCTTGCCCAGATATTTGCCCAGAATATCGCCGTTGGCTTCGAAGCTGAGTGCGCGCTCCTTGAGGATCTCCTCATCATTGACCAGCCGCGCTGCACCGCCAGCGGAAGAGAGAATCACGCGATTCTTGCGCGACCAGTCGGTGTTGCGATGCGAGGCGGTGGGATCATCCGCGAAGATGCCGGTGCCACGGCCCGAAAACTGGCGGCCATAGTCGGAGCGCCAGGCAAAGAAAAGGGCGGCCGATCGATCATAGTTGGCGATCAGTGCCGGGCTCTCTTTAAAGTAGCCTTTTGCCGCAAATATTTCGGCGATGCTCCTGCCTGTGATATCACGCTCAAGAATCATCATAGTCAGGGTGTTTATTTTTGCCATGGCGTTGGCCTTGAGCTCTATAAGAATACGCCCGGTCTCTTCATCGCCCGGTGGTGTGAAATCGATGCGCGAAACCACATAAGCAATGGGTTTGCCGGAGACATTGGCCTTGAATAGCCAGCCGCGAACTGCATCTTTTAGCAGGTATTCGGCAATGGCAGGCAGCATTTTCTCCAGCTCACCCTCCTGAAAACGTTCCGCTTCATCGCTTAAGGCATGCTCAAGCGTGGCGATCTGGGCGGCTCGCCCCTGCATATGCGGGCCGGCGGCTTCATAGCGCTCACGCAGAAAACCAAGCTGTGCTGTTGAGAGCTGCTGAAAGGGGATCTCTGCCTTGTTAGCAAATTTCAGCTGTTCCGATAGCGGCTGCATATCCGGGTAGTGCGCAATCATGGCTTCGACATGGGGGCGATCGATCTGAAGTTTCATCTGTAGCAGCCTCGCTTGGCAGGTTTCTTCCCGCTTACAGCAAGGGCTGTACCATGAAGCCAGGTTGTTGATATCATTGACTTTGCTTACTCATTTGTGATCAGTTCGACAAGCCGGATTGCTACCAGTGTTGGTATTGAAACAATCTAACATGCGGCGCTTTCTTCAGCAGAGTGCATAAACAAAGGGACTTCGCTGAAATGTGGGAAGGAAGGTCATTGCCTTGGAAAAGGTGGTCATGATCTGTTTTGACGCTCAATACATTCACTTGTTCATTCGAAACTATTCACTACTGCCAATGATCAGAGTCAACAGCATTTCACCGCAGAGGACGCAAAGGAGCGCAAAGGAAAGCGAAGTATTAATAAAGGGATACTTGCTCCTGCCGTGTTTTCGCACTTCCATCAAAACGGATAACCCTCACCTTTTCAAGTCAGATGTCAGATCAAGTCGGAACTAATACACTTCAATATATCCTCCTGCTCGGCCTGTTTTTCCTTTGCGCTGAAACACTGACCGCGAGTCTGTTGTGTTTGCGACAATTGTTCATTTCTGCGCAATTTGAAAGCCGGCATATGGCAGCGTAATGCGTTGCTATTACAGGGAATGCGTGTTGTTTTATTGTAGTTTTCTGCTGGCATAGCCCTTGCGAAGGTGTGGTTAAATACCCTCCGGAGGATTTCGATGTTATTCGATATATATGATCACTGCTGTCCGGTCAAAGAAATGACAGCATGAAAAAGGTCTGAATTCCCAAGGGATGTGGTAGATTTGTAGTTACCAAACAGCAAATCTCAAGCCAGGAGAATTCAGACCATGCAGCACACTAACACGATTTTTCACCAAGTAATCAGAGCTATTCCTCGCCAGCTATTCGACCAGGTCGCAAAGCGTTACAAGGGAGACAATCGAGTGCGCCGCCTCTCCTG
>Ga0210043_1001455_pt1 | contig 19395 bp, 24 predicted proteins | sample CryGeymet201501t_FD_183990 | JGI IMG/M metagenome (GOLD analysis project Ga0210043, IMG submission 183990) | Groundwater microbial communities from Crystal Geyser aquifers in Utah, USA - Crystal Geyser metaG 2015-01t (SPAdes) (version 2) | ecosystem: Environmental > Aquatic > Deep subsurface >... | reverse complement strand
AGTACGATTCGTGGTTGCCAAAGGCCTGAGCCCAGACCTGAGCCACGACCTGAGCCCCAACCTGATCCCCGACCTGATCCCGGACCTGAGCCCAGACCTGAGCCCGGACCTGAGCCACGACCTGATCCCAGATCTGAGCCCCAACCTGATCCCCGACCTGATCCCGGACCTGAGCCACGACCTGAGCCCAGACCTGATCCCGGACCTGATCCCGGACCTGAACCCGGACCTGATCCAGGACCTGAGCCCGGACGTGGTCCCCGACTTGATCCCGGACCTGAGCCACGACCCGATCCCAGATCTGAGCCCCAACCTGATCCCCAACCTGAGCCCAGACCTGCATTAATATGGTTGCCCCAATTGCTGCGGACAGCGGAGAGTCAAAACGGTAAAAATATTTGGGCTCTGCAATGCCTGCGATTTTGTATATTGCAATCGCTGCAGTTTTGGCCGCCTCAAAATCCAATGGTTCGCATGATAGGCCAATAGCCAGCCACTTATCACGATATACAGGCAGCATGGCTGTTTGTTCTGCTGTCAAATTGTTAATTTTTTTCATATCTCGTTCTCAATTTTCTCAGCCTGTAGGCGTTCCATTTCATCCTCAATCCAAAGTGTGATCCAGTTTTTAATATCTGTTATATCACCGCTAACCTGCGCCTCGCTGGTGGTGTAGCATCCGTGATTCAGTCCGGCAAACTTGCACAGCGCCAGCGCCGCCGCGTCCGGGTATACCTCCGCCAGATCGGCTAATGCGCCGTATTCCGGATCGCAGAAATGCAGCCATGCCTCATCCTCAAAGTCATCCAGCGGGTATATGGCTAAAAGTTCCTCATGCCTTCTATCGGCCTCATCCTGCCTGCGCATTTCCGCGTCAAGCGCGGCGCTATTGCCGTCCGGAATCGCTCCCTGCGTGTGCCAGCCTGTCCCGCTGCGCTCAACCACTTTGTACACCTGCTTTATTCGTTCCGCGCAATAATGGGATTGCTCGCGCTGGGCGCCATTTTGTAGATTCATGGAATGCCGCATATTGGGCTTCAGCGATGGACATTATCTGCGCATTGACGATGTCACTATCCCACAGCCCTGGACTAGCCAGATACTGCGTTCCGTGCGTAGTCGAACGGGTTACGATGGCTTTTTTCATTTTTACCTGATCAAGTTCAACTTTTATGACTGATCCCTCGCGGTGATAAAATCGTTGATATTGTACACCAGCGCTCGTGCATCGGCGATCAACGGAAACAAAATCATGGATTCTAGTGCCGTTGCTGTGTCATTTGCTTGGCGCAGTTCAGCTGCTACAGATTGCGCTGAGTCTAAGGCTTCAGAGAGGCGGTTTCCTGTGTTCATTTCCTTTTTCCTGGTTGATAGCCCTAATTTACTCATGTAGGAACTCCAGTGTAAGAATACATTCCTTCAGCAACCGATTTCGCTTCTTCTAAGCAACAATCATAGCCATAAAAACCCCAACAAGACTCCTCCTCATTTTCGCTGCGGACCGAAAAACCCCAAACATCACCAACTAGATATTGATCATATAATTTCACTTCGTATTCCATAGCAGTTATAGCTTGCTGTCGTACTTTTCGAGTGAGCCGCTTTTTGCCCCAATTTTTAATAGCGGTTTCTGGAGTCATATAAATAAAGCCAGCCTGACCGGAATCCCAAGAATCAGAAAAAGCGCTCGTAGCTATGGAGAAGCCGGAATGCTCGTATAAAAATAAAGGCAAACAAATAAATCCGCAACGCGCAGCAAAAGCAAAAGCTGCACGAGGGTTCCATATATCTTCGTCTCGATAGTGTCCGCCTTTTTCCAAATCAGCTACGCATTGAGCAAGGCCGTTTTCATCTCCTAATATATACCTAGGATGAGAGCAAACCATGGTGCCGATGTTCTCAAAATCAATACGTGGATTTGCTATACTAGAATCGGGGAAAATTTCAATTTCACAACCGGCAAATATAATGCTCATTTCATAATACCCCCTAAAGACGGTGGTAATTAGTAGAACAAAAATTTGAAATAAGGACTCCAAGCTCTATACGTGTTTGAATAGGACCAAGTAGCCCTCGTTCTACGTCGTCCAGCGTACGATAAACAATACCTCCTGATATCATCCCGACAATAACCCATACGTTTCTGCCTTCTTTGAGGCGCTCTTTAAACCATCGAGTTTGTTGTTTGGATAGAGCCGGTACAACGGGGGTGATGGGGTTCTTAACGGGTACATATTTATATTCTATCCATAAATCTGCCTTCCCCCCGCTGTACCAAACATCAAAAATTCCTGCAATATAGGCGTTATGATTCTTCATTCGATAGATGTCCATCGGCACGTGTCGGTGGACACTATGAATGAAGGTATTTTCCGGCTTCATTTACGCAGTCATGGCAGGTTGCTGTAAAAGAATAGCTTCAGCTTCTGCACGGCGGCTATAGAAATATTCCAGTTCTTCGCTGTTTAAATTCCGTATGTGCTTAAAACGTGGAGCTACATGGTCTTTATTCTTATCCATGTAGATTTCAGTTACTACACCAATAGGGGGTAATTGGTGCTTACCGCGTAGAGTAGTAGATAGATAGTTGTCGAAATAACGGATCGAGCCAGGTGGAATAGAAATAATCCAGATCGGCGCTTCATCATCACTAGCGCTTTCACCAATGAGCGCTAGGACACGGGTGTTTTTACATGCCTTGGCATTCCCCACGCCTGAACCAAATACGTTTTTAGGGCATATCTGGCACTCTGCAGCTTGCGGTTCTGTAGAAGCTGAATTAGGAACCATAGCGTTTAAGACACGGCCTATAGCGAAACAATTTGGTGGGGAAGGATTATCCTTATCGTACGCTGCTGGGTAATGCAGATTTGCTGATGCAAAATCTACAATAACGCCGGTAATAGTTTCGCTAATCTCACCATCAGGTGGTATAAATCCCCGAGCGTTCATGCGAATACGAGCAACTGTGCCGCCACCAATTTGGTCTTTCTGGGCGGCTAAATCTCGCTTGATTTGGTCTTGCAGATTAAAATCAACTGGGAGGTGCTCTTGCTTAACAGCTATTTTCTTAGTCATTCAGTTTCTCCTTGTACGTAGTTCATCAAAGGGATTAGCTAACCGTTGTTGTACTCTGCTCGCTTCGCTTGTTCTATGACGGCATTAAGCAGCCAATTCTGCATACTACGACAGCAATCGTCATAGTTCTTAGTCAAATGCAACCATTCCTCTAAGATCGTTCCTGCCAATGTGGCATCGCCCATCATAAAAGCCTCGATGGACAAATATATCGTGTCATTAGCCGCTCTACCTAACACACTGGACCCTAATCTGTCCGTGACAATCAATGGTATTGAACGCACCGCATAACCAGCGCGTTCAAGAAAATCTAACGCTTCTGTTAAGGCATGTTCTTGATCTGGCCGCAAAGGAAAACCAGTTATAGGAATTAGCAGTTCATGAGTAGCTTTTTCATAGGTGCGTTCTATATTGCCATTTAGGCAGATGTTGTTTCGGCTGAGCTTAGCTACCGTTTCTAACCAAGTAGGCCCAGGAGAATCGGCCCCGAACCAATCCAAATGACGCTCTAAATATTTATTCGGAGCCTTTAGAACTTCTTCTAACAACTCTTTTTCCGGACACCTTATCCACATATTAGCGATTGGGTCAGTTAACTGAAAACGATATTTCGCTGTACGATCTTCAGTTAGATCAATAGTATTTAATATGTTGTACTGAAATAGCGCTGTTTCATTGTCTACTACCATAACACCACGGTAAAAAATTGCCCCTTTTCCTAGAAAAACCTGACATTCTGCATCACTATATGCAGGTACTTTGCCGGTATCCAGCAAGAACTCTCCACGTTGCCTATGCGCTTCCTCAATTACTGCACAATTAACAGTGATTACTGTATCTGCTGAAATCGGTTTGTCAGTTACACCGCCACCTTCATCTAATGCGTTGCAAGCTAACTCGCGGTACGCCATCCAAGGTTGCCAAGTTTTACCGAGCTCTGTAGTGAATCCTAACATTACTTTATTCAAAGTAACGATGTTAAATAGCTTACCTCTAATTTCTTTTTCCCTGACCCCAAATTCGAATTGCTCCTGCCCCCGTTTTATACAAATTGTGCCTTTGTGCCGCAGTATTACGGCAACAGCGAATTTCAAACCAGTACCAAAATAGCCAATAGGGTTATCACTATCTTTTACTGATACTCCCATTGTTGTTACTGCGCCTATGTCAATTAGGCCTGGGTTGTAAAAACTGACTGTCATGTTTTATTCCTTTTAGTGGAGGGGTTGTGGATAGGCAGCTTATTTCGAGTATTTATCGTCGCAGTCGCAGTGGATAGCTAACGGCAGATCTGGTGCCCAATCAGGCGGCGTGGTCATTACTTGCCTTATATGCGCTGTGGCAGCGTCAATTTCGGCATTTGGAACTACTATAACCAGCTCATCATGGGCCATAATAGCAATGAACCAATGTTTAATAGCTAACATTTGTTCGCCGATGATGCAGCGTGCTAGGGCCTGACAAATATTTTCTAGCAACAAAGAACCGTATATCTTAGTTTCCCCTGTCTTACCCAAGTACTTATACTGTGGGCGCCCCAGATCGTCTTCAGTTGTGTTTAAGCCCGGATAGCGTAGTGCAAGGCCGCTAGGAAGTTCGATCATCTTGTGCTTAAATCTGAGCGGTCCCAGGGATGTATTTAATTCTGGGTTTATTGTCATGCGAAATAAGAGATCCCCTAACGTATCCCACATAGCGACGATTTTAGGATTTGCCATGCGGTAGGAATTAACCTGCTGTATAGCCTCAGCCTCAGTAATGTAAATAGGAGGATTGCCTAAGAAGCCAATAGCCAAATTTCCTCTTAGCTTTTTATGCCCCATACCAAAACCTAGACCAAGTGTGCCGACCTTGCCTTGAAACCTATCAATCGTAGTAATCTCTTCTATTTTCTTACTCAGCATTTTTGCCGCTTGGCGCTTATAAACGTCTTCACCTACTCCAGTGTCGAAGTCTCTAAAAGCCTGAAGGATGTCGGTTTGTCCGCAGAACCAAACATTTAGCCGCGCCTCAATTTGCGATAAGTCTGCGATTAACAACTGATGTCCAGGGGGAGCAAGGATAGATTTGCGCAGTTCGCCACCACGGGGGAGGTTTTGGAGGTTTAAACTGTTGGAACCTGACCATCTGTAAGTATGTGCTCCCGCATAGTTTAGTCCTACAGGCAAGATTGGTGCAGCTTGCAACAAACGCAGCGCCCTGGTTTCATTAATGGTGGTTTTGACGGCCTGCCGAGCGCGTGCAACGACTTGAACGCCCTCGTCCTCATGCTCCAGCAGTTGCTTAAAGCCTTTATCGGTTTTAGCGAAGGCGTAAGCAGTTTTTCCTGTGCGCAAGGATATTTTCATGGGGGGCTCGACACCGAGTTCACGCAGTAAGTCGGCGAATTTGTTATTACTCATCAATACGTCGGCATTAGTATTTGTGGCAGCAATCATGTTCGCTTTATAGACTTTTTCCTCTATAACTTGCTGTTCAAGTTTGGCAGTATTGAGGTGCAATCGAGGTTGGCAGAACATACGCATGGTCAAGTCAATAAGCCGCATTTCATCATCTGGCATGTATGGACGTAGTTTGTTAAAAATAAGGGCCGTTGTATTCACATCGTTAATACAATAAGCCCCTAAAGCATCGAGCTCGCTTGAAGTAAGGGTGCGTTTTCCCCTAGTATTAACCAAGCCTTCTGTTTTACCACCAAAGCCCAAGGCCTTAGCTACTGTATCTAGATTGTGGCGCATATGGTGGCCCATGGTAGCTCTAGCCATGCATAAAGTGCAGCCATATTGTGCTGGATGAATGTCTCCATAAGTATGTAGAATGAAGCCATCAAAGGCCATGTTATGGGCTATCATTAGCTCGCCTTCGTATTTTCGGCATTCTTCCAGAGCGGCGTCGTGCCCTGCTACCCAATAAGCCTGTGCACCATCTACTTTAAAGCCACAACCATGAATTAGAAATTGCGGATCTCGAATATAGGCGCTGGTATTATAAGCAGGTAGGCTTAAAGAATAGTCCGCCGCATAATAAGTTTCAAAATCAAAGATAACCATTTAATGTAGCACTCGGGAGTACCATTCCTTAATTTGCGCGCATACTTCTGGCGTGACAAACGCTATTCCTTTTTTTGGCGGCGGTACTTTGAAGATCTCTTTGAAGGCTTCCAATTTTATAAAAAGCAGTTCTCCAGTACGATCGGCGTCTTCTGGTTTTATACTGCTGTCAGGAGTATTTTGTGCTCCTATCAGGGCAATGAATCCTTCCGTCTTTAACTGCTCGCAGGTGGGGCACATTCCCCATCCAGTTACTGTATGACGGTCAAAACGCTCTTTCAGTTGTGTATCCAGCAAAAGACTACCGGTATCAAATTCCTGTCCGCATACCACACAGGCCTCTTGCTCTAAAGTCACATAGCTTTTACTCATTTACTAAGCTCCCTAAGAATGCGTAGAAAAGTAAGTTGTTTGGCATCTTTATCTCTAAGTTTGGCATATACTTCCGCCTCTATTGTGTCTTTTGCTTCAATCAATATGGTTTCCGTTTTTTGTTTTTGCCCGGCACGATAAATACGTCGATTACCTTGCAGGAAATGCTCTAAGTTATAAGTTGGACTGGCCCATATAGTAGTGGTCGCACGAGTAAGAGTTAGTCCGTGAGCGGCAGTTTGGGGGTGGGCGAGACAGACCCGGTAGCGCCCTTGCTGAAATTCGTTGACGTATTCGTTGCGTTGTTGGGCGCTGGTATTACCGTCAAAGAGGCAGTAGCTAATGCCCGCTTTTTCAAACGCTTTTTTAAGGGCTGTTGCTTGGTGCTTCCAGTTGAAGAAAACCAATGAGTGATTCCGCGCTGCAACAAGGTCAGTAATAAGCTGATACCGACCGTCTTCAATAAATACAGAATGGCTTTGCTCGTCATATACCGCTCCCGAAGAGATTTGCAGCAGCTTTGTAATCAGTGCCGCTGCATTAACTGCGTTGATAACTTTGCCTTCGGACACTTCCAGGAGAGCATAATCTTGCATATGGTTATAAACCACTCGTTGTTTGGAAGAGAGGGTATAGGGGATAGTGTACATATGGTTTTGCGGAATATCGTGACACTCCTCCAAAGTGTAACGAACAGAAATATCGGCCAAAATGTCCGCTATTGCAGCAGCGGCACCGGGTTTATCTTGCCATTTTATCATTTGCACTTTCGGTCCTACTTGAATAGAAGTGCAGACGCTGTTTCTGAACGCAAAAAAAGATTTTCCCAATCGTTCGCCGTCATCAATGAGATAAACTGGATGCCACAAATCCAAAATTGTATTTGCATCGGGGGTTCCGGTGAGGCCATAACGGTAAGTAAAAGAAGGAACAATCTTCTTGAGGGCTTTAGATCGCTGTGAGGTATGGTGTTTGAAATATGATATTTCATCCACAATAATACTGTCGAAGGCTCTAAAGGCTGTTCGCTTTTGCTTGGCCAACCATCGCGTCGCATCTGTATTTGTAATATAGACATCAGCTTTTTCATTGAATCTTTCTGCGCGGTTGTTTGCATAAGCTACCGATAGTGTTAGATGAGGAGCAAATTTTTTGAAATCATTGACCCAAGCGCTTTCTAGTAGCGACTTGGGCGCAATGATTAACGCGCAGCCTCCACCGGCTGCACGACGGGCGGCGAAAAGATCAATTTGTACTCTGGTTTTACCAGTACCTGGATCAGAAAAATCCAGACCTCGTGGGCAAGTCTGAAATTTTTTTATGCTCTTAACTTGGTGTTCAAATTGCTTCATGATAGCCATTGGTGAACACCGCAAATGGTGTCCTTAGTCCAATGGTTGTCTAAATAGATCCAAGTTTCCCCATATATGTAGAAGCCAGGCTGAGTATCTGGCATAAGCAGTTTATGTAGGTCCCTTGTTGTCATAAGGCAGTATGCATATGCTCGAGCAATTTCGAAGAATTCAAGCTGAGTAGCGATAGTCACAATATTTTGTTCCTTTCTCCCCATAAGGGCAGAAATTGCAGGCGTAGGCGCTAGAACGTGGCAGAAAAATTGTTGCCGTTGTCATAGTTTGGGCACGTAGATCAAAATCATCCTTGAGCATCATTGCTTGCATACGGGTGTAGTCTTTTTCAAGTTTATCCCCTCGGTCGATGTACCAAAATTCCACATGCACCGTTTCCAACAAAGGATAACGTAAAAACGACACAACGGAATACAGCTGTCCTTGAGGGATATGTTTAGCCGGATATTTCTTGCCTGTTTTATAGTCTATGAGGAGCATATGCGAGCCTTCTACATAGCCAAAGTCCAATTTCAGTCGTCCCCACGCTGTTGGACTATTCCACGTAGTGTGTTGCCATAGCTTATCAAAAGCCCAGGCAGATTCCACAATACAAGCTGTTTTGTCGCTATCATATAAATTCTTGAGATAAGGTAAATCAAATTTTTGCAGCTCAGGGATGAGTCCTGCTTTTCCGGTAACGTAAGCTTCCGCTGCGTCATGAATACGTATTCCTTTGGCAAGAGCCTCTGATGGCGGTGGTTTAGGCATTTTCTCGACGTATTCCAGGTATGCCCGGTAAGGGCAGGATTCGTAGACATCGAGTCTGGATATGCTCCATGAATTAATCATTTTTTCCTCTTATTAACTCTGTGTAATCTATCTTCATTGCTGGTGCTACATACTCCCCATTTTTTGGTACTACCTGCGCAAAACCATGTTTATAGCCCTCTATAATCCAAAGTCGGCGAAACTGGGCAATAGAAGGAGCGAAGAAAGTAATTTCTCTTGAGAAAGCATTCTTAAAATCCAAAGGGGAAGAAATTTCCCCATTGCTTACTTGCCAGAGTATTTTTGGAGTCCACAGCCTTTTTATATGCCATATACCTGTTGAACTCCAAGGTAGAATGTGATGCCGGTCTCGGTAAACGTGTAAGCGTTTTAGCAACAAACGAAACGCTTGCATACCTTGTTCCATGAGATCTGGATTACAAATTTTTAAGACTGGATTAGGAATAACTGGCGAAAGCTGCTGGATCCTGTGAAAGTCGAATACAACATCCCCTACTAGCATACCTTGATGGCCCATAATGCCATAATCATAGAGATTACAGTTAGAGTGATTAAATTGCTGTAGGGGTAAATGCAATCCTGCAAATAACCTATTTTTTGTTATGCTGATTCTTGCTGGAGTATAGAGCTTTTTGGGGGTACAAATTAGGCATATTTTAGGACGAAAAGGTAGCTCCGTATCTATTGGCAATATAGGCGTTCCTACAACAAAGTTATCCTTAATTTTCCACAAACGTAGCCATGGAAGACCTCTACCCGTAGTAGAAAAATTAATACTACGGATATTTCGAAAATTAGTTCTTCGGGTTTTCCAAACAGCGTTTAGTTTTTCATAAGTCGAGGACAAGATGCTCCCCCCACGGTGGTATTATATCATGGTTAGTTAGGCACCAGATCGTAGGTATATTCATAGGGTTTTCAGGCCATGTAGCATAACCGTCGGTCAGGTAAACTAAGGCGTCGGGTTTAACCATTTGCTCCTCTATCCAAGCAAAAGCGGGGGCGAAGCTAGTTCCGCCGCGCCCATAATAGGTTAATTTGATTTGGTCATAAGGAGCATATTCGTCGATGGTATGAATCTCGGTGTCAATATTCAACACCGTCAATTTTGATGGTTGTATTGTTCGGTGTATTTCTGCTAATTCTGAACCAAATATTTCTAATTCCCTTTGTACTATGGAACAAGAAGTATCAATGGCAACGACAATTTCCCCTGTAGGTACAAACTTTTTTGAAGGCATGTAAAGCCCATTGGCAATGAGTCGGCGATTAGGTCGATTCCAAGTAATACGCTCCGGTTTACGTTTGTTTAAGAAACGCCAGAGTTTTTCTTGCCAGGGGATTTGCGGGGTGAGCGTGGCTGCAATGAGAGAAGAGAGTGTTCCGGGCATTTTCCCGGCTTGCTGCGCAAGGTGCGCCGCTTGTTGAACCGCGATGAGCCAGGCTTGCTCATTTTCTTTGCTCGCTGCAGCAGAGCTATTTGGATCAAGACTGGCGCCAATATTCCAAGCACCTTTAGCATTAGCTCCGTCGGTTGTGGGGAGTTTGCTATATACTTCTTCGGCAGACATATCCTTATACTTAGGGTCGTATAACCTACCTTCAGGCAGACTGAACCTTTCTTCCAAAAGAATTGCGTTGATAACATAATCAGTAGCCTCGTTCCAACGCCCAAAATCACGCTGTTTGCGACGAAACATGTGCTGGAAAGCACAATGTAAAATTTCATGGGCTACTACGCCCATAACTTGATGTTGCGGAAGTTTGCTTACTTTAGCTGGATTGTAAAAAAGAGTTTTGCCGTCAGTACCCATTAAATAATCGTTATCCCAAGCGGTTATTACTAATCGAAGCGCTAATACGCCGAAAAACGGTTGTTCACTGACTAAGTCCGCTCGGGCTTTAGTTATTTTGAATTTTGGGTCAGTCCGGTTCATTTTCATAGCAGTTTTCTACATTCCGCTAGTACTATTGCACGTAGGCTTCGTGATTTGCGTACTCGGTCCGGGTCTTGCCCTAGTACATGTTCTTGAAAGTGTTCAATCTTCGTTATTAAGTTACTAGGTAGGCAATCACGCATGTTCAGCGCCATACGGACAAATTCATCGTTAAAAACGTCATTACGGAAGCGCTTGTTTTCAGTCAACGAAGTAATAATTAAATTAACACGAGCGCAAAATCGTGTGCTGATTTCTGTTTGCACTGTTTGCGCTACACTGGCGATAGCATTTTCTGCTGCTGCTTGCAGTTCGCGGATAGTCTCTTCTGGAGCGTCAATACGAAAATCCGTAGCTTCTGGAAATGGCAGAGCGCCTAAACTAACAGAAAACCTATCCCGCACATCGGTAGGATATTCTTGTTCGTTATAGAGCTCTTTTTTGTGCAGCTTCGCCGTTGCTTTATGTTGAGGATAGGCGGAGGTAAACGTATCTACAGCGGCGTAAAAGTTATGACACAACTGTTTGTGCTTTTGCGAAAAAGCTTTGAACCCTCGACTGGGGATAAGCCGTCCATTGCCGCCGTCTAACCAGGGCAGCGTTTCTTTATAGAAATGTGTACGGATACGTCCTCCAGCATTATGAATAGGCTTTAATGGCTCGCCTACAAATAGAGATTTTCTGTACTTATCGTTACTGGTATCACTGTTAAATGTCTGTGCAACAACTGCCAGGGCTCTGCGATCACCAACTTCTCCAGCCCACATACGGATATGAAGGTTAAGTAAAATAGAATTTTTGGATAATGGGTTCATGATACATACTCAATGTTTTTAAAGACAAATTCGGTATATGCTGGATGCTCGGCGATTTGCTTGTTTCTATGCAAACAATCGTCGACTGTCCATAGCGCATACTCTGGGGGGATTTTGTGTAGAATCTTACAAATATTGCCAAAAGTCTTCATAGAAGCTCTGGCAGCTAAGCCAGTACAAACAGCGTAAAGTTTATTGGGGTCTTCCAGTGAAGGAAATTTTGCCGGATTGGCGATAATTTCGTTTAAGTCAGGTAATTCCATATAAATACTGCAATAACTGATGAATTGCCCTGCCATAGGCGCACCGATGGTGCCTGCAAGCCCGTAAAAGCAATCTTGCATGCTACGAGTGCTGTGATCCAAATAACGCGAAGCAAAGCTCCAGGACCGTGGTGTAGCGAAAGCATTTACATTAGCTAAAATATCTTGTCTATTGCCTTTTTCTTTACGTGTGGCAGTGTTTTCTTCATTTAAGTGCGCAGGAAATTGCCTCATGTAGCTAATAACCTTCTCATTGAGCTTGTTTCGGTGCGCCCACTTATGCCAGTCTTCATAAGAAGATTCCATCTCTAAATGTACAAAACGATTCTTCAGTGCTCGAGACATGGGCTGCACCATACAGCCGTCAGTTTCACGATTACCGGCGGCAATGATGCTCCAACTTTCTGGTAAGATATAGTCGCCAATACGGCGTTCGAGAATTAATTGATACAACGCTGATTGAGTATCTTGATTGGCTCTATTTAGCTCATCAAGAAACAGAATGCCTTGCCCTTTGCGTGGTAGAAAATCAGGCGGGTACCAGGAAGTCGTTTTAGTAGCGGGGATAGGCACGGGGATCCCACGCGCATCAACAGGATCAAGTTGACTCGCTCGTACATCACGAAGCTCCAGATCATGCGCTTGCGCATAATCGGCAACTACAGTGGACTTACCAATACCAGTAGCGCCATGTAAGAAAGGAGGAAGTCCTGCGGCAAGCAGAACTTCGAGTTCGCTATATACTTGATTTGGAGTCATTCGCTTTTTCCTCTTCTGCGATAAGCTGATTAAAAAACGGGCGCATCAGATGATCTGGTGCGGCAAAAGCGCTAAGCTCTTTTATGCGGTTGGCGTATGCCATTATTTTCTCTTTATCTGTTTTGTCCTCTTTACTGAGCTCATAAATAACGTCAGCAATTTTTCCTGCTTGTTGAAACAGGAAGTTCATAGCAAATTCTCTGGAGTCCACTATCTATCTCCTCTTTGCTTAGGTTTTTAGTGAAACATTGGATGTACAGGCAATTTAAGAGCACCCAGGCTAGTTTCCAATTACTTACGGTCATGGCCATTTCATAATAATCCCCAAACGTTTGTATAATTCTACCTATAGAAGGCGGCCTTTGTTCCATCTTAACAAGCCATTGGGGGTCTGCTTTGCTTAATAAATAGTCTAAAGAATTTTTAATGGCCATGACCTCCAATCATTCTGGATCTTAACTTAATGAGTAGTCTATCTATTTCCTTTTTATCTAGACCTTTGGTAGAGCATTGTATATACACACAAGTTAAAATCACCCAGTTAAGATTCCAACAATTTATGAGCCTATTAGCTTCATAATAGGTTTGAAAAAACTTCATAGTTGCTTTAATAGAAGGTGGATGCTGTATTACCCAATTAGCCCAGTTTGTTACAGGCCCGTGTATTTGTTTTATCAGATATTCGACGGAGCCCATCATCTATTTCCTCTTTACTTAGCCCTTGGGTGTAACATTGCATGTACAGACAACTTAAAAGGACCCATTCAGGCCGCCAATCTACTATATCCATATTGGCCTTGTGGTATCTTTCAAATGTGTGTATGCAGTTTTTAATAGAAGGCGGGGAATTACTTAAATGTAATATCCACTCTTTACTAGCTGGGTTTGTTTTAGCCTGCTGAAGGAAATAATCTACACGAGCCAATTTTTTACGTCGTAGCCTCTTATTACAGCGCCGTCTATCCATAAGGGTGATAACTCCAAGCTATGATGCCGCAGCATGGCCGTGAATTTGTTTGGTGTGTCTGGTATATGATCCGAGCACCAGCGCAGTAATATCATTAAATCATCACGAGGCAATCTAGTGCGCTGCGTGTGTTGTAATTCATCGACCAAAGCTTGGTACTGAGCATATGCCAGCTGGTTGCGTGCACTGATAAGCTCTGTTTTCTTAACTAGTAAATCTTGGAAGAAAGATAAGTTGCCTTTCTTCAAAGCCTCAATCGCTTGGTCTATAGCAGGGCGCGAAGTTTCAATGATGCGTTGTCTATCTGCTGTAATTAGCGGAGTACGCGCTTGCCCAATGTCGATGGCTCTAGTTTTAAGATAGCCATAAAAGGCTTCCACTTCAGTTCTGAGTAGACTGATATCGTGGGTAGTAAGTGTAATCGGAGTATGCTGATATGCCCCCACATTAAATCGTCGATCATCAGCTGCGATATGAACGGGTTGAGGATGATTTGAAGCAAAGATGAGGTTGGTGTAGTTTTCCATAAGCGTACTAGGGTGGTACATTTCTCTGACCGATATACGGGGTTCTACGATAAGAGATTTAAGTTTTGCGCTGACTTTTTCATGGAACTGACTACTTCCTGCCTGTACTTCATCAATAAACACAATGAATTTGTTTTTCATGAATTCAGTAAAATCACTACCGAGTTCCTCCATGCGTCGAGAAGTAACATTATGTTCGCCGAATAAAGGCGTGAGAATGTGATTAAACATCACGCCTTTCCCAGTACCTTGCACACCATGCACTACCCATGCTGTTTGCGTCATCCCCAGAGTTTGCGCGATAACTGCTAGCCAATTTAAAAAGTGCTCGTAAATAGCTGGGTCACTCCCCGTAGCATGGTAAATAACTTTGCGTATGGTGGGCGGTACTTCTGTTTCTGCGTGATATTGCAGCTCAGGAGGGCGATACATATTTAAGCGCTTATTTTTTTGGTCTAACACGTAGGCGCCATGAGGGTCAAAATTTATATCCCAATCGGGGACGAAATCACCTAAAGGCAGTCCATGCTGCCGCATAAAATTTCTTAGTTGAGATTCAGAACGAGCGGCAGCGAATTTTGTAAGGCGCCTAGTAGTAGAATCGTATATTCCATTCCAATAAGTCGCACTTTCAAAATCTCTAAAAGCGAGATAAACCTGACCGGTTGAATCTGGCTCAAGCCGTTGGACACGTTCTTTGATTTCTTTCCAATATTTAGGCAGTAAGTCAGCGGTGCGATAGATTGGCTCGCCCTTAAAATTAAATATGTAGGAAGGGTTATCAATGGGATGGTAATAGCCCCAGCTATCACCACCGTTAAGATTGAAATAAACAAAACCTCGTTCGGTTTTGATACCCGTATGTTCTGCTGGTTTTGGGTTACACAGATAGGGAATATCGTGTTTGGTGTTCTCTTTATATGTTTTACGTGGCTTAAAACCAGCTTTTATACGCAGCTCGTTAAAACGTTCCAGCTCTTGCTTATTTGTTGCGTGCGTAGCAGGTGGGGGTAAGTAGCGATAGGAGCGAGTATGTAGTTCGATTCGAGGCACAGATAAAGGATTATTGATTTCTGCAGCAAAAGTAGGGGGCGCGATATAGAGCAATTTATCGTTTTGACAGGTGGTTATATCGAGTGGCCATTTTAAGGCATTATGGCTTCTTGCTAGAGATATCTGTGCAGATAAATGGGACAAGTTCAGCTGCTTTAGCCAGATTTTTAACAAAGTAGGGTGACAAGGAGTTTCTAAAAACATCAATATATGACAGTGGAGCCCGTTATTTATACCTTGGCTGGCACTCCATTGCAGTATGTAATCTACATCCCCACAGCCTAATTGCTCCAGAATTTGATCAACTGTTTTATCCGTGACAAAACCATCGAAATCAAGGCATATCCACTGAGTTAGTGACTCAGGGGAAGTAGAGCCCGCTCGAGATTCGTTTTTAAGAGGGCGAAGCAGCAGGCCTTTTAATAAGCAGTTTCCTGCAGCAGCGTGCGCTACTATTGCGGTGTAAAACTCATCAATAGTAGTGATTTCGTAGGTATAGGAAGTAAATTCATTGATGTGTGGATAAGAGGTTTTAGTTAGCTCCCCTCGTTCGGAGAGTCCATAAGCTTTGCAGATAGGAGCATCTGCCGCAAGAAAGCAAATTTGCATGTTGGGCACGGGAAGGAATGGGGCTGAGGTCATAGCATACATTTATTAGTTGAGTTAGGGCAAGCGCAGCCTGGAAAAACGTTTGGGTTAGTAGCAATAAAATTGGTAATAAAATCAATGCCCCTCGTTTTTAAAGTCTATTAAAATCAAATACCTTACGAAATTTCGTAAGGATTTCGTTAGGACTTACGAAACTTCGTAAGGAATAGAAATTAGCACGAAGTGGAAAAAATTTTTCCTTACGAACTTTGGTCTTTTCTGCCCTGTGGATAAGTGCTCTTTCGTAAGGTCTTTGTTTTTATTAGCAAAAACTGAAAACTTCGTAAGGATTTCGTAAGGAATGATTATAAGTACTTGATTCTATTACCTACACTTAACTGCTCAAAAATTGAGCATATCCTTAAAAATCAATTACCTTACGAACTTACGAAATTTTAAATAGACCTTTAGAGTATAAAAAAAAGGGTAATGAAATTGGGTTATTTAGTGAAAAAGTGATGCCGTTTTCCACAGAGAAGTTTATTGAACAAATTTCGTAAGGTTCCCCATAGTGCTTGTGGTTTTTGGTTTAGAATTTACTCTCTTGGTTCAAAGGGCAAGGAGAAATCCCCTTGCCCTTTGAATTTTCCCTATGCTGCGATGCGTTGGGCGAGATGCTTGCCTGCATCACGTTCGGCTTGCAGCTCAACGGCGTGCTTTTCTTCGAACTGGGCAACGAGCGCTGCCCAAGGGGTCATAGCTGCGTTGGCTTGTTCTAAGCGCCGCGCTCCATCTTCTGAGGTCCACGATTGATAGCGGGTTATCGCTTCAACCAGGTTACGCTCGGTGCGTACCAACAGTGAATGTTGTGCGATTACGGGCAGAGAGTCCCATGAGCTATGGCTTGCTGTAGTAGTGTTTAACAACTTCAGCAATGTTGGCACTGAGTCCGCCAGTCGCTGTCTTTCACTCTTCCCCAGTTGTTTATCCCACAAAATTTTGTCTTCTTCACTGATTTGTAGTTCCTCCAAGAAGTTTTTGTTGTCTTTGGCGTTCTCCAACATCCGCCGAAACATTACAGCTGCGGATACTACATCATTCGGGAATTTTGCCAGAATGGTGAGGTATACCGATGCTTGTAAGGTGACTTCAGGATTTTCTCCAAAACCACGGGCAACTTGGCCTATAACTCGGCCAATGAGAATAGATGCAAGCACAATCGCCGCACCAGGTATCTTCAAGATTTTAGACATCATATTTCTTCTCCATCAGTATGTGCCAAGAGGTTTGCATATCGAAGAAAATACCGGACAGACGTTGCTTCATTTCTTCGTTGTACATGGCTCTGGCAAGATTTGCACATGCTATTGCATATGCACCGCGTACGCCTTCTCGGACTATTTCGTCCGTCATGCGTTCTTTGTAACAGCAGCCTAAAATACGGCTTTGGTCTTCTTCCGGCATGAGCGCATCCAGTCCTGCCCAACTGTTGTATGTTTCTGGAACTTCCTGTCCAGGTAATACAGTCATTTTTGCCGTTATTTCGGCAAGAGCAAAGTCCAATACTTGCTCTTTGCTCACTGTTTCTCGCTTTCGCTGGCTAAACTCCATTGTCAACAAAGCGAGAATTTGCTGCTCTTTAATGGACAGCTTATCGGAAGCAGGAATGTCCGTTTTCTGCTTCATTTCACTATTGCGGCGAAATGCCACAATTTCCTGAATCGTTTGTGCTTGGTCGTATGGGGGGTTGACCATGGTACGTTTGTTTTCATAAAAGCAGTAAACAAACGCATCAGCGCATTGGTTAAACCACACACTTGGCAATTTATAGCTGTCAAAGCCAAACACGTGGTTAATTTCGGAATTGCTTTCGTCCAGGAAAGCCAGATTAATCTCTTGTTCTCCAGATTGAATAGCAGCTAGATATGGACGGCCTGCGCTACAGGCTTTGTGGCCCCAATAATTGGCTAAGCGGGCCAATAACAGTCCTGGCGCCGGAATGAGTTCAACAAGCCCGTGAATCATAGTAATTTCCTCCGTTTTTCCGCAATGATTTTGTCGGCTATATTTATCTTTCCTGAAAAGTAGAACCATTCATTATTAACTTTTTGATAAAATCCAAAGGTTTTTCTCGCCATGTTAATACATACTGATGCAATCAATGCTCCAATGGATGCCGTTATCAGTCCCTCCGCTGTATGGCCGTAGATGGTGAAAAAGGCCACTGTTACAAATAAGTCCAACCAAAAGGGTTGGCCCAATAACTTTAACCTGAACACCCACGAAAGCTTGTGCCATAACAACCAGAAGCCGATAAATGTTATGAATCCCATTTCCATAATTTTCTCCAATGTTTCACGTGGAACACAATGTTTCACGTGGAACACAATGTTTCACGTGGAACACAATTCTCACTGAGTTAGTGAGCATCTTCTGTGCGATACGTCTCAGGGCCTTCGCTCTTAATTTCACCGAACTTGGCCCTATCTTCTTGGAACTTCGCCTATCTCTTTGAATTTAGGGCTTAATTCCATGATCATCCATCGAAGATCTATCTACGCTGTAGTCCCGGTAGGCGATCTCCACACGAAGTTCGTATCTAACTTTCTCTTCCGCTTCTTCCTGGTCAATACCTTGTTCCAGGAGTTGGATCAAGAAGACCCAGGCTTCAGGAGGCGTCATCATCTTCATTCTCCATATCTTTTCTCTTTGTTGGCTCATACGCAGTAAATGGTCTTAACTTCCATCCACAAATCCCGCATGGCGGAACACGTTGACCTTCTTGATGCTCCCGTCAGGCTGGGTTTCTTCCGTGCTCTCTCGCACGGAAAAGGCGTAGAGAGGCCGCACGCCTACCCTACGCAATGCCCGCTCGAGCGGGGCCATCAAATAGGGCGCACCGCCGATCATGGCGGAGCCGAAACCCCAAGTTAACTCCGCCAGCCCTGCGGCGGCGACCTCAATTTCCTCCCGCGAGGGGAGGTTGTCGAACGTGAGTAGCCGCTGTAGAGCGGCTTTGTTACTTAAGTCGTAGACGCCAGCCAGGATCTGTTCCTGGCTGGCTGGGTGTTGGGTGAGGTTGACTACATCACTTGGGTCTGCATCGCTGTACTCAGCGATCACAGATTTTAGTTCTGGGTTTGAGAACTCAAACCCAGCGTCCACTAATATCCCCAGAAGCCATTTGGCTTCTGGATCCCCGGTGTTTAAGCCGGTAAGTACTTGCTTCTCTACTTCTTTCCTATTTAACTCCATCATCTTTTCCTCTTTGTGGTAGTTACGAGACAGTAGACATACGCGCGTAGCGCGTCTAAACTGCTCTCATGGCACGCAACAGTAACGCAGGAAAATCCACCGGTACTTCGGCTTCTGCGAAGTACTTTGCTTCTCACCCGGAAGCTCGGGCGAAGAAGAACGCATATAACACTCGCTACCATGCGACTGATGAGCGTAAGCAGTATCGAGCTGCTCTGAACAAGGCGAATCGAGATTCGCCTAATGGGGCGCAGGACAAGAGCCATACTAAGTCTGGGCGCTTAGTTAACGAGGCGCGCTCAACCAACCGTGCTCGCCAAGGCAAGGACGGTCGTAGCACTAAGCGGTAGTTCATCGTGCTGCGCACGATGATAGTAAAACCCCATAGGGGCAGAAGGGGGTGGCTCTTGCTGGAAGCAGCGGCCAGCAGGACAGGCATGATGATAGTAAACCCCATAGGGGCAGAAGGGGGGGGCTCTTGCTGGAAGCAGCGGCTAGCAGGACAGGCATGATGATAGTAAAACCCCATAGGAACAAAAGGGGGTGGAACTTCGGCAGGCAAAAGAAAAGCGCACGATGTTCTGTGCGCTTGA
>Ga0210043_1001454_pt1 | contig 19404 bp, 9 predicted proteins | sample CryGeymet201501t_FD_183990 | JGI IMG/M metagenome (GOLD analysis project Ga0210043, IMG submission 183990) | Groundwater microbial communities from Crystal Geyser aquifers in Utah, USA - Crystal Geyser metaG 2015-01t (SPAdes) (version 2) | ecosystem: Environmental > Aquatic > Deep subsurface >... | reverse complement strand
AAAATTTCTCGGCTGCTTTTAAGTTTTCACCGTAGTACAAGTGCTTAGTCCCCTCATATACGTCTGTAGCTACCGATATAGGCGCGCCACCTAAGTCCATAAGGGTTCCTGTACCTATAGGTGAGTTAAAGGCCAACGATCCTTTTAAGTTAAGTCCTAGTACAGAACCAGCTAGTCCGTGCCGTGCAGTAACGCCTATAAAGTCGCCAAGGTTTTTCTCTGCCCAGGAATAGATGGCTTCTTCCGGGTCGTCTTCGTCGCTCATTAAACCTAGCGCCATAAGCAAAGGCACAGCAAGGAACGAGGCGCCAAGACCAGAAACAAGAACAGGAGCCGTCATAGCAAGGACAGATGCTCGCCAGTTGTTATACTTAATACCCATCTCTAAGGCATTGAGTAGGTAATTATGTTGAAACTTCATGAAAGTGTAGGCCAAGTCAAGCAATGGAGCTTTCTGAATAATCCAAGGCTTAGTGGCCTTACCATATATTCCGTGAGCTCTATCTGACGTATGTAGAGCTAAGTCAAGTAACTGGTCTTGCGTTAGGCCTTTGTTCTTAGGACTCTCCTTGTGCGCGAAGTACGCGGCAAATATGGTCATGGCGCGGTTAGCTTTCTCTGTAGCCCCGAACATATACATAGCTGTTTCCATAAGGTTGTTAAAGGATCGTGGGATACTATCCTGAATTGCCCTTACGGCCTCTATATTGAACTTGGCGCGATCCCAACCTCGTTGATGAATGATATCAAATATCTCATGCTCCTCATCAGTAATCGTTACAGGGAACGTTAATGCTTTGCCAACACCCTTGGCCATAGATTCAACTTGGTACTTAGCTTCATTGAGTATCCCAGGAGCTACACCTCTAAAAGTTAAGTCTATGGATCTGTAATGCGCGTACTTAGAAGCCGCGTTAGTTATATGAGCGTACGCTTTAACAGCGCTGGCTCCAGTATGCGCCATTATAGTAGCTGGTACACCCATCAGCATATTCGTCATGTTAACAGCTGCTGAAGCAGGACGGAAGCCAAGGTACTTAAGAACTGCAAAAGCTTTCATGTAACCAAATAACTTTCCTGTTGTGCTGGTCGGCTTTAAGGTATGACTGACGTACGATTTTGCATCTCTATACATTTCTTTCTGGGTAGAAGGATTTATTCTCCGCTCTGCTACTGCGCCCCTATAAGAAGTGAAGTCGCCATCTGGGTTAGCCTTTATATAGTCGGCGTACGAGAGATCGTGTCCAGTTAGAGCTTTAAGCATATTCTGAGCCGTTGCGCGTTTAGCTATGCCTGCTGCTACCTGTTGGCCGTGCGATATCGTTGCCTTGATTACGTCGGTCTCATACCCAGTTGTGTATGTTTTAGAACGCTTTCGCCTATTGCTTAAGTTACCTTTCTCCTTGAAGACGTCACCTATAGACTTGAGTAGCATATTGTTAACTTGCATGAGCTGTACTTTATAAGCAGCATCGGTAATAGACTCCATACCTTGCTGCATTAAAGCATCTACGGCGCCTACTATACCTGGTGTATCAAACATCTCTTCAGGTGGTAACTTAATAGGCTGAAGTTCTACAACGTCGTATCCCTCGGCTTTCATCTTAGCCAGTTGTTTACCCGTAGGACTATTGTCATTTAAGAGTGTACGAACTTTGTTGTTTAAGCTCCCTTTAAGCTTATTGAGTGGTATGCGATCACTAAAGGTTATAACAGCATCAGGCTGACCTATTTTAACAAGTCTAGCATAGAAAGCTCCCTTTTGGCGTACACGCGCAAAGTAGGTTCCCTCAAGATCACCGCTCTGCCTAATTACCTCTGAGAGCTTAGGACTATCTGCATCGCCAATTCGGGGCTCTTCTAAACCAGCGGCTTTAGCTACGTCAATCTGTCGCTGAAGATCCGCATTCTGCTCTGCAAGTGACCTGGCATAAAGACTCCTAACTTCAAACAAGAACTGCGCAGCGTACTCATCCAGTTTCTTGAGCCCCTGAGGCCCAAACTCAGTTCGCTCAGGATGATCTTTTAACACGTACTCTTGCTCTACCTGGATAAGTAAATCAGAAGCATGGGCTCGTTCATCAGCTGTTTCATGTACAGCGTTATCCGGGCCCATTATTTCCCAGAGCTCGGTGTCTTTGTTAAACCGTAAGTAGAAGCCATTACCAGTAGCGTCAACTATGCGTATGTAGTGCGACGCAGATTTAACAGCTTTAGGATGCATCTTTAACCAGTCCTCAGCAAAGTCTGCAAAGCTATTCCCTTCTGGTCCAAGTATCTTATTCTGGGTCAAGAACTTAAGTTCATCTTCGTATGCTGCAGCGGCAAAGAGTCTTGCAAAAGCTTCGTCTTTCTGCGAGTAGTACTCAGGTGAACTAAAGACCCTAGTAAACCAGTTCGTAGTCTGAGTACCCTTGTCCCGCTTGAACTCAGGGTTAAACTCCTCGATATACTTGGCGAGCTTCTTAAGCTGTGGGTTCTTACTATGCTTAGCGGCTTTAGCGATTACTTCATTTTGCTGGTCCCTAAGCGCTTTATGGAACTCTTGGTCAGTCATCTCCTTGTTAAGACCCATAGTCTCAGCGAGCATTTCTTCCTGAGTCTGCTTGAATGTTGGGGCTTCTTTAGGTGTTTGGCCTTTATCAGGGGCCATAAATCGTAGGTCTTCATTAAGATAATCGAATCTCTGGCTAAGAGGTATTACTTTACCATTCTCGTCTCTAGTAACCATGTCTAAAGACTTAGCTCTATTAGGATCGAAGAATACTATTATATCTGTTTTCTCGGCATCGTGATGATTTAGTCCATTTTTAATTACCTCAATAGTAGCATTTCCATTAGCTGCTATAAGATCTATATTATGCGTCCTAGCAAATTTGATATTCTTGGGATCTTTTGGATCTGCTACAGCGCTAAATAAAGAAATAGGGCTAGTACCATTCGAGTCAAATGTATTTTTGATTATAAGACCGTCATGGCCGTTTGCTTTAGCCCGCTTTATTGCGTCATAATACGTTTCTTCTCTATACTCAGATCCTTTTTGATCAACAACTAATGGGTTCTGCAGTCGTATAGAGAGTTTATGAAATGTATCAGCGTCCCTATCCGTTGAAGTAGCTGAGCGCTTTAACGTTGTAATAAGATCACGTAGTTTTCTGTCGCGTTCTATAGTATCAACTTTAGCCAAATAAGTAGCTAAAACCTCATCGGCTGCTATCTTACTAGCCTCCCTAGCTTTAGAGAATGACTTAAAGCCATCTACTTCATTATGATCAATTACTTCACCTGTTTTAGAATCTGTAACTATGTGCGAATAACCAAATGTAGTTTTAGAAGTTCTTCTTACATTTTCTCCTATAATGCGTATTGGAGACAGAGCTTCAAATACCGCATCCTTGCTTATATTAGTTCTATATGAGTCAGCTGGACCTGGTTTTGATGAAGCAAAAAATCCTTGTTTAGCTGAAGGAGCCCCAGTATTAGAACCTAGTTTTTCTTCTTTGAATACGTAGAACGGCCTACCAGGGCTACCATGAAAGCCGCGTACAGTGTCTTTCCTAACCCCTAGCTTTTCAATCATACTAAGAATTTCCATACTAAGTTCTTGGGCTTCATCATCTGTACCAGTAAAGTGCGCCTCATTTAGCTCATCTAAGAGTTTTGCGTACTTTAGATCTTCTCTGGTAAATGGTAGATCAGCTACTTTAGATCCTCTAGATCCAGCCCATGGATCGGTATATCCGGTAATACTATCTATTGCTAGTTCTTTTCTAAATACTTTGGGCTCAGTATACCCTCCCAATACTCCTGGTTGTTCCTCTTGGGACAAATTAACCCCGAATATATCTTTTAACTGAGCTTTTGTGTACTCTCCAAAAAGAATTGGATACTTGGATATTAAGTCTTGTGCTTCGCCATAGACATTAAACTTTCGTAAAGCTGATCCATCTTCTTGCATTTCTACGCCCATTTTAGCAAGGTCTTTAGGATCGGAACTACCAAACATTGATGTTGTTGTAGCTTCTGTTATTAAAAGCTTCTTAATATACAAACTTGTTGGAACTGACGCAGTCCTAAGTTTCTCAAATACTCCTTTGACGTACTCTGATTCTTCTTCTGTTACATCATTACTAGCAGAAAAGTTACCTTGCGCATCCATGTTAGCTTTACGAGCTTCCATACGATTGCTCTTCTGGACAAGGTTCTTTTGAATATCTTTGACCAATATTTGGGCCATGTCGTACGCTGATAAGTTTAGTTTAGACGCAGGCACCCTGAAATGCTTGTATAGCATCTGCTTTAAAAAGGAAATAATCTTCTTGTATAATGGCAGCTCAGCGTTAGCTTCTTCCTGCAAGAAGTACATCAAGGCTTCTTCCTGCAGAGTCTCAAAGGAAATGTCACTCTGGCGCAGAGCTTTGCGTACGGCTTCTTGAGCTGCGCGTTGCTCAGGTAGCGATCCCTTGCCTTTACCTAACTCTTCCAAACGAACTAAGAAGTCTTGATAAGTCTTCTGGAAAGCATTATCATTTGCTCTGAGCCAATGACCACCCTCATGGATAAGAACCGTATTAAGAAGTTCTATGCTGTCAATGCCATTAGAGAATACTACAATCGTTCCAGTGTTATTGTCATAGTACCCAGCGGGTTGACCTAGCTCATTGAAGATCTTTGTAGCCTCTTCTTTGCCCGCGAGCTTACTGATCTCCTCTTGGGTTCCCTCAATGACATCGATACTAAGGTTACCTTTGCCAAACACCTCGTCCACATGCGCCTGAACTTCTTCAAGGCTCAGAGGGTTCTCGATAGGATCTAAGAGCGCGAACTTACCACTATCATCCTTGGGCAAACCAGTAAAAGAGTCTAAGTTGTGTACCTTAACAATCAGCGCTTTAAGACTCGCGTAGTCGGGTGCTATGTCAGGAGTAAGGCCATCAATTTTATACCACATCTGATACGCTTTTTTAAGAGTCATATCCCCGACATGTGCTTCTTCCTCTTCAGCGCTAGTACTCATACCTACGATAAGACGAAGATCATTTACTTCGCGCAGAGGTAGAGTACTACGCTTTTTCTTTGGGCTCTTAGACCGCTCTAATTTCGATTCTTTTTCTTCGAGTGTACTTATACTAGATTTTTCATTAGACTTCGTGTCAATCGAATTAGGCTTACTTTTTCCTGATTTAGTCAGTTTCTTTAGGTCATTTCGAGCTACGACTAAAGACGTAGCATTTGCGAGCTTTTGCTTCGGGGTTCCAGTATCCTTTATTTGCTCTGCAGCTTTTTCCAGAAGAATTATACGATCTTGAGCTTTCTTAAGGGCCTTTTCTTCTGCCGTAAGTGGAGCGACTTTTTCTACGGGCTTCTTGGTAGCGGGTTTCTTAGACCCTTTTGATACTACGTCTATGCCTTCAGCGGAGCCAAAGTTTCTTTTATTAGTATCATCACATGATATACAGAAAACTTTTTCGCCTTCAGGTATATTATCATTAACGTACTGCTGAATTGTTTGTTTACTACCAACAAGACGCCATGTTTTACCAGTACCTAAGCCGTGACCAAATATAATGTGCTTTGCGTCTGACTTAATTCCGACGTTGGCAATTATTTTTAAAACAGCCGAAGCCTCTTGAGCTGATGTGTTACCCGCGTCGTGTATAGAAAGCCCAGACTTGCGCTCTATTTCTGCTATAACAGATTCACGAGCAGTTTCAATATTTTCTTCTATATATTTACTAGTTTTAAACTCTTCTGACGCTTCGTCAGTTTTATCCGTGAATTTAATTGTGAGCTTCTTTTCAGTGGGCTTCTTGACAGCCGGTTTCTTTTCAGTGGGCTTCTTAGCAGCGGGCTTCTTTTCAATAGGCTTCTTTGCATTAGTTTCCTTATCGGGCTTAGGACTCATTACGGCGTCCCATACTTCGGCTTTCTCACCCGGAGTAGGAGTCATCCCTTTTTCTGCAAGTAAATCATTAAGCAGGCCGATTTTATCTTTGGGTATAAGACCCTCATTAGCCATCCGGATAAGACTAGGCATAGGCGTACCGTTGGCGATATTTATTTCTAAAAACCGCTCACGGCCTTTTTCCAGTGAAATTTCTTTCACCTCTGGTTTTGCCTCTTTTTTGGTCTTTGCAGGTGGTACAACTCTGTCTCGGGCTTCAACTGTTACCTTGGCGTTCTTATGCCCTTTAACTGCATTGTACCGATTAAGGACTTTAAGACCCGCTGTTACGTAAGGCGCGTCATAAAATTTAGGATCCGGTGCTAACTCAGCAGCTCTGATCTGGACCTCTAGCATATTCTGGGTGCGTTCTTCCAGTGGTATTTGGTTTATAGCTTTACTTAAGCTCTGTATAGCGTCACCTGCAAACTTAGTAAGCGCGGCTTTACCCTTTGGTGAGAGACCTGGGCGTTGTAATCGACGAGCATCATTAAGAATACCCTGAGCTTGGCCCTCAAGTTTCAAATGAAGCATAGAATCGGAGGGCTTAGAGGGCTGTACTACCTCAGCTTTTTTATTTAAGGACTTGACCATAGTGGGATGAAAGTCCATATCATAAACATCAGAGTTTACGGTAGGTGATACTCCACGTTTCTTTAACTCCTCTATAACCTGAGCCATACGTTTCCCAGCATCAAGTTTCTTTTTATGAGGGGCTATATCTAATACGCTGCCAAGGAGTTCTGTATTGTCATTTATATTAGAATGGACGTGCTGTTTATTAAGAAGGGACAGCTCAAACTCAAGACTTTCAGTATCCCGTTCTTCCATGGGAACTTTATGAGCATCTCGTACAAACTTTAGTTCCTGGACAGGGAGGTCTGCTTTTACTTTAGCAGCCCGCTGAGTTTTGCCCTGAGGCCCGACAGATTTATCAGCAAGTAGATTGTCAATATCTGTATAGTGCTGGCCAATTCTATTACGCAAAAGCTGAAGCTCGGTAGACTCTTGAGAAGCCTCGACAGGAGCCTCGACAGGAGCCTCGACAGGAGCCTCGACGGGAGCCTCGACGGGAGCCTCGACAGAAGCCTTTGGTAGTGCGTCGGCTTCAGTTTGAGCTCGTTCTATATCTTCTGAAGTAACTTTAGGAAGCGTTACTTTGGAAGCTTCAACCTTAGGAGCCTCGGCCTTAGGAGCTTCGCCCACCCATACGCCTTCTGAGTTTTTAACGCCTATGATGGTTAAAGAGCCATCGGTATTATCTTTAGTATTATAGTTTTCATTAGCTTTTGCAGCGGCTATAGAGTCAGGCTTAGTGAAAATTAAGCGCTCTGTTTTACCCGTAGTAAGGTACTCCGCCATTTGGTCGCGGGAGCCTTTTTGAAAGCCCTCGGCTATTTCATCCATACCTTTAGCTATGCTTTCAGCTGTGGTTAGCTCTTTTTCTATAGGTTCTGTAGGCTTTTTACCAGGGAATACAAGTTCATCTTTTCCGTCCTGACCTTGTGCCGCATGCGTGTCTATAGCCTCGACAGGAGTCTCGGCAGGAGCCTCGGTGGGCGCTATACCCGCTTCTTGTTGCGCTCTAGTTACGTCTTCTTCAGTGAGTGTAGGCAGTTCTTGCTTGAGTGGTTCAAGTTCAGTACTCGTATCAACAAGAGGTCCACTCGTAGTCTCTTCAATTGCTTCTGCATTGACCACAGGAGGTAACTCATTAATAGTACTAGTATCAGGTGTAGCGCCAGGATCAGTATCAATAGGATCTGCATCGACTTCCTCAAACTCAGTGATTTCTGGAACTTCTTCTGTGAGGTCCGGGTCCACTTCGTCAATAAGGTCTTCTATTGGTGGAGCCGGGGCGATTGGACCGTTAGCCTTTTTGGGTGCCAAAGGTAAAAGAGTCTTACGTGATAATTCAATACTCTGGCCCAGGTCAGAAGCCATGATACCAGCACGTATAGCATCAGTAGGTGCGCTAGCGAGCATAGCCTCATAATTAGATATCTCAGCTTTAGTATACTCATTTGTTTTGACCAGTGTAGTAAGGTCATTTGGAGTAAGCTCGTATGCCTTAAGGGCTTCAGGATTTTGTCTAAGATACTCAATTTCCTCAGCGGTACGGGTCGACCGAATCTTCTTGAGCGCGTCTTGCTTACGCGCGTTGGCTAGTGTTTCTTGAGCGCTCTTAAGGGCTTTAGAGTTGTCAGTATTAGATTGATGTAGCGCGCCACCCATGGCGCCACCCATAGCGGCGCCAGCGACCATACCACTTATGGCAGCTTCGCCCACGCCTTCAGAAAGCTTCCGCGTAGGGTCCGCAGTTTGTTGAACACCTAAGTTAGCACCAAATTGCTCGCCAGCGCTCTGGCCAAACTCAGTTGGAGTTTCACGAAGGACGCCTTCAAGGACCGACCCTACTCTGTTGCCTTTACCCATAACAGCGTGGCCGATAAACTTGTCGCCAATGTAACCCAGTGTAGCGTCAAAAAGAAAAGCAATGCCCGCAGATTTTGTAGCTGCAATAGAAGCTAAATTTTGGCGCGCTATATTTTCGCGCTCTGATGGTAAGAGGGTAGGGTCTATATTGAGAAGCTCTTTTCCAAAAAGAGGACTTTTAATAAGTTGCTCCCTTGGCATATTCATTACTTCATTGAAGTTGTCATTATAGGCCGCGCCCGCGCCTGTTACGCCTTCTGAAGCGCCACCTACTAAGCCCGCCGTTACCGCTGCTTTAGAGGCGCCTACTTTAACTGCGTCTTCTTTAGTAAGGCCTTCTGAGATAGCTTTTGTAAAAGCAGCTCGGCCTGAGGCCTTAGCGGCTATTGCAGCGGGGACCATGGTTCCTATGGATAAGGGCGCAGACTTAAGTGCATCTGAACGAGCTTTATCCAGAAAAGTAGGAATAGACTCGAAACCTTGACCCGTTACTTTACCTTCCTTGATAACATCTAAGAGTTTACCTGGTGCTTTACTCAGACCTTCAGACATGAGGTTGTCTGTTGACATATCTTCGCTCAAGTACTCTTTGGTAGCGTTTACCTGAGCCTTAGGCGAATAATCTTTGGCTAACTCGTTACTGCGCTTCTCAAGAGCCGCTCGGCCTTTACTGAATACCCGTTTCTCAAGGCCACGCGTAATAGGATTCGAACCAAAGTTTGGCTCGAATGTTAAGGCCCCGGCTAAGCTTTGGGCAAGACCTTGAATAACTTTAGGGGCCTCAACAGTAACGCCTATATTAAGATCGGTTAAAGAGTCTTTGAGGGCCCCTTTGTTCTGGCCTTCTTTAGGTGTAGCGTTAGCCATATCTTGTTGCCAACGAGCTTTAACTTGCTTCTGGCGCTCTGGATCAAGCTTTGTGTATCTTTCGTCAGCTTCGATCTCTGTCCATGGCGTAAATTTAGGCATTTAATTCTCCTTAAAAATTATTAAATAACTGGGTTGCGTAGTCTTCTTCCTCGGCGTCTTCCTGACCAGCTGTAAGAGCCGCCATTTTAGTTGGATCACCGTTAAACTTTTTACGAAACAGCTCATACTGCTCTAGCGCCTCTTTCTGACGAGTCATAGGAAAGGCAGAAATGAATTTTATTTTGGAGTCCAACTCTTTTTGCGCAAGTTGAGCTTGCTGAAACGGTGTTAATTGGGCAGTAGTTTCTCCTAATAAAGCTCGAAGCTTAGTTTGGTTTTCAGGAGTCGGATTTGCGGCTAACTCATTTTGTGCTGTTATAATCCGCTGCTTATGATCGTTCTCCATCCGTTGTGCGTCCTGAGACTGGATAGAAGTTAGCCCTTGTTGTCGGGCTAATTCTGCTTGAGCTTCGCGTAACGCTATCTCAGAGGGCGTCGAAGATTTCTTTAGCGCCTGCTCAGCTTTACTCGCCCTTATTTTCTCGTTAACTTCAGCAGAATTTGTTTTATTGGTATTGTCATAATAATTTCTAAGAATATCATTCTTATCCGCGCTCAACACATTAGATGCCTGATTTTGTTCTGCGTCGAGTCGTAATTTAGCATAAGCTGTACTAGCTAACTCATTTTGGTGTTTAGCACTTTGAGAAGCCTCAAAAGCGGCGATACTTGTTTTAGCTTCGGTATTTGCTTGCGCATTTCGTAGCTTTTGGGCCTTCATTTCTCGATTATACCGAAGCAAATCTCCTATTGTTTTAGGTGGAGCTATACTTGAGGCTATACTTGGGCTACGCTGAACGGCGATACTTGGGCTACGCTGAATGACGCTTCTTGGTCTAGATTGACGGTCTAGCCATTGTTGGTGCTGTAGCGCTCTAGCTTTGTCGGCCACCGGGTCACCTTTACCTGTTGGGGCAAAGAATTTACTTCCATCATTTGCAGAACCTTCAAAAGAATACCCGTCGCTGTTAACTCTAACATTCGTATCTCGACCTAGTTTTTCAAGTGCTTGTTGGGTACCGCGTGGCATAGATTTAGTCTCTTGTTGAATAGGCTCTGCTATTTGTTGAGTAATGCTAAGCGGAGCTTCTACTGGATAATTCAGGGACTTAGCTACTTGGCGCGCACTAGTAGGTTGTGATTCAGCAGCATAGGGCCCAAGAATAGGTCCGTGTTGTTTTTTGGTATCATAAGTAGTTAAGCCTTGAAATTGGCCTGGGCGTACTTTACTTTCAGGGGCCCCAGTTATATTGGCTGTATCAATCCAGGGCTCACTAAGTGTTTGACCTACAGGGTCCATTGCTTTAATTCGTTGGTATTTTAAATAACTCTGCTGTTTTTTTCGATCTAATGCTACGCTATCAAGGCCTCTTGCAACAGCATTTAAAGCTTGTTTAGAACCAGCGCCGCCTAAGTACGTATCCGCAGTATTTCCAAGAAGGGCTTTTCCTTTGACCAGTGAGTTACTTACTGTTTTATTTAGCGCCGCTTGAGCACGGGCTTCTGGACCTTTTTCGTCATAGATATTATAAGGTGGCTTTCCAACTGTCTGAGCTGGGTTAAACCACTGTGACTGTATACGCTCAGTAGGCGAGCCTTTCGCGTAGATGCTGTATACTCTATTCGTTGTACGTTTTTTATCGTCTTCTTTATTCTGGGAGCCTAACATTTATTTCTCCTTAAGCGAAAGAGTTAGTAGCCGTAGCTACAATGCTATTCAAGCTGGATAACGCGGATGCCGCGGTCCTGGCAAACGCATCAGCGGCTGCGGTGAGCGCTTGAACTTCGTGTCCATCAATTGTGGCTGAAGTTGAATTTCTTACTTTGTAGACTTCAATATCTGCCTCTACTTCAGACTGGTACGCTTTTAAGACAAGCTCATCACGGCCAAGTCGGGCCCTATAAAAATCGGCGGCGGCGCCCATCATTTTTGACTGAATATCTGTAACTAAAGACGTAGCTTGTATGGCTACATTTGGAACAGTAGCCATAGTCCTAATATAGTCACCAGCAGCGGTCATCGCCATTGTTCGAGACTTTATAGCGCTCTCTATAGCAAAAGTAACCATGTCATTTTCAATTTTAAGTACCTCAGCCTTTATCTTAGCTTTTTCTGCCTCAAGCTTTGTTATGCTATTCTTAAGATTTTCTTTTTCCAGTTTAAATTTACTATTCTTTTCAGCAATATCCGTGGCAAACTCAATCTGCTTTATTTGGCGCTCGAGCTCAATTCTAGCGGTACCTGTGCCAAGCTTTGCGCGCTCAATATTGAAGTCTACCTGCTTAGCCGCTATGTCTATGTTAAAAGCTATTTCTTTTGATTCAATATCTGCGTTAAGTTTTAGTCGATCTAAGTCGAGTCTCGCTACTTCTATTTCAAGATCGGCTTTCTTAGTGGCTAAAGTTATATCGTACCCTACTTGTTTCCACGATAAGTCTGCCTCTGCTTTTATTTTAGCTATGTCAATATTAAAGGCTATCTCTTTCTCAGCTATATCTGTATCTAGTTTAGATTTGTCAAATTGAAATGAAATACGCTTCTCAATAATATCTTTCTCAAGGCGGGCTAGTTCTAATGAGAAAGCTACCTGTTTAGCCGCTATTTCAGTTGCGGAGGCCCCGTTGGCCATAAGCTGCGCCGTCCGTGATTCCGCTATCTTGCGCAGCATGGCACCGGGCACCAGGGTGTAGCCCTTGGCGGCATAACCGGCCACTACCTGCCCTTCCGTCCGTCGTCCATCAGCAATGACGCGCTCTCGAGCGCGTTGCCATTCTTGCTCGGCTACTTCAGGATTTAGACCTATGCCACTACTAGTTAAATCAGCTATATCGGTATCTGTAGAAACCTGTATATCAGTTGCTATGCTGTCTATATCTATAAGGCCTATTGATGTATCAACTTCGCCAAGGCCGTCGGCTGAATCAAGGGAACCTTTTGTCATAGCTGTGTCCACTGAAATAGTGGTACTGCCTGTTAAAGTAGCCTCTGCTAAATCTACAGCTATAACAGTATCTGTTCCATCATCTGTAGTAATGTCATAATACGGGATAATTTCATAGTCTATAACTTTTGTATCTAATTGATGGCCCCCATTAGTAATAATATTAATTAACTTATTAGTAGCGTCACTAAAAGCGTCGGCGCCAAGGGGATAATAATTAGCGAAAAATTTAACTAACTGTTGAGTTAGCACAGTTATAATAGTCGACATTTGTGCTTCATATGAAAGCGCGGGGCCATCCACTTTAGGTAGTTCAAGTTCGCCTGACATAACGTCAAAACTACTAGTCGTTCCTGGAGCGTCTATCGAGGTTCCTCGACCCGCATGCATTAAGTCACCAGCGGCCGTGCCTACTTTGTCAGTAAACTCTGAAGCTGTTCGAAGGGCGTTATTAATAACAGTGTTTATAAATTCTTCTGGAGTACTCATATTTTCCTCTCAAGGACTAACGGATTAAAAGAAATATTCTCAAGATCAAAGTCATTTCCATCTTGGTTAAGTAACGTAAGATTGAAGTAGTTTCCAGCTAGGCCTCTACCAATATCGAATCTATGAGTTATCAAATTTGCGCTATAACTACGAGCCTCATATACGTATTCTATACCATCGGCTTCTACTTTTAAAAGTACTTTTCCAGAAGAACTAACTCCGGCATAGACGTTAAGAATACGTTTTTTATAAGAACTGCCGAGGCTAGACTTTCCTGTTTCTATTAAAGCTGCTATTTCTTTTCCAGCGTCAGTTTCACCCTCGAGCAGATAGATACCATCGTCGGCCACGCCGTAATATTTACCGTCGCGTTCGAAGAAGGAGTTATAGCCGTACCCGTCGTATTGCGATGAAGTACTGGTATCAAGATTAACCACCCATGTTCGGCTGTCCGATACGCCAGGAATTTCCCAGGAGCCCCCGGTCTGTTTCACGGGTAAGGAGGTATCGTTAATCGAAGGATAAGAGAAAAATTCTACCAGCCTGTCATGCAGGGTTGTGACTGTCCCTTCTACTATGGCGGGTTCCTCCAATGCCTGGAGTAACGACATAAGCGCGTCAATGGCCCCGTCGACCTGCAGAGGATTGTCGATAGTGACATTGAAGATTGTCACCGGATTGGGATCACCAAGAGCAACAGCGTCCTGAATAAACTGTTCTTGAGCTATCCGGTCACTGGCGTAAAACTCTGTTACTTCGCCGGTACTGTAAATGGAGACAATCTTGCTTACCGTGTTGGTGGTCAAACTGTCAATGGCGCCAAACGACAAGAGCTCATCATAAGCAAAGCGACCCGCCGAAGAGCTGTGGGTAAGATTTGGCGACTCAAAAACAACAATCACCGTATTGACCGAAAGAGCAGCACTGTGTGACAACTTCACCTGGTGGTACATGGGAGCAACAAAGTTACTTAAGTACACGCCAAATGAATTTAAAGGTTGTAGTTCAGCAAAACCAACGCTGTAGTTATAGTCACCGCCTATTGTTCCAAGGGCCTGTAAATAAGCTTCGCCCTGTCCGGAAGCCCCTTCAGCGTATCCCCATGAAGATAAAGGTACAAGAAATACGATACCGGTATCCGGTAGAGCAGGCACATACGCGTCATCTGAATAGGAGTATAATGGCTGCAGGAACTGACGAGAGATTGCATAATTTACTTCAGCCGCAATAGATGTTACTGCCTGCAAACTAGCAACGCCACTAGGGATAACCGCAGGAGTAGCAAAAAGTGCCCCCTCGCTTTGTATTAAAGCAGACGACCCATTGTCATAGCGTGATACTAAATTACCGTTGGCGGAGATAAAAGCTTCGCCGCCACTGGTTGTACTGATCGCTAAATGACTTGTTCCTTGCATTAGGCTCTCCCAAATTGCACTTGGCCTTCTGTGATTCCAGTGTCTATAACTACGTCTCCAGAAGAGTAGATCTTCCCGTACCCATATAATACGGTGTTTTGCGCTGGAACGTTGCTTTTATAAAAAAGCGATTCAGTATTTGTATTTACCATATAGACCACTGTTCTGTCTGGTTGTACGGTTATTCGCATCTTTGATTCACCTGCGTGCGAAGATTTAAGTACCTTTACTTCAGCGCCACTTTCAAAGACCTTGATACCGGTCCCATCAATCATAATTCCATGAAGAAATGCTCCTATAGGATAACTTTCCATACTACTTGGACCCAATCCGACAAATACACCTCCATTCCCCGCATTAACTTTATACTCTATATAGCTTTGGCTGGACAATAGCGGAATTGACCGGGCAACTGAAGTCCACTCTCTGTTTAGTAAGTAGTTTACTTCCATGGGAGTTGGAGGGCGAGCAGGGACGCCAGGAACTCCCTCTACTGGGGGAATCCAAACTTCCTCACACTTGAGGACGGGATCCTTTTCAAATTTTCTCGTCCAACGTAAATACTCGGCGACGCTTGAGCCAGCTGACAGAAAGGAGTAGACGAACTCCGTGTTTGTAGCAAAAAAATAATTATCCGCGTTTGCAACTGCAACCGCAGCGTCACCTCACCCCCCCCTATAGCCGTAAGCATCGATATCACAGACTGTCCTCCAATATCCAATATGACCAGGGAGGGCCGGTATCGCGTCCCATCCACGGGTATTTTGTATAATTTCTACTCTGAAATCTTTTGTCAATGTTGTCATGGCTCACTACCACTGTATTGATTATAAGGAATAACCATAGATTGAGGGCACGCGGGTGAAGGACTTGGATAGTTCAACAAGTCAGCCACGGTAGGATGATCTCCAAACACACCCAGAACGAAATTGTTTTTGGTAGTACTCGCGTCAAACGGAACAGACATCAAGAGTATCCATGAGTTATTCGTCTCAGCGATACTCGTCGAGTCACGTCTAAACAAGGCGAAACGATAACTTGATTTCGCATCGTCAGTCGTTACTTTTACTAAGCCAATCAAGGAAATAAGATCCGTGGATACCATAACAGGTCGCACCTCAATAAGTTTTCCTTCAAGCGGGTCGTTAATGCGGGTCCATCCAGAAAAAGGAGATCCGTAGTATGCGCCCAAGATTGACGACTCTTCCCCACCTGGTTCTTTTATCCTGCGACATAAACAAAAGTATAACCCGTTACCCGCATGACTTATCTCTGGTCGTACACCAGGATTACTAGTAACTTCAGACGGAACCACCAGGTTAACCGCTTGTATGCCGCCAATACCAATTTTTACGCTTCCTTTGGCTCTTGTCCAGGTGTAAACAAAATCGTCATGACCATGGAACATGGCCGAATCAAATGGTATAAATGGAGAAGCCCCGCTTACCTCACCAAATTGACCTGTAGCGTTTGGCCAGGGAAAAAAGTACATCATCATGCGCATTATACGAATAAGTTGTAGCGATCCAAACGAAATTGCACTTTCGTTAAAACTTATATCTTTGGTTGACAAAGATCTGAATAGCTCAAGAAACTGATCCCAGTTATAAACATGTACCACAGCGCCAATGGTAACAGACAAGACCACTTGCCACTTCCACGTCTCAAAATCTTGATAGAAACCAGAGGGGCTTAGAGTCCCCATCATGAGATCTACCTCTTGCCAGGGCTCGCCGATAATCTGTCCCTCGTACTTCACCGGGTATAAGGAACCAGCACCCAAAAGCGACGCCCTGATGTATACTCGTTCGCCAGAAGATGATCTAAATGAGTATGATCCAAGGTGGTACTCCGGAGCTACGGCACCAGGATTAAAGTCTACCAAAAGTGTGTCACGAATTACGCCTGGTATAGAACCTTCAGGGAAAACGTCTCTCAGGTACATACCATCAGAGTATAAAAATACAGCTCCTGTTGTTTCATTCTTAGCGCGCCGCACTGTAACAAAAGCAACTAATTTTTTATTTAGCGCTGTCCAGTGCACATTTTGTCGCCAATCTATATGACCAGGCATTCTGGTACACGACCAATCTGGTTCAAACTGACAAAAAGTACGAGAATAAAATCGAGCAAATGACGACGTTATCAGGTTAGAATGTAGGTACGTAAATCGGTTAAGGCTCCCATTGTTAGAGTTGTACCCCATTACGTCGTACTGAAATGCGTCTCGCCTAGATGTAAGGGCATGTTCGATAACATCAGTGACAACAATCTGAATATTCTCTCCGCTCATATAGGGAATTGCTGCGGGAATACACGGATGATTACGCACTGCCGTATCATTTAATGCTTCTACTGTGTAATATGCGCTCTCTAACCATACTGGAAAAGGCACTGTCTCCCAAACTCCTTCATCAAGATGCACTTTTCCTACCAGCATATATAATACAGATCGCGCACCACCAATAGGCCGTACTACGTGATAATCTACCAAGCTAGTACAACTGCCTACCCAGCTTTCAGCAACAGCTATCTTAATTCCTTCAGGAGACGAGCATATAACAAAAACACCCATAGGCGCGGTAACACTCCCACCAAAAAGGTCCCCTTGCTGCCATGCAGTAATTCTAAAATTATCCCAGGATACCGTTTTTGCAGGAACATCCAAATCTTTAATTTGGTGCAACAGCTTCTCTGCGAACCACTTACGCTTTAGACTTCGGTCTCCGTCAATACGTATCATTTTGTTTCTGTCTGTTTGTTGAAATTTGTCCAGAATATGTCGACGGGTGCGGCGCGTTCGACCATAGATAATGTTGATATAGTCACGTCGTTATACGAATCTTGGAGTATTTGTATTTCAATTATTTCACCAAGCACGCTTATATCTATTACTGTAGATAGATTACCGTCGGGACCTGTATAGTAGATCGCATTGTCGGCGGAATAAATTGCAACTGAAAAATTGTAATATTCATATCCCTCAGTCCAGGTTGCTTTTACGAGAATTGAGGCGCCCAAGCCCCATGTCGGAGCAATTGGTCTAAATGAAATACTTGATTGAGATGACACATAAGTCGTACCATTCCATTGCCAGTCTAGATCTGTTATCGCCGGGTCAAGTAAATTCATTTTCGTCCTACCGGTAGAATTGGTTTATTGAACTTATGCCCTTCGTTGGCGTTCCAGGCGTAGAATACTTCATCGATATATTTTATTCGAAGCTTTCTCTTCCCGGCGTCTATGTGAGTCAGGATATGCCGATATAGGTTGGTCATACTGAACATACAACGCCGGGCTAAATAAGCATGATGGACACCTCGATCTATTCTTTCGACAACCCCATTAGTAACCTTTTCTTCCTTGCCATAGATGAGATCGTAATTATCAGCAAAGGAGAGCATCTTTTCAAAAGCCCCCGGCTTTACTGTATCGTCCGGGTCAACGCAGGATACAAACGGCGCATCACCAGCCAGAAACCCTTCAATTCGACCTACCAAAAGAGGCCACTCAGCAATCCCCTTAATAATGTGGATATTGACCGGTTGCCCCTCTAACGAAGCAAGGCACCGGTCAAGCATCCACTGAGGCTCTTTGTAATGGATTATGTGTAAATCAATGTCGTACATGGGATACGTAAGGCATATCATTGTGCCGGTTCTAATGGCATGCCAACAATAAAGATACCAATTGGCGGATCAGTCACCCCAGCAACCAAAGCCGTGCTACCAAGTACAAGGTCACCGTACAACAGGTCAACCGACCCTTGTAGTCTAGGGAGGGTCGTAGAAGCAACGCCGGTATCAGCGCTAGTCTGGATACGATAAAAGGTTGCCGTCCCTGTCGCTATGTTTTCGCCTTCCCATACCTCGGAAGCTGATTTTACCAGCATACCATTGGATGTTGCAGCCTCAAAACTCATCCCGGCGCCAGTTCCATTAACAGAGACCACACGCAGAGGAATCGCGCTTCCGATAGAATCCTGGGCAGTTGCCGGAACAGCACCACCGTAGATATGCATAAGCATATTCCCGTTAAACTCCGCTGCAATGGCTTGTAATAAAACTTCTTGAAGGCCTGTACTTATTTTAAACATGAAGCTCTCCTATTAATCAAGTGATGCAATCAAGTCACCTGCGCTTATAGCGAAAGGACTTGCATTTGTTACAGTACGGGCAATGGCCAAGGCCCCATAGATCAAACAGTTTCCACCTGTCAGGGCGTCCCACACAGAGACATGACTGACATCAAAGGAACCTGCGGTTGGTGTCCAGGACACACCGGATTCGGATAACGAGATGCCGTCTACTGCGTCGACAAAAGTCACAGTCTTGCGAACGAAATTCGCGTCGTTTCCTGAATTAAGTTCCCCAACTGAGCCATCTTCAGTTGGGTCGGCGGTATGAATAGCTACATACCAAGCCGTAGGTCTTGTTACGGCCGTAACAGTAAACAACCAATTAAGAGCGGCCACTTCTGCATAGTTACTAAAACTCATTACAGGCCCCTTACGCTGAGGTTAAGCTGAAACCGACAGGAACTCTCAAGATATCCCCAGCGGCCATTACTTTTGGAGACGGGAATAATACTGCGCTGACCAACAGACCGGCTATGCCACCCCAGGTTGGGCTAGAGCTAATGAATGCGCCACGGATTGTCTCGGCGGCGGCAAAAGCAAACTCATTTGGCGCAGCCGTAGTGTCAATAGTACCAGATGTAACAGCAGGAAACGCGATAGCTGCGCGCGCTGTGCCGGTATAGCTTTGTAATTCGCTACAGGCCGCTATGAGAGTTGTCATTGTTTCTTCTGCTACTGGAACATAATTTGCTCCATAAAGTCCCAGGTAGTACGCTGAAAACCGTGAGACCCCGTTAAAGGCCGCGCCAATGATATAGTTCAGGCCGACAGTCGGGATAATGTTTTCGACTTCCTCCCTGGAGATCAAATTGCCATCTGCGCCAATATGTTCCAGGGTGTAGATAAATCCGATTTTACTGGTCATTTAAGACCTCCTTATAATTTCTGCTTCAATAAAACTGCTCGCCGCCAGGCTGGAGGCCTGTGGATTATTAATGACCGCTATGGCCTGTTTGATTCCATCCTGCCGACGAACGAGCATCGCCCCGGACGTACCGGATTCTGTCGCGACGTTTTCTTCCTGCAGGTTTTTTACCGATCCGTCATTTGCTCCCATGATTAAACCTCGCT
>Ga0210043_1001452_pt1 | contig 19453 bp, 15 predicted proteins | sample CryGeymet201501t_FD_183990 | JGI IMG/M metagenome (GOLD analysis project Ga0210043, IMG submission 183990) | Groundwater microbial communities from Crystal Geyser aquifers in Utah, USA - Crystal Geyser metaG 2015-01t (SPAdes) (version 2) | ecosystem: Environmental > Aquatic > Deep subsurface >... | reverse complement strand
CGCCATGCGCCTCGACAAGTCGCGCGGGGGCAGACCGAGGAACGCGAGGGGGTCGAAGGAATACGGGCCGACGAGGCTATCGAGCACCGCCTGAGGGCTCTTGACCTTTACGCCCCCCGTCGCGGTCACCTTGATCGAGTTCTTGCCGCCGGCGGTCAGTGACCTCTCGACCTTGAACACACCGAGGTCGAGCTTGACCGTGGCCACCTTGGCCCCGTGATGCACGACATCGGCCAGGCGGAGCTTCCCGCCGCCTATCCCGAACGCGATTGCGTCGAGAACCGATGACTTGCCATGCCCGTTGCGCCCCGTCACCGGGACGATCGCGCCGTCGGGGTCGATCTGCACAGCCCGGAGACGACGGAAGTTCTCCGCCTCCAAGCGATGGATCCTCAGCGGGGGGGGGGCTGTTTGCTTAGCCATGCCTGGAACTCCTTCTTGGTTTGTACGAGCTCCCGGTAGTGCACCGAGACCTCTACACCGGCTTTGGGCCCGTATGCCTTGCGCACCATAGCGTTGACCACCTGCCCGTCGTTGCGCCAGTACCCGGCCTTGGTCATGGCGTCCATGACCAATTTCAGGAGGTTGTCCACGTCCTTGTTGGCGAGCCGCGGGCGGACCGCACCGCGGAGCGCCGCCTGCCGCCACCATTCCGGTTTCCTCAACGGAATGCCGAAAACGCATTCCACGGAGAGCATGACCGGATTCTCCGGGGGCGCGGAAGGTGCGACTGCCGCGGCGAAGCTCGCGAAGTAGGCTTCCGCCTGCCTCACCTTGGCCGTAGACACGACGCCGGCCCGCACTCCTCCCTTGCCGTCCGGCAAGGTGATGAGCTTTTGGCGCCGCTTCGTCTCCGGCTCGCCGGGAACGGTGAACGTGATCCAGGTCACGGCCCGTACTCCCCCTCGTTGATCCTGGCGAGCACGTCCGCCTCGGCGATGAACAGGCGCTGCTGTCCGCGGTAGTCCCATTCGATTCCCGCGTACCGCGAGAAGACGATCCGGTCGCCGCGCGCGAGCCACTTACAGCCCGCCCCTGTCTCGATCACCACTCCGGTCATGGGCGGCGCCGCCCCGGACGTGGTCGGGATGATGATGTTCCCCTGCTTCTCAGTTGGGGCGTCGCGCCGCGCAAGCACCCGCGACCCCCCAGGCGTGATGCGCTCCATCAGAAGTCCACCTCATCCTCGCCGATCTCCTCCTCAGGCGGGAGGTCGGCGACCACCGCCTCGAGCTCGCGCTCCTCACCGCGCAGGTCCTGGAGTGGCTCGGGCAGAGCGCGTGTCCGCTGCGCGGCGACCTCGGGCTGCGCTACCGGCCCGTCCGCGCCCTCGAAGAAGAAGTCGTCGCCGGCGCTGACGAGGTCGATGGTGCGGTCCTCGAAGCGCTCCTCCCGCGCTACCAGGTGGTGCAGCATCTCCGACGTCGGGGCGATCTTCGCGATCTGGCGCAGCGCCGTCTTCCGCGCCATCCAGCACCAGTCGCCGGCATGCCCGTTGTTCCACGGCGAGAACTTGGAGCCGGCCGCGCGGCTGCGCGACTTGATCGCCTCGATCTCGGCGCGGGACATCACGGTGAACTCGAACCCCCCATGCACGTTCTCGAAGTAGGAGTAGACGAACTCGACCTTCGCGACGTCGAGCTTCGTGTCCGCTCCTTTCGCCGGCTTGTGGCGGAGGTTCGCGGCGCTGCCGTACTGCCACTCGAACAGGTCGCCCGCCATCACGACCTCGGCTCCGCAGCGCTTGATCTGCCCGCTCCGGTACATGAGCTGTACGAGCCCTCGGTAGCCGATGATCGTCTGAGCGACCGTCTGCCCGTGGTCCTTGAACGGCAGCAAGTACGCGTGCCCGGCCACGCCGTCGATCGACAGACCGAGGGCGGCTACCTCGAGGATCCCGCGCACAAGGGACGCGCGTCCCTTGGCCGTGTGCAAGCACTCGAACAGGTCGGGCTGCCGCTGCGCCCAGGTGGCCACCATGCCGGCGAAGCGCTCGGCTGGCATGGTAGCCGGGAGCACCCCGCGGAGCGCCTTGAGCTGCGTGAACAGGAGCTTCCGCAGGTCCGCCAGCGGCGTTACCGCCGCCGGGCCCGGAAGACCCGCGGATTGGATGGGGAGACGCTGTGCCCTGCTCGGGGCTCTACTCGCCATTGGATGTACCTCTCGTTGTCGATGGCGCCGATCTCCGCGTCGCCCATCATCGCCTTGATTCGGCTTTCCGCCTCATGGCGGACAGCCTCCCAGTCCTTGATCTCGCGCTTGGCCTCCGTTGCGCGATCCAGCAGCTCTACCGCCTCTGCCGGCAGCGCGATCGTCTTCCCGGGCGTGTGTGCCGGGTAGAGCTTCGCGAGAGCTTCGATCGTCTCCGTCCGGTTGTCCGGCGGCCAGTCCGCGTCGGACTGGAGAGCCGCCTGGAAGGCATCAAGCTTCGGCAGGTACGAGTCCTTCATCCACTCGCCATCCGGCCGCACCACCTGCCACTTGAATGAGGCCGAGAACCCCATCCCGATGCACACGGCGACGACGCCCCACTCCGCCCCGCACACCCGCATCTGGTGCTGCGTCTGGACGTGGGGATAGGGGGGCACGGCGAACTTCCCGTCCGCGTCGAACCAGTCCGCCTTGCGATGCGCGGACGTCGTCTTCAGCTCGACCACCCCGACGCCAGGGAGGTCCGGGTGCAGGGCGAGCGCGTCAGGGGACGCCGCCATCCATGCCCGCTCGGCGTCCACAACCAGGGCGTGGCCGGGGTCGTGAATCGTGAGCCGGGGCCACCGCTGTGCGAGCAGCGTCAGCAGCCCCGGCTCGATGGCAGTCCCGATGTCTATCCCGTCACCATCGATGCAGTCGGGCTCACGCCGACCACGCAGCTCGAGGTTGAGGGCGAACGCGGAGCCACGGACCCCGTAGACGATGGGCCCGCGGCTCGCTGTGATGCGCGTCCCGCGGGCCTGGAGCCACTCCTCGCGGGTGTCGTACACGGTCATGCGCGGGATCATCCGAGCACCTCCTTGAAGGCCTTGAGGGCGGCGGCACCGTCGATCTCGCGCGTGCCGACTGCCTGGAGCGTCGCGCGGAGCTGGTCAAGGTGTCCGGTCCGGACAGAGAGCTCACTCCGCAGGCGGTCGTTCTCCGCCCGCAACGACTCCGCCTCGTCGAACAGCGGCGAGTAGGTGTACGGGTCCGGCGCGCGCGCGCTCCGGTGTGCGGACGACGCGCCAAGCGCCGCCACGGTGTTGGCCAGCGCGATGAGGTCATCCTCGATGTGGCCGACGCGCGCCTCGAGCCCGCGATGCACGGTCCGCTCCAGGCGGCCGGAGTCCTGCGCCATCAACGTCGAGACGCCCGCTTGGTCCCGGACGTGCTCACGCATGCGCCGGAGCTCTGCGGCCTGGTCCCGGAGGAGGGAGCTGGCCTCCTCCCCGAATGCCGCCCGCGCCTGAAGCTCGCGGAGGGCCTGTTGAGTAAGCGTCACCTGGTTCATGGCGTCTCCACGATGTTGCTGTGCCTGGGAGCCCCGTAGACCTCCCCTTGGTAGTACTGCTGCGTGGTGGCGATACTCCGATGCCCCGCCCACTGCTGCACCAGGGCGGTGGGTATCCCCATCTCCTTCGTCAACGTCGTGACCCACGACGCCCGCAACTGCTTCAAACTGAAGTCCCGGCCGGCGGCCTTCCGGGCCCGGTTGAGCGCGCGCGTCAGCGCGCAGTCCGACCATCGGTCCCCGGATGGCTGCACGAAGGCGGGGCCATCCGCGGGGAGAGCCCCGAGAAACCGCGGGAGGTCCTGGAACACCATGGGCACGGTCCGCGGTCGTCCGCCCTTGGTGGCAAAGTCGGCGCCGACGACGATGTCCGTCGTGCCGATGTCCTGCAACCGGAGCCTGACCACCTCTCCTCTGCGCAGTCCAGCGAACGCCACCATCGCCACCAGGCCCCGCAAGGGGTCGCCTGCGAGCGACGTGACGAGACCCCGCATCTCCGACAGCGTCAGGACCGAGGGCGCCTCCGTCGTCACGGGGAACCGCCGCAGCCCCAGGGGCATCCGCTCCATGATCCCGCGCTCCACCGCCCATCGGCAGAACCCCGACACCACGGCGAGATGGTGGTTCCGAGTGGTGTTGCGGAGCCGGGACCGCGATAGCGCTGCCCGCCATCCGGAGAGGTCCGAGAGGCCGGCGAGCGTAGCGGAGGGCGGCGCCCACGCCTCCAGGGCGCGGAACGCGGAAGCCCCCTTGGCCCAGGTGGACGCCCGCCTGTCCTCTCCCTCCCGACCCATCTCCGACAGGAACGCAGCGCGGTAATCGCGGATCGCGGACGCGATCTTGGGGGATGTGCTTCGGGGGCGGTAGAGGTTGGTTGCCGGGCCGGCGAGCACCGCGAGGATCCGCGCGCCCGGACGATCGGCCAACGTCTGTTCGGCGGCTTTGGTGGCGGTGGCGGCCGTCTCCGGGACGAACCGCACCTGTCCGGTCCGAGCCGTGACCGCGATGACGGTGAAGAGCGTCACGTCTCTTCCCCCAGCGCTACCCCCCAGCGCTTCGCCAGCGCCTCGACACCCGCGGCCAGTACGTACCGGATGACCTGAGACCGCGTGGCGTCGCCATTCTCGCCGCGCGCTCCGAGCGCAGGACGCAGGGCGTCGATCTTGGCCAGGAGCCGCGGGCCGACTCGGACGTTTATCGCTTCTGACTTGGACACGCCACCCCCCCGGACGACCAGCACCGGGAGAGTGTATCACAACTGTCTGACACACGCTACCGCGGCAGCGGAAGATCGCCCGGCTGTAGCACGTCCAGCTCTTCGGGGTGGAAGATGTCTATCGGCTTGCCCAGCGCGATGCGCGCGATCAGGGCAGCACGGCGCAGCGCCGCGAGCATCTTGGCACGGTCGTCGCCGGCCTCTCGCCGGATCTGGTTGATCTTCGCGGCAGCCGCCTCGAGTCGGTCTGCCTCTCCCGCCTCTGGCCGCTGGTCGTACAGGCGGTTCGCCCACTTGCGCGTCAGCCGGTCCTCGTCCGCCTGCGACAGAAAGTCCCGGCGCTCGCGGCCAAGCTCCTTGAGCCGGGTTCGCAGTTGCTTGACCGACACTCCCTCGGCGGGCTTGGCGAAGGGGGCCCCGGCCACCGGGATCTCCCACAGGCCTACGTTGGGGTCGCCGGTGAAGATGCGGCCGGTGGCGCCGGCCCATCGCACGATGTCACCGTACATGCCCCCGGTGTAGCCGTTGAGCACGTAATCGATGGCCACGGGCGGGATGGCCTCCCCGAACGCAGCCTTCCAGAGCTTCGACTGCGCCATCTCCTTCGACAGCGCCTTCGACATGCCCGTGGTCCACGGCATGTACCGATGCTGTGGTGCGATCCGTTCACCGGCCGCGACGGGGTAGAGCGGCACTTCACGGAAAGGGTCCCAGTTGCGGGCCGCATCGTAGGGGGCCATCGCCGCTACTCGCAGCGGGGGGATCGTGTTGGCGAGCCCGGCCTTGAAGATGGCGCCGGCATTGCTGCCGTCGAGGGCGAGCTGAGGCACGACCCCGAACCAGAATCCCCATTCGGGCGCCCTGGGGATCCGCAGCGCCGGGGCGCCGCCCGGCATCGGCAGGGTGTAGAACAGGGACCTCTGCCACGGGGGGGCCTCCTGCCAATCGACCCGGTCGTGCCCGTGGTACCACTCGATGATTGATGGGACCGTGGAGAACGCCACGCCTCGCGCGATCGAGCCCAGCGGGTTGCGCCGCATCGACCGCACGAACTTGGAGGTGCCCTGGACCGATGCGTTGTGGAACGGGCTGACTTGGGAGATCCACCGGCTCAGGGACCCGCTGCGCCGGAAGTCGATCGTCACCTCAGAAGCTGCCCGCGCGGCCCTCTGGATCATCTCATACGTGATCTCGCGCCCGGGCACCCACCCCATCTCGCGGATCACCCGCTCGAACTCCGCGAGGCGCGGCCCGAACTCCGTCGCCGCGAGGACGGTCCGGATGCTCTCGATGGGGTGGGTGGCGATGTTGAGAGCCACGCGCGACGTGCGATTCCCGATCAGCGCCTGGTAGGCGCGTTTCAGGCCCGTTGCGGTCGGGTCGATCCGCCTGCGCATGACGTTCATCGCGCGGTCCACGTCGGAGCCGAGGTCGAGCCACGCGGCCGGTCCGGTCGCGCGTGTGCCGCGTCGGATGTCCCCCGAGATCAGGCTCGCGTGCTCCAGGCCGCTCGCGCGGTACGCGGACAGGATGTCTTCGTGGAGCAGCTCCCGCGCCCAGCGGAATGGCGCCGCGTCGCTCGGGACGCCGCGGCCCCACAGGCTCAACGTGTTTCTCACCCCGCGCTTGGCGCGCGTCAGGATGGCGCCCCACCCTCCCTCGCCCTGGTGCGCTGCGGTGCTGAGGTCGCGGGAGGGGTTGTTCCACAGGCTGAAGGCCACGTCCATCCCCGTGGCCCCAAGCCGCACCATCGAGGCCGGTATCGAGAACAGCTTCATCAACACGTTCTGCTGCGGTCGGCCCAGGAGACCGAACGCCTTGCTCATGGTGGGGTCGATCTCGTACAGGACTTGCTTCCCCCCGCGCCACGCCGTCAGGAGGTTGTGGCGGCCCTGTAGCGCGGACATGTTGGCGACGACAGAGCGTAGCTCGTCGGCCACGGCGATGGGGACGTGATACCCGAGATCGCGGAGGGTCTTGACGTACTCGGCGCCCTCTGGATTCAGCTCCCCCGCCCCGCGCACGAGCGTGTTCTGGCTCGGCACGCGACGGATCCAGCCTTGCGTGCCGGGGTTGGCGTCCGCGAAGCGGATCATGGCGTTCGCGACCGACGCCCGCGTCGCCGCGTCGATCTTCACGCCTACGGTGTGCGTAAGCGCGTCAAGCGGGTTCTGGAGCTTGCCGCCGCCGAATCCGACGAGTCGGCGGATCGGGGATGGCACGCGCGAGAAGCCCTGGCCGCCCTTGGCGCTGAACATGGAGGTCATCGCCTCTTCGGCCTTGGTGTCGCGGGCCAGCGACACATACCACGGGTAGACCCGGTTCAGGAGCGCGTAGGACTCCGGCGAGACGATGCCTTCATCGGCCAACAGCTTCAGCGGGCGGTCGATGAACTCCCTCAGGTCGTCCACCACCTCGCGCATCTTCTCCGCGCGGCCCTGCTGCGCCCATCGCCCCATGAGTTCCCGCGCCGCGCCGTCGGCGACGGATCGCGCGATGGGCATCGTCTTCGGAGCCAGCTTCGGGAGCAGCTCCTGGAGGTGATGCACCTGGTCGGTGTACCCGCCCACCTCGCTCGACAGCGACGTGATGGTGGCCTGGATGGCGGCCTGGCCCGCCGGCGGGGCCTGCCCGAGCAGCGCTTCCTGCGCCCTGATCGCCTCCTTCTTGCGCGTGATCTGATCGCGCAGGAACGCGATCTGCAGCTTTGCGCTGTCGAGGCGAGCGGGATCCTGCACCTCGTCGAGATGGCGGACCGTGAGGTAGACCAGGGCGTCGTGGAGGTCGTCCAGCGATCCCGCTTTGGTCGCAATGTCAGGAAGCGACGGGCCCTTCGTGACCCCTCCCGCCGCCTTCACGCTTCCCGGCGGCACCTCCAGCTCGCCGTGCAGTATGTAGTTGGAGACGCGGGCCGGGATGGTCTCCTTGGCGTTGCGCAGGACCTGGTCCGGCAACAGCGACGTGGGGATGTCCTCATAGCGCGCCACGTGGCCGCCGCCGGTCGAGCGCGAATGCTCAACGACATCGCGAACCCACCGTTCGAGGGGCGCGACGCTGTCGTGCGTCACGGAATGTGCAGCCATCCGCATGTAGGAGAACCAGCGGCGCGGGCCGTACTTGGTCCAGATGGTATCGCCGCCCGGCAAGGCGAAGTGACTCTCTGCGATCTTGACGGGGTTGGCGAGCTGGTACGCCATCGACCAGGACTGAGCTCGCTCGAGGATCCGCGCCTTCCGGGGGTTGGCGGCGCGCCAGGCGTCGAACCAGTCCCCGAACGGCTTCAGGGCGCCGTACAGGCTGTTGTTCACAAGCCACTCGGCGATGCCGTCCACGAACCCCTCTTCGAGCCACTCAGCCGGCGAGTACCGGTCGCCCGCGATTCGGCCCCAGCTCTGGAAGAGGGTCTTCCGGACGGACGTTGGGATCTTCCCGAGCTGCGGCGTGCCTCCCGTAGCCCCGACGTCCGCCAACTCGAACCATCCCGTCCTGGTCAGCCCGTGGGCGATCTCGTGCATGGACGTGCGCAGCGCGCGCGGGTCGTCCACCATCGCCAGGTTGCCGTGAGCACCGTAGACGCCATGCGTGTCCGGCGCGGTCGCCCCGAAGCGCAGCGGCACTCCGGTCTGATCCGACACCCATGCCGCGATATCCTCCGGGGTGCGGATCTGCCAGTCCTCGCGGGCGCCGGGAAGGAAGCGCCTCGGGTCCTCGTAGCCGCGTAGCCGCTCTCCGCGGAAGATGCTGCTACGGGCGACCAGGGCTTCCGCCGGCGGCTCGAACCCGATCGGGCCGTCCCACGCAGCCATGGCGCGCGCGATCTGCGCGCCTCCGCCTTGCCCTCCGAACATCTCCTGCACGATCCGCCCGACGTCCACGTCGGGCGGACCCCACATCGTAAGCTGGCCGGGGTGTGCCGAGCCCTCGAGCGCCATCTCGTAGAGCCGCGTCGTTGCGCGACTCATGACCTCGGCGGTGGACTGGCGGTTCATCGCAGAGCGGATTCCGAGCATGAATCCGAGGTCGAGCTTGCTGACGCGGCCGGAAGCGGCAACGGTGCCCGCGCCGAACAGCCCGCCGCGGGTTTCGACCAGCTCGCGGAGCTGCGCGATGGCGTGCGCGGTGCTCCCGCGCAGCGACGCCGGGGTGAGCCAGCCGCTGTCCGACAGGAGCGCCGCGGTGCGCTCGAACATCTCGAGCGCGTCGTACTCCCGCGCGATCCGACCCGCCAACCGCATCGCACGGAGGGCGAGTAGACGGGGGGCGGCGCCTGCGATCGCGTCGGAGAACTCAGGCGGCGCATGCGCGGCGACGGTGCGCACCGACTGAGGCAGCATGCCGACCAGGATCTCGCGGACGGTGTTGTAGTCGGTGGCGGTCTCGCCGGTGAGCTGGATGGCCCTTGCGAACTCAGGGTTGGCCGCCAGGAACCGCGGGAGCGACTCCTGCGTGAGCATGCCTCCGGGGATCGTCCGGGGCGCGTTCGTGATGTCCAGGCCTAGCGCGAGCACGCGCCCATGCGCTCGCTGTAGCACCGTCATCGGCGCCGCGCTGGAGCCCTGCGACGCCGGCGCCAGCCGGCGCGCCTCTTCGCGCGTGCCTTGGAACCAGCGCACCGGGATCTCCCCGGTGACGCCGGCCCTCCGCGCGGCGTAGGTGCGCCCGTTGCCGACGATGACGTGCGCGACCCCCTGCTCGTCGCGCCACACAATCGGGGCGCCCTCGATGGTGGTCTGGGTGTCCACCGCCGAGAACCGCTGCCGGTCGAAGGTGCGGATCATCTGGTCGAGGAACGCCTGTTCGTGCGGGGTGGTGATGCGATCTCGCGCCTGGAACTCGCCGGGCCCGAGGCGGTAGGACAGCTCCTCGATACGCGCTGTCGCCGGCTGCACGTCCCATCGGCGGTTGTGCTCGTCGAAGACGGCAACCGGCGGCCGGCCCGGCGATGGCGTGATGGTGGCGGGACCAGGGGTGGCGTTGAACGGCACGTCAGCGCGCGCCAGTGGCGGACCCGTGGCCGTGGGGGGGCGGTACGGCTCTCCTGGCGCTGCCGGGCTTGGGGTCGGCGCAGGTGGCTCCGGGGCCGGGGTGACCGGTCGCGTCGTGGCATCGGGCGCAACGGGCTCCGGCGGCGGCGCGGCTGGTCGCGGCGGTGGGGCGGCGGGGCGGCGGGCGGCGGGCGGCGGGGCCGGTCGCGGCGGGGCAGGCTCGACAGGCTCCACGGGCTCCGGCGGCTCGAGGATCCCCGACACGGGGCGACGCGGGTCGATCGCCGGCCGTTCGTCCGGGTGCCACCGCCCCGGCTCCACGGGCTCCGGGCGCGGGACCGCCGGCGCTTCGGCTCCGGGCTGTGGCTGGTAGGTCCGAGGCGGGTTGGGGGCCAGCTCACTTTCCGGCGATGGTCGTGGCGCGCGAGTGGTGACGATGAATGGTTCCCCGGCATCGAGCGCCTTGAGCCGCTTGTCGATGTACTCCACCAGCTCCCACGGGTGGAGCGACGCCACGTAACCGCCACCGACCCGCGTTGCCTCAACGCGATTGCCCAGCTCGCCGACCACTCGCTCGAGCCGGAGCGGCCCTCCGTAGCCGTGCGCCTGTGCTCCCCGCTCGTGCTCGCTGATGAACAGCATGCGGCGGTCGTCTGGGCGCGGGCTGCTGATGGTCCAACCCGCACCAGTGCGCGTCACCTGGTAGGGTCGTGCGGCGCCGCCGATCGCTATCGGTTCTGCCGTGCTCCGCATCATGCGGAAGCGCGCCGCCCCCCGTCGGAGTTCCCGTATCGTTCCGTAACCGGGGATCGACCCACCCAACGATTCCGAGTCGGCGGGGTGAACGGGCGGGCGGGTCATCCGGAATACGTCGGCGGGGTCGCGCGGCTCGGACGTGGGGGCGTCGTCGGCCGCCATAAACAGCCGGTCCATCACGCCACGAACGTCGTCGCTGACCCGCACTCGCTCATGGTGGGTCACCGTGCGGTAGATCTCAATCAGCCAGTTCCGGAAGCGACGGAACAGTGGCACTAGCCTGTCGGTGGGGGCGTAGCCGTCGGCGAGCCATCGCTCGAAGGCGTGCGCAAACCGCTCCTCCGCGGCCACCGTTACGTTGGTCGCTGCGCGACCAACCTGGAGCATCTCCCCAAACGCGGCCTCGAGGATCTCCATGTCGGTACCGCTGACATCGCGGCGGAACATGTGGCCCAGCTCATGCACCAGCGTGTTTATTGTCGTCGGGCCATGGCGCCCTTCGAACGTTCGGAGGATGCGCCTCCCGTCTGGCAAGAGTGCGAACGCCGCCGCGGGCACCGGGCCTTCATGGCCTGGCGGTACTACGCCCGGCTCAGCGCTGAACTGATAGGTCTCGATGTACTCGTCCGTGGAGACGCCGATGGCTCGCGCGCGGGCGTCGAACAACGCCAGCGCGCCGTCAAGCTCTTCGGTCGATACCCCTGTGACCGTCCTGCGCAGCTCCCCGCGCAGCCGCTCCCGTACTGGCCCGCCCTCCCCAGGAGCCAGGGCGGGACCAGCCTCCTCCGCACCCCCGCCGAGCGCGCGGAATCGACGGGCGGTCGCCTCGTCGATCCCGGGCTCAACCTCGGGCCCCGGGTCGGGCTCCACCGTCCACGGTGATCGCGGCTCGTGCTGCGGCTCACCGGCGCGGCCACTCGGCTCGGGAGCGATGCGCCCAGCGCTATTGCGGCCGAAGCGCTGTGCCCACTCCTCCTCGTTGGTGGTGTCTGGCACCGGCGTCGCCGTGAGCCGCCTCCGGCGCTCCGCAACGAGCGCGCGGTAGTGCTCGCCGGCGCGCCTTTCGGCGGCGCCTGGCCCCCCATCAGTCCACCATCTCATGATGTCGATGTCCCGCGTGAAGCCTCTGACCCGGCCATCAGGGTCACGGAAGTAGACCCGCCTGTGCGGGGATCCGTAGGCAGGGTCCGCGGGCTGCACCTGATCGATGCGCTCGATCACGTCGCCCCGCGCACGCGCGTAGGCGTCGAAGACGTCCAGGTCGGTGTAGTTCGCGGGGTCACGGAAGCGGTCGATGTCGGCGTAGCGGCCTCGGACCGCGCGCACCCGCGCCGCGAGGTCTTCGGGACTACGGCGAGGCGGCGGCAGTGGGGGTTTGCCGGCCGCCGCCAGGCGCTCATCCACGATGGCGCGGAACCGCATGTTCGGATCTTCCGGCGCGATGACCGCCTCGCGCGGATCGCCGGTCAGCCGGGGTGTGCTCCGCAGGGATTCGGCGCGCAGCCGCCGGAGCGCGTCCGCCGCTTCTCTCGGGGTCAGCACGCGCCGAGCCCGCAGCGCCTTGACGTCCGCGACCGCCCGGGCGTACGCGACCTCGGGGCTGGCGCGACGGCGCGCGGGGGAGGGCGGCTCGCCGCCGGCACGCGGGGGCGCCTTCGCGGGAGCCAGGTCTCGGAGCCGCTGGGCTGGTGAACGTCGGAGCATGTCCTCAGGGCGGGTGCTGTAGAGGATCCGGTAGAACTCCCCGAGCCGCTCGCGAAGCTCAATCCCGCTGCCGCCGGCGTCGCGGCTACGACCGTATGCCAACCTGCCGGCGCGGCGGAGTTGATCCTTGGCGAGATCGAGGTTGCCCCGCGCCGCGGCCTTCGCCGCACCCAACAGCTTGCCCGTGATGGCCTCGGCGCCGGGGGCGTCATGAGGGATCGCATGCGCCAGGTCGCGCAGTCCGACCGCCACTTGCCCGACGCGGTGCAGCGGTTCGTCCACGTCCAACGGGACCGGTTCGCTGGCCGCCGCCCTGGCTTGCAGGATCTCGCGCTCCCGGGCGGGTCGGTTCGGATCGACTTCGCGCCACGCCGGCTTCACCCGTCCCGCGACGTCGGCCGTGTGCTCTGCGGTGCGACCGCGCAGCGCCTGCGCCTCGAGCCACCGGAGGGTAGCGTCGCGCTCGGCTTCGTGGATGTGCTCCCCAGATCGCCAGCGCGATGCGCGTTCCTGCAAGTCCTTGATGCGGCGACCGACAGGGTTAGGCGACGCGGCGGTCACTGGCGCCCCGGCTCTGCCCTGGAACTGCTTCGCCAGCGCCTCGGCCTCCTGCTCCAATTGCGCCGCTATCGCGAGGCGTTCGTCGGCAGTCGCCCTCCGTGCGGCCCCCACGCGCGCACCGGCCTCCCCCTCAAGTCGATTGGCTCGCGCGATCAGCTCGTCATCCGGGGGGCGCCCCATCTTGCGGTCGGCGTCAATCGCGGTGCGCAGCCGCCTCCGCATCTCGTCCTCGAGCTTGGCGCGGGTGTGGGGGCGGACGTTGCTCTTGTTGGTCAGGTACTCGCTGATTTCATCGACGCGCCTGAGGGCGTCGGCCTTGGCCTCCCTGTGAGCCTTGCGACCCGGGACGACCTGTTCGTAGTCGCCCCGCGCCGATTCCGTCTTCGCCGACAGCGGGCCCGGCACACGTTCTTCGGCTTGAACCAGGATCTTGGTGCGCGGTCCTGCCCTGGGCGGGGTGGGGATGTAAGATGGGAGGTCGAACTCGTCCAGCGCGTCACCGCGCGTAGCCAGCGGCGTACCCCGTTTTCTGCCGCGCACGAACTCGTAGACGCCCCGCGCCTCCCCTTCCGCGCGCACGGACTCCTCGGTAGCCGATAGCACGCGCCGCGTGCGCCCCATGAGATCCAGCACCGCCTCGGCGCCGGCACGCGGCGACATGGCGCGCACGCGGCGCCCCAGCGCCCGGAACGGCTTCTGCACGAGGGGATCGCCGGCGAACAGGAGCAGGTCGGGCAGGATGTCTGCACGCCAGTCACCCGTGAACGTCTTGCCGCCCGTGGCCTCGCGGATCGCGTCGGGCGGCACGGCGAACGCCTCGAACGGGGCGAGCAGCCCGGCGAACCAGGGGGCGACCTCGCCCTTCGCGTCGCGCGGGGCGAGGTGGTTCGGGTCGCCGATCTCCAGCACCGCCGCCAGCGTCCCGCCGAACATGCCCACCGTGGGCGGCTTCAGCGCCGCCGCCGTCAGGCCTAGCGCGCTAGCGGTGTAGGGGAGAGCGCCCAGGGCCGTTTCCGCGAAGGTCGTCCCGCTCGGGTCGTGCTTGGTCGTGGCGGCGGGGTCCGCCTCGAGCACGGCGCTGTAGTCGGCGCGCTGCTGCGGGGTCAGCGCCTCGCGCTCGGGACGCCCGATCTGCCGGTCCTTCTCGACGGCGTCGCGCAGCTCCTGGATCTGCTGCTCGGTCATCGCCTGACCTTCGGTCCACCCGGCCTGCCGGCGGTGGGCCTTCGCCATGTCCCCGAGCAGCTCTGAGGCCCGCAGCCCGCCGGTCGCCTCTTCGGGGCCGAAGTCGCCGACCCACGACGGCGGCGCGGCGTCGCCGCCCCACGTGCCCGCCGTCAGTTGCTTGAGAGCGCCGCGTCCGGCGATCTCCGCGCCCTTCGCGATGCCGATGCCCATGTTGGCCGCGATGGCAGCGGCGCGCAGGCCCGCCGCACTCGCTTTCGCGAGGAACTGTTCTCCTGCGCCTGACCTCTCGAGCCAGCGCTGATGGGCCCTCTGTCGCTTCTCGGCCGCCTCCGCTTCGGCTTCCTGGAGCGCGAGGTCCTCCTTCGCGCGCTTCACCGCCTGCTCGTGGAGCCGCGGTAGCAGAATCGCCTGGTACTTGAACAACGGCCGCATCAGCCGGACAACGTCTTCCGGATTCACGGCGGGGTCGGCGTCGTACTGCCTTTCGTAGGACCCGTCCGGCTGCCGCTTGAGCAGCGTCCAGGTCCCGTTGCTGCGGGGCATGGAGACGTAGCCGTCGTTTGACCACGCGCCCATCTTGGCGGGGTCAATGTGGACATCGGGGATCGGCGCGTTCGTCCGCGCGTCCACCAGCGGCACGAACGCGCGTTCGTCGGCGCCCCAGCGCTTCAGCGTGCCGGCGAGCCGGTCGGTGTCGTAGTTCTTGAGCGCCGGATCGTCGGAGAACGAGGCGATGGCCTGATCGGACAGCCCGATGGTCTCCTGGCGACGCGCGAGGATCTCGGGTTCGACGACGGTTGACCGGGGCGGCGGAGGCAGGTCGCGCCGCCATGCTGGTCGGGCATTCATTTCGGCGCGCGCGATCAGGTCGCTCGCGCGCTGTGTGAGGCTCGGCTGCTCCTCCGGGGGCGGGAGGGGCGGGAGCGGCGGCAGCGCCGGCTCGTACCCCTGCACGCGCGCGAGCAGGTCGTCCGCGCGGTAGCGTAGCGACGGGGTTACGTCCGGGTCAGGGCTGCGTCGCGTCGTCGGCGGCATTCATGTCCTCGGTCGATGCGCCCGCCGAAGCGCGGGCGGCAGCGTGTTCCTCCAGGAGCTGCCGCGCGTCCTGCGCGGCGTCTGCCCCGTACAGCCGTGGGTTGTCGGCTACATCGTGCAACCTGAGGATCGTGTCCATCGTCAGCGGTTGCTCTCCAGGCGCCGGCCCGGCCAGCGGCGCTTGTCCCGCCATCGGTGCCTGACCCTGTCCCGCCATCGGAGCCGCTCCTGCGGCCGGCTGGTCGAACCAGGCCGGGTCGATGTAGCCGCCTCCTCCTGGGTCCCACCATCCCGGCCGCGCCGCCGCCGCCGCTCCCGCCTGGCCCTGGCCCTGCATCGGCATCTCGGGCAGCGCCGGCGGCGGTTGCGTGCCCACCCTGAACGGGTCGGGGACCGGGGCGTCATACGCCGGTCGTCCGGACGCCCGCGGCATGTGCCTCGTCGCGCGGCGCAGCGCCTCTTGGTACGCGCTCTCGTAGTCCGGAAACCCTCCGATCCACACGTACTGGGGCTGTTCGTCAATCGTTTTGGGCTCGATGATGGACATCTCACCTATCTGCTTCAGCTCCTTCTCTGTGCGCGCCTCAAGGCGCTTGGAGTACTCGCTCTCCTGTGACAGCCCGGCAAGGTACTGCGCCCACTCCTGGCCCTGCGCCGCCCTGGCCTCGCGCTCCCGGGCCATGCGCGCCTGCTCGAGTTTGAGCTTGTTCTCGAAGTCCCGCTGCGCGGCGGACTGCACCTCCTTCTGCTCCGACTCCTGCTGCGCTCGCTGCGCGGCGGCCGCTCGCTGCTCGGCGTCGTGCTTGCGGGCGAGCACCCCCGCCATCGCGATGGTCGTCTCGGTGTCGTACTCCTTCGGGACCTCCACCCCGAGTGCCTTGTAGACCTGCCGTGCTGACTCCAAGGCGGCGGCCGTCTCCGCCTTGTGGATGCGCGCGCCCTCCTCCACCGCGGCGGTTCGCTCCGTCCGCTGCTGCGTGCGATCCGCGATGGAGGTGGCGCGGTCCTGGTCCTGCTGAGTCCAGGTGTCGCGGGCCCGCTGTCTCTGCTCGTCCTCCCACGACCGCTGCCGCCCCTCTTCCTCCTTCTGCTCCGGCGTCTTGTAGGTGCGGGCGTAGTTGCCCGGGGGCGCCAGCCCGCGCTGCTGCCAGTAGCCCTCGTTCTGGGCGTCGGCGATCTCACGTCTGGAGTAGGTCGGGGGCATCAGGCCATCCCCAACATGAGCCCGAGCTGCGCCCTGTCACCCTGCTGCTGGCCGAGCAGGAACTGGTTGCTGAGGCCGAGGGTCTTGTAGCGGTTCGCGATCTGCGCCAGGGCGTTCTGGAGCATGATGTCCCGGTAGTCGTTCGTCCTCGCTCCCGAGGTGCGCGACTCGAGATCCCGCAGCGCCGCCGCCTCCGCTGCCGTACCGGACTGGCCGCGGCGCGCGAAGTCCGCGCGCAAGGCCTCTTGCTCGCGCTGGCCGGCGGCTCCGCGGGCATCCGCCACCTGCGAGTACATGGCGCCGGTGGGCAGGCCCGGGGGCTTCGCCATGAGCTGCTGGTACTGCCCCGCCATCCGGCTGGCGAGCCCCGACGCCTGCCCTGTCGGGAGCCCCCCTGAGGCGAGCCCTGCCGCGCCCCCGCCCCCGCCCATGCCCGGATAGCCCTGGGGGGCCTGCATGGGCATGGCGCCCGGCTGCGCCCCACCCGTGGGCTGGTACTGCATCTGGTAGGGGTTGCTGAGTCCGCCTCCGCCCATGGTCCGCCCGCCGGCGGTGCGGCCGTAGGTGCCCTGGGTCGCGTTCCCGGAGATGTTCACCCCGTTGAACGTTGGCGCCGCGCCCTGTTGATCCATGAGGGCCCGGATCTGCGGGTTGTTCTGGTAGGCGTTGACGAGCCCCCAGTTGACGGACTGGCCCGACATCATCCCCGAGCCGGCGCCGATCCCGCGCCCGCGCTGGGGCGCCGCCGGGGCTCCGGCCGCGGGGGTGGCCCCGCCGTAGGCGGGGTTCAAGTACCCGCCGGCCGCGCCGACCGCCTTGGCGTTGCGCATCTGCCACTGGTCCCCGACCCCTTGCCGCTCCGCCCATTGCGCGCCCTGCTGGAGGCGCGTGCGCTCGTTCTGCTGGGCCATGCGGTCGCGCCGCCTCTGCCGCACCGCGTTGTCGTCGTACCCCACCGCCCACCTCCTCTCGCCTACAGCGTCGCCGCCGCGAGCGCCGAGAACGCACCTCGGAGCGCAGCCAGCACCACCGCCTGCACTCCCTCCTGTAGCCGCGCGTTCGCGGCTGCCTCGCGGGCGTCTTTCTCCCGCCACACCGTCGCGATGATCCGCTCGCGCGCCAACGCCGCCTTGAGCGGGTCCCCGATGCGATCGACGTCGAACAGATCCCGCACGGCGGCGAGATCACCACGCTGGAGAGCGTGATCCGCGGCGGTGTACGCCAGCGCGAGCGCCTCGAGCGCGACCTCGCGCGCCCCGTCCTCCAGGACGACCTTGGCCGCCTCGATCCCCCCCATCAGCGCAGCTCCTCGGCAAGGCGACGCACGTTCTCGCTCATGATCTCGATCAGATCGGTGACGTCCTGCCGCTGCTCCGCGGTGAGCTCCTCGCGTGGTTCGATGTGGCGAATCAGGACCGGGAAATCGGCCTCGAGCGCAGCCGCAGCTACCCTCGCCTCGGCGCTCACGCACGCGCTTGTGCCGAACAGCAAGTAGCACGCAACGAGCGGCATCAGAAGCCCGTTGAGATGCGCCGCCCCGAACCGCTTGGCTTTTGGGATCGCCACGGCCCCGGCCTCCTCGCTGCTGACCTTGTTGTCGCGGGCCACGAGACCGATCCACGCCGCACCGCCCGCCCCGGTCAGGACTCCGATCGCCGCGAGCAGGCCCCCCCAGTCGAGGGACTCCAGGCTGATGGTTCCCGACACGAAGCCCCCGGCGACGGCGAGCAGCGTCCCCAGCGCCACGAGCTTCCCCCCAAGCGACGTTCTCCAGCTACCCATCATCGTTCCTCCTCATCGGGCGATTCGCCACAGCAACCGGCCCTGGGTTCTCCTGAGCCCCGTCCCGCGCGTCGCCGGCATTCGCGGGTCGCCGCGTCGCAGGCGGCGGTGATGTCGGCGTAGATCCGGCGGATCACGCCGGAGGGATCCGACGTCGTCGTGCTCTGTGTCATTCCTTCCCCTCCTCCTCCGGCGCGTATCCCAGCTCGCGCAACGCGCGCGTCGCCTCGGCCAGCACCGCGCCCGAATGCGCGATCTGGTCCGCCGCGCGCACCAGCGCGGGGATCGCGGCGGCGGCGTCCTGCCGCCGCTGCTCCGTCACCTCGCGGTACTCGCGCCACAGCGAGTAGATGACGCGCGCGAGCACGCCGTATCCCGACAGCAGCAGCGCCCCGACGGCCAGCACCTCGGGCAGGCCGAGCACGATCCCCGGCACGGACGCATCGGTTGGCGCGGGCGGCATCATCCTCTTGCGATCCTCTCGGACTCCTCGCGCGCGAGCTCCTCGACGCGCGCAGCGAGCGCGACGTTACCGGGCTCCGCGACCAGCAACGCCCGCGCGGCATCCAGCCGCTGTCGCGCGGCGATGCGCCTATCGAGCGCCTCGCGTGCCACCGCGCTCGCGCGCTCGGCGCGTGCGCGCATGAACTCCGCGTTCTGCGCGGCGCTGGGCTCCAGCAACCAGGACATCCGCTCGCGCCCGTCCACTACAACCACGCGATGCGTGCCTTGCGCATCGGTGCGGTCATGTACGGCTACACGCGCAGCGTCGATCGGTACCCCGCGCTCCGTGACCTTGACGCCATCAGTCGTATCGATATGTAGACTCATGGCTTCCTCCGTAGCAACGTGTGATACCAGCGTGTTATGTACCCGGACACATTCCGCACCTGCAGCGACGTGATGTTTGTTAGGTTCCCCGGATCCCAGCTGCCCCCTACCCAGCCGCTCCGGACGTTGTTGACGTTCGGCTCGCGCTGTATCCATTGCCCCAGCCCGAAGGCTATCTGCGAATCTACCGTGCTCCAGATATTGTTCCGCCGGGCGTAGATGGTGTGCATCAGCCACCCGCCCCGGTCGTCCTTGTCGATGCCGCATGTCTCCCCGATGTACCAGGCGCTGGGCGACCAATCGGCGACCCCAACGGAATTCACCGAGTTCTGCTCCGCGCCCGACGTGGATACGTCGGTGTTATTCCCGTTGGGGCGCAGTTCGATGAATGACCCCGGCTCATTCGTGCCTTGGTAGTGGCGAACGTACAACTGATAGATCTCGTCGGCGTCCCCGTCCAGCCCGGAGATGGTGAATGAGGTGGCGTATGTCGTACCACTCGCCACCTCCTCCCAGGCGGCGTCTGGCGTGCTGATGAGCTGCGCGGTCCCGCTGCCCGTGAACTCGATGATCTTGCCGGCCGCGCTCGCGAGGCCGGCGATAGCCTGCAACTCAGCGTCTTGCGCCTGCACGTCGGTGCCGATCGCCAGCCCGAGGTCCGCGCGCGTCTCGGCGGCCGTCCGCGGCACCCACAGCTTGCTCGCGTC